>Ga0160444_100659_pt1 | contig 11485 bp, 12 predicted proteins | sample HID1972K_E1MG_FD_108232 | JGI IMG/M metagenome (GOLD analysis project Ga0160444, IMG submission 108232) | Enriched pill bug-associated microbial communities from UW Madison campus, WI, USA - HID1972K_E1 MG | ecosystem: Host-associated > Arthropoda: Insects > Digestive system > Unclassified ... | reverse complement strand
CAGACCAGCGGCCGGTCCCTGCATGCGCAGGAGATCCAGTTCAACGACATCCGCACCACCTTGCAGGCGCTCTACGCGCTGTTCGACAACTGCAACAGCCTGCACACCAACGCCTACGACGAGGCCATCACCACGCCGACGGAAGAAAGCGTGCGTCGCGCCGTCGCCATCCAGATGATCATCAACAAGGAAATGGGGCTCAACTTCATCGAGAACCCCTGGCAGGGCAGCTTCGCCGTCGACTACCTCACCGACATCGTCGAAGAGGCCGTCTACAAGGAATTCGAAGCCATCAGCGAGCGCGGCGGCGTGCTGGGCGCCATGGACACCATGTACCAGCGCGGCAAGATCCAGGAAGAGTCCATGTACTACGAGCACAAGAAGCACGACGGCTCGTTGCCTTTGGTGGGCGTGAACATGTTCCTGCCCAAGGAAGGCGGCGGCGAAGTCGCCACCGAGATCGAGCTGATCCGCAGCACCGAGGAAGAGAAGGGCCAGCAGATCGCCAATGTCCAAGCCTGGCAGACCAGCCGCAATGCCGTCGCTTTGCCCCTTCCCCCGCAGGCGGGGGAAGGCTGGGATGGGGGCGCTGTTCGCGAGGCCTCGAACGACGTATCAGAAACCGAACACCTGTCGTATCTTCAGTGCACCGCCCGCGAGCGCAAGAACGTGTTCGCGGCGCTGATGGAAGCGGTCAAGACGCATAGCCTGGGGCAGATCAGCCATGCGTTGTATGACGTGGGTGGGGAGTACAGGAGAAATATGTGAGCAGATCAAGGAGGGGGCATGCTTGACTCGCAGGAAGTTCAAACACTTAAGAATCTAATTCGAGATAGCTTTCGAATCAGAGAGAATCAGAAACCTGTTTACGTCGACCTTGGCGGCAATCTCGAGCGATTTTCGAGTGCGCAGCACCAAGTTTTGTTTGGTCGTCGTGGTTCCGGCAAGTCCTGTTTGCAGGTCCATTTTCTTCGGCAAGCAGAAAGCAATAAGGATCCTCTCGCCATCTATATAGGTGTCGATGAGGTCAAGAGGCTTGGATTTCCGGATGTATTAATCCGAATACTGCTTGAGGTATTTCAGAGATTGCCGGGGGCTAAAGGAAGGATTTTTGGTCTTTTCAAGACGCCTCAAAGCAGAATAATAAGTGATTTAAACCGACTCTTGGACGATCCGGAGGACGCAGATGTAAGTCAGAAAGAATTGCGTGGATCTGAGGGTAGCCTTGATCTGACTTCAGCTGCAGGCGCCTCGGCCATTGGCTTAAAGGCGACGCATGGTCGAGAGGTTACAAAAACCTTCAGAAGCAAGAAACTGGATCACCTTGAACGGCATTTACAAAGCTACAAATCTGCTATTCGAAGCGCAATTATCGGAAAATGGCCTACCGTATTCATCCTCGTTGACGATTTTTATTTAGTAAAGAAAGAGCTTCAGCCTTATGTCGTCGACTATCTACATAGGATTTTCCGGGGCACTAATGCTTATTTGAAAATTGGCACCATACGTCACCGCACGCAGCTGCGTGTTCATGAAGGTCAGACGATCGGTGTCGAGTTGGGTCAAGACGTAGAAGAAATTAGCCTGGACAAGACGTTCGAGGACTTCGAGGGGACCAATTCTTACCTGCATTCGATGTTGTCGGAGATGGGCAGGGTTGGGTATCAGAACATGGATGTTGATGGGCTATTTAACACCGACGCAGCCAGAGCACTGACGTTAGCTTCCGGCGGGGTTCCGCGAGACTTCTTGAATATTTTCGTTGACGCTATTGATCTCTCCGTTAGAGCGAGAAAATTGGATCGCTTGACTCCAACCTACATATATAAATCCGCGGCGCAACATTCATATAAAAGTAAGCTCGCTAACATACAGGAGGAGGCCGGGTATGACGCGGAGAGGTTAAGCAGGGTTTACGCGGACCTTGTTGCGTTCTGCTTGAAAGAGAAAAAGAAAACTGCATTTCTTATTAGCATCGAAGATGCAAGGCGGTATTCAGACCAGCATGAGCTGCTGCTGCAGCTGATGGATTTCAAGCTCCTCCATGTGATCTCCCAGAATACTTCAGCGGCATCCGGGAGGCAGGGGCGGTATGTGGCCTATACACTCGATTTCTCGATATTTATGGAGCCAAGGCGTCGTGGGATCGAGATCGTCGAGTTTTGGAAGGTTGACGATCAACGACGACCGATTGGCGTTCGTGAATCGCCAGACTATCCTTTGGCACGGGTCGCAGCTGCCGCTGCGAATGCAGACTCAGCGCCAGTTGAGGAGATTGTTGATTCGGTTGAAGCGGAGCCTGAGGTTGGTATTGCAGACGCCGGTTCGTCTAATTAGAAGTAAAGAAAAACAGGGGTCAGAGTGCAATTTCTCCCTGCCCCTGGTTCCGGTCAGGCGTTCGTGATGGGGCGTCTTTTGTTTTCGGTGGACGTTCGGGTTTTCCTGAAGGGATAACGGTGCCAGGTTCTAAGGTATCCCCACGTTTTCAAGGCGCCAGCGTCATCTGATCAAGGACCGCAGGCGGCAGTGATCGTATGCGGTCCAGCCATCTTGCTATGGGCTCAAGCGGCCATCTTCGGACCAGCGCTTCGCGGCCGATTCGCACGGTGGAATAGAGCTTGCGTGCGCTGCGGCGGGGCGAGAGCCAGTGCGCGACGCCCGTGGCCTCGCAGCCCAGCCCTGCAAGCCAGCTGACGAAGCTGGCCAGCGTGCTCACGAGCAGCAGCATCTGCAAACGTGAACCGTGAGGGGTGAGCCTGTCTTCCAGGGTAACGGAGCCAGGTTCACTTACCTACCCCTCGAGCGAGGCGTAGGGCAGTCAGACGGATGGAGGCAGCCGCAAATAACGGTGCCAGGTTCATTCACCGGGTTTGGCTGGACGATGCGCGGGACGGGTGCCTGCGAAGCGTCGGGTCTTGGCTTCGACCATGGCTCGGAAGTCGTCCCGACCCCAGGCCCGCTGTTGCTGCAGGTACTCCCGGATCGTGGCGAGGTCTTCTTCGGTCAGCGCTTCATCGAGCAGGGCGCGCCAGCGGCGTGCGCGCTGGGCGGGATCGGCGTGCAAGGCCACCCAGGCGGGGTGAGGTGTCAACAGCGATCCGCTGCGTTGGCCCAGGTGGGCGGCGCAGCTGTACCAGCGCCAGGCGACCGGGTCATCGGTGATGCGGGCGCGCACCGGATTGAGTTCGATGTAGCGCTGGCAGGTCAGCAGGTAGCGTTCGCTATCGATGAGGCAGGCTTTGTAGCGACCTTCCCATAGCGCGCCAGTACGTCCGTGACGTGCGTTGAACAGGCCGGCGTACTGGCCGGCCGAACTTCTGCATGAGCCGGCTGAGATTGCCCGATGCGACAGGCGTGGCCAGCAGGTGCACGTGATTGTCCATCAGCACATAGGCGTGGAGATGCACACCGCTGACGGTGAGTGCCTCACGCAGCAGGTGGAGATAGTCCAAGCGGTCGCGGTCGTCGAGAAAGCAGGGCAGACGATTGTGGCCGCGCTGCACGACGTGCTGCGGAACACCGGGAAGGTCGAAGCGGGGTGTGCGGCCCATGCGCACAGCATTGCTCGACAGCAGGCAGGCGTCGTTCGGTGCCAGGGACGCGCGAGAACAGCGGACACCTCGACCGGCACTCGGAGAAGTGAAGCTGGCTCCGTTTGCTCTGTTTGCTCCCCTTAAAGCTTGACCGGTTGTCGTGCGCTGCACGCTTTGAGTTTGGGCGAGGAGGTCGGTCGCAGCTAGTGAGACTACGACGGAGGATGCTGCATCCGCGATCTCTCCAGCTAGGACTTGAGGATGGAATTTCATCCCGCCAGTTTGCCTTCCGTACCGATTGTGAGCTTGAGAGCACTCGATATCCATAAATATGAACATATGCAAAATACACAATATATTGCGTTGACCTCTGGTGATTGACACAAGATGATGAGTCCGGGCGTCGGGCCCTCCAACGATGAGGAGCGTGTCATGGGTAAGAACCAGCATGTTGTAAAGCGGGACGATGGATGGGCTGTTCGCGGTGCGGGCAATTCGCGCGACACGTCTCACCACCGTACTCAGGAGGAGGCGCGGCAGGCTGCGCGGGATATCGCGATCAACCAGAGGAGCGAAGTCGTTATCCACAATCGTGAGGGTCAAATCCGCGATAAGGACAGCTACGGAAATGATCCCAACCCGCCGCGGGGTTGATACCGAGAGAGGGCCGCTTGCGCGGCCCTCTTCTTATTAACGACTATATAGGACGCCTTCGATGACAAAGACTCCGAGTAAGCCCAGTCAACCGCAGCGCCCCACTCAGCCGCAAAGGCCTCAACCACAGCGACCTTCTCCGGGTCCAGGGCCGCGAGAAGGCACGAAGGGAACTCCTAATAGGGGCGGGGATACGGGGCCGAGAGGTAAGTGAGTAGAAAGCTTAAGAGCAAGTGCCCGCCGTCTGCGGCTGCGGCCGGAAAGCGTTTGTCCGACATCGAGAAGACGAAGAGCGAGGCGAGTGCAAGCGCTAGTAGCGTCGCGCGGCAGTTGATGTTTGCTGGCCTGGCCTCTGTTTGGCTGTTGAGGGAGGAGAGCGAGCGCCCGCTTAGTAATGTTCTGCTTTTTTCCCTGCTCAGCTTCAGTCTCGCCCTACTGACCGATCTGTCTCAGTACGTCTATTGCACTGTGAAATGGCGACGCTTCTACAATGATAACCAGCACAAGCCAGATGACTTCGTAGTTGATATCCCCGCCAGCTTTGTAAACCCTATGTATCATTTCGTTACATGCAAGCTGGCGCTTCTTGGTATCGGATACGCATTGTTGATCGTTGGCGCAGTTTCAAAACTGAAAATTATCTAGTAGGGCGGGCTCGGAGTGCAGTTTTATCTTTGATCCGAAGTCTGCTGGTTTGAGTATTAAAGTTACTCCAGACGTGCGGGTATAGGTTTTCCTAAGGACAGTAGGGGGAGGTCCAAGGATGAAAAGCGAACGCGTTGTATCTTTCATATCGAACTTGGTGCCGTCGTATCAGTCCCGCTTAATCAACGAAGTCGCATGTGCGGAGTCCTTGGATGACGGCACGTTGATCATCCCCATAATCGATGAGCAGGCGGATGCTGTAGGTGACGCTTGGGTAAGCATCAGATGGCAGGGCGACCCCGCTAGGCAAGCTGAAGTGCAAGCGGATAGCGTCGCCACGATTGCGGTCGTCAGACACATGCGGCTTCATTACGCTGGGCAGCCGTTAGAGCGTATGGCTCGCGAGATGGAAGCGCTCGCTCAACATTACGAATTCAAGACGGGAGGGAGTCTCTACCTGCCATACGAGCGGGCGCCAGCAGGCGTACTTCCGGTTGTACGTACCGCAGTTGCTCGCCTGGGCGAATCAGCAGTAATCGAAGTGCTAAAGAAGGCGGCTGGTATCTAAGTCGCTGGTATGAGAGGGCTTACACGCGAAAACGCCCGATTGTGAGACCGAATCTCTTGACCATGCTGCATAAGTCGTAGCAGACTCGATTCCAAGGAGCGTCGAAACTCCTCACAGAGCGGTCCCCACCTCCGTCAAACTGGTGGGTTTTTTGTGCCCGTGCGCTTGCGGGCATGGACCGACGCGATGCCTGCGTCGGGAGGGCGGCTAATACAACACCCTTCGGGGAAATACGCCCGCCGGCTCTGTGCGGTTTCGAACCTCCCGACTTCCCGTCCTCCGTCTGGCGGACGGGCACTTCATGGATCGAGGAGATGACGATGTCGAAGTTCGATACGGAAGATCGCGGCGCGCTGGGCTACTTTCTGACCGAGGACGGCCAGTCCCGGCTGCGCAATCTGCATCAGCACATTGTGTTCCTGTCACGGCTGGCAGAGCCGCGCGTGGACGAGGAAGAGGACGGGCCTGAAATTGACCACCCCGCGCTGGCCGGCTGCCTGGACCTGCTGGCCGAGCAGGTGCAGTTGGTGCTCGATACGGTGTCCTGGCCGGCGCGCCTTCAGGCGAAGGGCAAGCGGGGCGATGACCAGGACGAGGCCGACGACGACCACGACGACGAGGCCGACGACGACGAAGCTGAGGATGTGGACGCCTCGGACGATGTCGAAGAGGCAGTCGCGACGGGCCCGGGCGGGGCGAAATATCTGGTCGGCATGACGCTGCGTCAGATCGATGAAGCGACCAACCTGCTCGACATGCTGGTTGCCCAAGGCGATCTGCTGCAGTTGAGCGGCACTTCGTGCACCCAATTCACGGATAACACCATCACGATGGCCGGCGCTTCCATCTTCGATGGTGCGCAGGCGCTGCAGGCACTAATCCGGGAGGTGAGTTCGCAGCACCTTGAGGATTCACCCGCCGCAGGAATGCGAGTGCGGGAAGCGCCGCCGCCGTACAACGTGCGCGCCGTTTCGGCCTATAAGCCACAGGCCGATCACCGCGCCGATCTGCACTGAGCCCAACGCAACCCGCAGCCGCGCTGATGCGTGCTGCGGGTTGCGTCTGATAGTCGGGACAACAGCGCGGGGCCGATGTGCCTGCCTGCGCGCGCGGGTGATGCCGAGATCCGAGAACCTTATGAAGCGCCGCATGCTCTATAAGCTTTCAGGTGTTTCCTTCTAGTAAGATCTGCGCTTCATAAGGTTGCGTGCCCGGAGGGATCGTCATGCGTCGCGATCAGATTGCCAATGAGCGGCACGCCCATTTGGTACCGGTGTCCGGACATCCGCACGTGCATGCGCTAGTGGCGCCTCCGACCCCTCGAAACGTGCCTGACGGCGCCCGCAATCACGCGCAGTTCGCCAAGGCGCATGCTGCGTTGGGGCGATTGCAGGGCGTAATGGCGCACCTTCCGGGGGCGGACATGGTGACCCGCACGCTGGCCAGGCGAGAGGCGGTGGGGAGTTCGCAGATCGAGGGCACTCAGACCAATCTCTCGCAACTGCTGACCTATGAAGCGACGCGGGGTGCAGCCGGCATGCCGGTGGATGTGCAAGTGACCGAGCGTTACGTGACCGCTCTGCAGCATGGTCTGACGCGCATCCGCGAGGAAGGGCGCCGTGCGCTGGATCTTCGGCTCATCAATGAACTGCATGCGGAGCTGATGCAGGACGAGGCGGGCGTGTTTCCTGTGGGCGGCTATCGGACCGAGCAGGTCTGGATCGGCTCCGGTAGCCGGATCGAAGACGCGACCTTCGTGCCGGCGCCGCCTGCACACATCCAGGCCTGCATGGAGGAAATGGCCGCCAGCATCCTGCAGTACGCGCCGCGCGACGACGAACAGGGCGCGCTCTCTCTGGTGGCGCAGTTGGCTATCGCCCATGCCCAGTTCGAGACCATCCACCCGTACCACGACGGGAACGGGCGCACCGGTCGATTGCTGATGCCGTTGCTGCTCGCGGCCGAGGGCTATCCGCCGCTGTATCTGTCCGGTGCATTGCTGCGCGCCAAGACGACGTACTACGCGGCGCTGGCCGCAGTGCAGTTGCAGGGCGACTGGCGGCCATGGATCGAATTGCTGACCGCAAGCGTTGTGGAGGCGTGCGACGAGTCGGTGGCCATCGGCCAGGATCTGGTCGCCATTGCCGAGCGGTGGGAACAGCAGCTCGGTCGCTATCGCGCGCATTCCGCCACACGCCGGCTGCCCCGGTTCCTGCTGGGCCATCCCGTGCTGTCGGTGCAACAAGCCGTCGAAGGACTGGGTGTCTCGCAGCCGGCGGCCAATGCGGCGCTCAACAACCTGCTCGCAGAAGGCATTGTCAGCCTGGTCAACGAGCGGCAATGGGGGCGCGTGTTCCAGGCGACGGAGATATTGGCGCGCCTGGATCGTCCACCAGAACCGGCAACGCGCTGAACGCTGCCGTCTAGCGCGTTGCGCTTGCAAGGGCAACGCGCGCGCAAGCAAGCGATCCTTCGCTGGGCTATTGGCAGTTGGCGGTGCCGGGTGCACGTATCTAGGAGCCCTCGCACCAGTAGCGACGTCGGTCGATCAGAAAACGCGGTGTGCATAAGTGAAGCCGGTGGCGCATATGTTCCGACGTGTCCGATAGACACAGCACAACGCGTTATTTCCGGCATCTAGGGGATGCCCTAGGTCTCTAATCAGGCGAATTTCACATGTCGTCCACGTACTCCAATTTCGCCTGAAGACGCACGTAATCCGCGGCGAAAACGCCGCTATATTCCGGACTCCCCCGAAGCAGGAGAACTGGAATGTCGCTCATCCAACAGCATAAGAAGACGGCACAAATGGTCGGCGTGGCGCTTGTCGCGGCCGTGGGGCTTGGTGGCTGTGCCACCTACAAGGACGACTTCGCACGCATCGATACGCGCCTCGATACCCTCGACTCGCGTGTGCAGGGTGCGGCCCAGAGCGCGGAATCCGCCAACCAGTCGGCGACGCAGGCCAACCAGCGCCTGGATCAGATGGAACGTCGCGTCCAGCAGCTGGAAACGGCGCCGCGTCGTACGCCGCGCGGTTGATCTGATCGGACCGGGACCCGTCGGCCTGCGGGCCGCGGGTCCCGGTGTGTCACCCGTTTTTTTAGGAGTGTTCCCATCGCCAGGTCCCCACACGCTGCGATGCGGGTTTTGCACGGTGCGCTGTTGCTTGCGTTGGCATCCGCCAGCGTGGGCGTGGCCATGGCCGAGGAACCCGCGACGTCACCGGTCGCCTCGGTCGACCAGCTTCCGCCCGGACAGGAAGTGTCCGACACGGTGATCGAGCTTGCGGGCTGGGTCATCGCCGCCGATGACAACCACGGCTATCCGTTCATGGTGATGGACAAGGCCGCCGCGCAGGTGCTGGTGTTCGGCGGCGACGGCAAGCTGCGGGGCGCAGCCCCCGGGCTGTTCGGTTCGGCGGTCGGCGACCATGCGGCGCCCGGCATCGCCGGTCTTGCGCTGCGCGAGATTCCGGGGCGCGATCGCACCACGCCGGCCGGTCGCTTCGTGGGTGGCTATGGTCCATCGATCGATGCCGGGCGGGTGCTCTGGGTGGACTACGATTCGGCGGTCTCGCTGCACCCGACCGCGAGCGGTACGCCGGCCGAGCGACGTGAGGAACGCCTGGCGTCGCCGACGCCGGATGACAACCGCGTCACCCACGGGTGCATCAACGTCGCGACCGGGTTCTACGAGCAGGTCGTGCAACCGACGTTCGCGAAGGGCGGCGTGTTCTACATCCTGCCGGACAAGGATTCGATGGCCGAGACCTTCCCGGAGTTCGCGCAAAGTCGCGAGGCGTCGAAGCGCGACGAGTGAGTGCAAGTCACCGGTTAGAGGAACCCGGCGGCGTTGCAGGGTGGCGCTAGACTCCACCCATGACGACGCCAGACCCGAGCAAGCTTGATCGCATCGTGGCCGAGGCCCGGCGCAGTGCCGAGCAGCGCAACAACGGCTATCGCGAGCGGGCGCTGAAGATGTACCCCTGGATATGCGGCCGCTGCGCGCGCGAGTTCACGCGCGTCAATCTGCGCGAACTGACGGTGCATCACCGCAACCACAATCACGACGACAATCCCGCCGATGGCAGCAACTGGGAGTTGCTGTGCGTGTACTGCCACGACAACGAACACTCCCGCCAGCTCGATCACACCGGCGTCGGCGCAGGGAACGCAGAGGACGCACCGGCCGCGGCCACGTCCAATCCGTTTGCGGATCTGAAGGCGCGGCTGCAGAAGAGCCGGGACTGATCGCCGCAACCGGGCAGCGCCCGACGCCTGGCAGATGTCGAAATGTGCACGGCGACCCCGGTTTTTCAGCGCCGCTCTGGGTAGCCTTCCCGGTTTCCGGGTCTTGAGTCGAATCCATGAGAGCCACCGTCGTCGGTCTGGTGACGCCGCATCTGCTGCGCATCGTCGATCTTGCCAACCAGGCGCAGAAGGGCGTCAACGTGCAGTTCCACCTGCACGACGCCGTGGCCCGGTCGATGGCCGAGTTGGGCGATCAGTACAACGCATCGGCGCTGGCGGCGGCGTATGTCGAAGGGCTGGAGAGCGCGGCAGGGCAGGTTTCGAGTGCCCGGACGGAATACGTAGGTGTGCTGCAGGCCGCGGCCGAGGCTGCGCGTCGCCTCGGTCGCGACTGAAGCGTCGGAACGGGGCGGGGCTTCCGGCAGCTGCGGTACGCGCGCTTGCTGCTGGACCGGTCGCTCCCCCTTCGGCGACCATATCGCCCCCATGCCCGCCGATCCCACGCCGTCCGCACATCTGCTGCAGTTGCTGCCGGAAGCGGTCGTGCAGACGGATGCGCGCTGGACGGTCATCTACCTCAATCCCGCCTGGCAGAAGCTCACGGGCCACGCCGTGGCCGATGCGCTCGGCCGGTCGCTGCTGGATTTCGTGCATCCCGACGACAACCCGACGCTGCGATCCGGCATGCCGGTGTTCCGGCTGCGGTTCGCGGATGGTGGCTATCGCTGGATGCGGCTGCAGTTGCAGCCACAGACCGATGCGTCGGATCGGGTGCTCAGCCGCCAGGGCGTGCTGATCGAGATCACCGAGGTCACCGAGCAGGTGCTGGTGGAGGTGCGCCAGCGCTTCCTGCGCCTGCTGGAGACCATCGACGGTGTGGTCTGGGAAGCCGAGCGCGGGGTGGGCAATACCTTCCTCAGCCCGCAGGTCGAGCGCCTGTTCGGCTTCACGGTGGAGGAATGGCGCGCCGATCCGGGCTTCTGGCGCTCGCGCGTACATCCGGACGATCTGCAGGCGGCGCTGGTGATCGACAACGCCGCCTACGACGCAACGCACAGCTACGCCTACGAGATGAGCTACCGCCTGATCGCGCGCTCCGGTGAGGTCGTCTGGGTGCGCGACCTGTGCCGCACGGTGGTGGAGGCGGGCCGGCCGAACCGCATGATCGGCCTGATGATCGACGTGACCCGGCAGAAGCATGCCGAACTGGAACTGCTGCGCTCCGACGAGCGCTACGCGCTGGCCACGCGCGGTTCGAATGATGGCATCTGGGACTGGGATCTGCGCACGGACGTGCTGCATGTGTCCGGGCGCTTCAACGCGATCCTCGGGCTGGACGAGACCGGCCCAGTGCACCAGGACGGCTGGCGTTTTCTCCAGCCGCTGATCGACCCCGACGACCATGCACGCGTGCAGTCGGCGTATCGCCGGCATCTGGCGGGGGAGACTCCGAATTTCTCCGTGGACTTCCGCGCCTGGCACGGCTCGGGGCGTCTGGTGTGGGTGAACTGGCGCGGCGTCGCCCGGTTCGAGGACGGCATTGCCGTGCGGATGGCCGGCTCACTGAGCGACCTGGCCGAACGCGGCAGTTCCTACGACGCCCTGACCAACCTGCCGGGCCGGCCGCTGTTCCGCGACCGCCTCGACCACGCCATCGCGCTGCATCGCAATGACGCCGCGGCAGGCGGGGGCGCGTCGGCCGACGGCGTCAATACGATGTTCGCCGTGCTGATGCTCGACCTCGACCGCTTCAAGGCGGTCAACGACACCCACGGCCACCACGTCGGCGACCAGTTGCTGCAACAGGTCGCGCGTCGGCTGGAAAGCTGCGT
>Ga0160444_100655_pt1 | contig 11541 bp, 7 predicted proteins | sample HID1972K_E1MG_FD_108232 | JGI IMG/M metagenome (GOLD analysis project Ga0160444, IMG submission 108232) | Enriched pill bug-associated microbial communities from UW Madison campus, WI, USA - HID1972K_E1 MG | ecosystem: Host-associated > Arthropoda: Insects > Digestive system > Unclassified ... | reverse complement strand
CCACGCCGATCGATGTCATCGAACGGCTGCAGATCGGCTCACGCCCCTCGCGCCGTCGCGATGGCGGCATCTCGAACCTGCGCGCGATTCCGTGGGTCTTCGCGTGGGCGCAGAACCGCTCCGGCCTGACCGGCTGGTACGGCCTGGGCACCGCCTTGCAGCACGGCATCCAGACCTACGGCCAGCAGGCGATGACCGAACTGGCACGCGACTGGCCGTTCTTCAGCGCCGCGCTCGACGACGTGGAGATGCTGCTGGCCAAGAGCGACATCGGCATCTTCGAGCGCTACTCGCAGCTCGCCGGCGACGGGCACGACGCGTTCTTCCCCGGCATCCTCGACGAATGCCTGCGCACGCGCGACGCGATCCTCCTGCTCAAGGAACAGGACATGCTGCTCGCCGACGACTACCGCCTGCAGCTGTCGATCCGTCTGCGCAACCCTTACGTCGATCCGATCAGCCTGCTGCAGGTCGAACTGCTGCGCCGCTGGCGTGCGACCGATCGCGAGGACGAGGCCCTGCTCAGCGCGCTGGTGTCGACCGTCAACGGCATTGCAGCCGGCATCCAGAACACGGGTTGAGGTTCTTCCGTGAGCGTGTGCTCACGGCGTCGTTTCACCGCCGTGCGACGACCTGATCGAAGGGCTCAAGCGGCGGGGTCGAAGTTCTCGGGCCATGTGCGCCATGGTGTGTTGCCGGTACATGCGTGTGAAGCGCACACTCGTTGTTCTCCTGAAGGTTGAGGAATGCCATGACCTCGACGGATCTCGTCCTCTACACCAACCCGATGTCGCGCGGCCGCATTGCGCGCTGGATGCTCGAGGAGATCGGCCAGCCGTACCGTACCGAAATCGTCGGGTTCGACGGCGCCAACCGCGCCCCGGATTTCCTCGCGATCAATCCGATGGGCAAGGTGCCGACGTTGCTGCACGGCGCGACTGTCGTCACCGAAGCGGCGGCGATCTGCGCCTATCTCGCCGATGCGTTTCCCGACGCCGGGCTCGCCCCGTCGCTCGGTGCTGCCGCGCGCGGTCCGTACTTCCGCTGGTTGTTCTTCGCCGCCGGACCGGTAGAGGCCGCAGTGTCTGCGAAGGCGCTGAACCTGCTCGCACCGCCCGAGCGTGCGGGCATGGTTGGCTACGGCAGTTTCGAGCAGACGGTCGATGTGCTCGAACACGCGGCCGACAGCGCGTCGCCGTGGCTGCTGGGCGATACGTTCTCCGCCGCCGATGTCTATGTCGGCAGCCAGATCGCGTGGGGGCTGATGTTCAAATCGCTGCCCGCGCGACCGGCATTCATCGCGTACGTCGAACGATTGCAGGCGCGCGAGGCCTGGCAGCGCGCGACCGGGATCGACGATGCGGCGATGCCGGTTCGCAGCGACGTGTCGTGATGTGTCAGGCGGCTGTTCTTCTCTGACGGTGTGGCCGATCAGTCACGGCGGAGAACTCGCCACGCGCGCCTTGGCGGCGGCTCCATCACGACGATTCGTGTCGTCCGTGGGCCGCCCTCGGAAGTGCTGGAGACGGCTCGGATAAATCGCTGCGTGGGCATCTCCAACCGGAGTACGTCCAGGAGAAAGTCCAGCACCGCCAGTCCGCGTCCGGCCTGGACGAGTTCGTGCGCGGTCCTGCCATCCAGTCTCGAGATGGGATCCGATCGGTACCACTGCCGCGCCTCGATCTCGTCCGCGGCAACGAGCGTGGCCATCGAGAGGATCCGCGACTCGAATGCGTGCCCGCTCACGTCACATCCCGGACGTCGGTGTCGGGCATCGCCACGACGAAGCGCGCCCCCCCGCCCGGGGCGTCCTCGAACCGGATCCGCCAGCCGTGGGCGAGGCAGATCTCGTGGACGATGGCGAGTCCCAGGCCGGCGCCATCGGTCGTGCTCGACGCACGCCAGAAACGCTTGAACAGATGCTCGCGATCCTCCGGGCCAACCCCCGGGCCCTGGTCGACGACCGCGAATCCGCCGGGCGACACCTCGAGTGTCACGGTCCCATCCCGCGGGGAATGACGGATGGCGTTCTCGAGCAGATTCTTGAGCATGACGAAGGTCGCGCCCTCGTCCGCCTTGACCGACGCCGCAGGTCCCTCGCGTTCCACGTGCAGCGATACGTCGTTGCGTTCGGCAAGCCGCGTCAGGTAGCCGACCGCATCGGCCGCCAGCACCCACAGGGAGAGATTCGAGAATCGATAGTTGTGTCCCTCGCTGACCTCGGCCAGATGGAGCAGCTGGTGGACCTGTCGCGCCATGAGTTGGGTCTCGCGCAGCATGGCGTCCTTGTTCACGTCGTCGCTCAGTTCGACCTCCGTCTGCAACAGCGTCAGCGGGGTCTTGAGTTCGTGCGCGGCCATCGCGAGGAAGTCTTGTTGCACCTTGAACCCGTGCTCCAGGCGTTGCAGGGCGGAGTTCAAGGCTTCGATCAGCGGCACCAGCTCGGCCGGGATGCCGTCGATATGGAGGCGCGCCGAAAGTGCCCGTGGCCCGATCCCTGCCGCGATCGAGGAGGCGCGCTGCAGCGGTCCCATCGAGCGACGCAACGTGACGTAGACGACCAGGGCGAACACCGCGAGCGCAACCGACGCCGACACCAGCGCCGAACCGAGATAGAGGTCGCGGGCGTACTCGCCCAGGCGTTCCACGAACCGGTTGCTCCGGGCCACCTGGATCGTGTATTCCGCCCCTGCGCGAAGGACGCGCCGCTCGCGAATCTGCAGCCGCACGTCGAGCCCGCCATCGTCTACCTGCAGGGTGCGCGCACCCGGCGACATCGCACGCAGCGCGTGAAGGGCAGGACCATCGACGCTGCTGACCACGGTCTGCCGGCGCGCATCGACGATCCGGAATGCGGTGTCCTTCCGCAGTGCGTCGTAGTCGTCCAGTTCTTCCTGCGGCGTGAAATGCACCCGTCCGTCTTTGCCGACCTGGAATCCCTGCGCGATCTCGTCCAGTTCGTTCTCGAGCTTGATGCCGACCAAAGCGTCCGTGTCGCGCAAGTGGACAAGCGCGGCAAGCGCCACCGCGGCCGCGATGCCCGCGGCGAGCACGCCGACCAGCGCGGACAGCAGGAGTCGCCCGGCGAGGCTAGACGGCCACATCGCGACTCCCCAGTGCGAAGCCATGGCCCCTGGCGTTCACCAGAACCAGGTCGGTGCCGATGGCCGCCAGCTTCCTGCGCAGGCGATGCATGACGACGTCGAGCGCATTCGGGGTGACGGCATCCGTGAGACCCCAGGCCGCCTGTTCGAGGCTGTGGCGCCGCACGGTCTGTCCGCCCGCCCGGACCAGGCAGATGATCACCTGGAGCTCAGCGGAAGACAGTGTCACGACCTCGTCGCCGACGCCCATGCATCCGGCTTCCGGAATCACGCGCAGCCCCTTGTGCACGAGTTGGCTGGGCTGGAGGGCGGGTGTCCTGCGGAGCAGGGCGCGGACCCTCGCCAGCAGTTCCTCCATCGCGAACGGTTTGGGGAGGTAGTCGTCCGCACCTGCCTCGAGACCGTCCACCCGGTCCCGCAGCGCATCCCGCGCCGTCAACATCAGGCACGGGGTCAGCCTGCCGGCGGACCGCAGGCGCCTGACGAGATCCAGGCCATCGCCACCGGGCAGGCCCCGATCCACGATCACCACGCCGTAGTCGCGCTCGTTCAGGGGCCGCCAGGCGGATTCCAGCGTATGGAACACATCGGTCACGACGCCCGCGGACAGCAGCCCCCGGACGATCAGGCCCGCCATGCGCTCATGGTCCTCGACGAGGGCGATGCGGTTCATTGGATGGCCGGCTTGTACAGGGAAGAAGGCGATGGCGGGAGGATCAGAAACTGCGCGCCACGCCGATCACCAAGTGTCCCACTCCGCTGGAATTGTTCTCCAGCAGGGGGCTGTCGGCGAGTTCGTCCGGCAGGCGCTGGTACTGCAGGAGCCCCTGCAGCCGCCATTTGCCCACGAGTGGCCGGGCGAAGGCGACACTCACCCGGGGCACCAGCGCCGCATCGGGCTGGTACGGCGTCGCGGCGAAGGTCTCGCCAGGCAGGACGCCGTAATAGTAGTTGGCGAGATCGTCCGAGAGCCATTGCACGCCGATCCCGGAAATGACCATGGTCTTGCCGATGCGGAAGCGATGGCCGTAGTCGGCGGAAAGCTCGTACCCCTCGCTGGTGCCGGTGATGTCGGCGACTGCGCTCAACCGGAGCTCGCCATCGCCCAGGCGCCAGCGTGCCGCGAGGCCCGCATCGGCGCCATCGTCGCGATCGGCGAGGCGATCGATGTCCACGCCGTTGCGTTCGAGTTCAAGGCGGCCGAGATCACCCCGGTCGAATCCGTCGAAGCGGCCGGACACCACGGCGTCCAGGGTGAAGCCTCCGGTTTCCACGAGATGGACGCCGAACGTGACGCCGCGCCAGTAGACTCGTTCGCCTTCGTAGGTCACGAGCGGGAATGGCCGCACGCGCACCCCTTCTCCGGCGTAGGGACTGTCCTTGACGGACGCGGCGAGGCCGACCGTCCAGCGGTCGTCGTCCAGCCGGATATCGGCTCCTGATTGCGCCTCCGAAGCGGATTGGGCGAACGCGGAAACAGGGAGAAGCAGCGTGAGTGCGATTGCGAGTCGGGGCATGACCGGGACACCACTGGAGGGGGAGGCCCAATGTGCGTGGGTGTCACTTACGACCGACTTACGGCGCCGGATTGCGGCCGACGGCGTTCCGCAGCCGGGGAAGCCGCATTGGCGTGATGCCGCCCTTGTCCCTGTCGAAGCGTGGCGTCTCCCCGTGTCCCGCTGGCATGGAGTGACGACACCCCCGGTGCCAGCCGGGGGTGTCGCCGTGTCGCAGCTGGATCAGTTGTAGCTGGCGGTCAGTGTTGCACCGGAAAACGGGAGGAAGCCGCCGCCACGCACCAGAATGTGATACGTGCCCGGCTGCGGTGTCGCGCCCTGGCAGGTCTTCGGAGACGGAGATCCGGTCAGACGGCAGTTGAACTGCGTGGTGGTCGGTTGTGCACCCCGCAGGACGTACAGATCGGCCGAGGAGACGAAGCCGGTGCCGCCGGCGAGGACGATCCTGAGGTTGGTGGCGCCTGTGGGTACGGCGACCGTCCAGTACTGCGCGCTTCCGGCCTGGCCGGAAATTCCGGTCACCGGCACGCCATTGGCGAGTTCGCCGTCGACAGGCGTGGGGTCCGGATCGGGATCCGGGTTCGGGGTGGTATCGCCGAGCACCGCCTCGACCGCGGCCGCCGCATTGACGATGCCTGCGCCGATCGGCCTGGACGGCGTGGACGGGAAGCGGGTCGCGGTGTCCCGCAGGAGCGTGATCATCTCCGGCTGGGTCAACGGCGTTGTCGCCGCAGACTGGACCAGTGCGACCACGCCAGCCACATGCGGCGCCGCCATCGAGGTGCCGCTGTTCGAGGCGTAGGATTCGCCCGCCGGTGACGACGCACCCGAGTTGTAGGTCGAAAGAATGTCCGAGCCGGGTGCGGCGATATGGACCGATGCACCATGGTTGGAGAACCAGGAGCGTTCACCGGTGTTCGTCACCGAGCCGACCGAGATCACGTTGCCGCAGTTGGTCATCGTGTAGCTGGACGCATCGCCATTGGAATTGCCCGCCGCCACCACGACGATCGAGCCCCGCGCAACGGCCTGCTCGATGGCAAGCCTGGTGGTGTTGTTGCAGGTCGCGGGGTCCCGACTTCCCAGGCTCATATTGAGCACTTCAGCCGGGTTGGCGTTGGCAGGAACGCCTTGCACGCTCCCGCCGGATGCCCAGACGATGCCATCGGAAATATCCGAGGAGCTACCGCCGCAACGGCCGAGCACGCGCACAGGCACGATCTTCGCATCGGGAGCGGTGCCGGCAACGCCCTTGCCATTGTCGGTGATGGCAGCCACGGTGCCGGCAACGTGGGTGCCGTGCCACGAGCTGGCCGTTGCACCGTGCGGAGGAGAGCCGAACTGCTGGCAGAAGTTCGCGGAGACGTTGTCTCCGGGATCGCGTGCGTCCGCATCGCGTCCATCGCCATCGTTTGCCATCGTCACGTTGGAGACGAAGTCGTAGCCGGGCAGGATGTTGGGCAGCAGATCCGAGTGCTCGGTATAGCCGGTGTCCAGGACCGCGACCACCACGCCTTCCCCCTTCGAGCTGTCCCAGGCCTGGGCGGCGCGGATGCCGCCGGGACCGGTGCCGAAACCGTACTGCTCGGCAAAGCGCGGATCGTTCGGCGTGGCGTAGGCGACCATATGCGTGTCGACCTCGACATACTCGACGTTCGGATCAGCGGCAATCTGCCGCATGAGGCTTTCCGCCTCGACACTGTCGAGGGTGCGACTGGTCTCGATCACATCGGCGCCGACGGCGAGGCGGCGGACGTGACTGGTGGCCAGCGCACGCCCGCGTGAGGCGGGAACGGCGCGCGCCGCGCTCATCAGCGAACTGCCCACGGCGCTGGTGCTGGCTGCCTCGGGCGTCCCGTCCCGGTACTTCACGATGAAGCGCTGGTGTGTCTGGGCGTCCTGCAGGCCGCTCAGGTTGAGACGCTCCACAGCGAATGCGGAGACGGAGATGGACGACAGGACGACCGCGGTGGCGGCAGCCAATGTGCGGAGCTGGAGGTGCTTGTTCATTTTCCTGGGCATCGAAGGAACCTCGGGGGATGGTTGGAATTCAGTCCGCGTCACGGACCGTCTCGGGCAGTGATGAACTCCAGTCGCCGTCGCGACCGTTTTCTGTGGAGACACAAGTGCGCGGATTGCCGGCTTGCGCCCGCTCCCCGTCGCACTTGCGTTCGGAATCCGCAGGGCATGCCCGCCAATGGATGAAAGCCGGTCACCGGACCTGGCTTCAAACGCCTGGCGCTCACATCGGCATCGACCTCCGGCACGTCGCGTCTCTGATCGTCGACCGCCCGGCAACCCGATCCCTGGATGCCGCGTCGCAGATCCCGTTGGCTTCGTGCGACCCGGCTTCCGAAAGCAGGGCTGGATCCATTACATTCGGCGCGGGGATTCGGGACTTGTTACAAGAGATCAACTTTTTCTCTCTTCCACGGGAAAAACGTGACTGCAATCAACGTTTCCCTCGTCGTGTCGTTGTGCAGCTGCAGCCGTTCCACGTTCGGGCCTGATCGTCTTCGTATCCGACGCACGCGACGTGTCAGCCGAGTCATGCCCGGTGGCCGGTTGCAGCGGTCGCGTGTCGTCGGTGTTCGTTCGGAACCTGTCCGCGCATGAACCAGCCCGGACCGTTCTGGCCCGAGGACGTCCGGTACCTGCGGATCGGCGGTCTGATCGTCGATCTGAATTACCGCAGGATCCTGCATGCCGATGGCGACGCGGAGTTGCAGCAACGCATCTTCGATCTGCTGCTGCTGTTCATCGCCGAGCCCCATGTCCTGCACTCGCGCGCCGATCTGTTCCAGCGGCTGTGGCCGGACGTCATCGTCGACGACGCCAACCTGTCGCAGAACATCTGGCTGCTGCGCAAGGCGCTGGGAGACGAACGCCGGAGCTGGGTCCGAACGGTCGCCAAGGGGGGCTATGTCTTCGAACCGCCGGAAGCGGTCGAACCATTGACCGAACTGCCCGTTGTCACAGTGGCGGCCGATGCCGATGCCGGCGCGGTCGTGGACGTCAGCAGCGCGGTCGCTGTCCATGCGGCCGATGTGATGACGCCGCCCGGCACAGGGGACGGCGGCTTGGCGACAAGGCTGGAACCTGCTCGCGGACACGGTGAGGCGATCATGGCCACGCCGGGCCCTGCGCGGCGCGGGCGCGACCTGCGTGGCTGGGCCGCGGCCACCGCGATCGTTGCAGCGTTCGCGATCTGGTGGTCCGGCACCGGCACGGACAAGGGCAGGGACGGGGTGATTGCCGCTTCACCTCCGCTGGCCGTCGCGCTGATCGAGGTGGAGGACCCCGCGAACGCGGTGCGCTGGCCCCTCAAACTCCTGCATGACTGGCTGCGCTGGAAGCTGGACAGCCTGCCCGACGTGGCGCTGTTGCGCGAAGCGGACCTGGCGACCTACTCAGGCTCGGTGCCCTCGAAGGTGGTGTTCCTGTCATCGTCCAGGGCGCCGGACGACGCCGATCAGATCGTGCTCCTGGCGCGCTTCGACGAGGCGGGTGAAGTGCGGCGCATCGAGCTCAAGGGCTCTGCGTCGCAGGTACCGGCGATGGCCGACGAACTGTCGCGCCAGGTGATGTCGCGACTGTTGCCCGGACGTGCCGACACCTGGCCCGCACTTGCGCTGGATGTGCCTGCCGCGCACCGCTACGCGGACGTCGTGGACGCCTACGATCGTCGCGACTGGATGACGGTGGCCGGGGTCGCCGCCGAGGTGGTCGAGCTGGCACCGCGTTTCGGCCTGGCGCGGCTGCGGCTCGCACAGGCACAGATGCGGCTGGCACAGGCATCGTCCGCCATCGGACAGATGGACGCGGCGCTTTCGCTGTTGCAACCCTTGCCCGACGATGCGCGCGAAGTCCTGAAGGCGCAGCGCCTGGAGGCCGACCCCCAGCGCAAGGCGCAGGCGGCAGAGGCCTTCGGTGCGCTCGCAGCACGTCATCCCGGAAAGCTGCAGTACGCGCTGGCACACGCCAACATGCTGGCGCAGTCCGGGCACCTGCATCAGGCGCTGGCCGTGCTGCAGAGCCACGATTGGGAACGCGAACCGACGGGCTCGCGCATCGCCTACCGTCTCGGCCTGGCCGATATCCATCGCATGCTGGGCGATCCTGCCCGGGCAGGCGAACATGCGCGGGCCGCCGAGCATCTTGCGAGCGCCGCGGGCGATGGGTGGGGCCTGGAGCGCGGCGCCGCGATGTTGCTGGCTGCGCTCGTCGACACCCCACAGCACGCCGGGCACGACGGAACTGCCCACCTCTATGAAGGCGCCGCGAAGCAGATGGAAATGGCGGGCAACCAGACCGGTGCGTTGTACGCCCGCTTTCTGGCCGAAACGGCCGCGCCGCCCGATAGCCGGACCGTTCCACGCCTGGAGGCGATGCTGGTACAGGCGCGTGCAGGGGGCTACATCAAGCTCGAGATCGGGATACTGGCCAGGGTTGCGGGGCAACACTACGTGGCCGGAGATGTCACGATGTTCCGCAGGTTGATGGAACAGGCGATGCTGGTCGCACGGACATCCGGCGACGTCCTTGCCGGCAACGAGCTGGGCATGATCGTGGCGACCGAGGATTTTCTGGGCGCGCGTTTTTCCAGCGTGGATGCGTTGCTGAGCGATCTGCACGAGGCCGACATGCAAGGCGCCATCGGACTGACGGTGGAGCAGACCACGGCGGGCGTGCAGGCACTTCGCGGCAATTACGCGCGTGCCCTGGAGACGCTCGATCGCGCGGAAAGCCAATTGGCCGGAGCCACGCCGGGTGCTCCGATCACGGAACTGCATGCCCGGCTTTTCTGTGCGCGTGCGGGCACACGCCTGCCGTTGGGCGACCTAGTGGGTGCGCGCGCCGACTGGGCGCGTTGTGCGACATCCCGCCAGCCGCCCCTGCAGATGCTCGCCGCCTTGGGCAATGCGGAATCCGAACTGCTTGCCGGTGATCGTGATGGTGCGATGGCGCTGTTGGAGCAGGCGGCGGCGATCGATGCCACGCTGCCCGATGGCCCGGATCGCTGGACCCTGTCCATCACCCTGGCCAGCCTGTTGACCCGGGCCGGCGACCTTCCCGCGTCCGAGCGGCTCTACAGCCAGACATTGGACCGGCTGCACGGGACCGGCTACGACCTGCTGACGGCGGCCATCGACATCGGAATGGCGGAGAACGCCGCCGCGCGCGGCGACTGGTCAGCCAGTCACCGTCATGCCACCGCTGTCCGGCGCATCCTGCCCGGAGATCTCTGGGGGCTCATCCATCGCCTCGACCTGCTCGACATTGCCGCCGCAGGAGTGGCCGGCGATCAGCGACAGGTGGCATCACTCGCGGCCACCGCGCATGCGCGGGCGCACGGGTTCGGCGATGTCGTCGCCAACATGCAGATCCACAGCCTGCTGCCGCTGCAGTCCATCGAGGAGAACTGCGGGTCCGCGCATGGCGAGGAACTGGCTGCCCGCAGCGGCATGCGTGGCGCCACGCTCGCGTGGCTGCGGACGTCGCCGGATATGAAGGCGACGCATCAGGCGAAACGCGAGGCGCTCCAAGCGCTTCGCTAGCCGACTCAGGTGTCGTGCGCGGCGCACTGCATCGGAGGCGCCCTTGTGTCATGCAGCAGCGGCCTGCCGCTCGAGATCGTCCCCCGGGGCGATGGCATCGGTTCCGCGGCCCGCGCCAGGGCTTGGATTCATCGTGCCCGCGTCGTCCTGGTGGCCTCCGTCGCTCTGGCCGTGCTGATCGCGCGGCTGCGGTATCCGGGCCGGACCGGTATACTCCCCCGCAGTATGTATCCCCACTGTCGGAATCGACCCGCCGATGCCGCATTCGCCCGAGGAAAAGAAGCGTGTCCTGCTGCGCGTGCGTCGCATGCGCGGGCAGCTCGATGCGCTCGAGCGTGCGCTGGAAGCCGGCGCCGACTGCGGCCCCGTGCTGCAGCAGCTCGCCGCCCTGCGCGGCGCGGTCAACGGGCTGATGTCCGGCGTGCTCGAAAGCCATCTGCGCGAGGAACTCGGCCAGCCGGCCGACTCGCCCGAACACCGCCGCGCCAGCGTCGACGATGCCGTCGCCCTGGTGCGGACCTATCTCAAGTAACCATCGTTTTTCGGGAGTCCATCATGAAATCACGTGCCGCCGTTGCGTTCGCCGCGGGCGAACCGCTGAAGATCGTCGAGATCGACGTCGCACCGCCGCAGAAGGGCGAAGTGCTGGTCAGGATCACCCACACCGGCGTCTGCCACACCGACGCGTTCACGCTGTCGGGCGATGATCCCGAAGGCCTGTTCCCGGCCGTGCTGGGACATGAAGGCGCGGGCATCGTGGTCGAAGTGGGCGAAGGCGTGACCTCGGTGAAGCCGGGCGATCACGTGATTCCGCTCTACACCGCCGAATGCGGCGAGTGCCTGTTCTGCAAGAGCGGCAAGACCAATCTGTGCGTCGCCGTGCGCGCCACGCAGGGCAAGGGTGTGATGCCCGACGGCACCACGCGATTCTCCTACAACGGCGAGCCGGTCTATCACTACATGGGCTGCTCGACCTTCAGCGAGTACACCGTGGTCGCCGAAGTCTCGCTGGCGAAGATCAACCCGGATGCGAATCCCGAACACGTCTGCCTGCTCGGTTGCGGCGTGACCACCGGCATCGGCGCGGTGCACAACACCGCCAAGGTGCAGGAAGGCGACAGCGTCGCCGTGTTCGGTCTCGGCGGCATCGGCCTCGCTGTGATCCAGGGCGCGCGCCAGGCCAAGGCCGGCCGCATCATCGCCGTCGACACCAATCCGTCGAAGTTCGAACTGGCGAAAGAATTCGGTGCCACCGACTGCATCAACCCGAAGGATTTCGACAAGCCGATCCAGCAGGTCATCGTCGAGATGACGGACTGGGGCGTCGACCATTCGTTCGAGTGCATCGGCAACGTCAACGTG
>Ga0160444_100651_pt1 | contig 11649 bp, 7 predicted proteins | sample HID1972K_E1MG_FD_108232 | JGI IMG/M metagenome (GOLD analysis project Ga0160444, IMG submission 108232) | Enriched pill bug-associated microbial communities from UW Madison campus, WI, USA - HID1972K_E1 MG | ecosystem: Host-associated > Arthropoda: Insects > Digestive system > Unclassified ... | reverse complement strand
GCGATTCCCGTCGGCAGGTGAGTGATGCGCACCGCCGAATCGGTCGTGTTGATGTGCTGTCCGCCCGCTCCTTGAGCACGATAGGTGTCGATCCGGCAGTCCGACTCCTTCACATCGATGATGATCCGGTCGTCGACGACGGGATAGACCCAGACCGACGCGAAGGAGGTCTGACGCCGTGCGTTCGAATCGAAGGGCGAGATTCGGACGAGACGGTGCACGCCGGATTCGGTCTTCAGCCAGCCATAGGCGTAATCGCCTTCCACGCGCAGCGTGGCCGACTTGATGCCGGCAACGTCACCGCCGGACACTTCCATCAGCTCGGTCTTCCAGCCGCGCGATTCGCACCAGCGCAGGTACATGCGCAGCAGGATCTCGGCCCAGTCCTGGGCTTCGGTGCCGCCGGCACCGGCCTGGATGTCGACGAACGCGGCCGCGCTGTCCATTTCGCCGGAGAACATGCGCTGGAATTCCAGCTGCTCGACATGCTTCTGGATCTTGTCCAGGTCGGCGACCACGGCCAGCGCGGTGTCCTCGTCCTGCTCGGACTCGGCCAGTTCCAGCAGCTCGCCGGATTCGGTCAGGCCGTCGAGGATCGTGTCGATGCCGCCCACGGTCTTCTCCAGCAGCGAGCGCTCGCGCCCCAGGTTCTGGGCATACTCCGGCCTGTTCCAGACATCGGGGCTTTCCAGCTCCCGGGTTACTTCTTCAAGACGCTCCTTGCGGGCGTCGTAGTCAAAGATACCCCCTGAGCGATACCACGCGATCGGTAAGATCGGTGATGCGCTGGCGGACAGGATTCAGCTCGAGCATGTCGGCGGTTTCGTGGTCGAAAAGATGACCTGCGATGATAGCAAACCTGGTCGCCGCCCATCCGATCACCGCGGCCCTGGTGGGTGACGACCGTGGGTCGGCACGGCCAGGGTGGGTCCTGCCACGGCCCCGGTGGATCCGCCTGTCGCGGGTCAGGCCCCCTGCCCGCCCAGCGCCTGCCGCAGCAGCGGCAGTTGCCGGCGGCTGCACGGCACGCGGGTGCCATCGACCATGTGCAGCACGGCTTCGCCGCCCTCCAGCGGCTCGATGGAGCGCAGGCAGCCCCGGTTGACCAGCCAACTGCGATGGCTGCGCAGGAATACTGCCGGGTCCAGCCGCTGCTCCAGCGCGGTCATGGTGATGCGCAACGGATAGTCATGCCCGCGCACGCGCAGGTTCACGTAGTTGCTGGCCGCCTGGGCATGCTCGATATCGGCCGTGGCCACCAGGAACTCCCTGCCCAGCGTGCGCACCAGGAAATGCGCCGGCCGGTCCACCGGTTCCACCGGCATGCCTTCATCGGGTGCGGCCAGCAGCGCGGCCTCCCCCTGCCTGCGTCGCCCGAACCATGCCAGGGCATGCACCGCGCACACCAGCGTCGCATAGGTCTGCAGGTCCTTGAAAAGCTCGTAGAACCACTGCGCGGGCCATGGTCCGTAGTCGTAACTGCCGCCGCCCAGCGCATGCAGCGCCTGCCGCAGCAGCACCATGCCGGTCACGTGCAGCAGCCACCAGGCCACCGCGCCCAGCAGGTAGGCCGGCAGCAGCCGTCGCCAGGTATCGGCATGCAGCGGCCAGCGTCGCGCCAACCGGATCAGCACCGCCAGCAACACCAGCGACATGGTCGCGCTGGTGAACTCGTCGACCGTGGTCGCAAACCCGTCGAACGCCTCTCCATCGCGCGCGGCGCGCATGCAGCGCACCAGCACGTTGGCGAGCGCCGATCCCAGGAACAGCGCCAGCCAGAGCGCCGTGGCGCGTCCTGTCCGCTGCTTCCCTGCGGTTGCCGTTGCCGCCGGCAGTGCGTGTGTCGTCGCCATGCCGCTCATTATGCCGTCGCAGGGACGGACCGCCTGTCCCATTGGTCCCTTGCCACGCGCCATTCGTCCCGGCGCGGCCTCTGCGCGGCCCCTGCCCCTGCCGGGCGCGGCCATCCGGGCGCAGGCTCGCGCTTCCTTCGCTGCACTGACCGGCCCATGCCACGACGCCACGACCTGGATGCCCTGCGGGTATTCGCCCTGCTGCTGCTCATCCCTTACCACACCGGCATGGCCTACGTGGCCGAGTGGGACTTCCACCTGAAAAGCAGCCATCTGTTCGAATGGCTGCAATGGCCGATGATCGCGCTGAACCGCTGGCGCATGCCGCTGTTGTTCACCATTTCCGGCATCGCGCTGGCGCTGGCGCTGCCCGCCCAGGGCCGCGCCGCCTTCGCGCTGCGCCGCTGCTGGCGGCTGCTGCTGCCGCTGGCGTTCGGCATCGTCGCGGTGGTCAGCCTGCAGGCATACTGCGAAGCGGTCGAAACCGGTGACATCGCTCCCGGCCTGGGCGCGTTCCTGCTGCGCTACTGGCAGTTCCGGCCGTGGCCGGGTGCGCACTTCAACGGCGCCGATTACGGCTTCACCTGGAACCATCTCTGGTACCTGGCCTATCTGATTCCCTACTCGATGCTGCTGATCGCGCTGGCCAGCCTGGCGCGTCCGCTGCGGGGACTGCTGCCCGCATGGACAGCGCCGGACCGGAGCATTGCTGTATTCGGCCTGCTGCTGCCGGTTGCCTGGATGAGCTGGAACCTGCTCTACCTGCTGCCTCGCCATCCGCCCACCCATGCGCTGTTCAACGACGTATCCGTACACGCCGAATCGCTGCCCCTGTTCGCGCTGGGATTCATCGCCGCACGCTGGCAACGCGGCTGGGACCTGCTGCTGCGCTGGCGCTGGCACGCATTGGCACTGGCACTGCTTGGCGTCGGCGTGGAGCTGGGCATACGGGCGCTGGGCAGGATGCCGCACCTGCACAACGTCGACCCGTGGCTGCTGTCCTTGCCGTGGGCGCAGACCGAACGCCTCGGCCGCGCGCTCTATACATGGACCGCCCTGCTGGCCATCTTCGGCTGGGCGCGGTCATGGCTGGACCGTCCGTTCCGCTGGCTGCCGTATGCGCGGGAGGCGGTATTCAGCGTATACATCCTGCACCAGACCGTACTGATCCTGCTGCTGTACGCGCTGCGGCCACTGCGGTTCGGGCCGCTGGCGGAACCGCTGCTGGTGCTGGCGGGAACGTTCGCCGGCAGCCTGCTGCTGCATGAACTGCTGATCCGGCGCAGTACGCTGCTGCGCCCCCTGTTCGGGCTGCCCGCGAAACGGCTATCGTCGCGCGCAGGGATGATGGCGAGCGTCCAGGGAGAAGCGTGAATGTTCCAGACCGATCTGCATGTGGGACTGCAAGGATTCTTCGACGCAGGATGGATGCTGCCGCTGATGACCGCCGTGAGCGCGCTGGGCCATGCCACCGCCTACCTGGTGTTGATCGCGGTGTGCGCCTTCGGCCTGCGGCTGCGGGCCGGCCTGATGATCCTGCTGGCGGTCCTGCTGATGTCGGGGGTGTCGTCGATGGTCAAGCAGGCCACGGACCTGCCCCGCCCCAGCGACATCGATGCACGGGTGCTGGACAAGGGCCGCAGCGGGCGGGCGCTGCTCGGTGATGGCACGGTGCCGGGCTTCTGGTCGCTGCCATCAAATGAAGCGGTCGCCCGGTTCCGCGCCCGGGACGATCGCGATCCCGGCTTCCTCAGCGGCCATGTCGGTGCGGCCAGTGCCGCCTGCATGGCGCTGATGCTCGGTTTCGGCGTGCGCAACAGGGCCGGACGGCTGGCCCTGGTGCTCGGCTGGCCCCTGCTGATGGCGCTGTCGCGCATGTACCTCGGACGACATTTCCTGGCCGATGTGATGGCCGGCTGGCTGGCGGGGCTGGCCGTCGCGACGCTGGCCTGCTGGCTGTTCCCACGGGTCGCGGCCGCAGCGGGCGATCGCTGGCGACTGGTAACGATCGGCCTGCTGGCGGCGGCGTGGACCAGCGTGGCGAGTGCCTCGACATGGATCGAGGTCGATGCCGCCGGACAACTGGCTGGCCTGTTCGTGGTATTGCTGGTACTGCGATGGCGGGGCTGGCCGGACGAACCGCACCCGCCGTGGCAACGGATCGCACGCCCGCTGGCGTTCATCGCCATCAGCCTGGCGACGGGACGGATACTGCACGCCCTTGCCGATGCCCTGCCCCTGCCGGATTTGCGGATCATCGGCATCGCCTGGCACGCCGTGGGCATCGCGCTGGTGATGCTGCTCACCTTGGCCCTGTTCGCCTGTCGACCATCCACGCCCCGGCAGGCCGCATAGATCCATGGACAGTGCCGGACGGCCTGCGCAACATGGTGGCCTGTTCCCCCTCCGCACAGGTTGCCACGATGCGTCCACTACCATGCATTACCGCGCTGCTGCTGGTCACGGGCGCTGCCCGGGCGTTCGCGCCGTCTTCCACCTTCAGCCACGTCGACTGGGAAATCGCCTGCGACAACACCGGTATCTGCCGGGCCGCCGGTTACGGTCCCGATGACGGCGCGAACGGCTTCAGCCTGCTGCTGGAACGGAAAGCCGGCCCGAACACGAGCGTGGACGGCCGCCTTCGCTTTGGCGGCTTCGATGATGCCGAAGCGCCCCGGGGTACGCTGCGGCTGCGGGTGGACGGCAGGGACCTGGGACGCCTGGCGGATGCGGTTGACGGCGACGTGCACGTACTGCGCAAGGAACAGGTCGCGGCACTGCTGAAGGTCCTGCCCGGGCGCGCAACGATCATGATCGAGGACGGCGACGGGCAGGCATGGCCGATATCCGCCTCCGGCGCCAGCGCGGTGCTGCTGCGCATGGACGACGTGCAGGGGCGACTGGGCACGCCAGGCGCGCTGGTACGATCCGGCACGCGTGCCGAAGCGGCGGTTCCAGCGGCCAGGCCCGCCCCGGTCATCGCCCGCGCGCCCGCGCTGCTGGCATCTCGCGCTGCGGATGCCGCCCTGGCCGATGATGGCAGCCTGCGCGCGGCGCTGCGGGCCACGCTCGGCACGGACGAGGAATGCACCGGCGTGCAGCAGGATCACGGCGATGCCCCACCGCTGGACATCCAGCGCCTGGACGCGCATCGCCTGCTGGTCGCCACGTCCTGCTGGCGCGGCGCCTACAACGAAGGCATCGGCTTCTGGATAGTGCGCGACAGCGCGCCATGGCAGCCTGCACGGGTGACGCTGGACGCCTCGGATTTCGACCGTGGCACCGCAACCCTCTCCGCCCTGCAGAAAGGCCGCGGGCTTGGCGACTGTCTCTGGAGCGCGCGCTGGCGCTGGGATGGCAAGCAGTTCCAGCGCACCCGCGAACAGACCAGCGGGATGTGCCGCGGCTTCGCCGGCGGTGCCTGGGACCTGCCAACGTGGGTGACCGTCGAAGCGCCGGATCGCGCAACGTAGCGATCCCGCCGGCAGCGGCCGGCGACGTTCCTCGTACGCCGATGGACCTGGCGCTCACGCCGGGTGGCAATGCTCCACGATCAGCTGGATCGCCGTCCCACCGCGATAATCATCGCAGGCCAGCCGGTAGGCCAGATGGACGTGGCGCGACGGCGCATTGCCGTTCCAGCCACCGAAGTGGATCGCATTGAGTACACCGGACGCACCCGGCCGCCGCAGCTCCAGTTTCAGGTGGCGCTCCTTCAGCACGCGCCAGTTCGCGACTTCGAAATGACCATCGAACAACGGCTCCGGAAAGCCCTGTCCCCAGGGCCCGGCCAGCCGCAACGCATCGGCATGGCGGTGGTCCAGCTCGTCCGCGGCCAGCTCACCGTCGCTGAGCACCTGCTGCCGCAGCATGGACGGATCCAGCACCTGCTGCACGGCGGCGACGAAGGCCGCTTCGAACCGCTCGAGCTGGCTGCGCGGCAGGCTGAGGCCGGCGGCCATCGCGTGGCCGCCGAAGCGCTCGATCAGGCCTGGATGCAGCGCATCCACGCGCGCCAGCGCATCGCGGATGTGCAGGCCGGGGATGGAGCGCGCCGATCCACGCAACGCCTCGCTGCCCGGCTCGGCGGGCGCGAAAGCGACCACCGGCCGATGCAGGCGGTCCTTCATCTTCGAGGCCACCAGGCCGACCACGCCGGGATGCCAGTCCGCATCGAACAGCACCGCGGCGACGGGGCGCTGGCCAGCCTCGTCGAGTACCACCTTCGAGACCGCTTTTTCGGCATCGTCGGTCATCGCCTGCTGCACCGAACGGCGCTCGGTGTTGATCTGCTCCAGTGTCTGCGCGATGTCGCGTGCCTGGCGCGGGTCGTCGGTGAGCAGCAGGGCGATGCCCAGCGCCATGTCCTCCAGGCGTCCGGCCGCGTTCAATCGCGGCCCCAGCGCGAAACCGATGTCGGTGGAGGTAAGCCGCGCGGGATCACGGCCGCTGGCTTCGATCAGTGCCTTCAGGCCAACGCAGCCGTGGCCCGCGCGCAGCCGCCGCAGGCCGGCGCCGACCAGCGCACGGTTGTTGGCGTCCAGCGCCACCAGGTCGGCGACCGTACCAACCGCCACCAGGTCGAGCAGCGTCGCCAGGTCCGGTCCCTTGGCATCGGCAAAGACCTTCATGTCGCGGAGATGCCGGCGCAGGGCCAGCAACACGTAGAAGATCACGCCGACGCCGGCCAGCGACTTGCCGGGAAACGCATCGCCATCGAGGTTCGGATCGACGATGACGTCGGCCGGGGGCAGCGTGGGCCCCGGCAGGTGGTGGTCGGTGACCAGCACCTGCCAGCCGCGGGCCTTGGCCGCGGCGACGCCGGCATGGCAGGCGATGCCATGGTCGACCGTGACCAGCAGGTCCGGCTGCAGCGTCGCCAGCTCGTCCACCAGCGCCGGCGAAAGGCCATAGCCATGCACCATGCGATTGGGCACCGCGTGGGCGACATGGCGGGCCCCGAGCATGCGCAGGCCACGCACGCCGACAGCGCAGGCAGTCGCACCGTCGCAGTCGAAATCACCGACGACCACGATGTGCTTGTCATAAGCGATCGCGTTCGCCAGCAACTCCACGGCCGCGTCGATGCCGCCCAGCAGTTCGGGTGCGTGCAGGCTGCCGAGCCTGGGCAACGCCTGGTCCGGCGTCGGTGCGCCGCGGCTGGCATACAGGCGTGCAAGCAGCGGCAGCGTGCCATCGGGCCACGGCACGACCTCAACGGCATCGCGGCGGCGGATGACAGGTACAGCGTCGGCGGCAAGGGACATCGGCAGCGCCGGATTACGAAGGACGTCGGCATGATAACGCCAACACCGGTGCGAGGCGTGGATGTCGTCTGCGCCGCGCGCGGTTCCGAAGGCAATGCACCGGTAGAGCCGACCCATGGTCGGCTGCTCTTCGCGCGATCCCGACACGCGGCCGACCATGGGTCGGCTCTACCGTGCCGGTCAGGCTTCGTGCAGCTGGCGCGGCTTCTTCCAGAAGCGCCAGCGCTGGTTCCTTCGCAGCAGGTACTGCTCGCCGTCCTCGAAATCGAGCACCAGCCGCTGCAGCTCACCGCGCTGCAGCGCCGCCAGCAACGGACGGATGGCAGCTTCGCCAAGCTGCTGCAACGAGCGGAGTTGGCGCAGATCCACCAGGGCATCGACCGACTGGTCGCCATCGATCTGCACCCCGGCAGCCTGCGCCAGTGCACGCAGCAGCGCGTCGCGGCTGCGGACCTGGGCATGCGCGGTGGTTACCGCGGCGGGCAGCGTGCCAGCTCCCCAGAACCACAGCGAATTGATCGGCGCGTCGCCGCGGGCGATGCGCTGCTGGTTCCACCGATGCGCATGCAGGATCACCTGCGCTTCGGTCAGCAGCGCGCGCCAGCGGCGCCCGGCCTGCCCTTCGGGCAGGTGGGCGAACAGGTCATCGCCAAGCAAGTCTTCCGGAATGGCGAACACCGGCAGCTGCATGTCCGCCGGCACCTGCAGGTACCAGCGTGCCGCCACCGGCGCGTCCAGGCGCAGGCCGGAATCGGCGAACAATGGCTGCAGCGCCGGCACCAGTGCCGCCACATCCTCGGCCCGCGGCCGCAGCGTATCGCCATGGCCCATCATGCGCGCACCGTGCATGTCCGGCACCACGTGCGCGGGGTCGGCGCGCAGCCAGCCGTGGCCGGCGGCGTCGCCGGCATCCAGCTGGCGGGTCAGCGCGGCGGCCGGCAGCGATCGCGCCGCCGATGCCGGCTCGATGCCGAAGTGCCGGAGCAGCTGGGCGCGCTCCCCCGCTGCGTGCGTGCCACGCTCGGCCTGGCCGAGCGCGCGCGCGACATCCGCAGGCAGCGCCGCCGGCGCGAAGCGGTTGCGCGCGGGCAGCAGCAGCGTGGCGGCGGCCACCGGTCAGTCCGCGTAACGGACGCTGACGATCTCGTACTCGCGCTGGCCGGCCGGCGCATCGATGGTGATGCTGTCGCCTTCCAGCTTGCCGATCATCGCGCGCGCCACCGGCGAGGAAATCGCGATCAGGCCGAGCTTGATGTCCGCTTCCAGGTCACCAACGATCTGGTAGGTCTTTTCTTCGTCGGTTTCCACGTCGGCCAGCTGCACGGTGGCGCCGAACACCACCTTGGAACCGGGGTTGAGCTTGCTGATATCAATGATCTCGGCGTGCGACAGTTCGCCTTCCAGCTGCTTGATGCGGCCTTCGATGAAGCCCTGCTCCTCGCGCGCGGCGTGGTACTCGGCGTTTTCCTTCAGGTCACCGTGCTCGCGCGCCTCGGCGATGGCCGCGATGACCTTGGGGCGCTTGACCGACTTCAGGTGGTCAAGCTCGTCGCGCAGCTTCTGCGCGCCCTTCAGGGTGATGGGAGCTCTCATGCGTTCAGTTCCTTGTGCAGTTCCTGCAGCGACCAGACGGGGCCGGTCCCGCGGAATTCCAGCGAATGCACCAGCGCCCTGGCGCCGGCAATGGTGGTCGAATAGGTGACGCGGTGCTGCAGCGCCTCGCGACGGATCGAGAACGAATCGGTGATCGCCGCACGGCCTTCGGTCGTGTTGACGATATAGACGATTTCGCCGTTCTTGATGGAATCAACGATGTGCGGACGGCCTTCCACGACCTTGTTGACGATCTCGCAGTCCATGCCGTGCTGCTGCAGCCACGCGGCGGTACCACGCGTGGCTACCAGCGAATAGCCGCGTTCCAGCAGCGCCTGGGCCACCGGCAGCACGCGCTGCTTGTCCGGATCGCGCACGGACACGAAGGCCTTGCCGACCGGCGGCGCCTTGATCCCGCCGGCTTCCTGCGCCCGCGCGAAGGCGGCGCTGAAGCTGCGGCCCACGCCCATCACCTCACCGGTGGAGCGCATCTCCGGCCCGAGGATCGGGTCCACGCCCTGGAACTTGGCGAACGGGAAGATCGCTTCCTTCACCGAGTAGTAGTCCGGCACGATTTCCTTCGTCGCGCCCTGCTCGGCCAGCGTGCTGCCGGCCATGCAGCGCGCGGCGATCTTGGCCAGCGGCATGCCCGTGGCCTTGGACACGAACGGCACGGTGCGCGACGCACGCGGGTTCACTTCCAGCAGGTAGACGATATCTTCGCCGTTCTCGCCCGCCTGGATGGCGAACTGGGTGTTCATCAGGCCGACCACGTTCAGGGCCTTGGCCAGCTCCACCACCTGGCGGCGCAGCTCGGCCTGGGTGTCGGCGGACAGCGAATACGGCGGCAGCGAGCACGAGGAATCGCCCGAGTGCACGCCTGCCTCTTCGATGTGTTCCATCACGCCGCCGATCAGCACGTTGCCCTGCGCGTCGGCGATGATGTCCACGTCCACTTCCACCGCATTGTCGAGGAAGCGGTCCAGCAGCACCGGCGAATCGTTGGAGACCTTCACCGCATCGCGCACGTAACGCGCCAGGTCGGCTTCGCCGTAGACGATCTCCATCGCCCGGCCGCCCAGCACGTAGCTCGGGCGCACCACCAGCGGATAGCCGATCTCGCGGGCCAGCAGCAGTGCTTCCTGGTCGTTGCGGGCGATGCGGTTCGGCGGCTGCTTCAGGCCCAGCGAATCCACCAGCTGCTGGAAGCGCTCGCGGTCCTCGGCCAGGTCGATCGAATCCGGGCTGGTGCCGATCACCGGCACGCCGTTGGCTTCCAGCGCGCGGGCAAGCTTCAGCGGAGTCTGCCCGCCGTACTGCACGATCACGCCCTTCGGCTGTTCCAGTTCGACGATCTCCAGCACGTCTTCCAGCGTGAGCGGCTCGAAGTACAGGCGGTCGGAGGTGTCATAGTCGGTGGACACGGTTTCCGGGTTGCAGTTGACCATGATGGTTTCATAACCATCCTCGCGCAGCGCCAGCGCCGCATGCACGCAGCAGTAGTCGAACTCGATGCCCTGGCCGATGCGGTTCGGGCCACCGCCGAGGATCATGATCTTGTCGCGGTCGCTCGGGTTGGCCTCGCACTCTTCCTCGTAGGTGGAGTACAGGTAGGCGGTACCGGTGGCGAACTCGCCGGCGCAGGAATCCACGCGCTTGTACACCGGACGCACCTTGTGGGCACGGCGCAGCGCACGCACGGCCGCTTCGTTGGTGCCGGTCAGCTGCGCCAGGCGCGCATCGGAGAAGCCGGCGCGCTTCAGGCGGCGCAGCCGTGCGGCGTCCAGCGCATCGATACCGCCGGCGGCGACCTCGGCCTCGGCCGCGATGATCTGCTCGATCTGGTCCAGGAACCACGGATCGATGAAGGACAGCGCATGGATCTCCTCCACGCTCATGCCGGCACGGAACGCGTCGGCCACATAGAACAGGCGTTCCGGGCCCGGTGCCTTCATCTCGCGGCGCAGGGTCTGCAGGTCATCTTCGTTGCCCAGGTCCAGGCCGGTCGGATCGAAGCCGATCTTGCCGGTTTCCAGGCCACGCAGGGCCTTCTGCATCGATTCCTGGAAGGTGCGGCCCATGGCCATCACCTCGCCCACCGACTTCATCTGGGTGGTCAGGCGCGCATCGGCGGCCGGGAACTTCTCGAACGCGAAGCGCGGAATCTTGGTGACCACGTAATCGATGGACGGCTCGAACGAAGCCGGGGTCAGGCCACCGGTGATCTCGTTCTTCAGCTCATCCAGGGTGTAGCCCACGGCCAGCTTGGCAGCAATCTTGGCGATCGGGAAGCCGGTGGCCTTGGAGGCCAGCGCCGAGGAACGCGACACGCGCGGATTCATCTCGATGACGACCACGCGGCCGGTCTTCGGGTTGATGCCGAACTGCACGTTCGAGCCACCGGTATCCACGCCGATCTTGCGCAGCACGGCGATCGACGCATCGCGCAGGCGCTGGTATTCCTTGTCGGTCAGGGTCTGCGCCGGCGCGACGGTGATCGAGTCGCCGGTGTGCACGCCCATCGGGTCCAGGTTCTCGATGGAGCAGACGATGATGCAGTTGTCCGCGGTGTCGCGGACCACTTCCATCTCGAACTCCTTCCAGCCCAGCACCGATTCCTCCACCAGCACCTCGGTGGTCGGTGACAGTTCCAGGCCACGGGTGACGATGTCGACCAGTTCCTCACGGTTGTAGGCGATGCCGCCACCGCTGCCGCCGAGGGTGAAGCTCGGGCGGATGATGGTGGGATAGCCGACGCGGGTCTGGATCTCCAGTGCTTCTTCCAGCGTATGTGCGACCGCGGCGGTCGGGCATTCCAGGCCGATCTCGCCCATCGCCACGCGGAACAGTTCGCGGTCTTCGGCCATGCGGATCGCTTCGCGCTTGGCGCCGATCAGCTCGACGTTGTACTTCTCCAGCACGCCGTTGTCGGCCAG
>Ga0160444_100637_pt1 | contig 12005 bp, 9 predicted proteins | sample HID1972K_E1MG_FD_108232 | JGI IMG/M metagenome (GOLD analysis project Ga0160444, IMG submission 108232) | Enriched pill bug-associated microbial communities from UW Madison campus, WI, USA - HID1972K_E1 MG | ecosystem: Host-associated > Arthropoda: Insects > Digestive system > Unclassified ... | reverse complement strand
TGCAGGCCTGCGATGCGGGCGTTGCTCGGGCCGTCGGTGACCTGGGCCACGTCGCCCGGGGCGACCGGCTCGACGACCGGCGGCGTCTCGACCGCAGGCGCGCCGTTGAGCTGCGCCCAGGTATTCGGGCCCACGATGCCGTCGACTTGGATGCCGCGACTGGCCTGGTAGTCGCGCACCGCGCCCTCGGTGCGCGCACCGAAGATGCCGTCGGCCGCGCCCGGGCTGAAACCGGCGGCCGTGAGGCGGTTCTGCAGGTCGGTGACGGCCGGGCCGCGGTCGTTGCGTTCCAGTGTCGGCGTGGCGCTGGTCGATGCGGCCTGCTGCACCGGCGCGGCGTCGGTGGTGCCGGCGGCGTTGAGCGGCGCCGCGTCGCCGCCGATGGCCTTGGCGCCGGCCGGCAGCGCGATGGACTGGTCGGGATAGATGACGTCGGGGTTGAGCACCTGCGGGTTCGACGCGAGCAGACCTTCGAGGCTGACGCCGTGGGCCTTGGCGATCTGCGACAGGGTGTCGCCGCGTTGCGCGGTGTAGGACTCGCCGGCGGGCCGGGCATCCTCCTGCTGGACACGCTGGGTGGAATCGGACGACGGGACGGCGCTGATGGTCACGACGGGCTCCTGCTGGTGGCTGGGAATCCCCCCGCCGGGATGCTCTGCAGTGTCCCGGGGCATGGCGGTCGGCGACAGATGGGGGGTGCCCCAGCGTGCAGGGGTCACAGTTCGGGGTGTCGCCCTTTTGGGGCGAGCGGGAAAGACGCAAACCGTAGTCACGACCTTGCGTCGACCCCTTCTCCCTTCGGGAGAAGGTGCCCGGAGGGCGGATGAGGGCGCTTTTGCCGGGCGCTTTGGAAAGTCCCTGCCCTCTCACCCGACGCGCTTCGCGCGTCGACCTCTTCCGGAGGGAGAGGTGCTGGTTGAGCGCCTCATCCTCACCGCACCGCAATGCCCTTCCCGCTTGAATGCGCGGATGCCGCGACGCCGACGTTCCGACACCCCTGCCCGCCCGCGCGATCTGACCCGCGGCGCCATCGCGCCGACGCTGTTCGCGTTCGCGCTGCCGATCCTCGGCGGCAACGTGATGCAATCGCTCAACGGGTCGGTCAATGCGGTGTGGATCGGCCGCTTCCTCGGCGAGGGCGCGCTGGCGGCGATCGCCAATGCCAACAACATCCTGTTCCTGCTGCTGGGCGCGGTGTTCGGCGTCGGCATGGCGGCGACGATCCTGGTGGCGCAGGCGATCGGCCGCAACGACCTGCCAGGCGCCAAACGGGTCATCGGCACCAGTGCGACGTTCTTTCTCACCGCGTCGGTGCTGGTCGCGCTGGTCGGCCTGCCACTGTCGCGCCACGTGCTGCTGTGGATGGGCACGCCGGCCGACGCGCTGCCGCATGCGGACGCCTATCTGAAACTGATCTTCCTCGCGGTGCCGTTCCTGTACGCGTTCGCGTTCCTGTCGGCGATCCTGCGCGGCGCCGGTGATGCGCGGACGCCGTTCCTGTTCCTGCTGCTGGTGGTCGCGCTGGACATCGTGCTGGTGCCGCTGCTGATGCTCGGCATCGGCCCGCTGCCGGAAATGGGCATGGCCGGCGCGGCGCTGGCCAGCCTGATCGCGAATGCGCTCGGTCTCACCGCGCTGCTCGCCTGGCTGCGCCATCGGCGCAATCGTTTGTGGATCCACCGCACCGAACGGCATCTGTACCGCCCCGACTGGCGCATCGTGCGTGCGCTGCTGGCCAAAGGCCTGCCGATGGGCCTGCAGATGGTGATGCTGTCGGCGGCGATGATCGCGATGATTTCGATGGTCAACGCGCATGGTGTCGACACGACTGCCGGCTACGGCGCCGCGCTGCAGCTGTGGACTTACGTGCAGATGCCGGCGATGGCGATCGGTGCGGCCGTGTCAACGATGGCGGCACAGAACGTCGGCGCCGGTCACTGGGGCCGCGTCTCGCGGATCGCCGCCACCGGGGTGGGCTTCAATGTGTTGATGACCGGCGCGCTGATCGCGGCGTTGCTGCTGCTCGACCGCGCGGCGCTGTCGCTGTTCCTCGGCGATGCCAGCGTCGCACTGGAGACTGCGCGCCATCTCAACCGCATCGCGATCTGGTCGTTCCTGTTCTTCGGCGTGACCTTCGTGCTGTTCGGCGTGGTGCGCTCCACCGGCGCGGTCATGCCGCCGCTGGTGATTCTCGCGGTCACGCTGTGGGGCGTGCGTGTGCCGTTTGCGACCCTGCTGCAACCGGTGATCGGCGTGGATGCGATCTGGTGGAGCTTTCCCGCGAGCGCGCTGCTCGCGATGCTGCTGTCGATCGGCTACTACCGCTGGGGCGGCTGGCGCCGCGCGCGCATGCTCGATGGCGCAGCCCACGAACCGGTGGCGATGCCGGCCGAAGTCCCGGCGCAACCGCCGGCGCCGCTGGCGAGCCTCGATCCTCACGATGCGCCGGATGGGCGTGGCCGCGCGGCCTGATGGGGTGGCAGCCCGCCCGCACCTGAACCTGTGGACCGCGCTGCATTGACCTGCCTGCATCGCGACGGCATCTAGGACGTTCGAACGCGACGTTCTACGTGCACCCGGACCTCTCCATGCGCACTCCACTCCTGCTGACGCTGCTGATCGCCACCGCGGCTGCACCCGCCTTCGCGCAGCAGCTGCGCAATCCGGCCGATCCACCGCCGCGTGCCGCGCCGGTGTTGCGTCAGGCGGAACCTTCGCCGCGCCTGCCCACGCATATCGGCGCGAACGCGGCACGCGACGCTGCGCGCGCGCGTTGCGTGCAGGCCGCATCGCGCACGATCCAGCCGACCAGCAATGCCCGCGTGGCGAGCGCACAGCGTCGCGCTGCAGCGATCGAAACCCAACGCGTCGCGCGCGGCGGCGATGCGCGCGACCCGACCGATCAAAGCGGTCTGCGCGCGCAACGCGATGCGCAGCAGCGTGCGGCGACGCGGGAGCGGAATGCGGCGGATCAGCGATTGTCGGTCGCGCGGGCGAACTGCGGTTAGGGCGTCGCGAAGCGGTTCAAGCCGTCATCCCGGCGGCTTTCAACGGGCGAATGGCCGGTCAAGCTGGAATCCATGTTCGCGAGGAGCGATCAGCGTACGAACTGGTTGATGGCGAAGATCAAAATGGATTCCAGCGTGACCAGCCATTCGGCTGTCAAGAACCGCTGGAACGACGGAGCTGGAGATTCGTGCAATCCCACAAGCGCCTCCGCACTCGGTCGACACCACTCACCGATGTCGCGCCCATGCGGACAGACTCGGCCTCACCCCCACTTCGGCAACTTTCCCCGATCCAACCCCGCCACCTCGAACAAGGCCGTCCGCGTGCCACCCGCCTTCACGGGAAACTCGATCGACACCGTCTTGGCACCATCGAGCAAACGCCACAGCGCGCGTTCGTCGTCGATGAACATGGCAATCGCTTCGTCGGTCCGCGGGCGGTTCGCGGCCATGCGGCGGGGTTCGCCATCGTCGACGCGCACGCTGACGCGGCAGCTGGGATAACAGTCGAAGTCGCCAGCCTGCAGCACGAGATAGCTGCTGCGGCCCCAGGACGGGTGGTCGCGGAAGATCAGGCGCACCTGTTTCGCGCCGGTGCCGTCGACGTCGATGTTGTCCTTGGCGTAGATCGCCGCCGACAGTTGTTCGCCGCCTTCGACATTGGCGGTGTTGTAGATCCACAACGCCTGGGTGCGCGCGGTTTCGCGCACGGCTTCGCCCTTGGCCGCGACGTCGTCGAACTGCGCGCGCACGCGCTCCGCGGCGGCCGTGTCGGGATAGCGCGCGAGCAACACGTCGGCCTGCGCCTTTGCCAGCGCCCAGTTCTCGATCGCGACGGCGGCTTCGAAATCGCGCTCGCCTGCCTCGGCCTGTGTTTCCGCCGCGGTGGCCTGGGCCTGCGCCTGCGCGGCGGCCCGGGCTTCGCGGTCCTGGCAGGCGGTCAGCGGCAGCAGCGCCGCGAGCAGTGCGGTGGCGAGCAGGTGTCGGGATGTCATGCGGGCGTTCCTCGTTCGATCAGCCGGTGCACCGCGTCGGCGACGTCGCGCGGTTGCTCCATCAGGGTCATGTGGCCGCTGCGGTCGAGCAGGACCTGACGCGCCTGCGGCATGCGCGCAGCGTACAGGGCCATCGCACTCGGATCGATCACTGCATCGTGCGCACCCCAGATCAGCACGGCAGGCTGACGGATGTCGCCGGCAGCATCGCCGGGCGCGAAGCGTTCCTCGCTGCGACCGATGCGATCGAGCACGGATTGTTCGAACGCGGCCTCATTGCGGCGATGGCGCACGAACGCGATCGCGCCCGGCCACGGCAATGGCGGCCGCGCACTGCGCTGATGAAACAGCACGGACATGTACTGCTCCATCGATTCGGTGTCTTCGATGCCGAAGGGGTTGCGACCATCGAGTACGGCGAGGCCGAAGGCGTTGTCTTCGAAGTGCACGCCGGCGGCATCGAGCAGACCGACGCGGGCGACGAGATCGGGATACTTCGCGGCGACCAGTGCGGCGATGCCGCCGCCCATCGAGTGCCCCAGCAGCACGACCGGGCCCGCATCGAGATGGCGCAGGAACGCGGCGACGTGCGCGGCTTCGGCGACGAAGCCGTGATCGGCATTCGCGATGCGTTCGCTGTCGCCCCAGCCCGGCAGGTCCGGCATCACGAGGCGGAAGCGTGCATCGAGTTCGGGCACCAGCCGGTACCAGTTCTCTTTGCTGCCGGTGTAGCCGTGCAGCATCACCAGCGTCGGTGCCGAGGTATCGGTGCCCGCGCGTTCGGTCCAGCACCAGCGCAGGCCGTCGATGCGCGCGCGATGCACGGTCAGTCGCAGACGTCGACGCTGGCGCCCGTACTCGGCGCGGATCAGCTGCCGCGGCTGGCGGAACAGCAACCACGCGAATGCGGCGATTCCGATGGCCGCAACGCACGCGGCCGCCACGAGGGCGGCCGCGAACGGTTGGCTCAATGCCTGCATCGCCTCAGTTGGCGGATGCCGGCGTCGCCGGGTCGGCAGACGCCTCGGATGCCGGTGCTTCAGCCGGCGCAGGCGCCGGTGCCGGCTTGGCCTCGTTGATCAGCTTCTCCACCGAACCGGTGGTGATCGGGTGGTAACCCGGACGCGCGGTTTCGAAGATCTGCTTCGCCAGCGCGAGGCCCGGCTCGGTCTGCACCAGTGCGGTGTAGATCGGCATGATCAGCTTGCGACGGCCGACGCGAGCGGTGAACTCCGCCAGTGCCTCGTTCGCCTGCGTGTAGCCGCTGCGCACGGCAAGCGGATACCAGCGCATCGCGATCTCGCCGTTGTCGGTGCCGGTGAAGGTGTAGGCCTGGTCGAGCTGCGCGAGCTGTTCATTGGTCAGCGTCTGCGGCAGTCCTTCGAGGAAGTGCAGCCATTCCTGGGTCGACCACGCGTCGGTGATCTGGCGCGGCGGCAGCTGCGCACTGCCCAGCCATGCCAGACGCGCGGAATCGACGATGCCGAAGTTGCGCGACATCACCTGCGGCGCGTAGCCCGGAATGCCCGGCGCGTAGACCCACTCCTGGATCTCGGCGTCGGTCACGGTGTCGGGGAACGTGTCGAACAGGTGCTCCTTGGCGTAGGCGAGGAACTGCTCGGTGGTGATGCTCTGGAACGCGAAGTGGTCGAAGTAGCCGCGCAGGAACGCGTCGAAATTCTCGCGGCCGAAACGCTGCTCGAGGAACTGCAGGAACCACGCGCCCTTGTCGTAGGACACCGCGCTCAGCGCGTCGTCGGCGTCGAGTTCGGTGCCCGGCTTGACCGCCAGCGCCTGCGTGGCCTCCGGCATGCCACCGATGCTCTCGCGCAGTGCATTGCGCGAGATCACGAACTCCATGTCGCTCACTTCCTTGCCGTACACCGATTCGACGATGCGGTTCTCGACGTAGCTGGTGAAACCCTCGTTGAGCCAGCCGTGCTTGGCGCTGGAGAAGGTCACCAGATTGCCCGACCAGCTGTGCGCGAGCTCGTGCGCGATCAGCGAGACCAGCGACTTGTCGCCGACGATGACGGTCGGGGTGATGAACGACAGGCGCGGGTTCTCCATGCCGCCGTAGGGGAACGACGGCGGCAGGATCAGCAGGTCGTAACGCTCCCAGCGGTAGGGACCGTAGAGCTGCTCGGTGACTTCGATCATCTTCTCGGTGTCGGCGAACTCCGCCACCGCACGGTCGACCATCGCCGGCTCGGCCCACACGCCGGCGCGGCCGGAGATCTCCTTGAACACCAGGTCGCCGGCGGCGATCGCCATCAGGTACGACGGGATCTTCTGCGGCATCGAGAAGGTGTATTCGCCATCGCGCTGGGCGGCCGGATCGTTGTCGGCGCTCATCAGCACCATCACGTCAGCACGCGTGGTGACGCGGGCGGTGTAGGTGTAGCGGATCGCCGGCGTGTCCTGCAGCGGCACCCACGAACGCGCGTGGATCTGCTGCGACTGGCTGAACATGAAGGGCAACTGCTTGCCTTCGGTCATTTCCGGGGTGAGCCACTGCAGACCCGACGCATCCGGCGAGGTCACGTAGGTCACGCGGACCTTGGCGTTGCGCTCGGGGGTTTCGATGGTGAGCTTGCTGCCCAGCGTGGCATCGGCATCGGCCAGCGCGTAGCGCAGCGGCTGCCATTGGCCGGCGGCTTCGCCTTCGACCCTGGAGATCGTCAGGTCGCGCGTGTCGAGCACCAGCTGCGTCGCGGACTGGTCCTTCCACTGCAGGGTGTAGGTCGCGGTGCCGGCGATGGTCTTCGCATCGAAGTCCAGCGCGATGTCGAGCTCCAGGTCTTCGGTGACGACCTTGGCAGGCTCGGCGTAGGAATGCTCGTCACGATCGACGACGGCGGCCTGGGCAGGCGGCGCGGCCGGCGCGGCGGCGGGCGCTGCATCGCGGTTGCATGCGGTCAACGCAAGGACGGCCAGTGCCAGCAGGCCGGCGGCGGAACGGAGTGGGCGCATCGGACAATCCACACGGGGGACAAGCCGGCGATTCTACCGTGCGCCCTGCCCTGACTCCGGTGTGCCGCACCGAATGCGCGGCGCAGCAGCGTATTCAGGCCTTGTAGCCGTCGTGGATCGCGACGATGCCGCCGCTGAGATTGCGGTACTTGCAGCGCGCGAAGCCGGCCGTTTCCATCATGCCCTTGAGCGCGTCCTGCGGCGGATGCTTGCGGATCGATTCCGACAGGTACTGGTAGCTGTCGCTGTCGCGCGCGAACAGCTTGCCCAGCCGCGGCATGATCTGGAAGGAATGGAAGTCGTAGATCGGCTTGAACCAGTCCGCCTTCACTTCCGAGAATTCCAGCACGCGCGCCTGGCCGCCGACCTTCAGCACGCGCAGCATCTCGCGCAGCGCGGCATCCTTGTCGGTCACGTTGCGCAGGCCGAAGGCGATCGTCACCAGATCGAAGCTGGCATCCGGGAACGGCAGCGTCTCGGCATTGCACTGCACGTACTCGAAACCGCGCACGTTGCCGCGGTCGGTCATGCGATCGCGGCCGACGCGCAGCATCGAGGCGTTGATGTCGCCGAGCACCAGCTCGCCGGATTCGCCGACGCGGGATTTCAGCAGCGCGGCGATGTCGCCGGTGCCGCCGGCCAGATCGAGCACGCGGTCGCCGGTGCGCACCTGCGCGGTCGCGGCGAAGTAGCGCTTCCACACCCGGTGGATGCCGAGGCTCATCAGGTCGTTCATCAGGTCGTAGTTGCCTGCGACCGAGGAGAACACCTCGCCGACCAGCTTCTGCTTCTCCCCGGTGGGGACGTCGCGGAAACCGAAATGGGTGGTGCCGGGCTTGCTGGATTCGTCGCTCATGGCCTGATTATCCCTCATCCGGGACCGGCGCGATCCGCAGCTTGCCCACGCGGCGCCGTTCCAGCGATTCGACCTGCAGCTGCCAGGCGCTCACGGTCACCGTGTCGCCCTCGACCGGCATGCGGTCGAGCAAGTGCAGCACCAGGCCCGACAGGGTGACGTAGGTCGCCTCGCGCGGCAGCACGATGCCGGTCGTCTGTTCGAGATCCTGCAGCGACATCGAGCCGTCGACCAGCCAAATGCCGTCGTCGCCACGACTCGCGGCGTAGTCGGCGTCCTGGGTGTCGACCAGATCGCCGGCGATCGTCGCCAGCAGATCGTTCGCGGTCACCATGCCCTCGAGGCTGCCGTACTCGTCGACCACGACCGCCAGCGGAATCGGATGGGCGCGGATCTGCTCGAGCACGCGCAGCGTCGAGGTGCCCTCGGGCACGACCAGCGGTTCGCGCACGAAATCGGTCACGTTCAGCGCGCGCCCCTGCAGGACGCTCGACAGCAGATCGCCGCTCTGCACGACGCCCAGCATCTGGTCGAGTTCGCCGTCGCAGACCAGCAGACGCGTATGCGGCGATTCGATCAAACGTGCGGTCGCGTGTTCGATGCCGCGTGTCGCGTCGATCCACTCGATGTCGCTGCGCACCGTCATCACGCTCGACACCGGACGCTCGGCCAGCGTCAGCACGCTGCGGATCATGTCGTGTTCGGCGGCTTCGAGGCGTTCCTCGCCCTCGCCCTGCGGCACGTCGATCGCGCCGTCCTCGACGTGCGCGGTGGGACGCGTGCCGAGCAGACGCAGCACCGCATCGGCGGTGCGCTGGCGGAACGGCAGCTGCTGCGCGTGGCGCTCGCGGTTGAAGCGCGACCACTGGTTGAACGCTTCGACCAGGATCGAGAACGCGATCGCCGCGTACAGATAGCCCTTCGGAATCTTGAAGCCCAGACCTTCGGCGACCAGGCTGAAACCGATCATCAGCAGGAAGCCCAGACACAGCACCACGACGGTCGGATGCTTGTTGACGAAGTGCGTCAGCGGCTTGCTGGCGAGTAGCATCACCGCCATCGCGATGGTGACCGCCGCGTACATCACGCCGAGATGCTCGACCATGCCGACCGCGGTGATCACCGAGTCCAGCGAGAACACTGCATCGAGCACGACGATCTGGGTCAGCACGACGCCGAACGAGGCGTAGACGCGCTTGGTACTCGTCTGGCTCTGCTGGCCTTCGAGCCGCTCGTGCAGCTCCATCGTCGCCTTGAACAGCAGGAACACGCCGCCGACCAGCAGGATCAGATCGCGCCCGGAGAAGTCGTTGCCCCAGACCGTGAACAAGGGCGTGATCAGGCCGGCGATCCACGCCACCAGCGCCAGCAGGACCAGACGCATCAGCAGTGCCAGCGACAGGCCGATCACACGGGCCTTGTCGCGCTGCTCCGGTGGCAGCTTGTCGGCGAGAATCGCGATGAACACCAGGTTGTCGATGCCGAGAATGATCTCGAGGACTACCAGGGTCGCCAGCCCCATCCAGATCGTGGGGTCGGACAGCCATTCCATAGGTGTTCTTGCATCGCGCTCTTGGGGGCCACGGATTCTGCCACGCGATCGTTAAGAAGTTGCCGCGGCGTCTCACGCTCGACCGCGACGGATGCGGCAGGCAGACTCGCGGGCCCGATGTATCGAAGACCGCCTGCATGATCGCCACGCCCGACTACCGCGCCCTGCTCGACACCGCCATTGCCGAAGCCCGGCAGGGCCTGGCCGAAGGCGGCATTCCGATCGGTGCGGCGCTGTATCACCAGGACGGGCGCCTGCTCGGCTGCGGCCACAACCGCCGCGTGCAGGAAAGCGACCCGTCGATCCACGGCGAAACCGACGCGTTCCGCAAGGCCGGCCGTCAGCGCTCCTACCGCGACACGATCATGGTCACGACGCTCGCGCCGTGCTGGTACTGCAGCGGCCTCGTGCGCCAGTTCGGCATCGGCACCGTCGTCGTCGGCGAGTCGCAGACCTTCCAGGGCGGCATCGACTGGCTGCGCGAGGCCGGCGTCGAGGTCATCGACATGCAGAGCCAAGAATGCGTCGACCTGCTCGGCGGCTTCATCGCCGCGCATCCGGACGTCTGGAACGAGGACATCGGCGAGGACTGAGCGCCGCGCTGCGGCGGCTCGCCGCCTGTGCAAATGCAGCGGCATGCGCGTGTGAAATCGGCACGGGCGGCGCCGAACGATGCGTGCCGCGGGCCGCCTTGTCCTGAGCCCGGCACCGACCCAGACTGGGCGCATGTCGAGCCCGCCACCCTCCACGCCGCCTGCCGCGGTTCCGGATCGGGCGACACTGCGCGCGCATCGCTACGCGCCCCGCGAATGGGCGCCGCACGAGCGGCCGATGATGCCGGGCTCGCCGTCGACGCCGCTGCATTCCACGCAGCGCCGCATCGCGTTCGGCATCGTCGGTTTCATCGTCGCGATGACCGGCGGTCTCGGCAACGCGCTGGTCACCGCGAACCTGGTCAACCTGCAGGGCGCGCTCGGCGCGTACGCGTCGGAGATCGCGTGGCTGCCGGCGGCCTATGTGATGACCAACGTGTCGATGAACATCCTGCTGGTGAAATTCCGCCAGCAGTTCGGCCTGCGGCTGTTCACCGAGGCGTTCCTGATCCTCTATGCACTGATCACGCTGGCGCATCTGTTCGTCAACGATCTGGGTTCGGCGATCGCGGTGCGCGCCGGCCACGGCATCGCCGGCGCCGCGCTCAACACGCTGGGCCTGTACTACATGCTGCAGGCGTTTCCGCAGAAGCATCGCCTGCGTGGGCTGGTGATCGGCCTGGGCATCGCGCAGCTCGCGCTGCCGCTGGCACGCGTGTTCTCGACCGATCTGCTCGAATTCGGCGAATGGCGCGGGCTGTATCTGTTCGAACTCGGACTGGCGCTGGTCGCACTCGGCGGCGTGCTGCTGCTGAAGCTGCCGCCCGGTGACCGCCACAAGGCCTTCGAGCCGCTGGATTTCGTGACCTTCGGCCTGTTCGCGCCCGGCATCGCCCTGCTGACCGCCGTGCTCGCGCAGGGCCGCCTCGCGTGGTGGACCGAAACCGCGTGGCTGGGCTGGGCGCTGGCCGCGTCGGTCGCGCTGGTGACCGCGGCGATCGCGATCGAACACTTCCGTGCGCGGCCGCTGCTCAATACGCGCTGGCTCGCCACCGGCTCGATGCTGCGGCTGGCACTGGCGATCGTGCTGATCCGCATCGTGCTGTCGGAGCAGGCGACCGGCGCGGTCGGGTTCCTGCAGGGGCTGGGCCTGGGCAACGAGCAGATGCGTACGCTGTTCGTGATCGTGCTGATCGGCAGCGTCGCTGGCCTCGCGACGAGCGCGCTGACGATCGATCCAGCCAACACCTGGCAACCGGTGCTGATCTCGCTGGCGCTGATGATGACCGGCGCGCTGATGGACGCGCAGGCCAGCAACGTCACCCGGCCCGAACAGATGTACGTAAGCCAGTTCCTGCTCGCGTTCGGCAGCACGTTCTTCCTCGGACCGATGCTGATCGCCGGCATCGGTCCGGTGATCAGCCAGCCGCGCAACCTGATCAGTTTCGTCGTGCTGTTCGGCATGACCCAGAACCTCGGCGGACTGCTCGGCTCAGCGTTGCTGGGCACGTTCCAGACCATGCGCGAGAAGTTCCATTCCAGCGTGCTGACCGAGCACCTGACCCTGCTCGATCCGCTGGTCGCCGCGCGCGTGCAGGCCACGGCGAACGGCTACGCCGCGACCATCGCCGATCCCGCGCAGCGCAACGCACTCGCGGTGCGCGCGCTCGGCAGCGCGGCCACGCGCGAGGCCAATGTGCTGGCCTACAACGACGTCTTCCTGCTGATCGCCTTCATCGCGTTCTGCACGCTGGTGTGGATCATCGCGTCGCGGGTCTGGGCGCGTCTGCGCGCCGCGCCGGCGACGCCCGCATCGCCACCTTCTTCTGCCGCTACGGATTCCGCATGAGCGCACCCGCCCCGACACCGCCCCCCGAACAGCCGGCCGCACCGTCGCGTCGCCGGCGCGTGCTGCAGATCGCCGCATTCGCCGCGGTCGCGCTGACCGGCGTGCTGCTGGTGCTCTACGCCTGGCGCCTGCCGCCGTTCGGCAGCAGCGTGCAGAGCACCGAGAACGCGACCGTCCGC
>Ga0160444_100634_pt1 | contig 12030 bp, 15 predicted proteins | sample HID1972K_E1MG_FD_108232 | JGI IMG/M metagenome (GOLD analysis project Ga0160444, IMG submission 108232) | Enriched pill bug-associated microbial communities from UW Madison campus, WI, USA - HID1972K_E1 MG | ecosystem: Host-associated > Arthropoda: Insects > Digestive system > Unclassified ... | reverse complement strand
GCTCGTGAGTGGCGTGACGTGGTGAACAAGCATGGCGGGGATGTGACGGTGACGCATCTGCCTGAAGTGGGAATTAAAGGGAATACCCACTTCCCGTTCTCTGACCTCAATAATGTGCAGATTGCTGATTTGGTGAGTAAATTTCTGAAGGGAAAAGATCTGCAATAGGAAGAGCTAGTATTGAGCCTTCATTAGTGAAGGCTCAATATAAACATCAATTTATCAAAAAATAAAATGGGAACGTGACGGTCTGCTTTGAGCGAGGAACGGACGTACAGGAAATCACTACACCCATTGTCGATATCCCACTCACTGTTCCAATTCAGTCATCGCCAACTCGGCAACTTTTATAGTTGTTGAAACCGTATCGTTACTTGAGAGGGACCAGGCGGTTGAAAGCCCACACCATGCAATTATCCATTTGAGAAGGCGGTTTCTATCCAGTTCTGCCGTCTCAGAAACAATATTCAGCCGCTCTTTAAATATCCCCGGTAAAGTCGCGACACGAGGCACGGGATTACCAAGATCCGGATTAGTGAAAATATTGGCAAAGTCGAATCCCCGTTCACCTATTAGTCCTTTTGGATCAATGGCTAACCAGCCAGATGTTTCAAAATCAAGTACGTTACCGTGATGCAAGTCGCCATGTAATGCGACCACATCACGTGGAGAAGAAAGCAATTCTTCTGAAATTTCTGCGCAACGTGTCAGGATACCGCCATACTCCAAAGCTGCTGGTTTTAGAGGATAAAACCACTCATGTAGAGACGTAAGCTGGGGTAATGGTCTTTTTGGGAATGTATGAAGCCGGTTCGCAGTAATACATAAAATACGACAAGCTACATCATCCTGATCTTCACGGGACATAGCTGATAAAGACGCGGAACCTGTGGCTCTTGAGAGAAGAATTGCTTCATTTTCATGTGCAAGAACCTGTGCCGCACCATTCCCATCCCACCATGCCATGAGTGAATTACCGGCTTGTTCATCCGCATCATCCGTAACTTTTAACATGGCTTTGATACCATGAGTTGCTGTTTTAACGGGGAGTAACTGTGACGTATGAGTGATAAATGGAGTGCCATCAGGAATGAGATTCCAGCGATTTAGCCACGGTTTTAACTTAAATGAATCCATAATAACTTCTTCAATATCCTTATAAGCAAAGTGAGAAACAGGAATGCATTCGAACATTTTAACCCATAGATAATGAGCTTTCCTGCATGCAACTTTCTATTGTTTCGCCAAATATTTCCGCATCAATGCATTTTGTAGTGTCACGCCACGACGGACAGGAAAACCCCGTTCCACTACATGAAAGCCGTGCCGTAGAAAGAACTCTTCCGCAGCCTTACTCACATTTGAAGTAAGTTCAGCAATTCCAAGTTGTCTAGCTTCTTCATGAATGCAATTCATCAGTAGCGTCCCTACTCCCTGTCTCGGGTAGGTTCCTGAGACAAAGAAATGGTCAATGTACCCATTCGGCTGAACATCTGCATATCCAGCTATTTCCCCATCCACTTCAACAACAAAGGGGCGCAGCTCCTTCATGTAATTGGCCCACTGTTCCGGGTCGATATCTGGTGGAGCCCAGGCCTCTATTTGTTCATGTGTGTAGTAGTGTGATGCGATGGTATGTACAGAAGATAAAAAGACCCTGAATAACGCAATTTCATCCCCATTAGTGAACCTTCTGATTTTCATAAAACCTCGTTAGTCGTAACGCGTTCTGTCTGCCGGTAAAGGGTCTGGATGCTACATACTTGAGAGCAACTACAGCCTGTGGCATCTGCTGTTTCCCGGATATTCAGTTTTTTAACCTGTCGGTAGTACAGCACTTTCTGGTGCCTAATGGTTTTAACAGCAAGCGATCTGTTTTAGTCTGAGTATCTGCATACGTTCATCTCCTTACTCAGAAGGAGTACGGTTTTATCGTAGTTACTCAGGCACCACTCATGCTTTTTGATAACCGTCGGTGGGATTTTCTCTATATCTTTGACGATACCAAATCCCATTGAGCCGTAAAAACCTTCAAGCTCAGCAAAAGGTAAACAGTAAAGAACGGACAGACCTGAGTTCTTAATTAGGAAATCTACCACCTTACGGGCGATCCCCAGACCCTCATTGCCGGGAAAAACATAAATTCCCCCAAGCTCGCCGCTTTCTATATCGATTGTTACAACTCTACCTTGACCAACAATATTATCGCCATCAGTCGCCAATACGATGAGTTCCCCTGCAAGTGACGGAACAAAATCAATCTCAGCATAGCGCTCGTTAACGATGGCGAGATCAGCGTTGGTGGCGATTCTTAAAGAAATTTGCATCATTCTCCCGACATCTCTTTATCTGTATTTTTCAGTTTTTGATTTTCAACCATAATATTTTCATTAAATATCAAGCAGTAACGGCCAAGAAACATATTAGATATAGCCTAAATGTTTGAATATTTTCTGATAGATTTCATGCACCACTTTACTTTTATTTTCGTGATATTGTTGAATATCTAAGCTACAACCTTTAATTGCATCTAATTTAACGTCAGCATATAGCTGGCAGTCCTTCTTTGACTGTCGCAACCAATCTCGAAAAAGCAAATGCCGGGCTGTTTCAGGGGTGTCCCGAGTAAAAACATGGAGATTAACTCTTGGATTATCATAATGGAAAAGACGATGGCCATGGAAGCGGGGTTCACGAACAATAAGTCTATACCCAAGACCTTCAAGCGCTAATACATATGTTTTTTCATCAGCAGCATCAGCAACCGTCAGGTCAATATCAATAACAGGTTTGGCAGCAAGACCAGGTACTGCCGTAGAACCCACATGATCAATTTTTAGTAGATGTGAACCTAATTTATTCTTAATTTTAGATGCCAGTGTTGAATATATTTCCGGCCACAAAGGATCATAAGCAACGACCACTACATTCTCAACCGGCGGTACACCATTAACAAAATAGCTATCCTGAGGATCAATGACATAATGCTCCATTATTTCTTTCGGGCTAACCATAAACTGACACCTATAGACTATAAAAATTATGAACAATAGCGTACATGAGATGGGTTTGGATGTCTCTCAAACGTCCGCTCCTGGCAAAAACGGCCAGTGAGACGATTTAGGAGCTGCTTTGAACGAGATGTCGGCTGGCCGTGCCAATTCAGATTACTCGATTGTAAGAAGCATATTAATGTCATTAGACATTATTGCCGTGAGGTGTTTAGTTATCTTTTCTACAGACCAATCCCACCACGCTAATTTTTCCAGTTCGATGACTATTTCATCTGGAAATCGTGATTTAATCACTTTTGCAGGGTTTCCACCGACAATGGTATAAGCAGGCACGTCGGTGGTAACAACAGCCTGGGAGGAAATAATCGCGCCGTTGCCGATCTTCACGCCAGGCATGATCAGCGCTTTGTAACCTATCCAGACATCATTTCCGATTATCGTATCGCCTTTGTACGGCAAATCTTCAGGCTTTGGCATCGCCTTTTCCCATCCATTTCCGAAAATATAAAATGGAAACGTAGAGAAGCCTGATAACTTGTGGTTGGCACCGTTCATAATGAACTGGACACCTTTTGCTATAGCGCAAAATTTACCGATAACCAGTCTGTCACCGATGAAAGGGAAGTGATACAGAACATTCCGCTCAAAATTCTCAGAGTCTTCTGAGTCATCGTAATAGGTGAAATCGCCAACGATAATGTTTGGATTCGTCACTGTATTTTTGATGAAACAAACCTGAGGAAACCCTTCCATTGGATGCTTGTTCAGTGGATCCGGACCTTGCATACGCTCTCCGATGTAATTGTTTTATTGGCTTCAGATTAACATACATAAAGGGGCAAGCTAATCAGGCTATTACAAAGGTGCTTTTCAGAACTCCAGTAAGGTCCGCTCCTGGCACAAAGCCGACCTTCAGCCCCTCTAAATTAATGAACAAATCTAATAAACCCTAGCTAATTACCCCATCTAATCGAATAAATCAGTTTGCGTTATGCTTTTCCTACACAACAGCTGAAGGATAACGTCATGCAAACTGTAAAACTGAACAACGGTATTGAAATGCCCCTGCTGGGCTTTGGTGTCTTCCAGATGACGGATGCCGGAGAATGCGAAAGAGCCGTTATTGATGCCATAGATACAGGATACCGCCTGATCGATACCGCTGCGTCTTACCAGAATGAAACCCAGGTCGGGAACGCACTGAAACAGACCGGTATTGCCCGTAACGAACTCTTTGTAACGACCAAACTTTGGCTACAGGATACCAATTACGAAGGCGCTAAAGCACAGTTCGAACGCTCCCTGAATCGGCTGCAACTTGATTACGTCGACCTGTATCTGATCCACCAGCCTTATGGCGATGTCCATGGGGCATGGCGTGCTATGGAAGAACTGCAGCAGGCAGGCAAAATTCGCGCCATTGGTGTCAGCAATTTCCATCCTGACAGACTGGCCGACCTTATCGCCTTCAACAAAGTTGCCCCTGCGGTAAACCAGATTGAAGTTAACCCCTTCAACCAGCAGCTGCATGCTGTTCCATGGAATCAAAGCCGTGGCATTCAGCCAGAAGCCTGGGCACCGTTTGCTGAGGGTAAAAATGGTCTGTTCCAGCATCCCGTGTTAACGGCAATTGGTCAGAAGTACGGCAAAAGCGTGGGCCAGGTTGTGCTGCGTTGGATCTTCCAGCGAGGCATCATTTCACTGGCGAAATCGGTACGCAAAGAACGCATGGAAGAGAACATCAATATTCTCGATTTTGAACTCAGCCCTGAAGATATGCTGCAGATTGCCTCCCTCGACACCGCAACCAGCGCCTTCTTCTCTCACCGCGACCCGGCGATGGTGGAATGGCTGACTGGCCGCAAACTTGATGTTTAAGTCGCGATAAAAGAGGTATTCATTCAATGCAAAAACGTTATCTGGGTAAATCCCGACTCGAAGTATCCGCGCTTGGGCTCGGTTGCATGGGCTTAAGTCACGGCTATGGCCCGGCGACCGATACTCGTCAGGCTATTGAGCTCATTCGCGCAGCGGTTGAACGTGGCGTCACCTTCTTCGATACCGCTGAAGTGTATGGCCCCTTCCTTAATGAAGAAGTTGTTGGCGAAGCCTTAAAACCATTCCGTGACCGCGTGGTCATCGCCACCAAGTTTGGTTTTACTTTTGGCGACGACAACAAGCAGCAGATTTTAAACAGCCGTCCGGAGCATATCCGAAGCTGTGGAAGGATCATTACGCCGTCTTAAGACTGATGTCATTGACCTGCTGTATCAACACCGTGTCGATCCGGATGTCCCGATTGAAGATGTTGCGGGTACGGTAAAAGACCTGATAGCTGAAGGCAAAGTTAAACATTTCGGTCTGTCCGAAGCGGGTGCGCAGACCATTCGTCGGGCGCATGCTGTACAACCAGTCACGGCCCTGCAAAGCGAATACTCAATGTGGTGGCGCGAGCCTGAGCGGGAGATCCTGCCGTTGCTGGAAGAACTGGGCATTGGTTTTGTGCCCTTCAGCCCATTAGGCAAGGGCTTCCTGACGGGCTCGATTATGCCAGGAACCACTTTTGGGAAGGATGATTACCGCAGCACGGTGCCGCGTTTCGCAGAGCAGGCGATTGAAGCCAATGCAAAGCTGGTCTCATTGCTGGGTGAACTGGCGGCAGAGAAAGGCGTGACGTCTGCACAAATCGCGCTGGCATGGCTGCTGGCACAAAAGGCGTGGATTGTTCCTATCCCTGGTACCACGAAACTGCACCGGCTGGAGGAAAACCTGGGGGCCGCCGACATCATCCTTTCTCAGGATGACTCACGTCAGATAACCCAGGCGCTTGAAACGATTAAAATCGTCGGCGAACGTTACTCTCCTGAGCACCAGGCCCGCGTAGGCCGTTAATACCCGGACGGGTCCGCTGCAATTGGCGGACCCGTTATTCCTGATAGCGAAGTGCATCGATCATCAGCGCAAAAGCGGGCGGATGCTGCTTACGGCTCGGGTAGTAAAGATAATATCCGGGGAAAGACGGACACCAGTCCTGCAGAACCTGAATAAGCTCTCCTGACTTTATATAATCCTGCACCCTGTCTTCAGGTATACAGGCGATGCCAAAACCGGATAAAGCCGCATCAATTCTTTCCGCCTGCAGATTAAACGTTACCTGCCCTTCCACTCTGACGCGTAACGGTTTCCCATCCTTCTCAAACTCCCAATGGTAAAGTCCACCGGCAGTCGGCAGGCGCATATTGATACACCGATGGTTTTGTAGCTCGTGCGGTGTTTCGGGTACGGGGCTAGCGGCAAAATAGGACGGTGCTCCCACCACTGCCATACGCATTTCCGGTCCAATCCTCACCGCGATCATATCCTTATCTACGCTTTCGCCAAGGCGGATCCCCGCATCAAAACGCCCCTCAACAATATCGACAAAACCGTTATCAACCACCAGTTCGAGATTGATTTCCGGATATTCCCTGAGGAAGGATTTTAACTTCGGCCATACCAGACTTCGCGCGGAATGCTCCCCAGCAGATAAACGGATATTGCCGGAGGCACTGCCGTTCAGTTGAACAAGCGATTCGAGCTCCTGTTCAAGATCGGCAATACGGGGTTCAAGGCAGGCAATAATTCTTTCACCGGCTTCTGTAGGGGCAACGCTTCGGGTAGTGCGGGTCAGAAGGCGGATATTCAGCCTTTCCTCCAGGGCCTTCATCGCGTGGCTGAGTGCAGACTGAGAAACGCCCAGTTTGCCCGCTGCTTTGGTAAAACTTCGCTCCCTTGCCACCACAAGAAAGATTTGCAGTTCGTTGAAGTTTTCTTTGAGCATCGGCGATTTCCTTATGGAGGCATTCCCTTCATCGCACACTCATGAAGGGTGTTCATAGACACAATCATTTTAGCCCTATTACTGACAATAATGATAATTGATATTCTGACCGTATCGAAAATAAGTCTGAATTATCAGAAGGTTTATCATGAAAATACTCGTTGCAGGAGCGACAGGAAGTATTGGTCTTCATGTCGTGAATACCGTTATTGAAATGGGCCATCAGACCGTCGCTCTGGTCAGAAATAAACGCAAAGTAAAACAACTTCCTCGTGGAACGGATGTGTTTTACGGCGATGTTTCAATGCCTGAAACGCTCACCGATTTGCCGAAAAATATTGATGCCATCATCTTCACTCTCGGTTCCGATGGTCAGGGTCGTATTGGTGCCAGAGCGGTAGATTACGGCGGAGTGCGCAATATTTTACGAATATTCAAGGATACGCCTGTTCGTATCGGCCTAATGACCACAATTGGCGTGACTGAACGACTCAGCACCTGGAATCAACGCACTGAGGTTCATGACTGGAAAAGACGTGCCGAGCGTCTGGTAAGGGCGAGTGGTCATCCCTATACCATCGTCAGGCCCGGCTGGTTTGATTACAACAATGATGATGAACACAGAATCGTTATGCTTCAGGGAGATCGTCGCCATGCAGGAACACCGGAAGATGGTGTGATATCCCGGGAGCAAATAGCCCAGGTTCTGGTCAGTGCTCTGACTAACGACGCGGCAAGAAATAAAACGTTCGAGCTGGTGGCTGAGCGAGGCGAAGCACAGCAGGATCTTACCCCACTGTTTGCAGACCTGCAGGCTGATGATCCACAAAAAAATGATGGGGTTCTGGACATAGACAATATGCCGCTCAGAGAAGAACCGGAGTGCATTATTAACGAGCTGAACCTGTATTCAATAAAATTAACTAATCTACAACCCTGACAATTTTGTCATATAGCGGTCAGCCTCATGACAGCTTAGGTCTGTATATTTGAATATACAGAGAGGATAGTTCCCCTGATACGAGTCCAGTTTCAAACATAAATTTTAAAAGAGGTATTATATATGAAATCACTACTTATTACTTCATTGGTCATGGGATTTATTGCAGTGAATGCTGCATCTGCCGCTCAGGAAATTAACCATGCAGATGGGAAAGAAAAGTTAGGTGTAGTCTCAGCCAGCAATGCCTATACGCTTGATGAATTATCGAATACGCTTTCTCGTAAGGCTGATGAGCAAGGGGCAACGTCATTCAAAATCCTGTCGACAACGGGGGATAACAAGCTACATGGGGTTGCTGAAATCTATAAGTAAATCATTAGCATCCTGAACAGGATGTATCACAGCCCTCTTATAGTGAGCGTCAATTTATGTTCAGAACAGAAGACATCATCGATGAGATAACTAAATGGATTGATTCAAACTTGCATAAGCCGCTGAAGATAGAGGATGTTGCTGCGCGGGCAGGATACTCCAGGTGGCATCTTCAGCGGATTTTTGTACAGGTAAAATAATTTAGTTATTCCTTCTTTCTATGATAATTATAGAAATGTGCAGATACACCACTCCTGGTCTTTATAGATAGCTCTTCATGCCTGTCTCTATAATAAAAATAAAGATCATCGACAATATTTTTACAAGAAGAGAGAGCACTTTGTATTTCATTAACTACAATATCGTATATCTTATCTCTTGATTTTTCATATACTGCATTTAAATCATATCCTTCTAAGCGTGATCCATAGTCCTCCATCCACGACATATTCTTAAACATCTCATCATCATCAGTATATAAATTACAGAATCCCTTATGAGCTCTTGTATTTCTATCTATACGAAGAGGGCCACCAGAGGAATCAAGTATTTTTAAGTTACTTAATATATCAGCATGAGTGTCTTTAATAATCTTACCGAACTGTTTAATATTTAAAGAGTGATCTGGAATATTAAGTTCCAAAACCTCATTAACAAAATGAAAGGTTATATCCCGAAGACTTGAGAATCTAAATAATGCCAAATCAACAATTGCCTTAAGCCAATCATATCGATTTATATTTTTTACTTTTGAAACCAATGGCAAATTATTAACCCCTAGCATTTGAGGGATAACTCTTAAATCTACGAATTGTTGTTCTAATGCGTTAAATCTAATATAGGTTAAATGCGCATATGCCATATGAGGATCAGCTTTAGAGAACTCATTCCAATCGGAGTAGGAATGATCATACAGAAAATATGTATTAATCGAATCATAAAGTACCCCTTTGAAAGCGGCCCCCTCCAGATCCCACCAATAATAATCATCTTTCATGAAAAGCCTCGCTAAAGTTAAAGGCAAAACCCAAAAAAACATCTTATTCTAACGTCAGCCTAACACCTTATCCAACTCTTTATTATCAGAATAAACACTTAGTATTTTACGCACCCATTCTTGATTATATAAATACCCATCAAAACCTTCGATATAACCACAATACTTCCCTTTTAGAGTTTTATCTACATGAGATGGTCTGACATCAAAATGCTTCCAAAACTTTGCATGAGTACTAAGATTAAAAGACTTATGTTTTTTCTGAACCAACTCAACTACCTTTTTAGGTTTCAACTTAAATTGATTTTCCACTCCTTTGATGAAAGCAATACCAGTATCAAATTTCTCAAGTTCATCTTCGGTGAGATTATTAACATTGATAAACTCTATAGAAATATCAGTACTTGATGCTTTTTACCTATCAAGGGGACTAACAAAGCTCTGAGTCGATACTGTTGACTTTCTAATATTTCTTGCTCCAAGTCTCTTTTATAATCCTCGATATATTTCTTAACAATAGTGAAATTTTTTGATTGGACTTTCTTCAAAGCGTCGATCTGCGCTTGCTGAGACATCCTTGTAAGTTGCATTGCAAGAGATAAGTTTACCATTAAAGCATTTTCATCACCAAATTCGTTAATGAGAATATCTTCAAAGTTATTTATTGAAGCCTGGCACTCACCAAAAGTTAGTGTATCTATTTCAGGGAGACCTCGGTGCTCAATGATATTACGTAAACCTATTAAAAAAAACACATTCGATTTTTCTGGGGTATTTCTTCCAAGCCAATATTTTTCACAGCAGGTTTTCAGTTCCCACGCTTTTTTGTCACCATCAACAATTTTATGAGAACCATCATCATTCAAGTAAAAATAATCAACACCTCTTTTTGCGAATATAGCATGAAATAATGATGTATATGCTATAACTACATTAACTATAAAACCATGAGTTTTAAACTCTGTAAATGGATTATTGTAAACAGAAACAGCAAGCATAGCGAACTCTCTTGCTTTTTTTAAATTAATGCTTCGCTCACTTTTGGCCGGTTCAACACTCTTCTGACTATGAAGATTTCTGAAGTCTTCCTTACTTAAGTATTTTAATCCAAGTGTGGTATATTGAGCGCCATCCCTTGATATATATTTACTCCATCTTTTAGTTGGATATGTTTTACATGTCTGAACTTTCCAACCAGTAGCCACTGCTAACTCAGCAATAGTAAAAAATTCTTGCCGATTTTCCTTTCCTACTAAAAAATCAAAAGCCTTATCAACCTGATCATATTTTTTCATACAACATCCCTATTTAACTTTTAAAGATAAATGTCTTTTTAGATAGGTCTGCAAAAATGTTTTCGCAAACAAATAAAAAGACATTGTACATTCTTACTATATTATTTTAATGTACTTACATCACACATAAAAGATAACAACTCGCCATACCACTGCATCATCTCCTTTCTCCCTTCCAAGTACTGAGCGTGGTTATATGTCCCACGAATAGAGTTCTTATCGACGTGAGCCAGCTGTAGCTCAATCCAGGTCGAATTGAATCCTTGCTCATGCAAAATGGTACTCATCGTGTGACGGAATCCATGCCCCGTAACGCGTCCGGCATAGCCGATGCGCCTTACCAACACAGTCAATGCCATATCACTCATCGGTTTCTTGGGATCATTACGTCCAGGGAACAACAACGCTCCTGCTCCCGTCATGGGTTTAAGCTGATTAAGCAAGTCAATTGCCTGGCTTGATAATGGAACCAGATGAGGACGGCGCATTTTCATGCGTTCTGCTGGTACGTTCCAAACCTTTCGCTCAAAATCAAATTCCCGCCACTCTGCTTGTCTCAGTTCTCCGGGCCTTACTCCGGTCAAAATAAGCAGCTGCATGGATAACTTAACAAGCACGCTACCAGCATAGGTATGCAGGATACGAAGAAACTCTGGCAATTCGTCCTGGGTTAAAAAAGCATAATGCTTTTTCTCATGAGGAGTTACGGCACTGGCTAAATCAGGCGCTGGATTGTACTCGGCCCTGCCAGTCACAACGGCATACTTCCAGACTTCGCCACAACGTTGACGAACCTTACGGACCTTCTCAGTTGCTCCTCGTGCTTCTATCTTTGAAAGAACAGCAAGCAACTCCATCGGCTTGATATCTTTGATTGGCCGGCGACCGATATATGGAAACACATCCGTCTCAAAGGTTCTCATCATCTCTTCACGATAGGAGACAGACCAGCGATCATAGCGACGCTGATACCACTCCCGGGTGATTGCCTCAAACGAATTTTCTGCGTCCTGTTGACGACTAAGTTTCTCAATTTTGCGTTCAAGAGAAGGATCGTTGCCAGCCGCTAATGTCCTTTTAGCATCCTCGCGCTTACTTCTGGCTTCAGCTAAAGAAACATCGGGGTAAACGCCAATCGCGAGCAGCTTCTCTTTGCCTAGCGAACGGTATTTAAGACGCCAGTATCTCTTACCGTTGGGATTAACCAGCAAGTAAAGACCACCACCATCGGCCAGTTTGTAGGGCTTCTCTTTGGGTTTTGCAGTTTCAACCTGACGAGCAGTTAACTTCATTGGGGGTACCTCTCAGCAGGGGGTACAACTATACCCCCATCCATACCCCCACATTAGGGTTGACCCTGAGGGAGTACTATTGAGTTCAATTGACTAATAGAATGCTATAACTGCTGATTTATCAAGGGGAAATTGAGTTTGGTAGACTTCAGGAGAGTTGAGTTTGGAGCGGGTGAAGGGAATCGAACCCTCGTATGCAGCTTGGGAAGCTACCGTTCTACCATTGAACTACACCCGCGAAAGACGCGCCCGTAAAAGGGGTGAAGGCATTATAGACTTAACGCCTTCACTGACAAG
>Ga0160444_100606_pt1 | contig 12731 bp, 10 predicted proteins | sample HID1972K_E1MG_FD_108232 | JGI IMG/M metagenome (GOLD analysis project Ga0160444, IMG submission 108232) | Enriched pill bug-associated microbial communities from UW Madison campus, WI, USA - HID1972K_E1 MG | ecosystem: Host-associated > Arthropoda: Insects > Digestive system > Unclassified ... | reverse complement strand
GCGTACATCGATGCCCGACGCCGCCACCAGAAACCCGGTCAGCACCAGCGCGCCGAAGCCCTGCCAGCCGAAGCCGAAGCGCCACACGCAGGCCACGAACAGCAGCATGGTCAGCAATTCGACCGCCGGATACTGCGCCGAGATCGGCGCCTTGCAGCTGCGGCACTTGCCACGCAGCGCCAGCCAGCTCAGCACCGGGATGTTCTCGTACCACGACAACTGGTGCCCGCAATGCGGACAATGCGAACGCTCGACCACGATCCCCGGCGGCGGCGGATCGTAGAGCTCCGGCTCCCCCAGGATTTCGCGCGAATCGCGCTTCCACTGCCACTCCATGCGCCGCGGCAGGCGCAGGATCACCACGTTGAGGAAGCTGCCCACCAGCAGGCCGAGGCCGGCGGCGAGTGGAAAGCCCAGTGCGGGGTTCTGGTCCAGGAACGCCATCGAATCAGCCGACCACCGCTGCGAGTTTGAAGATCGGCAGGTACATGCCGATCACCATGCCGCCCACGATGACGCCGATGAAGACCATGATCATCGGCTCGATCAGACTGGCCAATGCATCCACCGCGTTGTTGACCTCTTCCTCGTAGAACTCGGCCACCTTGAACAGCATCGTGTCGAGTGCGCCAGCCTCTTCACCGATCGCCGTCATCTGCACCACCATGTGTGGGAACAGGTTCACCTGCTTCATCGCCACGTTGACCTGGTAGCCCACCGACACGTCATCCTGTATCCGGCGTACCGCGTGTTCGTAGACGGTATTGCCGGTAGCGCCAGCGACCGAATCCAGCGCCTCGACCAGTGGCACGCCGGCCTTGAACGTCGTCGCCAGCGTGCGTGCGAACCGAGCGATTGCCGAGTTATGCATGATAGCGCCGACCACCGGCACCTTGAGGATCAGGCGGTCCACAGCATGCTGGAAGGCGGGCGAGCGCTTGAACGCAAAAATCGCGCCGAAGATCGTGACAATCAAAGCCAGCAAGATCAGCCACCACCAGCTCACCATGAAGCGCGACGCGTTGACGATGATCTGGGTGAACGCAGGCAGGTCGGCACCGAAGCCCTTGAAGACTTCCTCGAACTGCGGCACAACGAATACCAGCAGGATCCCACTGACCAGCATCGCGACCGCGATGGTCATTGCCGGGTAGAACAACGCCTTCTTGATCTTGCCCTTGAGCTTCTCGGTGTTTTCCTTGTAGGTGGCGATCGTGTCGAGCACCGTTTCCAGCACGCCTGCCGATTCACCCGCGCGTACGAGGTTGCGGAACAGCTCATCGAACTGCACCGGGTGCTTGGCCAGGGCCTCGTTGATCGACGAGCCGCCTTCGATATCGAGCCGCATCGCGTTGACCATCTTGGCCATACGCGGGTTCTTGTTGCCGTTGCCGATGATCTCCAGCGCCTGCACCACCGGCACGCCGGACTTGATCATCGTCGCCAGCTGACGGCTGAACACCGCGATGTCCTTGGGCGAGATCGTCTTGCCTGCGCTACCGAACAGCGGCTTCGGCTTCGTTTTCACGATCGAAGGCTGGATACCCTGACGGCGCAGTTCGGCCCGAAGCATGTTGGCGTTCTTCGCCTGCTGCTCGCCCTTCATCTTGATGCCGCGCTTGTCGGTACCTTCCCAGACGAAGGTATCCAGCGTCACGCCTTCGCGAATGGGCGTGGCAGGCTTGTTGCCGACGGTTTTGCGGGCGGCGGTGCGAGTGGCTGACATGCGGGTGTTCCCCCAGATGGACCGGCTTTCCCCAGCCGGGCAGACTGCCGCATGGTAGCGGCTTGGCGGCCTGAAGTGGCAAGCCGGTCCGTGACCGCCTGCCGGCTTCGGGTGATGCGTCCTTCTTGTCCTGGCTCGTCATCCCGGCGTACCCGGGCTTTCAACAGCCGAATGGCTGGTCATCCAGTGTCTTTGCCTTCAATGGGTTGAAGGCCCGCCCGACCACGCGCGCGTCTGTCGAGGCCCGCAGCTGTGCCGGAATCTCAGTCCTTCGTCACCCGGTTGATCTCAGCCAGACTGGTCAAGCCCTGCCGTGCCTTCTCCAGCGCCGATTTGCGCAGATCATTGACGCCGGCGCGTTCGGCCACTTCGGCAATCTGGATCGCGTTGCCGCCCTGCAGAATGATTTCCTGAATCTGCTCGCTCATCGGCATGACCTGGTACACACCCACGCGCCCCTTGTAGCCATTGGTGCACTCGTCGCAACCGACCGCCTCGTACAACTCGATGCCGGCGCGCACGTGGTCTTCGGTGTACCCCTCCGCCAGCAATGCGTGCTCAGGCAGGTCAACGCGCCTCTTGCACTTCGCGCACAGCCGGCGCGCCAGACGCTGGGCGATCACCAGTGTCACCGAGCTGGTGATGTTGTATGGCGCAATGCCCATGTTCATCAGGCGGGCAATGGTCTGCGGCGCATCATTGGTGTGCAGGGTCGACAGCACCATGTGGCCGGTCTGCGCGGCCTTGATCGCAATTTCAGCCGTTTCCAGGTCACGGATCTCGCCGACCATGATGATGTCCGGGTCCTGGCGCAGGAACGAGCGCAGCGCGGCGGCGAAGGTCATGCCGCGCTTGTTGTTCTGTTGCACCTGGTTGACGCCCGGTAGGCGGATTTCCACGGGATCCTCTGCAGTCGAGATGTTGCGGGTCTCGTCGTTGAGGATGCCGAGCGCCGTGTACAGGGAGACCGTCTTGCCCGAGCCGGTCGGGCCGGTGACCAGTACCATGCCGTAGGGCTTGTGGATCGCATCGAGGAACAGCGCCTGCTGGTCCGGCTCATAGCCCAACTTGTCGATGCCCAGCTTTGCTGCGCTTGCATCGAGGATACGCAGCACAACCTTCTCGCCGAACAGCGTGGGCAGGGTGCTCACGCGAAAATCGATCTGCTTCGTCTTCGACAGGTTCAGCTTGATGCGCCCGTCCTGCGGCACACGCTTCTCGGCGATGTCCAGTTGCGCCATGACTTTCAGGCGTGCCGTGATGCGCTGGTTGAGCTTGACCGGCATCTTCGCGACCTGCTTGAGAATGCCGTCGATGCGCAGGCGCACGCGGTAATCGGTCTCATAGGGCTCGAAGTGGATGTCCGACGCGCCGCGCTTGATCGCATCCACCAGCACCTTGTTGACGAACTTGACGATCGGCGTGTCGTCCTTGCCGTCGACCGCGTTGTCCATCTTGCCTGCGTCGTCGTCGGTGCCAACGTCGAGCGCGTCCAGGCCATCTGCATCATCCAGCGCATCGCCGAAGCTGTCGGACGACTGCAGCCAGATGTCCTGGGTGCGGCGGATGCTGTCCTCGTCGACCAGGATCGGCTCCACCGTCAAATTGGTGTGGAACTTGATCTCGTCCAGTGCATGGGTGTTGGTAGGGTCTGATGTGCCCACGAACAGGCGGCTGCCGCGCTTGAACAGCGGCAGCACCGCGTGCTTCTGCAGCAGTTCCTCGCTGACCAGCTTGATCGCGCTGACCTGGCCGTCCATCGTGGCCGGGTCGAACAGCGGCATGCCGAACTCGATCGAGTTGGCCGCAGCCATCTGCGCAGCGGTGACCAGCTTGTGCTCGCGCAGGTAGGCGGCAACCTGCTTGCGGGCAGTGGTTGCCTTGTCCAGTGCCTCGCGCGCCGAGGACTCGTCCAGTGCGCCATCCAGCACAAGCCGCCGGGCGATGCCGGTAATGCCGACCAGGTTGGGGGTGGAGGCTGCGCTCATGGTCACGTGTCCGGACAACGGTGGCCTCACTTTACTGCAAGGCGAACGCCGCGATGATCCTGCAGCTTTCCGGCGCGCGCGCCGCACGGTACCCTCCTGCGGGGATCTGGGGAGCACACATGCGGATATCGATCGTCCTGCCGGCAAAGAACGAGGCCGAAGGCTTGCGGCGAACGCTGCCAAGACTTCTGGCCTGTCAGCCGGAGGCGGAAATCATTGTTGTCGACGATGGCTCCGCGGACGAAACGGCCGAAGTGGCGCGCGCCTTCAACGTGCAGGTGCTGTCGGCTCCCTACTCGATGGGGAATGGTGCGGCGATCAAGCGCGGCGCCCGCGCAGCAACGGGTGAGGTCATCGTGTTCATGGACGCGGATGGCCAGCACGATCCGGACTGCATTTCCGCTTTGCTGAAAGAACTGGATGCCGGCTTTGATATGGTCGTCGGCGCGCGCGATTCGGCAGGCCAGGCAAGTGTGGGCCGCAGTGCGGCCAACGGGTTCTACAACCGGTTGGCGAGCTGGATGACCGGACACCGCGTTGCGGATCTGACCTCAGGGTTTCGTGCCGTTCGCGCGGACAAGTTCCGGGAGTTCATCCATCTGCTGCCCAACGGATTTTCCTATCCGACAACGAGCACCATGGCGTTCTTCCGCAGCGCATATCCAGTCGCCTATGTGCCGATTCCGGTTGCAAAGCGGGTTGGGAAGAGTCACATCAGGCCGATACGTGATGGCGTGCGTTTCCTGTTGATTATCTTCAAGATCGCGACGCTGTACTCGCCATTGAAACTGTTCCTGCCAGCCACTGCGGTTTTCTTCGCGACTGGGCTTGGTTACTACGCGTATACGTTCTTCACCATGGCGCGTTTTACCAACATGAGTACGCTGCTTTTCAGCGCGAGTGTGATCATATTCTTGATCGGCTTGGTAAGCGAGCAGATCACTTCTCTGACATATCGCAAGGATGGTTAAGAAGATTTCTGCTGCGGTGACTCAGGTGCGTCTGGTTGCGCAAATCGGAGCTCCAGTGAGAGGGGTGAGCCCCTACTCGGGAGATCTGTACGAAGCAATCATGGAGGAGTCTGCCGCTGGTGGGGAGTGCCAAGTGACTGTGATGGATTTTGCGTCAGCAATGCCGGGGGCGCTGTATCCAGGCGGGAGATTGAGTCAGGGATGCGCTGGGCGTGAGATTGCTTGGTGGAACCCATTCAGTTGGTTGCGTGTCGCCTCAGGGCCGCAGAGTGTTGTGCACTTGCAATACTGGACGTTCGTGCTGTCGCCTTACTTCCTCCTGATCGCTTTTTTTTGCAGGATCAAAGGAAAGCGGGTGGTTGTGACACTCCATAATCCAGCAGCGCATGAGAATTTATGGGTATTCGATTTCACGGAAAGAATATTTCTGAAGCTGGCGGATGTCTTGATTGTGCATGGTGAAAGGGGGAGGGGGTCTCTTTATCGACGCTTTGGTAGTAGTCTGAAAGCTCGTACATGCGTTGTTCCACATGGTGTTTCCGATTCTGCCCCTGTCAAATTTGGTCGAGATGCCGCGTTGATCTTGTTGGATCTGCCTCGGGATTGTCGATGCATTTGTATGTTCGGAAATTTGCGCGGCTATAAGGGGGTTGATATTCTATTGGCTGCGTGGAGTGAGATAGAAGAAGACTTTCCTGATGTCACCTTGGTCATTGCAGGTCGTCTTTGGGGGGAGTCAAGAGGGCTCCGGGGGTTTGTGTCCAGAATACTCGGGCTTGGGAAGGAGGCCGAGAAAATTCGAAAGGCGTTGGCATTGCCGCGCCCAGGGCGTGTCAAGCTTGTGAACGGATTCATTGCTGATAAAGAAATAGATGCATTGATATCCGTGAGTGAATTCGCTGTGTTTCCCTACAAGAAATTTTCAAGCCAGTCGGGTGCTGCGTCTCGTGCGGCCGGGCATGGCTGCCCTGTTCTTGTTTCGGATGTCGGCGAGCTTCCCACGCTCGCTATTGCCGATGATTGGATTGTGGATCCAGGAGATATCACGGGCCTAGCGGTGGCAATGAGGTCGCACTTGGTGTGCTCTAAGAATCTTCGCGATGCCCAGAGAAAAAAAGTCGCTTCCTTTTCTTGGCGGCGAGTCGCAAAGGCGCATTTGGATGTTTACGCAGGTGCCGCTTCGGGGAGATGGCGGACGTGAGGCGACCGCATGCGGTACTTGACATTGTTTCACGTAACGCCAAGGCAGCCAAGATTGAGTATGTTTTGAAGCCCTATGTGTCATTGCATTCAGCGAGGTTGCTGGACTTCGGTTGTGGCTCAGGGGCAATAGCAAGTTACTTCGGGAACCCCAGCGGTCCCTGTTGCGAAGTCGATGCGGTGGACGTTGTCGACGTGCGTGAACAGCTGCAATTCTATCGTTTTTCAAGACTAGAGGTTAATAATTCAGTTCCCGTGGAAGGCGGTTCCTTTAATATCATCCTTTCTAATCATGTCCTTGAGCATGTGGGGGAGCGTTCCGCGCAGGTCGCTTATCTGAAAGAGATTCGACGACTCCTCGCACCTTCTGGAGTGGGCTATCTGGCACTTCCAAACCGATGGATGCTGGTAGAGCCGCACTACCGGATCCCTTTTTTGAGTTGGTTGCCGTCTTCATGGCGATCACCTTATCTGCGTGCGTCAGGCAGGGGGGCGGAGTATGACTGCACCCCCCTTTCGATGTCCGAGCTTGAATCCTGTTTTGGTGAAGTGGGTTTGGATTACGAGAATGTCTGCTTTCAAGTGCTGGATGCCACCGCGCTGGTGGAGGGGAAGCTCGTCTCTGCGGCGCGGATGGCGGCTGGCATGCCAGAAGAGTTGAAGCGGTTGATCCTTCCTCTCATGCCGACGCTGTGTTACTTGATTCGCAGGCGGGGGGGGGCTTGAAAGAATATCGGCGCGTGCTTGTAAGAATTTTGTTTTGGGGGGCACTTTTGTGCTGCGTCGTTGCTCTGGTGCATCAGCGGGATGCGCTGCAGCAATTACGCGGATCGCTGAGTGGTCTTTCCGTCGTCAGCATTACGTTTGCGCTTGCCCTGATGTGGGGGGCGACCGTTCTTGCATGGGGTGCCATGCTGCACGCGTGGACAGGCGTACAGGCAAACTTTGATGTGGGTGCGCGCCACCTAAGTCTCCTGTTGGTCGGGAAGTACTTGCCAGGGGGCGTGTGGGGCTTCCTGTCACGTCATGCGGACGCTAAGGAGACGGCGGCGGGGCACACCCTCCTGCTCGCAGGTCTCTCGGAGCAGGGCGTGAATCTGCTCGTGCTGTTGGGACTAGGGGGCGCTGCGTTGGCCTATGGAAGCTTGGGCTTTCTAGGGGCTTTCGCAACCGCGCTACTGGCGATTGTACTGTGTATGGGGGGGGTTCTAGGCTCGGCGAATGTGCTTGAAAGTCTGAGCGCGCAATCATGGATGGCTTGGGTAGGCCATCGGTGGCCGTCGAAAGGCAGTCAACCCCAAGTCAGCGGGGTCGTCCGTTCGGTGCTATGGGTGGTCTTACAGCAAATTTTGTTTCTGTCGGTGGTAGCGTGGGTGGCGTTCGAAGTCTTCGGCCTGGGCCCAGATGGGGCTGTCAAGGCTGCAGGAGCCTACGGCGTCGCGGCGGCTATAGGTATGCTTGTAGTATTCGCGCCCGGTGGAATCGTGGCGCGAGAGGGAGCATTTATAGCGCTTCTTGGGCTGGACTCTCTAACCGCTGGCGATGTCGTGGCCTTGGCCGCATTTCTGAGGCTGCTTAATTGCGGCTATGACTTTTCGACGGCGCCTATGGCTTGGATATCGATGGTCGTCGCGAGGTGTGGATCTAAATTCCGTTCAGGGTAACTCCAGTTCGATGCGTTTGGCCTCGGCATTCACCGCCTCCAGAAATTCTTGCCCCGTCAGCGAAAGGATAGCGCTACGTGCCCGTGCTGCGTATTGCGGGTCAGCAGCAACAAGGCCTCTGGCAAACAGTTCGCGGGCGGCTCTCCCGCCATCGTCGCTTAGAAGCGCCTGATTTGCGAAAAGGAATAGCAGTTCCGGCGCCAGTGGCTGGACTCTCGCAACGCTGGTTGTGGCGGCGGCCAGTTCGCGGTCGTCGAGTGGCAGGCCCTTCATCCGATGCTCCACCATTCCTAGAAGGGCCGCGATTTCCTGTGGACGAACAGGAGGAGTGGAGAGCTTGCGGTTGAGATCTTCCCAGGTGCGGGGATCGGACGGATGACCATAATGGGCGGCCATCATGATGAGACCGTGTTCACCCATGATTGAGCGCGGAGGCAGTTGCGCTGCACGTCGGTACTCGGATTCGGCTAGTTGATAGAAGGGTGAATGTGCATTGCCACCTGATGCCAGCATGTATTGCTCCCCCAGATCCATGGCTGCGCGCGGCGACTGCGGATTGATCTCGACCAGATAGGCGGCGAGCCGCCCAGGTTCCGACCAGTAGCTCGACCTGATGGCGGTAAGAGAGGCGAACACGAGGAATATTGCAGCCGCTCCCGCTATCAATGGCCGTAGGGGTAGATTGCGTGCGCTTAGAGGTAGCAGGCCAATCAAGCCAACAATCACGCCAAGCAGCGCGAAGTAATTGCGGTGTTCGAATGCGAGTTCTAATGCTGCTGCACTACTGGTGATCAGGTGAGAGGCTATGAAGAAAAAGATGCCTAGCGATGCGACCGGCCGACGGCTATGGAGCCATGCTGCAGCGGCCGCTAAGGCGGCGAGCATGGAGATGCCCGCAAAGTGCGTCCATGAAAGGCGTGCGGTGGCATCCAGATCGTCGTAAAAGAACTTCATGCTGTCCAGCTGGGGGAGCAGGATTTGACCTAGATAGCCTGGCAAGATCTCCAGCTGCGACAGTAGCCGTGCAGAGGCTGTAAAGTCGCGCATGGAGTAACCAGGTTGCCGTAAGACTAGATACAGATTGCCTGCCACAACCGCGATGATCAGGGTGGCTGCACCGACAATAGTCAGGAGGCGCCAGCTTCTGCGGGTCGCGAGATTGAGTGCGCGATACCGCAGAATCAAGGCTTCCAATGCTAAGCCGTACACCGGGATAAGCAGGGCGTTTTCCTTGCTGCTGAGCCCGAAAAGCATCGCTACGGCTGCTGTCAAAAACTGAGCGACGCCGCTTCCGCTCCCGTCAAGTTGTGCTTGCCGCCCCCGCGTGTAGGCCAATAATGCGATCAGGGTGAAAGTGACGCACATGAGCTCCATTCGCTGGACGACGTAGAGGACGGTTGACACTTGCAACGGGTGCGCAGCCCAAAGAAGAGTGGCAAATACAGCGAGAAAGTCTGCTAATCGCTGCTGGGCGTCGGCCAGGAGGAGGACGTGGCGCACAAGCATAGCTACCAACAAGGTATTGAGCAGATGGATCGCCAGATTGGCCCACTTGTAGCCCCGTGGATCCAGCCCGTCAGCGGCATGATTCAGGGCGAAGGTGACGTTGGCTGCGGGGCGTGCGAGTCCGCCGTGCTGAAAGGAAAAGGCAGCGTCCCAAAGGCCGCGCCAAGTCAAGGTATCGAGATGGATTGCATCTCTCGAGACGATGTTGGGATAGTCGTCAAAAATGAACCCGCCGGACATTCCAGGCCAGTAGGCTAGTGCAACGATGATCACTCCGCAGGTTAGCCACAGCGCGCTTCTTGCCTGCCATGGGCCGGTTGTCTTGTGGACGGGCGATGTGTCGGGAACTGTTAAGTTGCGTTCAAGCGGGTTCATTGGCATCCGCTGGGAAGCAGCTGTTTGTTGGTCACGCTGCTGCTGCAGCGCCAGCTTTGCGCTGTGGACGAGCGCAGGAGGGTCAGGGTTCTTCCGTTGACTTGCGGGTTGCCGCGGACAGTGCAACGGATGAATCCACTCGTCGAAGAGTCTGTTTCGATGCTGCTGCACCGCTCCGTCGATGCACGTAATCCGATCCGAGTCGGGTCGGTACTGGTGACGTTCTCAGCCAAGAGTTCGGCCTCGAATGCTCCCTTTCCGCCTGCGATGTCCGACAGCGCTGCTGTAAGTTGGCTGCGGGCCACATAGTTCTGATATGTCGGAAGCACCATGGCTGTCAGGATGGCGATGATCGCTATCACGACCATCATCTCGATGAGGGTGAAGCCGCGCCGCTTATCCATATCGCCCTTGGGACAGAGGAGGAGCCCGCGTTTAAATGAAACAGGGGCGCTGTGCGCCCCTGTTTCTGCGGCGAAGGAAGTGCGCTTGCAACCGCGCACTTCCCAAGATTGTTTCAGCTGCAGCCGCTAGGCTTGAAATTGTCGTCGACCGAGGTCGTGCAAGCGAAAGAGCCGGTCGAGCTGCTACGGGTGAGCGTAATCGTCTGGGTCGCGACGGTGGGGTTGCCCACGAGGGTGCAGCTGATGGTGCCATTCGCACCAGCGGTGGCGGCGATGGGGGCGCAACGCGTGGTGGTGGTCTGAAGCCCAAGGCGTGCCACTGTAATGGCGGCACCGCTACCTCGCTGCACAAGTTCTTCGAATGCGGTCACGCCGCCACGGATATCGGCCAGTCCAGCCGTAACCTGTGAACGCGCAATATAGTTCTGGTACGCCGGCAGCGCGATGGCGGCCAGGATGGCGATGATCGCGACGACGATCATCAGTTCGATCAGGGTAAAGCCCTTCTGCAACGTCTTCATGGTGTATCCCCTAGGAGTGATTGTTCACGTGCCGCGTGGCCGGCTGGTGCCGAATCCGTGGGCAGCCGTGCGACATGCACGTGCGCACGGACTGACGCATGAGGCATGCCAACTCTTGAAGGGGTGCGGACACTGGGTTGCGTGGGTGTCGTCGGGTTGATTCGGCCAGTCCGAATCGAAACGTGACATTGAGGGTCACACAGTGACGCATGATGTCCAGTCGGCCGCGCGAGTTGAGGTATCGGCAAGCGCAGGTCTAAGGGATGTGATCCCAACTACGCTGCAGGCGCCTCCATCGATGGAGAGCATCCTGGGGCTGGTGTCTCGTCCCGGCGTGGGCGCCGCGCAGATGATGTACACCGCTTTCCGCTGCGCTCGATCCACTTCACACGTTGTCGTCCAAGCTGTCCTGCGTGTGGAGACGCTCAGTTCGGGCTCAGTCGATCCCGAGCTTCTTCAGTTTGTAGCGCAACGCCCGGAACGTAATACCCAGCGCCGCGGCAGTCTTGGTCTTGTTGTAGCGGTGTTCCTGCAGCGATTGCTGGATCGCGGCGCGCTCGATGTCTTCGATGAAGGAAGGCAGGGCGGTGCCGGCGGTCTCGTAGGGACTGATGGTGCGCGGGTCGCGCGGCGGCACTGCGCTGGGTGGCAGGGCCTGATGGGTGCCGGTGACATAGGGCGAGGCCGGCGTCGCGCTGGACTGGGCGGCGCCTCTGGGGATCGGCAGGTGCAGGTCGGCGGCGGTGATCCGGTCGTTGTCGGCCATCGCCAGGGCGCGCTCCAGGATGTTCTCGAGTTCGCGCACGTTGCCGGGAAAGCCATAGGCCTCGAGCGCGGCGACGGCATCCTCGGCCAGGACGGGCGTGTCGCGGTGCATGGCCTGGGCGAGCCGGCGCAGGATGGCGCCCGACAGCAGCGGCAGGTCGCCGGCGCGCTCGCGGAGCGCGGGCACGCTCAGGCCGATCACGTTGATGCGGTAGTAGAGGTCGTGCCGGAAGCGGCCGTCGTTGACCAGCTGCGACAGGTCCTTGTGTGTGGCCGAAAGAATGCGCACGTCGACCTGGAGCTCGGCCGAGGCGCCGACCGGGCGGATCGATTTTTCCTGGATCGCGCGCAGCAGCTTGACCTGCATCGACAGTGGCAGCTCGGCCACTTCGTCGAGAAACAGGGTGCCGCCATCGGCAGCCTGGAACAGGCCGGGCTTGTCGGTGTGCGCGCCGGTGAAGCTGCCCTTCTTGTGGCCGAAGAATTCGCTCTCCATCAGCTCGGTCGGGATGGCGCCGCAGTTGACCGGCACGAACGGTCCGCCGGCACGCGCACCCTGGGCGTGGATGGTGCGGGCGACGAGCTCTTTGCCGGTACCCGATTCGCCGTGGATGAACACCGGCGCCTGGCTGCGGGCGACCTTGGCGATGGTGTTGCGCAGCGTGACCATCACGTCGGAGGTGCCGAGCAGGCGGCTGCTCTGTTCTTCGGTGTCGCGCTTGGCGCGCTCGCCCAGTTCCAGCGCCTGGCGCACCAAGCCGCGCAGCACGTGGATGTCGACCGGCTTGCTGACGAAATCGAACGCGCCCATTTTCAGGGCCTCGACCGCGGCCTCGACATTGCCGTAGGCGGTGATCATGGCGACCGGCATGCCGGGATAGCGGGTGCTGATGTCGCCGACGAGATCCAGGCCGGAGCCGTCCGGCAGGCGCATGTCGGTCAGGCAGAGGTCGAAGGTCGCGGTGGCCAGCAGTTCGCGTGCGGCGGCGAGGGTCGGTGCGGTCTCGGTGCGCAGTCCCATCCGGCTGAGCGTGAGGACCAGCAGTTCACGGATATCGTGCTCGTCATCGACGATCAGGACGCTGCGGGTTTCGCTCATCGATTCGCCACACAAACGGAAATATGGTGTGACGCATAGTGACAGAGTTGGTCAAAAGTGACGAGTGTCACGGCGGTGACGGGCGTCACGGCGATTCGGCGATGCGGTGCCGGGTATCGCGGCGATCGGCGGATTCTGGCAATCGCTGGGTTTGGCCTGAGGCGGGGTTTGCGGGGCTGCGCGAAAGCCGGATTGCATTTTCATCTTCTTCATCCTCGCCCCGAAAATGGATCCCTGCGTTCGCTGGGATGACGGGCGGAACTGAATGGATCCCAGCGTGCGCCGGGATGACGGGCGAAGAGGCGGTCGAGCGGGGAACCTCAGCTCCGCAACAGCGTCTGCCGCGCCGCCAGTGTGACCCGGAAGCAGGCGCCGCCGCCGGGGACGGCGATGTATTCCAGATGCGCTTCGTTCGCCCGCCACAGCTCGTGGCCGATGTAGAGGCCGAGACCGGTGCCGCTCTCGGAGGTGGTGAAGAACGGGCGGAACAGTTGCGCGGAAACCGCGTCGGG
>Ga0160444_100603_pt1 | contig 12808 bp, 11 predicted proteins | sample HID1972K_E1MG_FD_108232 | JGI IMG/M metagenome (GOLD analysis project Ga0160444, IMG submission 108232) | Enriched pill bug-associated microbial communities from UW Madison campus, WI, USA - HID1972K_E1 MG | ecosystem: Host-associated > Arthropoda: Insects > Digestive system > Unclassified ... | reverse complement strand
CATCGACATGAGCCGTAGTGAAACCGTGTGGATCGTCGATGACGACCGTTCTATCCGTTGGGTTCTGGAAAAGGCCTTGCAGCAGGAAGGTATGACCACCCAGAGCTTCGACAGCGCTGATGGCGTGATGAGTCGCCTGGCCCGTCAGCAGCCTGACGTGATCATTTCCGATATCCGCATGCCGGGTGCCAGTGGTCTGGACCTTCTGGCGCGGATTCGCGAGCAGCATCCACGGTTGCCGGTCATCATCATGACCGCTCACTCCGATCTGGACAGCGCTGTCGCCTCGTATCAGGGCGGTGCGTTCGAGTATTTGCCGAAGCCGTTCGACGTTGATGAAGCGGTGTCGCTGGTCAAGCGCGCCAATCAGCACGCGCAAGAACAGCAAGGCCTGGAAGTCGTACCGGCCCTGACCCGCACCCCGGAAATCATCGGCGAAGCGCCGGCGATGCAGGAAGTGTTTCGCGCCATCGGCCGCTTGAGCCACTCCAACATCACCGTGCTGATCAACGGCGAATCCGGTACCGGTAAAGAGCTGGTTGCCCACGCCCTGCACCGCCACAGCCCGCGCGCGGCTTCGCCGTTCATCGCGCTGAACATGGCGGCGATTCCCAAGGACCTGATGGAATCCGAGCTGTTCGGCCATGAGAAAGGTGCGTTCACCGGCGCAGCCAACCTGCGTCGTGGCCGCTTCGAACAGGCTGATGGCGGCACGCTGTTTCTCGATGAAATCGGCGACATGCCGGCGGATACGCAAACGCGCCTGCTGCGGGTTCTGGCGGATGGCGAGTTCTATCGCGTCGGCGGGCATGTACCGGTCAAGGTCGACGTGCGCATCATCGCCGCGACGCACCAGAATCTGGAAACCCTGGTGCACGCCGGCAAATTCCGTGAGGACTTGTTCCACCGCCTCAACGTGATCCGCATCCACATCCCGCGCCTGTCGGATCGTCGTGAAGATATCCCGACCCTGGCCAAGCACTTCCTCAGCCGCGCCGCGCAGGAACTGGCGGTGGAGCCGAAGCTGCTGAAAAGCGAGACCGAGGAATACCTGAAGAACCTGCCGTGGGGCGGCAACGTGCGTCAGTTGGAGAACACGTGCCGCTGGATCACGGTGATGGCGTCCGGGCGCGAAGTGCACATCAGCGACCTGCCGCCAGAACTGCTGAATCTGCCGCAGGACTCGGCACCGGTGACCAACTGGGAGCAGGCGCTGCGCCAGTGGGCCGATCAAGCGTTGGCGCGTGGTCAGTCGAGTTTGCTCGACAGCGCGGTGCCGGCGTTTGAGCGGATCATGATCGAGACGGCGCTGAAGCACACGGCCGGGCGTCGGCGTGATGCCGCGGTGTTGCTGGGTTGGGGGCGTAATACCCTGACACGCAAGATCAAGGAATTGGGGATGAAGGTTGATGGTGGGGATGATGATGAGGGGGATGAGGGTTAAGCCCCACGTTCTTCGCTGAACGTCAGATCCAATCGCGAGCAGGCTCACTCCTACAGTTGGAATGCGTCCTACTGTAGGAGTGAGCCTCCTCGCGATGTTTTTAAGGCCACTGTGCACCGCATGAATGCACGATGACCCGTGATCGGGCACTGCGAGTTTCTCCAAATACCGCCTCAAAACATTAAAAGCTCACCCTACAACAAACATGAAAGCCCCGAATTCCGGGGCTTTCGCGTTTCTCATCAGCTTTTTTGTTTCAAAAAAATAAAACCTGGCACGCCCCCTGCAATACCTCTCACAGGTGATTCGTTTCACCACCCGTTTCGGGGACCTTGGTACAGGCAGGCCGGGGATTCCCCTCTTTACACCGGGCGCAGATCGCCACGCGATGCGTCCACCCTTTTGGGATCCTTGGTACAGGCAGGCCGGGGGTTCCCTCTTTACACCGGACCGACGCGATACGCGAAGTCCATCCCGTTTTGGGAACCCTGATACAGGCAGGTCAGGGACTCCCGCTTTTATTGTTCACGGAGATGGATCTCCAGCCGCCAGCGGTCATCGACTTTGCTGCCGGCCCAGTCTCCTTGCAGCGGTCGCGCTGCAAGCACCGTCAGCAACAACCCCCCATCACTCGCTCGCGTACGCCAGTTCACGTCTTTGCCGTTGAGCTTGAGCTGGCCCTTTTGCGCCGATCCCTGGGCCTGAAACAGCAGCGCCACGGTGCCGTCAATAATTTCGCCGTGCAGCTTGGGTTCGTTGTTGAACCACACCACCAGCCCTTGATCCATCACCTCGACTTGTTGCAGCACGGTCGGATCCGGTGTGGTCAGGCGGCCGATCATCAAGCCGATCATCAAACCGACAATCGCCAGCGAACCGATGACTCGCGGCAATAGTTTCGAACGGTTGTCCACAGGCGGCGTAGAATGCCGCTCATCTTTACCTTCGGAGCCGTGCATGTTTCACGTCATCCTTTTTCAACCAGAAATTCCGCCGAATACCGGCAACGTTATCAGGCTGTGCGCCAACAGCGGCTGCCACCTGCATTTGATCGAACCGCTGGGCTTCGAGATGGACGACAAGCGCTTGCGCCGTGCCGGTCTCGACTACCACGAATATGCCACGCTGCAACGTCACGCCGACTTGGCCAGTTGCCTGGAGAGCATCGGTAATCCTCGGGTGTTTGCGTTCACCACCAAGGGCTCGCGACCGTTTCATGATGCCGCGTTCGTCCCGGGCGATGCGTTCATCTTCGGCCCGGAAAGTCGTGGCCTGCCGCCAGAAGTGCTCGATGCCCTGCCGGCGGAACAGCGCCTGCGTTTGCCGATGCGCGAAGGCTGCCGCAGCCTGAACCTGTCCAACACCGTGGCGGTCGCCGTGTACGAAGCCTGGCGCCAGAACGACTTCAAGTAACACCGCAAAACAAATGTGGGAGCGAGCCTGCTCGCGAATATGGAGTGTCAGGCAACATTGATGTGTCTGACAGACCGCTTTCGCGAGCAGGCTCGCTCCCACATGGGGTGTTGCTAAACCGTCTTACTGAACGGTTGGCGTCTCACCGCTTTCCTGCATGCGCTGCAGCTCTTGCGCGTACAGGGCGTCGAAGTTCACCGGAGCCAGCATCAGCGCCGGGAACGAACCACGGGTCACCAGGCTGTCCAGGGTTTCGCGCGCGTACGGGAACAGGATGTTCGGGCAGAACGCACCCAGGGTGTGGCTCATCGAAGCCGCATCGAGGTTCTTGATCAGGAAGATACCGGCCTGCTGCACTTCAGCGATGAAGGCCACTTCTTCACCGTTTTTCACGGTAACGGACAGGGTCAGCACCACTTCGTAGAAATCGCCTTCCAGCGCTTTCTGACGAGTGTTCAGATCCAGCGCGACTGCCGGATCCCACTGCTGGCGGAAGATCGCCGGGCTTTTCGGGGCTTCGAAGGACAGGTCGCGTACGTAGATGCGCTGCAAGGAGAATTGCGGTGCGGTTTCTTCTTCGCTGGCTGCAGTGTTCTGTTGGTCAGTCATCTCAGATCCTTTCTGATCTCGGGTCTTTAAGGGATTGCTGTACGTGGGTGCAGCCGTTCAGGCCTTGAGCAGCGCGTCGAGCTTGCCGGCGCGCTCCAGGGCATACAAATCGTCACAACCGCCGATGTGCTTGCTGCCGATCCAGATCTGCGGCACGGACGTGCGTCCGGCTTTCTGGGACATTTCGGCGCGCACCTGCGGCTTGCCATCGACCTTGATCTCTTTGAAGGCCACGCCTTTGTTCTCGAGCAGGTACTTGGCTCGCGAGCAATAAGGGCAGTAATCGCTGGAGTAGACGATGACTTCGCTCATATCACTTCACCAGCGGCAGGTTGTCGCCTTTCCAGCTGGAGATCCCGCCGGACAGCTTGGCGGCGGTGAAGCCGGATTTCATCAGTTCGCGGGCGTGGGTGCCGGCGGTCTGGCCCAGGGCGTCGACCAGAATGATGGTCTTGGCCTTGTGCTTTTCCAGCTCGGCGGTGCGCGCAGCCAGTTTGTCCTGAGGAATGTTCACCGCGCCAACGATGTGGCCAGCAGCGAAATCCTTGGCCGGACGGATGTCCACCACCACGCCTGCATCTTTGTTGACCAACGCGGTCAGCTCGCCTGTGCTCAGGCTTTTACCGCCGCCCTGCATCGTGTGCGCCAGCAGCAGAGCCAGCAGTACGACGAAGATACCGACAAGAATGTAGTGGTTAGTGGCAAATTCAATCAGGTGAGCAACCATCATCGGGTTCCAGGGCGTTAAAATGTCGGCCAGTATACACAGCCACTATGGTCGGCCAAACCCCGTCCGGCGGTGACGCGGTCGGAACTTAGCTTTAAACTCCAACTCCCTTTTCCATCGCCCTCTTCTTTATTAGCCACGAGTGGATTCCATGACGACTACGCCTAAACCTTTGGTCCTGATGATTCTCGACGGCTTCGGTCACAGCGACAGCCCCGAATCCAATGCCGTTTTTGCGGCGAAGAAGCCTGTTCTCGATCGCCTCTGGGCCAGCGTGCCGAACGGCTTGATCTCGGGGAGCGGCATGGACGTCGGCCTGCCGGACGGCCAGATGGGCAACTCCGAAGTCGGCCACATGAACCTCGGCGCCGGTCGCGTGGTGTATCAGGACTTCACCCGCGTGACCAAGTCGATCCGCGACGGCGATTTTTTTGAAAACCCGACCATCTGCGCTGCCGTGGATAAAGCCGTGGCTGCCGGCAAAGCCGTGCACTTCATGGGCCTGCTCTCCGATGGCGGCGTGCACAGCCACCAGGATCACCTGATCGCCATGGCCGAACTGGCATTCAAGCGTGGCGCCGAAAAAATCTACCTGCACGCCTTCCTCGATGGCCGCGACACCCCACCGAAAAGCGCTGCGTCGTCGATCGAGCTTCTCGACGCGACTTTCCAGGCACTCGGCAAGGGCCGCATTGCCAGCATCATCGGCCGTTACTTCGCCATGGACCGTGACAACCGCTGGGATCGCGTCGCTCAGGCCTACAACCTGATCGTCGACGGCAACAGCGAATTCAACGCCGCCACCGCTCAGGAAGGTCTCGACGCTGCTTACGCGCGCGGTGAGAGCGACGAATTCGTCAAAGCCACGACCATTGGTGAGCCGGTAAAAATCGAAGACGGCGACGCCGTGGTGTTCATGAACTTCCGTGCCGACCGTGCCCGCGAGCTGACCCGCGTATTCGTCGAAGACGATTTCAAGGACTTCGAACGCGCACGCCAGCCGAAACTGGCCGGTTTCGTCATGCTGACCCAATACGCCGCAAGCATTCCAGCGCCGTCGGCATTCGCCCCGGGCAGCCTGGAAAACGTTCTCGGCGACTATCTGGCGAAGAACGGCAAAACCCAGCTGCGCATCGCTGAAACCGAGAAATACGCCCACGTGACCTTCTTTTTCTCCGGCGGCCGTGAAGAGCCGTTCCCGGGCGAAGAGCGCATCCTGATCCCTTCGCCGAAAGTCGCTACCTACGACTTGCAGCCGGAAATGAGCGCGCCTGAGGTAACCGACCGCATCGTCGAGGCTATCGAAAACCAGCGTTACGACGTGATCGTGGTCAACTACGCCAACGGTGACATGGTTGGCCACAGCGGCGTGTTCGACGCGGCGGTGAAAGCCGTTGAGTGCCTCGACACCTGCGTCGGTCGCATTGTTGACGCACTGGAAAAGGTTGGCGGTGAAGCGCTGATTACCGCTGACCACGGCAACGTCGAGCAAATGGCCGATGAATCCACCGGGCAAGCGCACACCGCGCACACCACCGAGCCGGTGCCGTTCATTTATGTCGGCAAGCGCGACCTGAAAGTGCGTGAAGGCGGCGTGCTGGCGGACGTGGCACCGACCATGCTGAAGCTGCTGGGTCTGGAAAAACCGGCGGAAATGACCGGCACCTCGATTCTGGTCTGAGCGCAATCGCCGAAACACCGCAAAACCCTGTAGGAGTGAGCCTGCTCGCGATAGCCATCTGACAGTCAACTACTCTGTTGAACGTGAGCAAGCCATCGCGAGCAGGCTCACTCCTACATAGGTTTGTGGTGTTTTTCAGGCCAGTTATCACACAGCCCCAATTGGGCGTTTTTTTTGCAGCCTCGGGCGGGCATACTAGGCCGTCCCTTACCCTGGTGCCGCCCGCCTCTATGCTCCGCGTCCTGATCGCCCTCGCTCTGACCTGCCTGCTCCAACCGGCCTTCGCTGACGAGCGCGCGCAAACCCAACAGCAGTTGGACGCTACGCGTCAGGACATTGCCGAGCTGAAAAAGCTGTTGAGCAAAGTCCAGGAAGAAAAATCCGGCGTACAGAAACAGCTCAAGGGCACTGAAACCGAGCTGGGCAAGCTGCAGAAGCAGGTCGATGCACTGCAGAAAGAACTGCAGAAGAGCGAATCCGAGCTACAGCGACTCGATGCAGAGAAAAAAAAACTCCAGAGCGCGCGCACTGAACAGCAGCGACTGATCGCCATTCAGGCCCGAGCGGCCTATCAGAACGGTCGGCAGGAATACCTCAAGCTGCTGCTCAACCAGCAGAATCCAGAGAAATTCGCCCGCACCCTCACTTATTACGATTATCTGAGCCAGGCCCGCCTGGAGCAGTTGAAGAACTTCAACGAAACCCTGCGCCAATTGGCCAATGTCGAAAAAGACATTGCCGCCCAGCAGGCGCAGTTGCTGGTACAGAAAAGCAACCTCGATACCCAGCGCGACGAGCTGGAGAATGTCCGCAAGGAACGCCAGCAAGTCCTCGCCAAACTCAACGATGATGTGAAAGCCCGCGACCAGAAACTTGCCGCCCGTGAGCAGGATCAGGCAGACCTGTCTAAAGTCCTTAAAACCATTGAGGAAACCCTGGCCCGCCAGGCCCGTGAGGCAGAAGAAGCGCGGCAGAAAGCGCTGATCGCCCAGCAGGAAGCGGAAAAAAAGCGCTTGCGTGAGGCGCAGGCTGAAAACAGCGACGCCCCACGAAAACCCGCCAGATCCACTCCCGGCGCGCTGGTCTCCAGCAGCGGCGAGACCTTCGGTGGCCCTTTTGCTGCAACGCGGGGAAAACTTCCTTGGCCGGTTGATGGTCGACTGCTGGCGCGCTTCGGCGAAAGCCGTGGTGACGACGCCCGCACCAAGTGGGACGGGGTGATGATCAGCGCCTCCGCCGGCAGCCAGGTGCACGCCGTACACGGCGGTCGCGTGGTCTTCGCCGACTGGTTGCGCGGTGCCGGGCTGTTGGTGATCCTTGATCACGGCAACGGTTTTTTGAGTCTTTACGGTCACAACCAGACGCTGCTCAAGTCGGCTGGGGACGTGGTTAAAGCCGGTGAGTCGATCTCCACTGTCGGTAACAGTGGCGGTCAAGACACATCAGCGCTGTATTTCGCAATTCGTCAGCAGGGTCACCCGAGTGATCCGGCGCAATGGTGCCGTGCGCAAGGATAAGCGCACCGCCTAATTCAGGAGTTCGTTCGACATGCTGCATTTGTCCCGCCTTACCTCGCTGGCCCTGACGATCGCCCTGGTGATCGGCGCGCCTCTGGCGTTCGCCGCTCAACCGGCCCCGGCCGTCGCTCCGGCAGGCACTGCCGCGACCTCCAAGGCGCCGTTGCCGCTGGAAGAGTTGCGCACCTTTGCCGAGGTCATGGACCGGATCAAAGCCGCTTACGTCGAGCCGGTGGACGACAAGACCCTGCTGGAAAACGCGATCAAGGGCATGCTCAGCAACCTCGACCCGCACTCGGCCTACCTCGGCCCGGAAGACTTCACCGAGCTGCAGGAAAGCACCAGCGGTGAATTCGGCGGCCTGGGTATCGAAGTCGGCGCCGAAGACGGTTTCATCAAAGTGGTCTCGCCAATCGATGACACCCCGGCGTCGAAGGCCGGCATTCAGGCTGGCGACTTCATCGTCAAGATCAACGGTGCGCCAACACGCGGCCAGACCATGACCGAAGCCGTCGACAAGATGCGCGGCAAGATCGGCCAGAAAATCACCCTGACCTTGGTGCGCGACGGCGGCACGCCGTTCGACGTGACCCTGGCACGCGCCGTGATTCAGGTGAAGAGCGTCAAGGCGCAACTGCTGGAAACCGGCTATGCGTATATCCGCATCACCCAGTTCCAGGTCAAGACCGGCGAAGAAGTTTCCAAAGCCCTGGCCAAGCTGCGCAAGGACAACGGCAAGAAACTCAACGGCATCATCCTCGACCTGCGCAACAACCCGGGTGGCGTGCTGCAGGCAGCGGTAGAAGTGGTTGACCACTTCATCACCAAAGGCCTGATCGTCTACACCAAAGGCCGGATCGCCAACTCCGAACTGCGCTTCTCTGCCACCGGCAAAGACGAAAGCGAAGCGGTGCCGATGGTGGTGCTGATCAACGGTGGCAGCGCCTCGGCGTCGGAAATCGTCGCCGGTGCCCTGCAGGATCAGAAACGCGCTGTGGTCATGGGCACCACCAGTTTCGGCAAAGGCTCGGTGCAAACCGTTCTGCCGCTAAACAACGACCGCGCGCTGAAGATCACCACCGCGCTGTACTTCACGCCGAATGGCCGCTCGATTCAGGCGCAAGGCATCGTCCCGGACATCGAAGTGCGCAAGGCCAAAATCACCAGCGAGGCCGACAGCGATTACTTCAAGGAAGCCGATCTGCAAGGTCACTTGGGCAATGGCAACGGCGGCGCAGACAAACCGACCGGTTCCAGCGCCAAGGCCAAAGCGATGCCGCAGGATGACGATTACCAACTGGCCCAGGCCCTGAGCCTGCTCAAAGGCCTGAGCATCACGTCCGGCCGTTGAGGATGTCTTTGCGTTTCGTCTTCGTTCTGTTGTGCTGTCTGGCGGGTGCTGCTCACGCAGAGCCCGTCAGCCCAAAGCCACACAAAGCCTACCTGACACTGATCATCGATGACCTGGGGCAGAACCTGCCCCGGGATCGCCGTGTGCTGGCTCTGCCCGGCCCGGTGACCACGGCAATCATGCCCGACACCCCGCACGCCACCGAATTTGCCCGCGAAGCGCATCGCGCCGGCAAGATCGTCATCCTGCACATGCCAATGGATCCGGCCACCGGGCCCTACGCCTGGCACCCCGAACTGCCTATCGAAGAACTGCAAAAACGCCTGAACGCCGCGTTCAAAATGGTGCCGTATACCGCTGGCATCAATAACCACATGGGCAGCCGCATGACTGCGCAACCGGTGGCGATGGCGTGGTTGATGGGCGAATTGCAGCGCCGGCACAAATTCTTCGTCGACAGCCGCACCAGTGCGCAAACCGTTGCGGCGCAGCAGGCGCAGAAGATCGATCTGGCGAGCGTTTCGCGGGATGTTTTTCTCGATGACGAGCGTACCGAGGCGGCGATCTCCACCCAGTTGCAGACGGCGATCAGCCTGGCGCACAAGCAGGGCTCGGCGGTGATGATCGGCCATCCGTATCCGCAGACGTTGGCGGTGCTGGAGCGAGAGTTGCCGAAGCTGAAGGCTCAAGGCATCGAGTGGATCGACATCAAGCAGATGATCAGCGTGCGTAGTAATAGGGCGACGGCTGCACACGGGACAAATGGCATTTACCGTTAACCTGTCTATTAACGAACGAACTTCTTTACAAATCCCCTACACACCCAACAAATAGCAACACCTTAGAAAACCACAAAAACCCAAACTAATTTATTCTCCGCCAGTCTCCACTCAGGTAATTAGCCAAGGACTGGCCATGAATTTAAATAACATCTATCCAAGCTTTTTATTACTCACTGCATTCTCACTTCCTGCTAATTCCAATCCTATTGATTATGGCAGAGGGGTTGAAAACCTTTCACCCTCGCAATACCTGAACAACAAAGATGGCACCTATAACTACTGGACGGGAATCGGCAAGTACGAGAGCCCCGCTCACGGTTTTTGCACCGCTTTCCTAATCGATACAAACAGCTCTCGAGCGTCCGATCCCGCCTATGCACTCACTAGCGCACACTGCGTGGGCAAAGAAAATGGTGTCATGCGAACAGACGACCCCATCGAAGGCACCATTACCTTCAACCATTTCATTGACACACCTGATGCTCACAAGACCTTCCCTCTGAAAAAGGTATCCTGGAGCAGCATTCAGGGTGTCGATCTGGCTCTTTTGGAGCTTGGCGTGTCACAAGCCGAACTCCTGACACAAGGCATCAAGCCCTTGAAACTAGCCCAGCAACCACCGACTGAAGATAGCGACGTTCTGATTGTGCATGGCCCTAACGGAGTTCCATTACGAATTTCTGCCTGCACCCACAGGCCTTCCTCGGCAATTTTCGAGACGCCTTGGGTTTGGCGACATAGTGTCAGCAACCAATGCAAAGATGCTGCACCCGGAAGCTCGGGCAGCCCTGTAATTGACCGAACGAGCAACGAGGTCTATGCCGTGCTGGGTACGATGGCAAAGCAACTGACACCGCTGCCGGGATACGGCCAGATGCCGAGTGGCAATTACGCTAGTCCAACCTCGGTTTTCAACAGTTGCTTTAGCGATGGAAAACTCAATACCAACCCGGACGCGTGTGAGTTATTCCCGGTAGCCTCCTTCAAACTACCTTCCGAACTGGCAACGCATGCAAAAATCATAGTAACCCCAGAGTATCAATACGTTTACCCTACATGGAACTTTGAAGTAACCGCCAGCACCCGTTTTATCCGGACCAAACGCACTTATGACCCACTCGAATGCGAAAATCCGAAAGACTACAGCCAACCGATCAATGCTGGCATCACCCCTGTTCAGTTAAATGTGCCAATGGGACCGAAAACCGGACTTAATAACCTTTGTATTATTGGTACAGACAGTACCAACGAGATATTACCCAAAGGTACTTATCGAAACGCTGTCACTGTCCCCAGCTATCTGATTGCTGCCGGCCCAACCCCCTCCCCAACAGTGGACTTTTCCTTCAATACAGAAATAAACAGAGCCATGATTCTGTGGCCGGAACGGAAGAACGAGGGCATTGACCGGTATGAGGTAAAAGCCGGCCCTGTTGAAACAACCAGCTGTGAAGATTCACAGGGTTATCGCCGTGTGACATCCAATTGGCTACGCCCGGAAAGCAACTTCCCCTTAAAGCTCTGCGTTTACGCCGTCGATACCAACCATCAGCGCTCAGAGTTGAAGGAGTACACCCGGGAATGGGAGGCGCTCAAAAATAACGCCCCTTGATGTGCCCCACCGGCCTCGTGTTTCTGTACCAACGGGAGCGCAAGGCTGGCCATGGCAAAGCTGAGCCAGTCGGCGCTGCATACCCTGAGTCGGAGCTACCAACCGCTACAGATAGCGCGACATGATTTCGTCGACAACACCGTCCTTGCGCATCTGATCCAGCGCTGCCTGCAGCTTGGCAACGACGGTGTCAGATACGTCTTTGTTCAGCGCCAGGTAAAGCTCGGCGCTGTTGAAACGCAGTACGGTCTTGAGACCGGTGACTCCATCCTGCCGCGCCAGATAACGCCCGGCAGGATCCCCGGTGGCCCACAGCTCGATCTGGCCGTTGACCAGCTTTTTCGCATTGTCCTGATCACGCAGGACAACCAGCGGCTTCAGGCCTTGCTTGGCCAACGTCTCGGCAATCGCATCGCCCTTGTAGGCGCCGATCTTGTACTTGCGTGCATCGTTGAGGGTTTCGAGAGTGATCTTGCTGTCGGCCCTGGCCAACATGATCCAGTCGTCCGGGCCGATCGGGCCGACCCATTTGAAGAGTTTTTCGCGATCCGGCAGGCGCGCCATCACGAAGGCGCCGTAACCGGGATTCTCCAGTGCGAGTTTGTAGACACGCTCCCAAGGGAATCGCAGGGTCAGGCTGTAAGTGATGCCGGCACGCTGAAACATCTCGCGAACGATATCGGTGGCGATGCCGTTGATGTTTTCGCCCTGGGCGAAATTTTTGCCGTTCTTCGCCATGTTGTACGGCGGGAAGTTTTCGGTGAGGAGCACCAGATCGGTGTCGGGACTGGTTTCGGCTCGGGCCGTGTTGATGAGCAACATCGAGGCGCTGGCGAGAACTAGAAGCAGGCGTTTGATCATGTTGGGCTACCGAAATCCATGGCGTGCCCAAGAGTGCCTTGGGTGCGCCATGGTGTCCACTGGCCTGTATCGATTTTGACGCTTAACGCATCACGATGCCGCGTTTGGCCATATAGGCCTTGGCTTCCTGCACGGTGTATTCGCCAAAGTGGAAAATACTCGCCGCCAATACAGCACTGGCGTGGCCTTCGAGAATGCCGTCAGCCAAGTGTTGCAAGTTGCCAACGCCACCGGAAGCGATCACCGGAATGCCCAGCGCATCACTGATCGCGCGGGTCACGCCGAGGTCGAAGCCGTTTTTCATGCCGTCCTGATCCATGCTGGTCAGCAGGATCTCGCCGGCACCGAGGCTTTCCATTTTCTTCGCCCATTCGACCGCGTCGAGGCCGGTTGGCTTGCGCCCGCCGTGGGTGAAGATTTCCCAGCGCGGGGTTTCGCCCGGGCCGGAAACCTTTTTGGCATCGATGGCGACGACGATGCACTGCGAGCCGAAATGCTGCGCGGCTTCGCCAACGAATTCCGGATTGAACACGGCCGCAGTGTTGATCGACACCTTGTCCGCACCCGCATTCAGCAGATTGCGAATGTCCTGCACGGTACGCACGCCACCGCCGACGGTCAGCGGGATGAACACCTGGCTGGCCATGCGCTCGACGGTATGCAGCGTGGTGTCGCGGCCATCGACGCTGGCGGTGATGTCGAGAAAGGTAATCTCGTCGGCACCCTGCTCGTCATAGCGACGGGCGATTTCCACCGGGTCACCGGCGTCGCGGATGTTTTCGAACTTCACACCTTTGACGACCCGGCCGTT
>Ga0160444_100595_pt1 | contig 13164 bp, 9 predicted proteins | sample HID1972K_E1MG_FD_108232 | JGI IMG/M metagenome (GOLD analysis project Ga0160444, IMG submission 108232) | Enriched pill bug-associated microbial communities from UW Madison campus, WI, USA - HID1972K_E1 MG | ecosystem: Host-associated > Arthropoda: Insects > Digestive system > Unclassified ... | reverse complement strand
GACAGCGTCTTCAGCTACCTCACGAACGCCGCACCGGCCGCGGATGCATGGCTAGGCCGTGGGCCTCGGGCAGGCATCACAGCGATTCGCGAACTCTCCGAACTCCATCAGTGCACCTTCTGGAAGGCGGCGCGGTTGACCTTGCGTAAGGCGCTCGGTCCACCCAAGGCGGCTATCGTCGGCGATGCTTCATTCCTCACCGCGACCGGCAAGACTTGCGAGCTGGCAGGTCATCCGTGGCTAGCCCCACCTGCCGGCGTTCTTCCAGGAGATCGCGAGCGAGTGCACGAACTGCTCAACACGCAGAACTTCAGGGACGGGAATCCACGCAGCGCACAACGATGGCTGCGTATGCCGCTGCTCTCGCAACCTGTCGTGGAGGCCTGCTTGAAGGTGCCGACCTCGATGTGGATTGGCGGCGCGCGCAACCGCGCGGTCGCACGGTCCGCATTCGCCGATCTATTGCCGCCCGAGATCCTCAATCGACGTAGCAAGGGCACCTACGTCAACTACTCCGGCGCCGTCTTCAGGAGAAACAAGGCCGCTATCCGGGACTTCCTTCTCTCGGGCGAGCTTCAGGCGCGCGGCCTGCTGGACACGGCTGCGCTGCAGCGCGTGTTCCAGACCGATCACCCCGCGCAAGAAGCGTCGTTCATGCGGATGTACGAGCTTTGCATGGTGGAGAACTGGGTGCGGCATCAGTCCATCGCCTGACTTGTCTGACCCGTAAAGGTGTTCGCGCGGAATGCATCGCGAATGGTGCGCCAATGCGCGTATTCCCCTTGCCGGCCCGGGCTTGTGCCCTCGATGTCCAGCAGCCAGAAGCGGAACCAGTCCAGGTTGCGCTCGTTGACCGCCAGCAAGTGCCGCGGTTGGAATTTGACGTGCGGCTCGTTCGGGAACACATACACGTCCGCCCTGTTGCCGCGCAGCAGCGGAATCGTCAGGTCCAGGCCAGTGATGTACTCCTGCTCAGACTGCTGAAAGAGAATCGGCGCAGTGATCCTGTCGACCTTGAGGGCTGTCGAGACTAGGCGCCATTGTTCGGGAGTCTCGCCGGGTGCACCCAGTCCCCACAAGTCTTTCAGCACCGAGAAAAATGTGTCGCCTCGCAAGCTGTTGACGAGGTAGTGCATGTAGGAGACGTCGTTCGACGCGACGGATGCGGCAGCAAGCAAGTCCGACTCGGTGGCCGTCCACAGCGTCAGCGAGCTGCCGAAACTCAATCCCCCCATGCCCACCCGCGCCCGATCGATTTCCCCTTCGGCCACAAGCAGATCCACAACGCTGCGAACAGCGGCAATGCCCTGCCCGAATCGTTCCGCCGGGTCCAACACATAGTCGGGCAGCTGGTTGATGCACAGCGCAGCGATGCCCTGCTGCGCCAAGGACAGCAACGGCCATTCGTCCCCTACCCCGCCGCGCACGAAGCCGGCGCAGCTGTACTGCGTCACGAAGAGCGGCGAAGGCCGCGCGTGCTCGGTGATGGCAGGATAGAACTTCCCGGTGAAGGTGCGCCCGTGGGCGTCCTTCCAACGCAACGTTTTGACCGACACATGCTGAAGGTCAGCTGCAAGATTGGCATTGGGGTCGAACAGGATCGTGCTGCGCCCAGTGTCAATGTCGATACGTGCCAAGTGCGGTGGGATATCGGCATCCGACACCACGCAGATCAACAGATTGATCGATACCCCACAGTGGCTGGAGGGGTCACGTCCACCACTCATCAGACCGCCCGCTGTCACCACCGGAAACACCGCGCCGGTCTCGACATTCCAGCGGAACATCGACTGCGCCAGCGCTTCATCCGTGTCCGTTACCGTAAACAGCACCTCATCGCGCCCGGGCAGCCACTGGATGCGATCGATGGCTTGTCCCACGCACAGCGCGTCCGAACAAATTTTGGGGTGTCGTGACCCAGTGGGCAGCATTGCCAGCTCGACGCCAGGCTTCTGCATCAGACCAGTGCTGTCTCCAACTCTCGTGAGGATTGCGATGCGCCCCCCGCCCGCTTCCCGGGCAATCTTCCAGGGCGTCGGCGCCACGCCGGCAATATCCTCTCCCGCAGTGACGGGCTGCGGCACCTCCGTTGGCGCAAGCTCTTGCACCCCCTCCGAATCGAGGCGAAGGGACTTCCAACGATCCGGAACGTCCGCAAGCAGCGGCGCACGTTGGAACCACACGCCGCGATAGCGCTGGGTGGCGAGCCTTCCCTCGTTGTTGGCCGATCGCACAAGGCCCTGACCGATCGGAATCGAACCGTCGATACGCACGCCGCGGTCGTACTCGGCCTGCTCTGCCGCCACGACCCTTTCGCGCGTTGGACCCACGCTGTACGTGAGCGTCAGGCCATCGTCGCTCAAGGAGAAATCACGCACATCGGCGGCATCGAGCGAAAGCGGCGCCGCGCCCGATCCATCGGCCGCCGCGCGCCAGACATCCACAGCGCCGCCGACCAGAGCCCGGTAGTAGATCCAACGACCATCGGGCGACCAAACCGCAGATGCCGGGAGCGTCGTACCGACGTGGTCGCGCAGTGGGGGACCACCGTCGGCCACACGCCGCGGAAGCGAATCGCCTTCGGTTGACTGCACGTACCAGACAGAATCGTAGGTGTTGCGCTCGATGGACGCCTGCTCCACGCGGAACGCCACGCGCTTCCCGTCGGGCGACAACACCGGAGGTCCGAAGTCCACGACCTCCAGCAAACGACGCGGGGAGATCGCTTCCGCGCTGGCTGGAAGCGCGGAGAACAGAAGCGCTCCCACCAACAGAGCTTCCAAGGGACGCCTCGACACGCGGCACCACAAGCCGTTGACTGTCATGTCCCGGCCCTCAGAAGCGCTTCGAAATGGACAGCGAGACAAACCGGCCGATCGCCGAGTAGTTGGTGCCGTCGTACGGGGGTGCATATGTAGCGAGCGCCGGCGTGTGGAGCGGCGGTGCACGATTCAGCACGTTGCGCGCCGAGAGCGCGACATCCACGTCCGACCACGCCGCAGTGCTTCCTCTGAACGCGTAACGCACCGTGGCATCGACAGTCGTGAACGATGCGGTGCGCTGCCCATTCGCCACGTCGTCCACACCGGCGGCGTAATTCACGAACGATGATGCGTCGAAGCCACTTGAATTCCACGCCAAGCCCGCGCGTGCACGGCGTCTGGCGGGATTGAACAACGTGCCAGCCAGATCGTAGGCGTCCTGCCCCGCCAGATTCTGTTGTGCGCTATCGAGCCAGCTGCCCGAGCCACGCGCGGTCAGCGCGCCTCCCGCCACCGCCCACCGGTACGACCCCGACACGTCGACACCCCGGATGCGTTGGCGTGCAACATTGGCTCGCCGCGCATCGATCAACGCCACCACGTCGCCGGGCACGTACGTCGTCCCGGTGAAGTTGAACACGTGGTCAATCCCGGACAGGATGCGCGCCTGCTCTTCCGTGGTTGGGTCGTATTGGATCAACTGGGCATAGTTCGGGTTGCGCATCGCCTGGGTGATGCTGGCGATGGGTTCCACCACCCGATCGCGGTAGTCGATGTCGAAGAATCCCACCTCCGCCTCCAGCCCGGGCATGCGTTCTGGATGGAAGGCCAGCGTGGTGGACAAGGTGCGCGCACGCTCTGGTGCCAGGTCCGGATTGCCGCCGCCGAGGTACAGCACGGCAGCCGTGTCGTCATAGCCGCTACCGCCGAAGAACGCGGGCACATGCAGATAGGCCACGCTGTTGCTGTAACGCTGATTGAGCGTCGGCGCCTTGAACGACCGCCCCCATGACGCCTTTAACGTCATATCCGGGCTGGGACCATAGACAACACCCACCTTCGGGGTGACCACGCTTCCGGTCGTCTGGTAGTCCTCACCACGCAGTGCGGCAGTGAGTTCCAGCCGATGCATGCGCGTGACCTGCTGACCGGGACTGATCAACGGCAACGCCATCTCAGCGTAGGCAAAACGTGCGCTCTCCTCACCTTCCACCGTATCGGCCCCCGTCAACCGGTTGACCACCTTCAGGCCGTTGGATCTGTAGCCGGCACCAAGCGCAACGCGCACATCCCCGCCACCTATCGAGAACCACGAACCTTCAAGGCCAGCCTCGTAGGAGTGGCTGTCGTTGCAGTAGCAGGCGTCACTGACCACCTCGGTGACGCCCGTCTCGGCCTCCGTGCTCGTCTGGTGGTCCTGATACGCGTCCCTCGCCCAGGTCGCGCCCAGCGTCAATGTCCAATCGCCGGCCAGCGCGACCTCGAGGCTGGGCGCCACAAGTGAAGTGGTCGTTTCGGACTCGATCGTGTTGGTGCCGAAGTACTCGTAGTAATGCGCCTGGTCACGCTCGGTTCGAAGCGCATCGAGCCGGAACTCCGCGCGCTCGCCCAAGCGTTGATAGCCACTGACCAAACCGCTGCGCAGCGTGCTGCCAGGATAAATGGTTGTCGGCGGAATGAGGTGGTCCGTGAAAGACCGTTGGCTGGCATAGATCGGATCGACCGACGAGCGCTTGAACGTGCCGATCCATCCACCGCGCGCCCACTGCCCGCCCCCGGTGGCCACGTACTCACGCGTGGCCAGGCCGCCAGACGTGGCAGCACCATAACGGGCGCCGACCGCGAACCCCTCGAAATCCCGCCTCAGAATCACGTTGCCCACGCCGCCGACCGCATCGGATCCGTAGATCGCGGACGCACCATCCGCGACGATCTCGATCCGCTCGATGGCCTCTACCGGAATGGCACTGATATCGACTGCCTGCGCCAAGCCGCCATAAGACAGGCGGCGACCGTTGAGCAAAGTCAGCGTGGCATCCGGTCCCAGGCCGCGGAGATTCAGGCCCGAGCCGCCTGTCACATTGCGGTTGGCAGCGCCAGCTCCCGACAAGCCTCCACTACCGACCTCCGGGTTCTGCCCGCCGCTGAAGTTCTGCGGCACGCTGCGGATCACTTCGCCAAGATCGGCGAAGCCCTCTTCGCGGATGCGTTCGCTGCCGAGCGTGATCACCGGTGATGGCGTGGTACCGCCGCGGATGCGGGTGCCGGTGACCGTTACCGCTTCTAACTGGGTAGCGGTCGTATCAGCATCAAGTGTGTCCGCAGGTGGATCAGTGTCACGCGTCGTAGCGGCCGGTATAACCTGGGCTGCAGCAACAGACAGCGGCAGAAAAAAAGCTAGTGCGGCCACCGGGATACTAGGCCCAGCCTTCAGCGCGACGCAGAATTGCCAGATGCCTACCGCCGATATCGTGGTGGATCTCCTTCTTTCTCGGAGGAGAGCAAAAGCTTGCGAAATATCTCTTACGCCGCACTGTAATTGCCCCGACGCACACCCTCGGCGGACCATAGACCCCCTCTCAACACTTAACATGCAGCGCCTCCGTTTGCTGGTCATAATTTCGGCTAAATAGCTGGCCCTTTGATTTCAAGCCATAATCTTCCGGGAAGATTCTCAAGATAAGAAAAACGCGATCGCACGGCTGCGGCTTATGACGCCCAAGATCTTGAGTTAAATTGACTCGCCAGCCACTTATTCGCGATGCCATGTAGCCGTTAGAAAACTGCGCTGCCAACTGAGCGCGTCACTTACAGCTGACCTCGTGTGCCTGCAGAAATAATCGGTCGCGACAAGCTCGCACGAGGCACTTAGCTTTAGATGGGGAGGGAAAAGTACATACACACATGCTGCCCAATGAAAACCTTTCGTTCCACAGAATATAAATCTACCGGCTATCGCTCTCAATTTAGTACGAGCGGCACGATCCGGGCTGAAGAAGCTCCGCGACGTCAACTCCTAGAACTTGGGCCAGCCGCTCTAGGCGATCGATGGAAATGTTGGTGACACATCGCTCAAGCTGCGACACATAAGTACGATGCAGGTTGGCCAGTTCCGCAAGCCGCTCTTGGCTAATGCCCTTGGCCTCACGTAAGCGACGAATGTTCGCGCCAATATGGGCGCGGGCTCTCGGCAAAGGTGAAGTCGAAGAATTGGCGGGCATCCACCAAGTCTGTCCGCTGAATAAAACCATTTCTACAGATTATAAATCTACTGCTTATTATCTACATGAGCTACCACGAGATCGCAAAATAGGGCGGCAGGCCGATGGTCAATCCATCCTTTAGATGACGTCAAGCGGCACCCCACACGGGATGGCCGGCGCCAGCCGTGACGTTCTGGCACTTCAAAATCGTGGCGAACACCGCGATGCGCCAGAGTTCTTTAGCTCGAGGTTTCGCTGAGAGGCTTCGAAAGAAATCATGCGTCGTGCGTTGCGGTTGGGCGTCGCTACCGCTAGCCACAGATGACGTCTTGCTGACGTCACTGGATCGAAGGCGTGGCAGTACCCGGCATGCGCGAACCGAGATGAAAGCCTTCAACCGGGCACAATGCACCGATCAGTCGACCAGATAACTTGAGAGGTGACGAGATGCGTGATGCAACCAGCGTTCCGGTCGCTGCCAAGCTCCGAGGCGTCGCCTGCGCCGTTGCAATGGCCGCATTGAGTGCATGCAATGGATCCCAGAGTCAAGCGACCGAGGAAGGCGCTCCTCGCACGGAGCCCGAATCGATCGCAGTCACTGACCCCGAGGTCGTGCTGGGCGCGTGGGATGTCGTGTCGTTCGAGGGTTACGCGCCTCGATCGAGAATGGTCGGCTCTACTCGCGCCGCGTATGCGGATTTCGATGCGGATGGTGTGCGGCTACGCATGGAGTGCAACTACGCTGGCCGACGGGGCGCGGTGCGCGCGGGGGTGTTCGAAGTCGCGGCAGATGCGGGCCACATGCAGACGCTGATGGGCTGCGGCGCGGACGGCAATGCACGTGAGGCACGCTACTTCGCTTTCTTCGATCAAGAGCCCAGCATCAAGAGTCTCGGATCGCACCGCCTGCTGTTCGAGGCCGGCGACCAGACGCTCGTCCTCGAGCACCCCGAGGTTCGCCGCCTCGCCTTTACGCCCACACCCAGCGCATTGACGGGCACATGGCAATTGCTGGACATCACGCACTACGTGCAGGGACGCGGTAGCGCCGGTACCGGCCTGTCTGAACTGCCAGGACACCTGGCGCTCTTCGATGGCACGCTCCGGCACACTGCGTGCCCCGAACTGCGCCTTAGCTATGAACTCGAAGAGACAGGTCGCTTCACCACGATGGAGAAGATGCCGAGCGATCTCGCCTCGCGCTGCCCCGCATTGCGCGTGCAATCCTCAGGGATGCCAAGCTCGGACGATGCGATCGCTGTTCTCTATGCCTCGCCGCTGGCCGAACTCAGTGAGAAGGATGGCTTGCTGTTGTCGACCGAAGAATTTGGGCTGCTCAGAGCCGCCGCGACTGAGCCTGGCCTACCCACGATCGTCCGGTACGCCTAGGAAGTGAACCTGACATCGTTCGCTTCCTGATCGATCCGGTGTTGTTGTACCGAGGAGGTCAATAGGGTTAGTTCCATCTGCCGAAGACGGCCTGATGACTACGTCAGTTCGGAACTGCTGAGATGTCATGCGTTGCTCCCGATAGGTTGGCAAAGAGTTGTGCGACGGATTCACGCCAGCACGCGCGTTGATTAGCCTCTGCAGAACGGGTTGAATGACGAGGCCAGCTGTGTTACTTATACAGTAACAGACAGCGCGGAAGTAAGGCTGCATGCTGAAGGACTCATCACTACACGCTTGCTTGCGCCTTGGAAGACGCTCGTTTCATCTTCGCCAACCGCCTTCGAGTCGCCCGCCTAGCATCTGGCCTCACGCAAGAGGCGCTAGGCGTTGCTGCTGGCATTGCAGTTGATGTGGCACGTATGCGTATCAATCGATACGAGCGAGGTGTCAACGAATGCGACCTTCGCACCGCTAAGAAGATCGCGGACGCTCTTGACTTACCTTTTGCAGCCCTTTTTGCGGACACGGATGAGATTGCGGAGCTTCTAGTTGCATTTGCAGAGCTCTCGGCCAGTGAACAGAAGAATTTGCTCAAAGAAATCAAAGGGAAGGCCGCGAAGGGCTAGTCGCACTAGCGTAGACACCACGCGCCTCCAACCTACTGTCACTACGCAGCGATGACACTGCCCGAAAGCCTTAAGAGCTTCGCTAGGCATGCATGTCACTGCGAGCAAGGATCCAATAGCAGAGGACAAGTGGCGTCTTGTCGCTAGCTGTGGTGAACCGCACAAAGCGCTGATCGATCAAAGCTATTAACAGGTAGTCGCTCTTGAGCAGTGGAACCGAATACGCACTAATGCACGTTCGCGCCTAAACACGAGAGTCTTGGAGCAATCTTGACCATGGTTGACAGCCTGACGCCCGCCCAACGCAGCGAGCGGATGTCTCGCATCGGAAGCCGCGACACCAAGCCCGAGATGTTGGTAAGGCGCTTCTTACATGCTGCTGGCTTCCGCTACAGACTGCATGGTGTGGATCTACCTGGACGACCGGATCTGGTCCTGCCAAAATATGGTGTCGCGATCTTTGTGCATGGCTGCTTTTGGCATGCGCATCATTGTCAGAACGGACGGGTTCCAGACACCCGAGCTGACTTTTGGCGGGAGAAGTTCAGCACCAACAAGCGCCGGGATGCGCGTAACAGCCGGGCGCTTCGTGCTCTGGGCTGGCGGGTGCTTCACGTTTGGGAGTGTGGGCTCTCTAGCCCTGAAAGACGCCACCAGACACTAGCGTCGCTGGCGCGACGAATACGTCGCGTCTATTGAGATCTGTCAATGAAATCCTACATCGCTGCAAAAAGACAACTAAGGCCTAAGAAGTGAACAAGCGCAACCTTAAAGTGATGGATCTTTTCGCCGGTTGCGGTGGACTGTCGCTGGGTTTGGAGCAAGCAGGCTTCACCCCTGTGTTCGTGAACGAGCTCAACGACGATGCTCGTTCAACCTATATCCAGAACAGAGCCGATAAGCACGAGTGGCTTGCTAATTCCGGCTTCCACTCATCCGATGTCAAAGGCATGGTTCTAGACAAACGCTATTTGCCTGCGTTGGAAAGGCGCCTTGCAAGTGAGTTTGGTCTAGCTCATGGCGAGCTCGATTTGCTTGTAGGCGGCCCACCTTGCCAAGGCTTCTCCGGGATTGGTCACCGGCGCTCCTACTCCGTTGATAAAGAGCAACTGCCATCGAACCACCTCTTTCAGGACATGGCGGCAATCATTCATCGGCTGCAACCACGTGCGTTTGTTTTCGAGAACGTCCGAGGCCTACTCAATAGCCGCTGGACCGTTGAAGGTGAGAAGGGCGAGATATGGCGAGATGTGCTGTCAACCTATCAGGGTATTGCTGGGTACTCAGTAGCGTACTCGCTCGTGTACGCGAAAGACTATGGCGTCCCACAGAATCGCCCTCGAGTCTTGTTGGTAGGTGTACGAGACGACGTAGGCTCCAACTTGCTCCGTGAAGGGAGACCGGAGGACGCAGTTCTTCGAGGGTACTTGCCGGCGGGAGGAAGCCTGACCGCCCCGGACCTGATCGATCTTCTCGGTGATCTAGTCGATGAGGGCTATGAGAACGGCGGAGCTACGCCCCGCTATCCACTTCCCGCTCGCACTGGGTTCCAAAAAATACTTAGGAGGCCTAAGGACGGCTCCCTCTCCCTTAAGAAGGGTGATCTCGTAACGGAGCACGTCTATAGCAAACACAACGATAGAATTCTTGCAAAGTTTCGAGCAATGCACGCGTCGGGCGGCCCAACTCCGAAGGAATTCCAAACAAAAAAGTTTGCGCAGCGTCTTTTGCCAGCGAGATGGAGTTCTAATGGACCGACGATAACTGCCACTTCGCTGGCAGATGACTATGTTCATTTCTCGCAGCCGCGGGTCCTGACAGTTCGCGAATGGGCTCGTCTGCAAATGTTCCCTGACTGGTATCAGTTCGCGGGCAAGCGAACTACCGGCGGAATTAGGCGAGCAGGAAATCCTCGCGAAGGAATTTTCGATCGCGAAGTCCCCAAGTACACTCAGATTGGCAATGCAGTCCCTGTCGGCCTTGCCAAAGAGGTCGGGTTGCATCTCCGCTCGATTCTTTCCTGAGAGATGACTTGACGCTCCCTACATAGCGCGACGACGGACGTCGACCTGGTACGCTCCCCCGAAATCCAACTGGGGGAGCGCATTTGTCCATCTCGGAAGTCCTGCGACGTCAAGCAGTTTCGGAAGTTCTGAACGTGAAGGGGGTAGCAGCGTGCTTTCCCATTTGGAAAAACAGCTATCAAAGCATTGCCGGCGTGCAGCCCACTGCCAAGTCGCTTGTAGACTCGCTTGGCAAGAACTTGGGCCCGGTTTTTAAGACGACGGGCAGCCAAGGTCGCGCCCAGAAAGATCTGAGCGGTGGTGGAGCTGCATGGGAAGGGCTGATCTGCTGGTATTTGAATCTATGCCTGATAGGCACGCGTACGGTGGTCGTGAAAAAGAGCGTGCACCTTCCGTCACCCGTGAGAGACAGCCTGACCCTGAGCTACGGAGCCACTCAGACCAACACAGAGTCGGACCTAGTGGCCGTAACGTTTCCTGACGACCCTGTCCTCGACTCATTTAATGACTCTTATCGAGGCATTAAGAAAGCAGAGCTCGACCAATACATTTCCGACGCCATGGGGCAGATCGAGGTCTGCGTTATCCAGTGCAAAACTAACTGGAACGACAACGCGCAGATTCCGATGCTTTGGGACCTGGTCTACTCCGCAAAGGGATTCACGATCAGCGGCGTTTCGATTGGACGCCACGGACATTCGATCCACACATTACGGCGCTTTGCGTACGCCTTTGTTACCTTGCCTTCTAACGACCTGGCAAAGTATGGGCCCTCAAAGATGCCGGTGCTGCGCCTGAGCAGATTGTCCGGCGGAAACTATTGGGGTTTCGACAGGCGACCCGGTGTGGCTGGCGCCGTATCTGACATTTTCGCCAGAAATTTTTCTTCAAGCATTCAAACTCTTGGCAAGCCCTGGTTGAACCATCTCAATCAAGAGCTGAAAAGCCTGAACACCACCTACTCGTACTTTCAGTACTAAAGTAGAACTCGCCCTACAACTCGATCAGCGAATTCTTAAAGATCACCTGCAAAATTCGCGGCATAGTCATCCCGCGGTTCAGGCCTTCCCCAGCTCAGTTTCTGGGCATCGGCCGATAAGCCCTCAACGCCCTCTCAAGAGGGCGTTGTTGTTTCAGGCGGCGGGTGTCGCTGCCGCGTTGACAACAGGCATCAAGACAGCATGCCTAGCTCGGCGCTCTGCAAGATCGTTAACACCCTGATTTGCGGCCTGACGGTAGCTATCAGGAAGCTCAGCCTCGAGGTATTGGAGTCCTTCGCGAAGAGCACCTGCGTTGACCAAATTTCCGTTGCGTAAGGACTCGGCAACCGCGTACAGAATGGAGAAGAGACTGGCCTTGTTGAGCCAGTACGAATCCCTATCGAGCCCCATATCGAGCACAACCCCAGCAGCTCCCTCGAGCAGTGGGACGATTGCATCCTTCTCGTTAAAAACCTCTGCGAACGCGTCTAAGGCCGCACGAGTCCTTACGTTACGATTGAAGAAGCCTTCTAGCAGAGTTGTGACGAGATTGAGGATGTGCATTAGATGCACCTTCCTCGATAGCTCATTACTCCTGAAAACGCCCATCTCTTGGTAGAGAGAAGTGAACCGCGGAGTTGAGTTCTGATCGGCCCACTCGAAAAAACTACGATCGATTGCAGGGTCTATCCTAAAGGTCGCATCTTCATCATCAGCGGAGTCGAACTTCAGCTCGCCCGCGAGATGCGATGCGACAAGCATGTACTGAGAAGGCGCGTACTCAGATGCGAGCTTTTCAATTGCAGTTAAAGAGTTAGCGGTTCTATTAAGCCGCTGGAATATCTCCTTCACTCGAGGATCGTTGTTTCCCAAGTCAAGCTCAATCACCGCGAGCTCGTATTTAAGGAAATCCGCCTTCTCGTCTCCGGACAGCCCCTGATAAAATCGGCCATCGACACTGAACTGCCCATCGATGTACGACCCGATCGCGTCAAGACGCTGCTGGCCATCCACTACACACGAAGTGGTCTCCATCTTTTCCACATCGATGTCGCCGCGTGAGATGAATATTTGTGGGCAAGGATAGCCAAGCAGGATGGTCTTAATGAAGTCCTGCTTATGGATTTCACGCCAAACCAAATTTCTTTGGAAGTAAGCATCTAAGATTAAGCGACCAGCCTTTATTTCATTTATTACTGTAATCAGATCGCGCGATCGAACATGATACTTAATCATAGCGAAGCTCCAGTTCCAAACGCGCCTAATGCCTCAGATTGCCGCATTTGAAATGCTTCATCGGACATGTAAATCGCAGCGGATATGTTTCCGAATATTTCACGATGCAGGGCTGTCAACTCGCGAAAAAAAGCGTCAACCTCCTTCTTAGCATCGGATTTAGGCATCATATCAGGCCTAAAAATACCTTTCGCCAAATACTTGGCGAAGCCCGAATATGCAGGACTCCCCCCTTCCGGCCGAGAGAAACCAGTCAAGTCTTTATACTGATTCGTCGCCTTAATGACCTTGCCGACGTATCGGTTAAAACAGCCTGAATCGATAATGGCAATGTCAAAATCAGAAGAGCCTTCCACGAACGCAGTACCCTTGATCGGACTGAATCCCAACTTCGCAGATCCGCAAGAATGAACTGCCCTGGGTGACACAGAGAAAAATTCGGCCACCTTCTCGATAATATCGAATCCAATTTCTTCCTTGCCCTCAAAAGCTTGCGTCGGGGCAAGGATGAACAGCCTCATCGCGAGGCCGGATTTCGGCCTCTCTTCCTTCTGCCACCTCTCTATGAAGCCTTTGCGATCCACGCTAATCCTTTAGTCGCCGCTACAGACTTTTTCTAAAGATCAAACCCCAACCGGATTCGCCTTCTCCGGATCGATCTTGTACAGCTTGATCGCCCGGGCGACATCCTTGCCGGTCATCTTGCCGTCCTTCATCAGGCCCTCGATCGCGGCCTGGGCGATGTAGTAACGATCGACCTCGAAGTGACGGCGCAGGTTGGCGCGGGTATCGGAGCGGCCGAAGCCGTCGGTGCCGAGCACGGTGTACGTGGCCGGGACGAAGGCGCGGATCTGGTCGGCGAACGCGCGGACGTAATCCGTCGCGGCGATGACCGGGCCCTGGCGGCCTTCGAGCAGCTGGGTGACGTAGGCCTTGCGCGG
>Ga0160444_100588_pt1 | contig 13362 bp, 9 predicted proteins | sample HID1972K_E1MG_FD_108232 | JGI IMG/M metagenome (GOLD analysis project Ga0160444, IMG submission 108232) | Enriched pill bug-associated microbial communities from UW Madison campus, WI, USA - HID1972K_E1 MG | ecosystem: Host-associated > Arthropoda: Insects > Digestive system > Unclassified ... | reverse complement strand
CAGCGAGGGCCTGCTGGGTACGCATCATGATCGCGTCGGAGAAGCCGCGCAGCAGCATGATGAAGGCGACGATGATGTACATCACGCCGATCTTCTTGTGGTCCACCGAGGTGAACCATTCCTTCCACAGGTAGCCCCACAGCTTGAACCTGGTGATCAGGGCGACGACGCCCAGTCCACCGAGCACCGCACCGACCAGGGTGGTCAGCACGATCGGATCGTGGGGGATCGACTCAAGAGAGAGTTTTCCCAACATGTTCATTCTCCCGAGCCCGCGTGGCCGTCGTGGCCGGCGTGCTCGTGTTCGGTGGTGTGGGCGTCGTGGCTCATCCCGGACGCCTTGGACGCATGTTCGTCGCTCGGGCCATGGCCTTCATGGGCTTCATGCACGGCAGCGTCGGCCGCGCCGGCCGCCGGATGCGCATGCTTCATGCCGTAGTGCCTGTTGTCGCCCATGTGCTTGGCGATGACCCAGTCGAACAGGCCGTCCTCGATGCGCCCGTAGTACGTCACCGGATGCCAGTCGGCATTGCGGTCGGCGCCCAGCGCGTTGAACGATGCCTTGTCCAGGCTGTCCTGGCCGGCGCGCACCTGGTCCAGCCACTGGCGGTATTCCGCGTCGGTGACCGAATAGGCGGTGAAATGCATCTTCGCGAAGCCCGCGCCGCTGTAGTGCGAGGACATGCCCGGGAACTCGCCGGTCTCGTTGGCGATCAGATGGAGCTTGGTCTCCATCGCGGCCATCGAGTAGATCATGCTGCCCAGGTGCGGGATGAAGAATGCATTCATCACCGTGTCGGAGGTCAGCTTGAAGTTCAGCGGGGTATCAACCGGGAACTTGATTTCGTTGACCGTGGCGATCTTTTCTTCCGGATAGATGAACAGCCACTTCCAGTCCAGCGAGATCGCCTCGATGGTGACCGGCTTGACGTCCGAATCGATCGGGCGGTACGGATCGAGCGCGTGCGAGGAACGCCACGTCAGCACGGCCAGCACCAGCACGATCATGCAGGGGATCGACCAGACCACCACTTCGATCGCGGTGGAATGCGACCAGTTGGGCTCATACCGGGCCTTGGTGTTGGAGGCGCGGTACTTCCATGCGAACGTCAGGGTCATGATGATGACCGGCACGACGACCAGCAGCATGAGCACGGTGGCCGTGATCAGCAGGGTCTTCTCGTCGTGGCCGATCTGGCCCTTCGGATTCAGGATGGCCGTGTTGCAGCCGGTGAGGAACACCGCCAGCGCGAACATCAGGCCCGGGCGCAAGTAGCGCCCAAGGTTTTTCAACGGAATCATCGGTCGATCCAATTGCGAGGGAATGCCATCCCCCTCCCTGCCCTGTCCGGCCAAAAGCCAGCCCGACCGGTCGCGATGGACAGGCTCGGGAGACGGGGGGAGAGTCAGCCTTTCAATTTTAGGCCGTCGCCGACCATTTAAGAAAGGCATTGACATTGATCCGACGCAACTTTCGGCGCTTTAGGCCTGCGACACGTTGTCGCAGCGGTCGCACCGGGTGGGTTCTGGCGCTGCCGGCCCGCGGCCGGGACGCCTGCCAGCGCGCGATTGCGGCCCCTGCCCCTGCCCCTGCCCCGGTCCCTGGCCTCAGCCGGCAGGCCGGCGCACCACCGCTTCGACCTGGCTGACCAGTTCGCCGAGCTGGTAAGGCTTGCTGACGAACGGCGCCGTCCGGTGGAGGGCGGGGACCACGGCGCTGAAGACCGCCGATACGAACACGTAAGGGATGCCGCGCCGCTTCAGGATATCAGCGGCCGGGAATACCACGCCATCGCGCAGTTCGACATCGAGTACGGCACCGTCGAAGTCCTCCTCCGCCAGCGAGGCCATGGCATCGGACAGCGAGAATGCGCGCTCGACCGAATAACCCGCGTCGGACAGGACTTCCTGCATCAGCAATGACAATTCGAGTTCGTCTTCGACCAGCAGGATAGTGGGAGTTTCACGGGCGGGTGGATGGACGGCGGTTTTCATGGGATTCGGATCAACGGCGATGACCCATCGTCCGCTTCGGCGGGTGAAGGCCCGGGTATCGGAGGGTGATGAAGATCGCGTGCCTGGCTTCACGCGCGATCGGACCCTCACCAGCGATGAACGGATGCGGGCGAAGTGTGCGCCATCCAGATCCCCGTTGATAACGTGGGTGGCGACGGTCGCATGGCGTGCCACGTGCCGCTGGATGATGCTTGCGGTATACAGACAAGCGTGCGCCCTCTGAGGAGAAATCGATGGAAAGGCCGTTCGTCGTTGAACGCATCGACCACCTGGTGTTTCGCGTCCGCGATCTGGAGCGCAGCGTGGCCTTCTATGGTGAGGTGCTGGGCTGCGAGGTCGTGCGGCGCCGTGACCATCTGGGACTGGTCCATCTGCGGGCCGGCGCGTCCATGATCGATCTGATCAGCCTCGACGGGAAACCAGGCAGCAAAGGCGGCCACGGACCTGGCCAGGAAGGTCGCAACGTGGATCATCTGTGCCTGCGAATAGAACCGTTCGATGAGGCTGCGCTGATCAGCCATCTCACCCGACACGGCGTCCCGCCGCTGGGTGCGGCCGAGGTCAACTTCGGTGCCGAGGGCGACGGGCTCTCGCTGTACTTCAGGGACCCCGATGGCAATGGGATCGAGCTGAAGGGGCCGGCTGTGGGTTCGGAGTGAGGCGTCGTCGCCCGCAGCTCCCGCAAGATTTGCAGGCGCGGCAAATTGGACCGCCTCAACCATAGCCTTGATGTCACCTAGTACCGGAATGAAATCGGCAACGACAGGGAGGATCTGCCGAGGCGGGGATATTAGATCTCTGGCCGTACAAGCCCCATCACCGATTTCAGCAACCTGAATTACAAAATCCAAGCCAGCGCCGTTTGCTGGCCCCCGCGCAGGAAGGGCATCGACCATCTGGATCGTTGAACTTGCAAGGGTTGTTGAAGGCGTAGGCGTAGTGGCTCATGAAGCTTGTTTCATAGGACCTCAACAGGTTACCTCCAGTATTGGCCATGATCTGGTCCTTGCGGAGAGGGACGATGACGAACTTCGTGCCGTATTCAGTCACCATATCCGCAGCCGCCTTTACTTGGCCAGCAATGAAGTCGGAAGTCGCTCCAGCACCCTGATAGTAGATAGGAATATAGGCGGCACTGCCGGTCTGGTAGGCCACCCGCCCATCCGGACCCGTGAACGTGCAAGGACTCCCGTTCGCATACCCATACCTCACCCCGTCATCAACGCCGCCAAGATAAAGGCAACCAAAGTTAATCCCAATAAAAATCTGATGATCATTATCTCGCGCCGAACCTGCTGCAATGCATGCGGCGGCGCATCTTTCTCCCACCCAAGCACGACGGCCAGATATTTTGACTGCCCACGAAGCCCGAATGCTTCTGGGCAGCCAAGCCGCCTCCACAACTCTGGATAAAGTCGAGGGAAGCGTGATGCAAACCGAAAGAATATCATCAAGTAGCTGATGACCGAAACGAAAGCTACTGCAAAAATTATCTGAAGCATCATGGTATTTTTCCTGGCGTGAGCCCAACCTCGTATATTTCCACTCGCGCTGCCGCACCCAGTCCACCGTTGACGCTGAACTCGAACCTGGCTGGAGGGATATACCGGAGGCTGGCACCCATTACACCTACGAGGCCGACTTCCCCGCCTACGTTTAGTCCGGAGCCTACCGGAGCGGACTTCTGTGAAGGCATGAAATCATAGCTTCCAGTGAAGAGGTTCCATGTTCCAGAAGCGGTGGCTCCTAACGCCGTTGACGACCATTCTTCGCCACGCCGGTGCGAGCCAGCGCACCAGCACCCACTTTCCCCAACACTGCCATCCTTCCAGTCCTTGAAAGAGCCTTCCAGCAAGGCTATGCCTACATATAACAACCAAGAAGTGTCGGGCCATGGGCTGGCACTACCAGAGCAAACAAAAAGCCCCGACCAAGGCCGGGGCTTTCCATACAACTGGTGCCGGAAATAGGAATCGAACCTACGACCTACGCATTACGAATGCGCCGCTCTACCAACTGAGCTATTCCGGCTGAGCAGGCAATTCTAGGGGCTGTGCCGAGGCTGGTCAATCCGCCGCAGCGTGCGGCGGCGGCCTGCGCCTGGTCGCGCGCGTTGCCCCGGGTGACGGGATGTCCGGGCCAGCCGACCATGGGTCGGCTCTACCACCGCTCACGCACCGTGGAGCGGCGTCACCGCGCCTTCCACAGCTCCGCCAGGCGGTCCGGCGTGCCCGCAATGCGCTCCAGCACCGGGTACTGCGCGCCGCCGTGGTAATCGATGCGGATCGGCTCGATGCGGTCGAAGCTCTTCACCAGCAAGGTGATCGGCTCCTTGCGCGTGGCCGACCCGGCGACCGCCTCCCTCAACAGCTCGCTCTTGAAGGCACGCCCATCCACCGCCAGCACGGTCATGCCCGGCGCCAGGCCCGCATTGAACGCCGGGCTGTCCCATACGACATCGCCGACCGCGCCGCTGTCGGCCACCGTGGCGCCCAGCGAATAGCTGAGGATCGCCGACTTGGCGCGACCTTCCTGCGCTTTCAGCGCATCATTGGGCGTGTCGCGATAGACCAGCTTCCAGCCGGCCAGTTCCAGTCCGCCGATCAGCGAACCGTGCCCGTCCAGCCGATCGCGCAGGAACCCGGCCCAATCGTGCGGCGCGATGGACTGCAGCGTGGCGACCACGTCCTCGAAGGTATACGGATTGACGTCCCAGGCACCGTCGTCCATGCCGAAGAACGCCTTGGCGAAATCGTCCAGGCTGCGCCGGTTGCCGGTCAGCCCGCGCAGCTTGCCGTCCACTTCCAGCCACAGCATCTGCCCGCCGGAGTAATAGTCCTCGCTCATCTGGTAATTGCGGTAGGCCAATGCACGGCGCTGCGCGATGGTCGGGTCGTTGGTGGTGTCCTGCAACGGACGCCATGCGAGCCCGGGGCGGCCGCGGTCGTACACGGCGGCCACGTTCGCCAGCATGTCGCGTGCCTGCTGCTGGCTCCACAACCCCGAACGCGCGGCCAGCACCTGCCCCCAGAACTGGGTCTGCCCTTCGTACACCCACAGCAGGCTGTCGCCCATCGGCACGTTGAAGTTGGCGGTAGCCAGGTCGGCGCCGCGCCGGTACTTGCCGTTCCAGGAATGGTTGAACTCATGCGGCAGCAGGTCGCGGCCGAGCCAGGTCTTGTCCCATTCGGTGAAGTAGCCGGGCTGCCCGCTGTTCTCGCTCGAGCGGTGATGCTCCAGGCCGATGCCGCCCAGCTTGTCGGTCAGCGCGAGCAGGAACTCGTAATGGTCGAAGTGGCGCGCGCCGTACAGTTTGTCCATCTGATGCACCAGCGCGCGATGCACCTTGAGCTGGTCCTCGGTGGCCTTGAGCGACTTGGCGTCGTCGGCGAATACGTTGAGGTGTACCGGCACCTTCGCACCCGGGTCCAGGTCGAAGCGCTGGTAATGCTCGCCGGCGAACAGCGGCGAATCGACCAGGTGCTCATAGCTGATCGGCTTGAACACCACGGTATCGCCATCGCGGCGCTCGGTTTCCAGTGCACTGGCATAGGACCAGCCGCGTGGCAGGGTCACGCTGGCCTGCGCCTGCAGGTTCCGCGTATCCACGCCCTGCGGGTACAACGAACTGGCATTCCATTGCAGGTTGAGCATTTCCGGCGTCATCACCACGCGGCCCTGGTTTCCGCCCTGCGAGGACAGGAAATTGAAGCGCGCCACGACCTCGCTGGCGCCTTCCGGCACCTCCACCTTGAAGGCGTAGACGTTGTATTGGTCGCGCGTCCACTTCAGCGGCTTGCCGTTGGCGGTGACCTGCAGGCCCGCCAGCTTGTCGATCGGGCCGCTGGGCGAGTGGTTACCGGGAAGCCACTGTGGGTACAGCAGGGTCAACGGGCCGGGCTTCGCCGGAACGGTGGCGGTCACTTTGAAGATGCGCCGGTCGAGATCGCGCGCGTCGACATCGATGCGCAGCATGCCAGGCCATGCACTATCTGTTGGCGGCGCAGTCTGCGCGAATGCCGGCGCGGCCGTCAGTGAGAGCAGGACGGACAACACCAGGGCGCGGTTCTTCATTGACGGTTCCAGCATGCGGGGACGCTCGATACTAGGCCGATGCGCACTGCGCCCCCATGGCCAAAGGTCATGCGTGGCAGTGACGCCCCTGCCCTCCCGGCCGGGCCGACCATGGCTGGCAGGCGTCGCCATCGCCCTGATCCTGTGAAGCTGCTCATCGTTTCAACGTCCATCCGCCCCGGCTGCTTCCCGCCGCCATCTGACGTAGACGGTGCCGCGCACGATCAGCCCGGTGCGCACAAAACCGCAGATTTCCTCATGTACGAAGCTGGTCTGCGGTACGCAGGATGATCGGGCTGGTGACGAAGAGCACCAGCCGGGATTGGCATCCCGCGTAGAAAAACATTCATTGATCTCTGTTTTGCCCTTTGGGCACAGCGGAGAATGCATTGCCCTGCCGGTTCCATGGCGGGCGATGCGCGGGGATCCTGATCCGCCGGATCTTTTGATGTTTTCTCCCGGTATGCCAACCCGCATCGCCCGCCACCTCGCGCCTTGGCGCAGGTGGCCTCATGCCATGCGAGGTTCACTGATGGACAAAGACTCCCCGGGCAGCAAGCGGCTGTATGCCTTGATCGGCGAAGGCGCGGACGGCCTGCCCCGCTACTTCGTCGAGAAACTGGAACGGATACTGGAGCAGCAGGAGTCCGACAGGACGGCCTGCATCGGCAGCCCGAAACTGAGAGTGGTCAGGGCCGATCAGTACGTTCCGCAGGAAGCGCGCGAAGGAAGATGCCCGTCGCGGAAGCGCGAGGTGGCGGAGGTAAGCCGAACCGTGCGCAGTCTCGCGGCGATCCTGGACAGCCTGTATGCCGTGCACCGGGAACACTACGACGAGGCGGACGAAACGACGCTGACGCCGCACATGATGGAAGGATTGTTCATCACCGGGCGGCAGTTGGCGCGGTCGGCGAGCGAAGCGCTGGAGCGGTGGTAGAGCCGACCCATGGTCGGCTGGGAGGCCCCTGTGACGACCAACGGTCGTCACCCACCGGAGGAGTCGGTTGTCGCCCACCGGGGGAGTCGGCCGTTCCGCGCCGTCAATCGACCAGGCGCAGGCGCAGTTCCTTGGGCAGCGCGAACACCATCGATTCCTCTTCGCCATCCAGTTCGCCGATGCTGCTCGCGCCGAGTTCGCGCAGGCGTTCCAGCACGCCATCCACCAGCACCTGCGGTGCCGAGGCGCCGGCGGTGACGCCGATATGCTGCTTGCCTTCCACCCACGTCGGGTCGATCTCGTGCGCCCCGTCGATCAGGTACGACTCCACGCCCTCGCGGCGCGCCAGTTCGCTCAGGCGGTTCGAATTGGAGCTGTTCGGCGAGCCGACCACCAGCACCAGGTCGCAGCGCTTGGCCAGGTCGCGCACGGCGTCCTGGCGGTTCTGCGTGGCGTAGCAGATGTCGTCGTTCTTCGGCCCCTGCATCGCCGGGAACCTGGCACGCAGCGCATCGATGATGCCGCGGGTGTCGTCCACCGACAGCGTGGTCTGGGTGGTGTAGGCGAAGTTTTCCGGCTGCTCGATCACCAGCGTGGCGACCTGCTCGACATCTTCCACCAGGTAGATCTTTCCGGTGCCCGCTTCGCGGTTCCACTGGCCCATGGTGCCTTCCACTTCCGGGTGCCCGGCATGGCCGATCAGCACCACGTCGCGGCCGGCACGGCAATGGCGTGCCACCTCGAAGTGCACCTTGGTCACCAGCGGACAGGTGGCGTCGAACACCTTCAGCCCGCGGCGGTCGGCCTCGGCGCGGACCGCCTGCGACACGCCGTGCGCGCTGAAGATCACCGTGTTGTTGTCCGGCACTTCGTCCAGCTCCTCGACGAAGATCGCGCCCCGGTTCTTCAGGTCATCGACCACGAAGCGGTTGTGTACCACTTCATGGCGGACATAGATGGGCGCGCCGAGCGTTTCGATCGCGCGCTTGACGATCTCGATCGCACGATCGACACCGGCACAGAATCCACGCGGGTTGGCGAGCAGCACATCCATCTTTTCAGGGTCTCCCGGCATTGGCCGGCGTTGAAGGAAAACCAGGGGGTTACGGGGCGGTATTATCCGCTTTTCTCGCGGCCTTGCCCTCGAACAGGCCGAACACCGCGATACCGATGGCACCGGCCACGATCGCCGCGTCGGCGATGTTGAACGAAGGCCAGTAATGGTCCCCGATGTACCACTGGATGAAATCCACCACGTGACCGTGCACCTGGCGGTCGATGACGTTGCCGATGGCACCACCGATCACCAGCGCGTACGGCAGCGCGCTGCGCCAGTTGCCGCGGGCGGTGCCGCGCAGCCACCACGCCATCAGGCCGCTGATGCCCACCGCCAGCGCGGTGAAGAAATACTTCTGCCAGCCGCCGGCATCGCTGAGGAAGCTGAACGCCGCACCGGTGTTGTAGGTGCGGTACCAGTTCCAGAAGCCCTCGATGACCGGCACCGGCTGGAACTCGGGCAGGCTGGACAGCACCCACGCCTTGCTCCACTGGTCCAGGCCGATGACCGCCACCGACAGCAGCAGCCACACCAGCGCGTTCGGCCGCGGACGCGGGGCAGCCATCAGAACCACCTCCGGTCTTCGCCGGCACCGTCGATATTGTCGGCGCAGCGCCCGCAGATCTCCGGATGCGCGGCCACGCTGCCCACGTCGCTACGGAAGTGCCAGCAGCGCACGCACTTGGTCTTGCTGGTCGGCTGCGCGCTCACGAACACCTCGTCGGTGGTCGCCGGACGCACCTGCACATCGCCACTGATCAGCAGGAAGCGCAGCTCTTCGGCCAGCGGCTGCCAGCGTACGGCCTGCGCTTCGCTGGCGGCGATGGTGATCTCCGCTTCCAGCGCGGCACCGATCGCACCGTTGGCACGCATCGGCTCCAGCACCTTGGACACATGCTCGCGCAGGGCCAGCAACTGGTCGAAATCGGCGGCGGACAGTTCGGCATCGGCCGGCAGCGGCGCCACGCCGTCATACCAGGTGGTGAACAGCACGTGGCCGCTGCGCTCGCCCGGCAGGTAACCCCACAGCTCGTCGGCGGTGAAGGTCAGGATCGGCGCGATCCAGCGCGTGAACGCTTCGGCGATGCGGTACATCGCACTCTGCGCCGAACGGCGGCCGCGCGAGTCCTCCGGCATCGTGTACAGCCGGTCCTTGGTCACGTCCAGGTACAGCGAGCCCAGGTCCACGCTGCAGAAGTTCAGCAGCAGCTGGACGATCTCGGCCATGTCGTAGCGCTCGTACGCGGCCTTGATCTTCTCCTGCAGTTCGAACGCGCGGTGCACGATCCAGCGGTCCAGCGCGACCATGTCCTCGAGCGGACGCAGGTGCGCGGCGGGATCGAAGCCATCCAGGTTGGCGAGCAGGAAGCGCGCGGTGTTGCGCAGGCGGCGGTAGGCATCGGCGTTGCGCTTGAGGATCTCCTGCGACAGCGACATCTCGTTGCTGTAATCGGCCGATGCGATCCACAGGCGCAGGATGTCCGCGCCCAGGGTCTTCATGATGTCCTGCGGCTCGATGCCGTTGCCCAGCGACTTGGACATCTTGCGGCCGTGCTCGTCCACGGTGAAGCCGTGGGTCAGGCACTGCTTGTACGGGGCATGGCGGTCGATCGCCACGCCGGTCAGCAGCGAGGACTGGAACCAGCCGCGATGCTGGTCCGAGCCTTCCAGGTACAGGTCGGCCGGCTTGCCGAAGCCCCGTGCCAGCAGCACGCCCTCATGGGTGACGCCGGAATCGAACCAGACATCGAGGATGTCGGTGACCTTCTCGTAGTCGGTCGCTTCGGCGCCCAGCAGGTCGGCGGCATCCAGCGAATACCACACGTCGATGCCTTCGGCCTGCACGCGATCGGCCACGGCCTGCATCAGCTCCACGCTGCGCGGGTGCGGTTCGCCGGTGATGCGGTGGGTGAACAAGGCGATCGGCACGCCCCAGGTGCGCTGGCGGCTGATGCACCAGTCCGGGCGGCCATCGACCATGCTCTGGATGCGCGCCTTGCCCCAGGTCGGGAACCAGCCCACCTGGTCGATGGCGGCCAGCGCATCGCTGCGCAGGTTTGCCTTGTCCATCGAGATGAACCACTGCGGGGTGGCGCGGAACACCACCGGCTTCTTGTGGCGCCAGCAGTGCGGGTAGCTGTGGGTGATCTCGGCAAACGCCAGCAGCGCACCGGAGGCGCGCAGCACATCGACGATCAGCGGCTGCGCTTTCCACAGGTGCACGCCCGCCAGCACGGTGTCGCCTGCCGGCGGGGTCGAGGGCAGATAGACGCCGCCGGCATCCACCGGGTTGATCTCGCCGGCGTGGTAGCGCTCGAGCAGCCCGTACTGCTGGCTGACCGCGTAATCCTCCTGGCCGTGGCCGGGGGCGGTATGCACCGCGCCGGTACCGTCCTCGTCGGACACGTGTTCGCCGTTGAGCAGCGGGATATCGCGCTGCGGGTAGAACGGATGCGCCAGCAGCAGGTTCTCCAGCGCGGCACCGGAGGCCTGGCCATGGCTGACCACGTCGGCCACGCCATAGCGTGCCAGCGTACGCGCGGCCAGCGTGGTGGCCAGCACCAGCCAGCGGCGCGCGCCATTGTGCGCCGGGCCTTCCACCAGCGAATACTCGATGCCCGCGCCCAGCGATACCGCCAGCGAGGCCGGCAGCGTCCACGGCGTGGTGGTCCAGATCGGCACCGCCACGTCCACGCCTTCGGGCAGCTCGACGCCGAAGCGCGCGGCCAGCGCCCTGCCATCGCGCGCGGCGTACGCCACGTCGATCGCCGGGGACACCTTGTCCTGGTATTCGATCTCGGCCTCGGCCAGCGCGGAGCCGCAGTCGAAGCACCAGTGCACCGGCTTGGCGCCACGCACGACGTGGCCGTTGGCGAAGATCTTCGACAGCGCGCGGATCTCGTTGGCCTCGAACTCGAAGCTCAGCGTCTTGTACGGGTTGTCCCAGTCGCCGGTCACGCCCAGGCGCTTGAAGTCGGCGCGCTGCAGCTCGATCTGCTCCTCGGCGAACTCGCGGCACTTCTGCCGGAATGCCACCGCGTCCAGCTTGGTGCCGACCTTGCCGAACTTCTTTTCCACCGCGATTTCGATCGGCAGGCCGTGGCAGTCCCAGCCCGGCACGTACGGCGCATCGAAGCCGGCCAGGTAGCGCGACTTGACGATGATGTCCTTGAGGATCTTGTTGACCGCGTGGCCCAGGTGGATGCGGCCGTTGGCATACGGCGGGCCGTCGTGCAGCACGAACAGCGGGCGGCCGGCGGCGTTTTCGCGCAGCTGCGCGTACAGCCCCTGCTCTTCCCAGCGCGCCAGGATGCCCGGCTCGCGCTTGGGCAGGTCGCCGCGCATCGGGAACTCGGTGGCCGGCAGATGGAGGGTGGCTTTGTAGTCCTGGCTCACGCAGTGGCTCGCAATCTATGTTCGGAAAGAATGGCGCGCGCCTGTGCAGCGTCGCGGTGCATCTGGTCGGTCAGTGCCGCCAGATCGTTGTACTTTTCTTCGTCGCGCAGCCTGGCCACGAATTCGACGTCGATGTGCCGACCGTACAGGTCGCCCTGGAAATCGAACAGGTGCGCTTCCAGCAGCGGCTCCACGCCGTCCACCGTCGGCCGCGTGCCGAAGCTCGACACCGAGGGCCACGGCTGCTCGAACACACCGTGTACCCAGGTGGCATAGACGCCGGACAACGCCGGGGTCTTCGGGAAGCGCAGGTTGGCGGTCGGGAAGCCCAGCGTACGGCCCAGCTGCTTGCCGCGCACCACCCGTCCGCTGATCGAATAGGGGCGCCCGAGCAGGTCGGCGGCATGCGCGAACTCACCGTCCACCAGCAGCTGGCGGATGCGGGTGCTGGAAATGCGCTCGCCGTGCAGGTCCACCGCTTCGATCTCGTTGGCGCTGAAGCCCAGCTCGGCGCCCATCTGCTGCAGCAGCGCGAGGTTGCCGCGGCGGCGGTTGCCGAAATGGAACTGCGGGCCGATCCAGACCTCGCGCGCGGACAGCCGGTCGACCAGCAGCCGGCGCACGAAGTCTTCGGCCTGCATCGCCGCCATGGCCGCATCGAAGCGCAGCAGGCCGATCGCATCCACGCCCAGCGCGTGCAGCATCTCGACCTTGCTGCGCGCCAGGGTCAGCCGCGGCGGCGGCGTGCCCTGGGCGAAGAATTCGCGTGGCAGCGGCTCGAACGCCACCGCCACCGCGGCCACGCCCAGCGCGCGCGCGCGCGCGACGGCGTGGCGCACCAGCGCCCGATGGCCCAGGTGCAGGCCGTCGAAGGCACCAATGCAGACCACGCTTCCGTGCGGGAACAACGGCCCGCCTTCGACGTTTCGAAACAACCTGCTCATCAACTCCGCTCGCGGCGCGCGAAGGCCGCTGCATCAACCGTGTAACCTTGAAGTATAGCCGCCATGGCAGGCTATCAATGCCCGCGCAGGTCGCGCAGGCGCAGGCCGAGCGCCACCTGGGCCACCAGGTAGCTGGCGCCACCGCCACCGACCAGCAGCGCCAGCGCGCCGACCCGCTGCCAGGCGCCCATCGGCGAGAACGGCGGCAGCCAGTACAGCAGCCCCAGCAGCACCACGACCATCGCCGCGCAGGACAGCAGCAGGCGCAGCAGGTAGCGGCCCCAGCCCGGGCGGCGCTGGTAGACATCCGTCCTGCCCAGCCAGTACCAGAGCAGCCCGAGGTTCAGGTAGCTGGACAATGCGCTGGCGATGCCCAGCGCCAGATGCAGGCCCGGCTGCTGCCCCAGCGCCTGCATCACGCCCTGCGCCTTGAGCGCGTCCGGCACCATCAGCTGGTACAGCACGGTCAGCAGGGCGAAATTGAACACCATGTTGGCCACCAGCGCGGCGATGCCGGCCCGCACCGGGGTGCGCGTGTCCTGGCGGGCGTAGAACGCCGGCAGCACCACCTTCAGCAGCGCGAACGCCGGCAGGCCGAAGCTCAGCCCGTACACCGCCAGCGCGGTCATGCGGGTATCGAAGGCGGTGAACTGGCCGTGCTGGAACAGGGTCGCGATCAGCGGCTCGGCCAGCAGCAGCAGGCCCAGCATCGCCGGCACGGAGATCAGCAGCGTGGTGCGCAGGCCCCAGTCCAGCGCGCTGGAGAAGCCTTCGCGGTCGGTACCGACATGGTGGCGCGCCAGCGCCGGCAGGATCACCGTGCCCAGCGCCACCCCGAACACGCCCAGCGGCAGCTCCAGGAAGCGGTCGGCCAGCGACAGCCACGACTGCGAGCCATCGGTCAGCTTGGCGGCGATGACCGTATCCAGCAGCAGGTT
>Ga0160444_100585_pt1 | contig 13580 bp, 12 predicted proteins | sample HID1972K_E1MG_FD_108232 | JGI IMG/M metagenome (GOLD analysis project Ga0160444, IMG submission 108232) | Enriched pill bug-associated microbial communities from UW Madison campus, WI, USA - HID1972K_E1 MG | ecosystem: Host-associated > Arthropoda: Insects > Digestive system > Unclassified ... | reverse complement strand
CCGGAAAGCTGGGGCCGCTGGTCTAACGCACAGTTGGGCAATGAAGTGAAGATTGAGTACAAAACGCCACTGCCGCAGAAATTCGACCTGGTGATCACCGCCAAAGCCTATGGCGAAAACGCTGATAAACCGATTCCTGTGCGGGTCGGCGACAGTGAGCAAACGCTGACCCTGGGCAAAGACGTCACCACCACCACGCTGCATTTCGACAACCCGACAAACAGTAATCTGCTGACTATCGCGCCGCCGGATCCGCAGACCACCAACGAGGGCAATATTCTCGGCCACGCCCCACGCCAGTTGGGGATTGGGATGGTGGAGATCAAAGTGGTGAAATCGGAAGGGTAAAATCAAGGGGAGCTTAGGCTCCCCCTCTTTTTTACCCGCTGGCGCGATGCAAAGCGGACCTACACAATCAGGTTTAGTAGGCCCGGCAAGCCTGCGCCGCCGGGCATTTGCGTATCAGAAGGTTTCCCAGTTCTCACCGTTTTCAGTCGCTGCGGTTTTACGCAGAGTCTTAACCGGCACACTGGTTTTCGGGGCTGATGACTCACGCCTGGCCGTCAGCTGCGACTGCTGAATACGGAATACCGCCACCGCCTGCGTCAGACGACTCGCCTGCTCTTCCAGTGCGGCCGCTGCCGATGCGGACTCTTCCACCAGCGAGGCGTTCTGCTGCGTCACACGATCCATCTCGGCCACTGCCAGACCCACCTGATCGATACCCCGGCTCTGTTCGTCGGATGCCGACGCGATTTCACCCATGATGTCGGTCACGCGGGTTACCGCATTGACGATTTCTTCCATTGTTTCACCGGCGCTTTCGACCAGTGTCGAACCGATATCAACCCGGCTGACCGAGTCTTCAATCAGGCTCTTGATTTCACGTGCCGCCTGGGCGCTGCGCTGCGCCAGATTACGCACTTCACCGGCGACCACCGCAAAACCACGGCCCTGCTCACCAGCACGCGCGGCTTCTACCGCGGCGTTCAGCGCCAGGATGTTAGTCTGGAAGGCAATTCCGTCAATAACGCTGATGATATCGGCAATTTTCTGCGAACTGCTGGTAATATCGCGCATTGTCTGCACCACGTTATCCACCACTTTGCCGCCTTTCTGCGCGGTTTCCGACGCGCTTAGCGCCAGATGGCTCGCCTGACGGGCGTTTTCGGCGTTCTGTTTCACCGTCGCGGTCAGTTCTTCCATGCTCGCGGCTGTCTCTTCCAGAGAAGCAGCTTGCTGTTCGGTACGGGAAGAGAGGTCGTTGTTGCCCATCGCAATCTCACTGGCACCACTGTAAATGGCGTCAGCCCCGTTGCGCACTTCGCCGACAGTACGCACCAACTCGCTCTGCATATGGCGCAGAGAATCCGCCAGCTGGCCCATTTCGTTGCTGCCGTGCACGTCGATCGGTTTTACCAGATCGCCACCGGCAATATGGCGAATACTGTCGATCACCCGCGTCAGCGGCTGGATCAACGTTTTGTGGATCCCAAGCCAGACCACAACGATCACCGCCAACACCGCGATCAATACGCTTACCAGCACCCAGATCGCCTGAGTGTATGAGCTACTGTTATCTTCTACTGCCAGCTCGTAAAGATGATCGTTTTGCTGGAAATACGTCACATAGGCTTTCTCGAAGCCATCCTGATAGCCCTGGGTCGGCTGATCAAAGAAGGCGTTGATCTTACCCGCACCGAGTAGCTGGATAAGCTCCGCCAGCGCGCCGTGATAGATATCGTAATTGCGTTTAATGTCGAGCGCGGCCGCTTCACTCTGGCGTGGATCGCGAGGCTGGGCTTCGTATTCTGCCCAACGCTGTTCCGCATCATTGAGAGAGGCGGTGGCGACCTTCATCAGATCCGCCACGGTCGCGCCGCTACCGATATTGTTCTGATCCATCATATAGCGGATCCCAGCGCGGTTGAGGGTGTTACGGGTTTGCAGCAGTGCCACCCAGCTGCCGTTCAGCGTGGCCTGCTGCTGGCGGATGGTTTGCAGAACGGTGAAGTTTTCTTTGTCGTGTTTCAGCGCGTTAAAGAACAGACCGCCGGATGTCAGTTGTAAAAGGCCAAATATGACCAAAACCAGCACGAGGCTGGTCACAATTTTAATACGGTTTAACATGTTGTCTCTATCCAGTGGGAAGTTAACAGTTATTCGGCCTGAAAAGAGAAAACTTTAAGGAAAAACAGGCTGAAAAGAGGGATTAATACCCTCCATTCATGCTGACCAAAACAGCTATAATTTAACCAGGTACGCTATATCATTGAAAATGAGAAAGTTATCACTACTCTTCTGAGGGTATTTCGCGGTCACGCTCAGCAATATGCCGGTTACCCAGCACAATAAATTCCTCCAGTAACGCGGTCAGTTGCTGCATTTTCTCCGGCGTGTACTCCGCTTCAATCTGTCGATAAGCCTCTTCCACCTGCGCCTGAGCGCGTTCATACAGCGCATTCCCCTCTTTGGTCAGCGAGACATACAGTTTCCTCTGGTCATTCAACGGTTTTAAACGCAGCACCAGGCCGTCACGCTCCATGCGCGTGAGGATCCCCGTCAGGCTGGGGCGCAAGATGCAGGTCCGGAAAGCCAGGTCATGGAAATCCATAGAAGGATGCTCAGCCAGTACACGCACAATACGCCACTGCTGCTCTGTCAGATTATGCCGCTTCACAATGGGCCGGAAGTAAGACATTGCCGCTTCCCGCGCCTGCAACAACGCAATCGTTAGTGAATCATGCATAGCCTTCCCTCGGCACAATCATTAATAGATGAATGATTTAATTATGCTGTTTTTATCAACAAGCCAATGTTAGCTAAAAAGTTTAACAGAAATCAACGAAATAAATTAAAACAATGATAAATAACAGAATTTATCGCAAAGTGTAAATTTATTGTTAATTACATCACAAATAATTCACTTCTGTTTGCGAAACAATCAGCAAAAGCATAAAACCTGATTATTAATATATTAATGAAATTACAGCCCGGTCTTCCGGCCTGAGGAGTATATGCATGAAAGGTACTGTTTTCGCCGTGGCACTCAACCATCGCAGCCAGCTCGATGTCTGGCGCGAAGCGTTCGAACGCCCGCCTTACCAGGCTCTACCAAAGACAGCCGTCTGGTTTATCAAACCCCGTAATACTGTCATTGGCGCCGACGAACCTATTCCGCATCCGCAAGGAGAAACGGTGCTCAGCGGCGCAACGGTGGCGCTGATTGTGGGAAAAACGGCGAGTAAAATCCGGGCGGAAGACGCCGCCGGGTACATCGCCGGTTACGCACTGGCGAATGAAGTCAGCCTGCCGGAAGAGAGCTTTTACCGCCCTGCGATTAAAGCAAAATGCCGTGACGGTTTTTGCCCGCTGGGGGAAATGGCGAGCGTCGATAACATCGATAATCTGACTATCGTGACCTCTATCAATGGCCGTGAAGTTGACCAATGGAATACGGCTGATTTACAACGCAGCGCCGTCGAACTGCTGAGCGCGCTGAGTGAGTTCGCCACCCTTAACCCCGGTGATGCCATTCTAATCGGTACGCCGCATAAACGCGTGGAACTGCATCCTGGCGATCGCGTCAGCATTCAGGCACCAGGCTTCCCCTCACTGGAAAACCCGGTGGTAGCGGAGCAGGTGATAACTGAAACCCGAACTTTCCCGGCGTCATCTCACCCCCACGGTACGCTCTTCGCGCTGGGTCTGAACTATGCCGATCACGCCAGTGAACTGGAATTTACACCACCGCAGGAACCGCTGGTCTTCATCAAATCTCCCAACAGCTGGACCGGTGATGCGCAGAATTCGGTACGCCCCGACAATGTGGAGTACATGCACTACGAAGCGGAACTGGTGGTGGTGATAGGCAAAACTGCGCGCAAGGTGAGTGAAACCGAGGCGATGGACTACGTGGCGGGCTATACCGTCTGTAATGACTATGCCATTCGTGACTATCTGGAAAACTATTACCGTCCCAACCTGCGGGTAAAAAGCCGCGACGGGCTGACACCGATTGCCCCGGATGTCATCGATAAATCCGCCATCCCCGATCCGCACAACTTAACCCTGCGCACTTGGGTCAACGGCGAGTTACGCCAGCAAGGCACCACCGCCGATCTTATCTTCAGCATCCCGTTTCTTATCGCCTGGCTGAGCGAATTTATGACCTTGCAGCCAGGGGACATGATTGCGACCGGCACCCCAAAAGGGCTGTCCGACGTCGTCCCGGGTGACGAAGTGGTGGTGGAAGTCGAAGGTATCGGTCGTGTGACCAACCGAATTATCAGCGCGCAAACGCATGAGGAGACGCTGCGATGAAAAAAATAAACCACTGGATTAACGGTAAAAACGTAGCGGGAACCGACTATTTTCACACCACCAACCCGGCGTCCGGCGAGGTGCTGGCCGAGGTTGCCTCCGGCGGTGAACGTGAAATTCATCAGGCGGTAGACGCCGCCAAAGCCGCATTCCCGAAATGGGCTAACCTGCCGATGAAAGAGCGTGCACGCCTGATGCGCCGCCTCGGCGAGCTGATTGACGACAATGTGCCTGAGATTGCGGCGATGGAAACCGCTGATACCGGGCTGCCCATTCACCAGACCAAAAACGTGCTGATCCCACGCGCGTCACACAACTTCGAATTCTTCGCCGAAGTGTGCCAGCAGATGAACGGCAAGACCTATCCGGTGGATGACAAAATGCTCAACTACACGCTGGTGCAGCCGGTCGGTGTGTGCGCACTGGTTTCGCCGTGGAACGTGCCGTTTATGACCGCCACCTGGAAGGTTGCGCCGTGTCTGGCGCTGGGCAATACCGCGGTGCTGAAGATGTCAGAACTGTCGCCACTGACCGCTGACCGTCTGGGTGAGCTGGCGCTGGAAGCCGGGATCCCAGCCGGGGTCCTCAATGTGGTACAGGGGTATGGTGCAAGCGCTGGCGATGCGCTGGTCCGCCATCATGACGTCCGCGCTGTCTCCTTTACCGGCGGCACCGCCACCGGCCGTCGCATCATGCAGAATGCCGGACTGAAAAAGTATTCGATGGAACTCGGTGGTAAATCGCCGGTACTGGTGTTTGAAGACGCCGACATCGAACGCGCACTGGATGCCGCGCTGTTTACTATTTTCTCCATCAACGGCGAGCGCTGTACTGCCGGTTCACGCATTTTTATTCAGCAGAGCATCTACCCGGAGTTTGTGAAGCGTTTTGCCGAACGCGCCAACCGTCTGCGGGTGGGTGATCCAACCGATCCCAATACCCAGATTGGCGCGCTTATCAGCCAGCAGCACTGGGAGAAAGTCTCTGGTTACATCCGCCTGGGCCTTGAAGAAGGCGCCACCCTGTTGGCGGGCGGCCCTGATAAACCGACCGATCTCCCCGCCCATCTGAAAAACGGCAACTTCCTGCGCCCGACGGTGCTGGCGGATGTCGATAACCGCATGCGCGTGGCACAGGAAGAGATCTTCGGCCCGGTCGCCTGCCTGCTGCCGTTCAAAGACGAAGCAGAGGGTCTGCGCCTGGCGAATGACGTGGAATATGGCCTGGCGTCTTACATCTGGACCCAGGATGTCAGCAAAGTGCTGCGCCTGGCCCGTAATATCGAAGCGGGCATGGTGTTTGTGAATACCCAGAACGTGCGGGATCTGCGCCAGCCATTTGGTGGTGTGAAGGCTTCCGGCACCGGGCGCGAAGGGGGTGAATACAGCTTTGAGGTGTTCGCCGAAATGAAAAACGTCTGTATTTCCATGGGCGACCACCCGATCCCGAAATGGGGGGTATAAAAATGGGCAAATTAGCCTTAGCGGCCAAAATCACCCACGTTCCGTCAATGTATCTGTCTGAACTGCCAGGTAAAAACTATGGCTGCCGTCAGTCGGCTATCGATGGGCATAAAGAAATCAGCAAGCGCTGTCGCGAGATGGGCGTCGATACCATTATCGTCTTTGACACCCACTGGCTGGTGAACAGCGCTTACCACATCAACTGTGCGGATCACTTTTCCGGCGTCTACACCAGTAACGAGCTGCCGCACTTTATCCGCGACATGACCTACGACTACGACGGCAACCCGGCGCTGGGTCAGTTGATTGCTGACGAAGCGGTGAAGCTCGGCGTGCGTGCCAAAGCGCACAACATCCCGAGCCTGAAGCTGGAGTACGGCACGCTGGTGCCAATGCGCTACATGAACAGCGACAAGCATTTCAAAGTGCTCTCCATCTCCGCCTTCTGCACCGTGCATGACTTTGCCGACAGCCGCAAGTTGGGGGAAGCCATCGTCACGGCGATTGAAAAATATGACGGCACCGTGGCGGTGCTCGCCAGCGGGTCGCTGTCACACCGCTTCATCGACGATCAGCGCGCCGAGGAAGGAATGAACAGCTACACCCGCGAGTTTGACCGGCAGATGGACGAGCGGGTGGTCAAATTGTGGCGCGAAGGCCAGTTCAAAGAATTTTGTAGCATGCTGCCGGAGTATGCCGACTACTGCTATGGCGAAGGCAATATGCATGACACGGTGATGCTGCTCGGCATGCTCGGCTGGGATAACTATGACGGCAAGGTGGAATTCCTCACCGAGCTGTTCGCCAGCTCCGGCACCGGCCAGGTCAACGCCGTTTTCCCCCTGCCTGCATAAGAGGTCACCATGCCGCACTTTATCGTCGAATGTACGGAGAATATCCGCGAACAGGCCGATTTAGCGGGTTTGTTCGCCCACGTTAACGAGGCTCTGGCGGCCACCGGTATTTTCCCGCTCGGCGGCATCCGCAGCCGCGCGCACTGGATAGATACCTGGCAAATGGCGGACGGTAAGCACGATTACGCCTTCGTCCACATCACCCTAAAAATTGGATCAGGCCGCAGCCTGGAGAGCCGTCAGGAAGTGGGCGAAATGCTGTTTACGCTGATCAAAGACCATTTTGCGCACCTGATGGCCAATCGCTATCTGGCGCTGTCATTTGAGATAGACGAATTGCATTCGACGCTCAATTACAAACAAAACAACGTGCACGCTTTATTTAAGTAGTGCGCGTTACAGCCGACGGCACTTGCCTGCCGGGCACGGTCACAGGAAATCGCTATGCTCGATAAACATACTCATACCCTGATAGCCCATCGTCTGCATCAGGCAGAACAGAACCGCGAGCAGATCCGTCAGATCTCGCTGGATTATCCGACGATCACTGTCGACGACGCCTATGCCATACAACGTGAGTGGGTCAGCCTGAAAATCGCCGAAGGCCGCGTGCTGAAAGGACACAAAATCGGCCTGACCTCAAAGGCGATGCAGGCCAGCTCACAAATCAGTGAACCCGACTACGGTGCGCTGCTGGACGACATGTTCTTCCACGATGGCAGCGATATCCCTGCGGATCGCTTTATCGTCCCACGCATCGAGGTGGAGCTGGCTTTCGTGCTGGCGAAACCGCTGCGCGGGCCAAACTGCACGATGTTCGATGTTTACAACGCCACCGACTACGTGATCCCGGCACTGGAACTGATCGACGCTCGCTGCCACAGCGTCGATCCCCAAACGCAACGCCCACGCAAAGTGTTCGACACCATTTCCGATAACGCCGCCAACGCCGGGGTGATCCTCGGCGGACGCCCAATTCGGCCAGACGAACTGGATCTGCGTTGGATCTCCGCTCTGCTCTATCGCAACGGCGTTATCGAAGAAACCGGTGTCGCGGCAGGCGTACTGAATCATCCGGCTAATGGCGTGGCATGGCTTGCCAACAAGCTGGCGCCGTACGACGTACAGCTTGAGCCGGGGCAAATTATCCTCGGCGGCTCGTTTACCCGCCCGGTCGCCGCCAGCAAAGGCGATACCTTCCATGTCGACTACGGCAACATGGGTTCTGTCAGCTGTCGCTTCGTATAAGGAGTTACTCATGAATAATGCCTTTAAAGACGCGCTGAAAGCGGGTCATCCGCAAATCGGCCTGTGGCTGGGTTTATGCAGCAGCTACAGTGCCGAACTGCTGGCAGGGGCTGGTTTTGACTGGCTGCTTATCGACGGTGAGCACGCGCCTAACAATGTGCAAACAGTGCTGAGCCAGTTGCAGGCTATTGCGCCCTATCCGAGCCAGCCGGTAGTCCGCCCATCGTGGAATGACCCGGTGCAAATCAAACAGCTGCTGGATGTCGGCGCGCAAACACTGCTCGTTCCTATGGTGCAGAATGCTGACGAAGCGCGACTTGCGGTCAGCGCAACCCGCTATCCCCCGGCCGGTATTCGCGGCGTGGGCAGTGCGCTGGCCCGTGCATCGCGCTGGAATCGCATTCCGGATTATCTCGCGCAGGCCAATGACGCCATGTGCGTGCTGGTACAAATCGAAACCCGGGAAGCGCTTAAAAATCTGCCGCAAATCCTGGATGTCGAGGGCGTGGACGGCGTATTTATCGGCCCGGCCGATCTCAGCGCAGATATGGGATTTGCCGGTAATCCGCAGCATCCCGAGGTACAGGCCGCCATTGAAAAGGCCATTGTGCACATCCGTCAGGCCGGCAAAGCCCCAGGGATCCTGATGGCCAATGAAGAACAGGCCAAACGGTATCTCGAACTCGGCGCGCTGTTTGTCGCCGTTGGAGTCGATACTACCCTGCTCGCGCGTGGCGCAGAAGCGCTGGCCGCACGCTTTAATCGCACCTCCGTCACCGCAGTACATAACAATAAATCCGTCTACTGACCGTACGATGTGGAGCGCATCATGACGACTGCTACCCTGCAACCTAATGATAATAAAGCCGTTGAAATAGAACATCGCGTCATCAATAAATTGTTCCGTCGTTTAATTGTTTTTCTCTTTATTCTGTTTGTCTTTTCATTTCTCGATCGTATCAACATCGGCTTTGCCGGTCTGACTATGGGCAAAGATCTGGGCCTGACATCCACCATGTTTGGCCTGGCGGCGACACTGTTTTATGTCACTTATGTGCTGTGCGGGATCCCCAGCAACATCATGCTGGCGAAGGTGGGCGCACGCCGCTGGATAGCCGGGATCATGGTGGTGTGGGGCATCGCGTCCACCTGCACGATGTTTGCCACCAGCCCACACACGCTGTACATCCTGCGTATGCTGGTTGGTATTGCGGAAGCCGGTTTCCTGCCGGGTATTCTGGTTTATCTGACCTGGTGGTTCCCCGCTTACCATCGCGCCCGGGCTAACGCCCTGTTTATGATAGCGATGCCGGTCACCATGATGCTTGGCTCAATACTCTCAGGCTACATTCTGGCGCTTGATGGCCTGTGGAACCTGAAAGGCTGGCAATGGCTGTTCCTGCTGGAAGGGTTGCCTTCCGTGGTGCTCGGTGTGGTGACCTGGTTCTACCTCAACGATACGCCTGACCAGGCCAGCTGGCTGGATGCCGAAGAGAAACAGACGCTAAAAGCCATGATCGCCCGCGAGCAGGAAAACGCCCTTGCCCACCCGAACACCCCGCGATCGACGCTGCGCGAAGTGCTTACCCCGGCGGTGTTGCTGTACACGCTGGCCTACTTCTGCCTGACCAATACGCTGAGTGCTATCAATATCTGGACGCCGCAAATCCTGCAAAGCTTCAACACCGGCAGCAGTAATATTGTGATTGGCCTGCTGGCGGCGATCCCGCAGTTTTGCACCATCCTTGGAATGATCTGGTGGAGCCGCCGATCCGACAGACTGAAAGAGCGCAAAAAGCACACCATTGTGCCGTATCTGTTTGCCGCCGTGGGCTGGCTGCTGGCCTCCGCCACCGATCACAGTCTGATCCAGCTACTCGGGATAATCATCGCTTCAACTGGATCGTTTACCGCAATGGCCATCTTCTGGACCACGCCGGATCAGGTTATCAGCCTGCAATCCCGCGCGGTGGCACTGGCGGTGATCAACGCCATCGGTAACGTAGGATCGGCGGTCAGTCCGCTGCTGATCGGCATTCTGCGTGATGCCACCGGCAGTTTCAGCTCCGGCCTGTGGTTTGTCGCCGGCCTGCTGGTGCTCGGCGCACTGGTGCTGACACGTATCCCCATGACCCAGAAGGAAAGCCCAGCCAGCGCCCCAGGGCTTGCTGCGCAGAAAAGTCATTAAGGAGTGGTTATGTGCCAGAGTCCGGTCGCCAATATCGACATCAGCAAAGAGTATGATGAAAGTCTCGGCACCGACGATGTGCACTATCAGTCATTCGCCCGCATGGCCGCGTTCTTCGGGCGCGACATGCAGGCGCATCGCCATGACCAGTTTTTCCAGATGCATTTTCTCGATACCGGGCAGATTGAACTTCAGCTCGACGATCATCGCTACTCGGTGCAGGCACCGCTGTTTGTCATCACGCCTCCGTCGGTGCCGCACGCCTTTATCACCGAGTCCGACAGCGATGGCCACGTGCTGACGGTTCGCGAAAATCTTATCTGGCCGCTGCTGGAAGTGCTCTATCCCGGCACACGGGAAGCATTCGGCCTGCCGGGGATCTGTCTTTCACTGGCGGATAAACCCGATGAACTCGCGGCATTGACACACTACTGGCAACTGATTGCCCGGGAATCGACAGCACACCTGCCGGGGCGCGAGCACACCCTGGTGTTGCTTGCCCAGGCGGTATTTACCCTGCTGCTGCGTAACGCAAAGCTCGACGATCACGCCGCCAGCGGGATGCGTGGTGAGCTCAAACTGTTTCAGCGCTTTAACCAGATGATCGACAGCCACTACCACCAGCACTGGACGGTGCCGGATTACGCCAGCGAATTGCATCTGACGGAATCGCGGCTGACCGATATCTGCCGCCGCTTTGCCAATCGTCCCCCCAAACGCCTGATCTTTGACCGCCAGCTGCGTGAAGCCAAACGGCTTCTGCTTTTTTCTGATCGCGCGGTGAATGAAATTGCCTGGCAATTAGGCTTTAAAGATCCGGCCTATTTTGCGCGCTTTTTTAATCGCTTAGTGGGCTGTTCCCCCAGTGCATATCGGGCGCAAAAAGTGCCAGTCTCCTGAAATCTGGCCCTTTTTCCTTGCGTTTTCTCTACCCGGCAAGGTTAAAAGCGATACCGCTCACAAATCCCGGACGTCCCCGAAAAGTACCCGCCGTTGTCGCAAAAGTCTCTTCACGTAACCCCGGTCTGGCGCTTCAATTAAACAACAAAAACAAAACACAAATTTAACAATCAAATTCCGATGACTACTGAAGAGGTCGACATGAAACCTGAAGATTTCCGCGCTGATACCAAACGTCCATTAACCGGCGAAGAGTATTTAAAAAGCTTGCAAGACGGTCGTGAGATTTATATCTACGGCGAGCGCGTTAAAGACGTCACCACCCATCCGGCGTTTCGTAATGCGGCGGCTTCCGTGGGGCAATTGTATGACGCGCTGCATAAACCAGAAATGCAGGATGCCCTGTGCTGGGGCACCGATACCGGCAGCGGCGGATACACCCATAAGTTCTTCCGCGTGGCGAAAAGTGCCGACGACCTGCGCCAGCAGCGTGACGCGATCGCAGAATGGTCACGCCTGAGCTACGGCTGGATGGGGCGCACACCGGACTACAAAGCCGCCTTTGGCTGCGCACTCGGGGCTAACCCGGCTTTCTACGGCCAGTTCGAGCAAAACGCCCGCAACTGGTACAGCCGCATCCAGGAAACCGGGTTGTACTTTAACCATGCCATCGTCAATCCACCGATTGACCGCCATAAACCCGCTGACGAAGTAAAAGATGTCTACATCAAGCTGGAAAAAGAGACCGATGCCGGGATAGTCGTCAGTGGGGCAAAAGTGGTGGCGACCAACTCCGCACTGACTCACTACAACATGATTGGCTTTGGCTCCGCACAGGTGATGGGCGAAAACCCGGACTTCGCGCTGATGTTCGTCGCCCCAATGGACGCAGAAGGGGTGAAACTTATCTCACGTGCCTCCTATGAAATGGTGGCGGGGGCTACCGGGTCGCCATTCGACTATCCGCTCTCCAGCCGCTTCGACGAAAACGATGCGATCCTGGTGATGGATAAGGTGCTGATCCCGTGGGAGAACGTGCTTATCTATCGTGATTTCGATCGTTGCCGTCGCTGGACGATGGAAGGCGGCTTCGCCCGTATGTATCCGTTGCAAGCCTGCGTACGGCTGGCGGTGAAGCTCGATTTCATCACCGCACTGCTGAAAAAGTCGCTGGAATGCACCGGTACCGTTGAGTTCCGTGGCGTACAGGCCGACCTCGGTGAAGTGGTGGCCTGGCGCAACATGTTCTGGGCGCTGAGTGACTCCATGTGTTCCGAAGCGACTCCGTGGGTGAACGGCGCTTATCTGCCAGATCACGCCGCGCTGCAGACCTATCGAGTAATGGCGCCGATGGCCTACGCCAAGATCAAAAACATTATCGAGCGTAACGTCACCAGCGGTCTGATCTATCTGCCCTCCAGCGCCCGCGATCTGAACAACCCACAGATAGATCAGTATCTGGCGAAATATGTGCGTGGCTCCAACGGCATGGATCATGTTGAGCGCATTAAGATCCTGAAACTGATGTGGGATGCGATTGGCAGTGAATTTGGCGGCCGTCACGAGCTGTATGAAATCAACTACTCAGGCAGCCAGGATGAAATCCGCCTGCAGTGTCTGCGTCAGGCACAAAGCTCCGGCAACATGGACAAAATGATGGCGATGGTCGACCGCTGTCTCTCTGAGTACGACCAGCACGGCTGGACGGTTCCCCATTTACACAACAACAGCGATATCAACCTGCTGGATAAGCTGCTGAAATAACGCAGCGGGAGGCTTCAATGCAATCAGATGAACAACGCCTGCGTTTTCGCGAGGCGATGGCCAGCCTGTCGGCGGCAGTCAATATTGTCACCACCGAGGGTGAAGCCGGACGTTGCGGGATAACCGCCACCGCGGTCTGTTCAGTCACCGACACGCCGCCTTCCCTGCTGGTGTGCATTAACGCCAACAGCGCGATGAACCCGGTGTTTCAGGGGAATGGCAGACTGTGTGTCAACGTACTGAATCACGAACAGGAACTGATGGCGCGCCACTTTGCTGGCATGACCGGGATGACGATGGAGGAGCGTTTTAACCTCTCCTGCTGGCAGAAAGGCCCGCTGGCGCAACCGGTGTTAAAAGGCGCACTCGCCAGCCTTGAAGGGGAGATAAGCCAGGTGCAAACCATAGGCACCCATCTGACCTATCTGGTTGAAATTAAAAATATCGTTCTCAGCGATGCGGGCCACGGTCTTATCTATTTCAAACGCCGTTTCCACCCGGTGATGATGGAACTGGAAGCGGCGATTTAACCACCTGCACATCGACGGTAAAACGTATCGGGACATCAAAAAGCGGGCTGAAGTGCAAAATGGCGGCCCGCCTTAAGTGATCCCAATCACACAAATTCAGTCAATTGCGGCGAGCCTGAACCGCTCGCCCGCCTTTTTGACCGCTTACCTGCGTCTGACAACCACTCACCCATTTTCCCCCTTCTGCGCGCGCGAAGCTCTGGCACCATAGCTCCCAGCATCAATACCTCCAGAAGTCGTTGTAACACTTCACTCATTCTTATAAACGCCAGGTTTTTAACTATGGATATGAAAAAACTTCTCAAGCATG
>Ga0160444_100573_pt1 | contig 13955 bp, 10 predicted proteins | sample HID1972K_E1MG_FD_108232 | JGI IMG/M metagenome (GOLD analysis project Ga0160444, IMG submission 108232) | Enriched pill bug-associated microbial communities from UW Madison campus, WI, USA - HID1972K_E1 MG | ecosystem: Host-associated > Arthropoda: Insects > Digestive system > Unclassified ... | reverse complement strand
CTCCAGTCTCCCCGTTGGCCGCGAACATGGGCGACAGTCCGGCGCCCTTGTACGCCCGCGTCAAACAGATGATCACCCAGCAGATCGACAGCGGAAACTGGCCGCCGCACTACCGCGTGCCGTCCGAGAGCGAGCTGGTCAATCAACTCGGTTTCAGCCGTATGACCATCAACCGTGCGTTGCGCGAAATGACTGCCGACGGCCTGTTGGTGCGCATGCAAGGTGTCGGCACGTTTGTCGCTGAACCGAAAAGCCAGTCCGCGCTGTTCGAAGTGCACAACATCGCCGACGAAATCGCTTCCCGTGGCCATCGCCACACCTGCCAGGTGATCACCCTCGAAGAAGAGGCCGCCGGTTCCGAGCGCGCACTGGCGCTGGACATGCGTGAAGGGCAGAAGGTCTTCCACTCGCTGATCGTGCATTACGAAAACGACATTCCGGTGCAAATCGAAGACCGTTTCGTCAACGCGCTGGTCGCCCCGGAATACCTCAAGCAGGACTTCACCCTGCAAACGCCTTACGCCTATCTCAATCAGGTGGCGCCGCTGACTGAGGGCGAGCACGTGGTTGAAGCGATTCTGGCCGAGCCCTCGGAGTGCAAGTTGCTGCAGATTGAGAAGGGTGAGCCGTGCTTGCTGATTCGTCGCCGCACGTGGTCGGGGCGTCAGCCGGTTACTGCTGCACGTCTGATCCATCCGGGTTCCCGTCATCGTCTGGAAGGGCGGTTCCATAAATAGAGAGCATAAATGAGTGCACTTAAGGTTTTACGCGCTGAAGGCTACCCGCGCATGCCTTGGAAAAACGGCGGCGGCAGCACTGAAGAAATTACCCGTGATGCAGGTGCGGGGCTGGATGGTTTTGGCTGGCGCCTGTCGATTGCCGACATCGCCGAGTCCGGCGGTTTTTCCACCTTCGCTGGCTATCAGCGAGTGATCACCGTGTTGCAAGGTGACGGCATGACCCTGTGCGTTGATGGCGACGATTCGCGGCCGCTGTTACCGCTCGACCCGTTTGCCTTCAGCGGTGAAAGCCAGGTGTCGTGCACGCTGCTCGGCGGTGCGATTCGCGACTTCAACCTGATCTATGCACCGCAGCGTTACAGCGCGCGGTTGCAGTGGTTTGAAGGTGAGCAGCGGTTTTTCAGCTCGGCGGGAACGGTGTTGGTGTTCAGTGTCAGTGAGTTGCTGCAAGTGCAGGTGGGTGACAGTGTTGCGCAGTTGGGGCGACATGATTGTCTGCAACTGGACGGTAACAATGGCTTGGTTGAAGTGTCCGTTGATGCGGGTTGCTGTGTCATTGAGCTGACTGCGCGCTGATTGAAAAATCTTAAAAGATCGCAGCCTTCGGCAGCTCCTACATTGGGATTGATGCACACCCTGTAGGAGCTGCCGAAGGCTGCGATCTTTTGCTTTTGGGGTGTTCCCAACCCACGCACCAACTTGTTACCGAACGCCCCAGCGTGGCGCAAAACCGCGCTCACCCAACCATGCCCCGACCGCACAAGATCTCTCCGCGAAAAATTTAATCCACGCCTGAACCCTCGATTCAGGCGCTCTCCAGCCCTGCCCGCAATTTTTCTTGAACGCCCCTCCCACAAGTTGGCCGCTCGATTGCATATGCTTGTATGTACAAGTAAAGACGTATGCGTATGAGTCGCTCGAGACTCTCCGCAGCGTCCACTGATTCGCTTGTCGCGCAGCGAAGCGCGCAGGCTGCTTGCCCACTGCCAGGGTTGGTTTGAATTGATCGCTGAGGAGTCTTTTTCGTGACTGACAATAAGCCTACAAAGTTTCGCAACGTTGAGATCCGCGCTGCCCGCGGCAACAAGCTGACCGCCAAGAGCTGGCTGACCGAAGCGCCGCTGCGCATGCTGATGAACAACCTCGACCCGGAAGTCGCCGAGAACCCGAAAGAGCTGGTGGTTTACGGTGGTATCGGTCGTGCCGCGCGTAACTGGGAGTGCTACGACAAAATCGTCGAAAGCCTGACCAACCTGAATGACGACGAGACCCTGCTGGTGCAATCCGGCAAGCCGGTCGGCGTGTTCAAGACCCACAGCAACGCCCCGCGCGTACTGATCGCCAACTCCAACCTCGTCCCACACTGGGCGAGCTGGGAGCACTTCAACGAACTCGACGCCAAAGGCCTGGCCATGTACGGCCAGATGACCGCCGGCAGCTGGATCTACATCGGCAGCCAAGGCATCGTTCAAGGCACCTACGAAACCTTCGTTGAAGCCGGTCGCCAGCACTACAACGACAACCTCACCGGCAAGTGGGTATTGACCGCTGGCCTCGGTGGCATGGGCGGCGCGCAACCTCTGGCGGCAACCCTGGCGGGCGCTTGCTCGCTGAACATCGAATGCCAACAAGTGAGCATCGATTTCCGTCTGAAAAGCCGTTACGTCGACGAGCAAGCCAAAGACCTCGACGACGCCCTGGCGCGCATCGACAAGTACACCAAAGAAGGCAAAGCGATCTCCATCGCGCTGCTGGGTAACGCCGCAGAAATTCTCCCGGAACTGGTCAAGCGTGGCGTGCGCCCGGACATGGTCACCGACCAGACCAGCGCCCACGACCCGCTCAACGGTTACCTGCCGGCCGGCTGGACCTGGGACGAATACCGCGCCCGCGCCAAGACCGAGCCGGCTGCTGTGATCAAAGCCGCCAAGCAGTCGATGGCCGTACACGTCAAAGCCATGCTGGAATTCCAGAAGCAAGGCATTCCAACCTTCGACTACGGCAACAACATCCGCCAGATGGCCCAGGAAGAGGGCGTCGAAAACGCCTTCGATTTTCCCGGTTTCGTACCGGCTTACATCCGTCCGCTGTTCTGCCGTGGCATCGGCCCGTTCCGTTGGGCTGCACTGTCGGGTGATCCGCAAGACATCTACAAAACCGACGCCAAGGTCAAAGAACTGATCCCCGACGACGCGCACCTGCACAACTGGCTGGACATGGCCCGCGAGCGCATCAGCTTCCAGGGTCTGCCGGCGCGTATCTGCTGGGTCGGTCTGGGCCTGCGCGCCAAGCTCGGTCTGGCCTTCAACGAGATGGTTCGTAGCGGCGAGCTGTCGGCGCCGATCGTGATCGGTCGCGACCACCTCGACTCCGGCTCGGTCGCCAGCCCGAACCGTGAAACCGAATCGATGCAGGACGGCTCCGACGCCGTGTCCGACTGGCCTCTGCTCAACGCTCTGCTCAATACCGCGAGCGGCGCGACCTGGGTTTCCCTGCACCACGGCGGCGGTGTCGGCATGGGCTTCTCGCAGCACTCGGGCATGGTGATTGTCTGCGACGGTACCGACGAAGCGGCCGAGCGCATTGCGCGCGTGCTGCACAACGACCCGGCCACCGGTGTCATGCGTCACGCCGATGCCGGCTACCAGATCGCCATCGACTGCGCCAAGGAACAGGGCCTGAACCTGCCGATGATTACCGGAAAGTAATGCTTTCCCCTGTAGGAGTGAGCCTGCTCGCGATGAGGCCGGCACAATCAGCAAATGTGCTGACTGACACACCGCCATCGCGAGCAGGCTCACTCCTACAAAAGCAAAAGCCAAAAAAGAACAAAACCCGGAACAATCCACAGAGGTTGAATCATGGCTGTCAACACCGATCGTGCAAGCAACAAACCGTTGATCGAAAGGCGTTCGATCGACTACATCCCGGAAGCGGAAAGACACGGTCGTCTGTTCAGCCAATTCACCCTGTGGATGGGTGCGAATCTGCAAATCACCGCAATCGTCACCGGGGCCTTGGCCGTGGTGCTCGGTGGTGATGTGTTCTGGTCGCTGATCGGTCTGTTGATCGGTCAATTGCTCGGTGGCGGGGTGATGGCGCTGCATGCCGCGCAAGGGCCGAAACTGGGCTTGCCGCAGATGATCTCCAGCCGTGTGCAGTTTGGCGTTTACGGCGCGGCAATCCCGATCGTGCTGGTGTGCCTGATGTACCTGGGCTTCACCGCGACGGGCACGGTACTTTCCGGCCAGGCGCTGGGTCAGTTGTTTAACGTCAGCGACAGCGTCGGCATCCTGATTTTTGCCAGCGTCATGGTGCTGGTCACGGTGCTCGGCTATCGGGTGATCCACTGGATCGGCCGTGTCGCCAGCGTCATTGGCGTGATCGCTTTCGTCTTCCTGTTCTGGCGGCTGATGAGCCAGACCGACGTCGGCGCACTTCTGCAAATCCGTCATTTCAGCTGGAGCAGCTTCCTGCTCGCGGTGTCGCTCGCGGCCTCCTGGCAGATCGCGTTCGGCCCTTACGTGGCTGACTATTCCCGTTACCTGCCGAGCAAGACCTCGGCGGTGAAAACCTTCTTTGCCGCCGGTGCCGGTTCAGTGGTCGGCGCGCAAGTGGCGATGATTCTCGGCGTGTTCGCGGCGGCTTCGGCCAACGGCCAATTCGCCGGTCACGAAGTCGCCTACATCGTCGGTCTGGGCGGCACCGGTGCTACCGCAGCGCTGCTGTATTTCAGCATCGCATTCGGCAAGGTGACCATCTCGACGCTGAACTCCTACGGCAGCTTCATGTGCATCGCGACCATCATCAGTGGTTTCAAAGGCCATCTGACCGTTACGCGTATGCAGCGTCTGGTGTTCGTGCTGGTGATCGTCGGTGCGGCGACCTTGATCGCCTTGCTTGGTCAGCACTCGTTCCTCGGTGCGTTCAAGTCTTTCATCCTGTTCCTGCTCGCGTTTTTCACCCCGTGGAGTGCGATCAACCTGGTGGATTACTACTGCATCACCCGTGAGCGTTACGACGTGCCGGCGCTGGCCGATCCGAACGGTCGCTACGGTCGGTGGAACCTGCTCGGTATCAGCGTCTATGTGTTCGGTGTGCTGGTGCAGCTGCCGTTCATCTCCACCAAGTTCTACACCGGCCCGCTGGTGGCGGCCCTCGGTGATGTGGATATTTCCTGGATCATCGGCCTGCTGCTGCCAGCTGCCGTCTACTACGTGTGCGCAAAAAAATGGCACAGCGCGGTGCCCGATCAACTGATTCTGCCGGTCGAGCAGAACAGCGTTGTACAACCTAAAACAAGCGGGGCCGGTCGCGCTGCGGCGCAGGCCTGATTTGGACGTGGACAGGGCTGGATGCCTCTTGACTGCCGTAAGCCAATTCATGATTAGGAGCGTCACAACAATGAAATCGAACAAGACCCTGCTGACCACATTGCTGTCCATGGGCCTGCTGGCCAGTGCCGGTGCGACCCAAGCCGCCGGCTGGTGCGAATCGGGCAAACCGGTGAAATTCGCCGGGCTGAACTGGGAAAGCGGCATGCTCCTGACCGACGTGCTGCAAGTGGTGCTGGAGAAAGGTTACGACTGCAAGACTGACAGCCTGCCGGGCAATTCCATCACCATGGAAAACGCCCTGAGCAGCAACGATATTCAAGTGTTCGCCGAAGAGTGGGTTGGCCGCAGCGAGGTCTGGAACAAGGCCGAGAAGGCCGGCAAAGTCGTCGGTGTCGGCGCACCTGTGGTGGGCGCTGTCGAAGGCTGGTACGTGCCGCGTTACGTGATCGAAGGCGATGCCAAGCGCAAGCTGGAAGCCAAAGCCCCGGACCTGAAAAACATCGCTGACCTGGGCAAATACGCCGCCGTGTTCAAGGACGCCGAAGAGCCTTCCAAGGGCCGCTTCTACAACTGCCCGGCCGGCTGGACCTGCGAGCTCGATAACAGCGAAATGCTCAAAAGCTACGGCCTGGAAAGCAGCTACACCAACTTCCGTCCGGGCACCGGCCCGGCGCTGGATGCGGCGGTGCTGTCGAGCTACAAGCGTGGCGAGCCGATCCTGTTCTACTACTGGTCGCCAACCCCGCTGATGGGCCAGGTGGATCTGGTCAAACTGGAAGAAAAACCGGGCGTCGACAAGTCCGTGAGCATCAAGGTCGGCCTGTCGAAAACCTTCCACGACGAAGCCCCGGAACTGGTCGCCGTACTGGAAAAGGTCAATCTGCCGATCGACCTGCTGAACCAGAATCTGGGCCGCATGGCCAAGGAACGTATCGAGTCGCCAAAACTGGCGAAAATCTTCCTCAAGGAACATCCTGAGGTCTGGCATGCGTGGGTCAGTGCAGACGCAGCCAAGAAAATCGACGCGGCGCTGTAGGTCGATACCTCCCGGTCAACCGTGAGGCTGGCCGGGAGATATGCCGTAAACGCTTGATTGAGATTGCTGATTGAGAGCCGCTTATGTTTCCCGAAAGCTTTACCTTTTCCATCGCCGACTGGGTCAACGGTTGGGTCGATTCGCTGGTCACCAACTACGGTGATGTGTTCCGCCACATCTCCGATACGCTGCTGTGGGCCATCGTCAACCTCGAAGGCCTGCTGCGTGCGGCGCCGTGGTGGCTGATGCTGGCGATCGTCGGTGTGGTTGCCTGGCACGCCACGCGCAAAGTCGTGACCACGGCGGTCATCGTCGGTCTGCTGTTCCTCGTCGGCGCCGTTGGCTTGTGGGACAAGCTCATGCAGACGCTGGCGCTGATGATGGTCGCGACGATCATTTCGGTGCTGATCGGCATCCCGCTGGGGATTCTCTCGGCGCGCAGCAATCGCCTGCGTTCGGTGTTGATGCCGCTGCTCGACATCATGCAGACCATGCCGAGTTTCGTGTACCTGATCCCGGTGTTGATGCTGTTCGGTCTGGGCAAGGTCCCGGCGATTTTCGCCACGGTGATTTACGCTGCGCCACCGCTGATTCGCCTGACCGATCTGGGCATTCGCCAGGTTGACGGCGAAGTGATGGAAGCGATCAACGCGTTCGGCGCCAACCGCTGGCAGCAACTGTTCGGCGTGCAATTGCCGCTGGCCCTGCCAAGCATCATGGCCGGGATCAACCAGACCACCATGATGGCCCTGTCGATGGTAGTGATCGCCTCGATGATCGGCGCCCGTGGCCTCGGTGAAGATGTGCTGGTGGGGATTCAGACCCTCAACGTCGGACGTGGCCTCGAGGCTGGTCTGGCGATCGTGATTCTCGCAGTGGTCATCGACCGCATTACTCAGGCATACGGTCGGCCACGGCATGAGGTGAGCAAATGAGCAACACAACCGTGAGCAAGATCGAAGTCAAAAACGTCTTCAAGATTTTCGGCAACCGCGCCAAGGATGCATTGGCCATGGTCGGTCAGGGCAAAACCAAGGATCAGGTGCTGAGCGAGACCGGTTGCGTGGTCGGCGTTAACGATCTGTCGCTGAGCATCGGCACTGGCGAGATCTTCGTGATCATGGGCCTGTCCGGCTCCGGCAAGTCGACGCTGGTGCGCCACTTCAACCGGCTAATCGACCCCACCAGCGGCGCGATCCTCGTCGACGGTGTGGACATCCTGCAATACGACATGGACGCCCTGCGCGAATTTCGCCGGCACAAGATCAGCATGGTGTTCCAGAGTTTCGGCCTGTTGCCGCACAAGACTGTGCTCGACAACGTCGCCTACGGCCTGAAGGTCCGTGGCGAGAGCAAGCAAATGTGCTCGGAACGCGCGCTGCACTGGATCAATACCGTCGGCCTCAAAGGCTACGAAAACAAATACCCGCACCAGCTCTCCGGCGGCATGCGCCAGCGTGTTGGCCTGGCCCGGGCCTTGGCGGCGGACACCGACATCATCCTCATGGATGAGGCGTTCAGTGCCCTGGATCCGTTGATCCGCGCCGAGATGCAGGACCAGTTGCTGGAGCTGCAAAAGACCTTGCACAAGACCATCGTCTTTATCACTCACGATCTTGATGAGGCGGTGCGTATTGGTAACCGGATTGCGATTCTCAAGGATGGGCGACTGATTCAGGTGGGCACGCCGCGGGAGATTCTGCATTCGCCGGCGGATGAGTACGTTGACCGGTTCGTTCAGCGGCGTGCTGCGGTGGTTTAGAGAGATTTGTGTTGGCTGGGCTGGCCTCATCGCGAGCAGGCTCACTCCTACAGTTGGAAGGCGTACCCCTGTAGGAGTGAGCCTGCTCGCGATAGCGTCGGTGATGCTGCATCAATGTTCGGATGAGGTTAATGATGTCCCAGGCTGAAAAAATCGTTATCACCGGCGCCCCTCTGCGTTGGCAGGACGTGGTCGCTGTCGCCCGTCACGGCGCGCAACTTGAGCTGTCCAGTGACACCTGGGCGCGCATCGAAAACGCCCAAGGCATCGTCCAGCGCATCGTCGCAAGCGGCGAACGTGCCTATGGCGTCAACACCGGCCTGGGCGGTTTGTCCAACGTTTCCCTAAAAGACGTACAGCTGAGCCAGCTCTCGCGCAACACCTTGCTCAGCCACGCCTGCGGCGTCGGCCCGGTACTCGCCGACGAGCAGACCCGCGCGATCATCTGCGCGGCGATCCACAATTACAGCCACGGCAAATCCGGCATTCACCGCCGTGTCGTCGAAGCGCTGCTGGCGCTGCTCAATCGCGGCATCACTCCGCAAGTGCCATCGCAAGGTTCGGTGGGTTACCTGACGCACATGGCGCACATCGGCATCACGTTGCTCGGCGTTGGCAATGTCAGCTATCGCGGGCAGATTATTTCCGCACAGCAAGCATTGGCCGAAGAAGGCCTGCAACCGGTGCAACTCGGCGCGAAGGACGGCTTGTGCCTGGTCAACGGCACGCCGTGCATGACCGGTCTCAGCTGTCTGGCGATTGCCGATGCGACAAGATTGGTGCAGTGGGCGGATGTCATCGGCGCGATGAGTTTCGAAGCCCAGCGCGGCCAGATCGACGCCTTCGACGCTGAAATCATCGCGCTGAAACCGCATCCAGGCATGCAGCAGGTCGGCATCAATCTGCGCGCCTTGCTCGATGGCAGTGAAGTGATCGCATCGAGCAAGGGCATTCGTACTCAGGACGCCTTGAGCATCCGTTCGATTCCACAGGTGCACGGCGCCGCGCGGGATCAACTGGAACATGCGATCAAGCAGGTCGAAGCCGAACTCAACGGCTGCACTGATAACCCATTGTTGCTCGGCACGCCGGACAACTTCCGGGTGATGTCGCAAGCCAACCCGCACGGGCAATCGGTGGCGATGGCGGCCGATTTGCTGGCGATTGCCATGGCCGAAATCGGCTCGATCGCCGAGCGTCGCCTCGACCGGCTGGTGAACCCGCATGTCAGCGGTCTGCCGGCATTTCTGGTGGCCAATCCGGGGGTGAACTCGGGGATGATGATCGTCCAGTACGTCGCTGCGTCACTGTGTGCGGAGAACCGCCAATTGGCGCAACCAGCGGTGCTCGATAACTACATCACCTCGGGCCTGCAGGAAGACCATTTGAGCATGGGCACCAACGCTGCGCTGAAGCTGCACCGCGCGTTGGAAAACTGCACGCAAATCCTCGCCATCGAGTATCTGTTGGCGGCGCAGGCGTTTGAATTCCTCAAGGAACAACGCTTTGGCATGGGCACTGACCGCGCGTGGCGACTGCTGCGCGAAACGGTTCCGGCCTACGATCAGGATCGCTGGCTGGCGCCGGATATTGCCGCCGCTGCGAGCGTGTTGAAAAAGCCGAATCTGCTGCACAGCGTTCTATCGAATTTGCATTGAAAAACTACCCTGCCAGCGTGCCAAGGCGCCGGATGCCCACAAGGCTGAAAGCGACGGATAACGGAATGCTCCGGAGCGAATGGCAAGTTAATAACAAACTCTCAAAAGGAGCATTTAAATGACTGCGCTGAACCTGATTCCCGGCCAACTGAGCCTGGCCCAACTGCGTGACGTCTACCAGAACCCGGTCAAGCTGACGCTCGACAACAGCGCATCGCAGCAGATCGAAGCCAGCGTTGCCTGCGTCGAGCAGATCCTCGCCGAGAACCGCACCGCGTACGGCATCAACACCGGTTTCGGCCTGCTGGCCTCGACACGCATCGCCAGCGAAGACCTGGAAAACCTCCAGCGTTCGCTGGTGTTGTCCCACGCTGCGGGCGTTGGCGTGCCGATCAGCGATGAGCTGGTAAGGCTGATCATGGTGCTCAAGGTCAACAGCCTCAGCCGTGGTTTCTCCGGCATCCGTCGCGTGGTGATCGATGCGCTGATCGCGCTGATCAATGCCGAGGTTTATCCGCATATTCCGCTGAAAGGTTCGGTGGGCGCTTCGGGTGATCTCGCGCCGTTGGCGCATATGTCGCTGGTGCTGCTGGGTGAGGGCAAGGCGCGCTACAAGGGTGAGTGGATGGAAGCCACTGAAGCGCTGAAGGTTGCGGGTCTGACGCCGCTGACTTTAGCGGCTAAAGAAGGTCTGGCGCTGCTCAACGGGACTCAGGTTTCCACGGCGTTCGCCCTGCGTGGTTTGTTTGAAGGTGAAGACTTGTTCGCTGGCGCATTGGCGCTGGGTGGTCTGACGGTTGAAGCGGTGCTGGGTTCGCGCTCGCCGTTCGATGCGCGCATTCACGCGGCGCGTGGCCAGAAAGGTCAGATCGATGCGGCTGCGGCTTATCGTGATCTGCTCGGTGAGCGCAGCGAAGTGTCCGACTCGCATCAGAATTGCGAGAAGGTTCAGGATCCGTACTCGCTGCGTTGCCAGCCGCAAGTCATGGGCGCCTGCCTGACCCAGTTCCGTCAGGCCGCTGAAGTGCTGGCCGTTGAAGCCAACGCCGTTTCCGACAACCCGCTGGTGTTTGCCGCTGAAGGCGACGTGATTTCCGGCGGCAACTTCCACGCCGAACCGGTGGCCATGGCCGCTGACAATATGGCATTGGCCATCGCCGAGATCGGCTCGCTGAGCGAACGTCGTATCTCGCTGATGATGGACAAGCACATGTCGCAACTGCCGCCGTTCCTCGTCGCCAATGGCGGCGTGAACTCCGGGTTCATGATTGCTCAAGTAACTGCTGCGGCATTGGCCAGCGAAAACAAGGCGTTGTCGCATCCGCATTCGGTGGACAGTTTGCCGACTTCGGCTAACCAGGAAGACCACGTTTCGATGGCGCCTGCTGCGGGCAAGCGATTGTGGGAAATGGCTGAAAACACTCGCGGGATTCTCGCGGTGGAGTGGCTGGCAGCGGTGCAGGGGCTGGACCTGCGTAACGGTCTGAAAACTTCGGCGAAGCTGGAACAGGCGCGGGCGATTTTGCGCAAGGAAGTGCCGTTTTATGAGAAGGACCGCTTCTTTGCGCCGGACATCAATGCGGCGACTGAATTGCTGGCTTCGCGGTGTTTGACTGAGCTTGTTTCGGCGAAATTGCTGCCTAGTTTGTAAGTGTGTTTTCAGGGGAAGTTCTGTTGTTAGTGAAATCGATCCCCCTCACCCCAGCCCTCTCCCCCAGGGGGGAGAGGGGGAAGGGAGCCGATCTTCATGGTTTTCAAAGCCTGAGTTCGGCTCAAGATTTTCAGGTCGATGTACCTCGACAGAACAACCCGGTCAGTTCTTCTTCTCCTGGGAGTGAGAGGGGGAAGGGAGTCGATCTTCATGGTTTTCAAAGCCTGAGTTCGGCTCGAGATTTTCAGGTCGCTGTACCTCGACAGAACAACCCGGTCAGTTCTTTTTCTTCCGTGTGAGAGAGATTGAAAGGGAGCCGGTCTCGGTGAGCTTCAAGGCCTGAGTTCGGCACAGAAATTCCAGGTCGGCGTACCTCGACAGAACAACCCGGTCAGTCCCCTCTCCCTCCGGGAGAGGGCTAGGGTGAGGGGCTTTTGAAGGTCACCCACCAAACCAACCCCAACGGAGGCCAACAGTGAAAACCCTCTGGCAACACTGCCACGTCGCAACCATGGCGCAAGGCGTCTACTCGATCATCGAGGATGCGGCCATCGTGACGTCCGGTGCGCTCATCGAGTGGATCGGCCCGCGCAATCAATTGCCCTCCGGTGAATACCCGGCGGTCAACGACCTGCAAGGCGCATGGGTCACCCCCGGCCTGATCGACTGCCACACCCACACCGTGTTCGGTGGCAACCGCAGCGGCGAATTTGAAAAGCGTCTGCAAGGCGTCAGCTATGCGGAAATCGCGGCATCCGGCGGTGGCATCGCCAGCACCGTGCGCGCGACACGCGAAGCGACCGAAGACGAACTGTTCGCCAGCGCCGCCAAACGCCTGAAGAGCCTGATGCGCGACGGTGTGACCACGGTCGAGATGAAGTCCGGCTACGGCCTCGATCTGGTCAACGAGCGCAAAATCCTTCGGGTCATCCGTCGTCTGCAGAAAGAGCTGCCGATCAGCGTGCGCAGCACCTGTCTGGCCGCCCACGCGCTGCCGCCTGAGTACAAGGATCGCGCCGACGATTACATCGATCTGGTCTGCAACGAAATACTCCCCGCGCTCGCCGCCGAAGGTTTGGTCGACGCCGTGGACGCGTTCTGTGAATACCTGGCGTTCTCGCCGGAGCAAGTCGAACGCGTGTTCATCGCCGCGCAAAAACTCGGTCTGCCGGTGAAGTTGCACGCCGAACAATTGTCCTCGCTGCACGGCTCCAGCCTTGCCGCGCGCTACAAGGCGTTGTCTGCTGATCACTTGGAGTTCATGGACGAAGCCGATGCCATCGCCATGGCCGAAGCCGATACCGTCGCGGTGCTGCTGCCGGGCGCGTTCTACTTCCTGCGCGAAACCCAGTTGCCGCCAATGGACGCTCTGCGCAAGCACAAGGTGAAGATCGCCATCGCCAGCGACCTCAACCCCGGCACCTCGCCGGCGCTGTCATTGCGGCTGATGTTGAACATGGCCTGCACCTGCTTCCGCATGACCCCGGAAGAAGCCCTGGCCGGGGCGACGATTCACGCTGCGCAAGCGCTGGGAATGGCCGATACCCACGGCTCGCTGGAAGTCGGCAAGGTCGCGGATTTCGTTGCCTGGCACATCGATCGCCCGGCGGATCTGGCCTATTGGCTGGGTGGCGATCTGGACAAACGCGTCGTGCGTCACGGCGTCGAATCAAGTCTGTAGGAGAGCGGTTGTGGATAAGGTTTTGAACTTCAAACAAGGTCGTGTGCCGTTGCTGATCAGCATGCCGCATGCCGGTGTGCGGCTGACCCCGGTGGTCGCGGCCGGGTTGATCCCTGATGCGAAAAGCCTGCCGGATACCGACTGGCATATTCCGCAGCTCTACGACTTCGCCGAAGAGCTCGGCGCCAGTACGTTGGCTGCCGAGTACTCGCGGTTCGTCATCGACTTGAACCGTCCGTCCGACGACAAACCGTTGTACGCCGGTGCAACCACCGGGCTGTATCCGGCGACGTTGTTCGATGGCATTCCGTTGTTCAGGGAGGAGCTGGAACCGTCGAAAGAAGAGCGCGCGACTTACCTTGAACAGATCTGGACGCCGTATCACCGCACCCTTCAGGAAGAGCTGGCGAGGCTGAAGGCCGAGTTCGGTTATGCACTGCTGTTCGATGCGCACTCGATCCGCTCGATCATCCCGCATCTGTTCGACGGCAAACTGCCGGACTTCAACCTCGGTACCTTCAACGGCGCCAGTTGCGATCCGCAGTTGGCGACACAGCTGGAAGCGATCTGCGCACGCCACGGCAATTACACACACGTGCTCAACGGCCGCTTCAAGGGCGGCCATATCACCCGTCATTACGGCAACCCGGCCGAGAACATTCACGCCGTGCAGCTGGAGTTGTGCCAGAGCACCTACATGGAAGAGTTCGAACCGTTCCGCTATCGCGCCGACTTGGCCGAGCCGACGCAAATAGTGCTCAAGGAATTGCTGCAAGGCTATCTGGCCTGGGCAAAGTCTCACTACACCGGCTGATCCACCCCTGTAGGAGCTGCCGAAGGCTGTGATCTTGATCGTTCCCACGCTCCGCGTGGGAATGCGGCCCGTGAAGCTCCGCGTCACTGGACGCGGAGCGTCCCAAGAGGCATTCCCACGCAGAGCGTGGGAACGATCAGGCCCCGGAGCATGCTCATTGACGTAAATCGGGTTTATGATGCCCAACGGCAGAATAATAGAAGTCCCCCCAGGGATGACCTCGACCCCTTACGGAGCGCGCAATGCAGACTTTGTTTCCGCAGATCAAACCTCACG
>Ga0160444_100564_pt1 | contig 14297 bp, 10 predicted proteins | sample HID1972K_E1MG_FD_108232 | JGI IMG/M metagenome (GOLD analysis project Ga0160444, IMG submission 108232) | Enriched pill bug-associated microbial communities from UW Madison campus, WI, USA - HID1972K_E1 MG | ecosystem: Host-associated > Arthropoda: Insects > Digestive system > Unclassified ... | reverse complement strand
CATCCCGAACTCGGAAGTGAAACGCAGCTGCGCCGATGGTAGTGTGGCTCAAGCCATGCGAGAGTAGGTCATCGCCAGGGTTTATACCCAAAACCCCGCTGCTCACGCAGCGGGGTTTTTCCTTTTTTTGCAGGCAGTGGATTTTCCGCACCTGCCGCCCACGGGCAAGAACGCGAGCCGGCGCAGTACCGATGCGACGTGCTCCAACCGTCTCCCTGGTGAAATCAGCGCTGTGGCACCACCCGATCCCATCCCGAACTCGGAAGTGAAACGCAGCTGCGCCGATGGTAGTGTGGCTCAAGCCATGCGAGAGTAGGTCATCGCCAGGGTTCAAAACTGAAAACCCCGCTGCCCGTGCAGCGGGGTTTTTCTTTATGCCGATGGCATCTGGGGTAGAGCCGACCCATGGTCGGCTGCACAACACCAACAGGTTCCGACGTGAGAAGCAGCCGACCATGGGTCGGCTCTACCGGCATGGAGAAGCGACGTCCCAACCGGCATAGAAAAACGGCGCCCCGAAGGGCGCCGCTTCCCACAGCATCCAAGCTGGCGAACTTACTTCGCAGCCGGCGCCGGGGCCTTGTCCTTCATCATCGCATCGCGTGCGGCCTTGAAGGGGTTGCCCTCATACCAGTTCGGCCAGCGATCGCCTGCCGCCAGTTCCTTGCCGACGCCGTGCAGCAGCTGCAGGTCTTCGACGGTACCGTCCAGCTTCCACGTCGCGGCGTCGTACTCGTCCTTCGGGCCATGGTAGCGGTTGCGGCCATAGTCTTCGCTCACCTTGCGGCCAGCATCCACGCCGCCCTCGCGAAGATCCTCGCCCCCATCGGCATACAGCGCCGGGACGCCGGCCTTGGCGAAGTTGAAGTGGTCCGAACGGAAGTAGAAACCACTCTGCACCGAGGTCTCGCCGTGCAGGGTGCGGCCCTGTGCGGCGGCCAGCGGCTTGAGGATGTCTTCCAGCTCCGAGCTGCCGTAACCGGTAATGGTCATGTCCTTCGCGCGACCGGCCACCGACATCGCATCGATGTTGATCACCCCGGCGATCTTGTCCAGCGGGAAGGTCGGATGGGCCACGTAGTACTTCGAACCCAGCAGGCCAGATTCCTCCAGTGTCACCGCGAGGAACACGGCCGAACGTGCCGGCTTCGGATCCTGATGCACCATCGCGTCGGCCACCTCGAGTATGCCGGCCACGCCGGTGGCGTTGTCCACCGCACCGTTGTAGATGTTGTCGCCGGTTTCGCCTTCATGCTTGCCCAGGTGGTCCCAGTGGGCCATGTACAGCACCGCTTCGTCCGCCCGCGAGCTGCCCGGCAGCACGCCGACTACATTGCGCGAGGTCTTCCCGGCGGTGGTGCTCTTCAGGTCCACCGACAGCGTGGCCTTCAGCGGCACCGGCTTGAAGCCGCGCTTGTTCGCATCCTTGTAGGCCTGCGCCAGGTCCAGGCCGGCACCGGCGAACAGCGCCTTGGCCGCCTCGGCGCTCAGCCAGCCCTGCACCGGCAGGCGCGGTTCCGGATCGTCCTTGGCCGGCAGGTCGTACTGCGGGCCGGCCCAGGAGTTCTTGACCACGTCCCAACCGTAGGAAGCGCCGGCGGTGTCGTGCACGATCAGCGCCGCGGCGGCGCCCTTGCGCGCGGCTTCCTCGAACTTGTACGTCCAACGACCGTAATAGGTCATGCGCTTGCCATCGAACAAGGTCGCATCGTCGGCATGGAACCCCGGGTCGTTGACGAACATCACCACAGTCTTGCCCTTCCAGTCCTGGCCGGCGTAATCGTTCCACTTCTGCTCCGGCGCATCCACGCCGTAGCCGACGAACACGATGTCGCTGCCGTCGACCTTCACCTCGGGGTTCCCGGTACGCGTGCCGACCACCATGTCGGTGCCGAACTGCAGCTCGCTGGCCTTGCCGTCCTGCTCGATCTTCAGCGTGGTGCTTTCATCGGCAGTGGTTTCGGTCATCGCCACGTCCTGGAACCAGCTGTCGCCATTGCCGGGCTGCAGGCCGATGCGCTGCATCTGGTCGCGGATGTAGTTGACGGTCAGCTCCTCGCCCCTGCTGCCCGGCGCGCGTCCCTCGAACTCGTCCGAAGCCAGGGTCTTCACCAGTTCGGCGAAGTCGGCTTCATTGATCTCCGGGGAGAAGGTGTGCGCGCTGGCCGGCGACGTGCTGGCGGTGGCATCAGGCGCGGGCGCTTCGGCGGGCTGGGGGGACGGTTCGCCCTTGCAGGCGGTCAAGGCCGCGGACGCGGCAAGGCAGAGCAGTAGTTTGCGGGGCATCATGGAATCCTGCTGGGTGTGGGACCGGCCTGCGCGGCAGGCGCGGCACGGGAAATCAGTTGTCCGGCGCGGTGTCGGTATCGAAGCTCAGCGGCTCGGCGCCACTGACCGGCCCGATCTTCGCCGTGCGGTGCACGTACAGCACCACGTCGCGCTCGAACTGCAGCGCGCCTTCGACCACCGCCTTCGGACCGACGATGATGCGTGGCTTGCGGCCGGGAGTCAGCGACAGGCTGAAGCTCGGCTTCTTGACGTGGATGCCGCCGCCAACGGTGGAGCCGATGCCGACGGTAATGTCGCCGTTGACGGTCTGGATATCGCCATCCAGCCGCGTTTCGACCAGGCCGATGCCGCCGTTCACGGTTGCGACGCTGCCCTGGATCTGGCTGCGGCGGTCGCTGAAGATGCCACCATTGACCGTCTCCACGCTGCCGCGCGCGATCACCTGCGGCGCCAGACGCACGCCGCCGTTGACGGTGGCGATGCCGCCGGTGCGCGCGCCGGCACCGATCCGGATGCTGCCGTTGACTGTTTCGATGTCGCCGGTTTCCACGCCATCGGCCACGCGGATGCTGCCGTTGACCGTTTCCAGGTCGCCATAGCGCTGGCCTGGCTCGGCGCTGATGCTGCCGTTGACCTTGCTGACGTCTTCCTGCGCGAGGGCGGGGCCGTTGGCACCTGCGAGCAGCAGTGCCAGGATCAGGGAAGGTGCTTTCATAAGTATCCTTGTGTGGTGCATGCGGCTGGCAGGCCGCCCGGCAAAGATGTCACCATGCCGCACTGGAAACCGCATCTGCCTGAAGTCACTGGAAAGCCCTTGCGCGCCAATGCTTTTCCCTCACGTATCGCTAACACCCGCTGGCCGGCCCTGGCCTGCGGCGTGCTGCTGCTCCTGCTGCAGGGCCTGTTCGCCCCGCCGGACGCGCTGGCGCAGTCCACCCGCGAGGCCGAGCGCAAGCTGCAGAAACTGCGAAGCGAGCTGAAGGGCGTCGCCCAGGAACGTCGCGAGCTGGATGGCCAGCGCGGGAAGGCGACCCGCCAGTTGCGCGAGATGGACGAGAAGGTCGCGCGCAGCGGTCGTACCCTGGCGCAGACCGAGGCGGCACTGAAGGAGCAGGACGCCGCGCTGGCCGAACTGGAGGCGCGGCGTGCCGGGCTGGATGGCAACCTGCAGCAGCAGCGCCGTGAACTGGCCGGGCTGCTGCGTGGCGCCTACCGGCTGGGCAACCATGCGCCGCTGAAGCTGCTGCTCTCGCAGGACACGGTGGCCGATGGCAACCGCGTGCTGGCCTACCACCGCTACCTGCAGCGCGAGCGCAGCCAGCGCATCCAGGTCCTGACCCGGGACCTGGAGGAGCTGCAGACCGTGCAGGCGCAGATCGCCGCCCGCCGCCAGGAGCTGCAGGCTACCCGCGAGCAGCAGAAGCAGCAGGTCGCGGCGCTGGCCGGCGACCGTCGCCAGCGCGAGCGCGCGGTGGCCGTGCTTGAGCAGCAGTTCAAGGACCGCAGCGAACGCGAGAAGGCGCTTGGGCAGGACGCCAAGGCACTGGAAACCCTGCTGGCCAACCTGCGCGCCGCCGCCGCGCGTGCCGAAGCCGAACGCCGCGCTGCCGCCCGCCGTGCCGCCGCGGAAAAAGCGGCCGCGGACAAGGCGGTGGCCGAGGGCCGCACGCCGCCGCGCGCGACCAGGGTGCCTCCCGTCGTGGCATCGGCACCCGCGCCCAAGGTCGGCGGCCTGGGCTGGCCGCTGTCCGGCAACCTGCTCGCGCGCTACGGCGGCAAGCTGCCCGACGGGCGCACCAGCAACGGCGTGCTGATCGGTGCGTCGGCCGGCAGCACGGTCACGGCGGTGGCCGACGGTACCGTGGTGTTCTCCGACTGGATGACCGGCTACGGCATGATCCTGATCGTCGACCATGGCAACGGCTACATGAGCCTGTACGCACACAACGACACCCTGCTCAAGGACCCGGGTGCCACGGTGAAGCGTGGCGATGCCGTGGCCAAGGTCGGCAATTCGGGGGGCCAGGGTGTGACCGCGCTGTACTTCGAGCTGCGTCGCAACGGCCAGCCGGTGAACCCGGACAGCTGGCTGCAGCGGCGCTGAATCGCCGCCGCTGCCCGGGACGTCCTGTTCAACGGGAATTTACCGGTGCTTGACGCATAATCGGCCCATGCATCCCTCGCGCACCGCCTGCACGGGAGCATCCGCAACCGTCTCCAGGAGTGCTTCATGCGTCCAGTCCGAACCGCCACCCTGCTGCTGGCCCTGATGCCGTCGCTCGCACTGGCCCAGCAGCAACCGGCCCCGGCCACGGACAGCGACAGCAGCTCGGCCAGCAGTGAGGAAGCGGCGACGTCGAAGGTGCCGCTGGAAGAGATCCGTCGCTTCGTCGGCGTCTACAACGCGGTGCGCGCGGCCTACGTCGACCCGGTGGACGACAGGAAACTGATGCAGGACGCGGTGCGCGGGCTGCTGCTCGACCTTGATCCGCACAGCACCTATTTCGACAAGGAAGACGCCCAGGCCTTCGACGAGCAGGCCAACGGTGCCTACGAAGGCATCGGCGTGGAACTGCAGCAGCAGCCGGACAACAGCAGCCTGAAGGTCATCGCGCCGATCGACGACACGCCGGCCGCGCGTGCCGGCGTCCTCGCCGGCGACCTGATCATCGCCATCGACGGCAAGCCGATCAGCGCCATCGAGGCCAGCGAACCCCTGCGTGGTCCGGCCGGCAGCAAGGTGGTGCTCACCCTGGTGCGCGAAGGCAGGGCCAAACTATTCGATGTCACCCTGGCGCGCGAGACCATCCGCGTGACCAGCGTGCGCAGCCGCATGCTGGAGCCCGGTTACGGCTATATCCGCCTGAGCACGTTCCAGGCCGACACCGGCTCGGATTTCCAGAAGCACGTGCAGCAGCTTGCGAAGCAGGCCGGTGGCCAGCTCAAGGGACTGGTGCTGGACCTGCGCAGCAATCCGGGCGGCCTGCTGACCGCCGCGGTGCAGGTCGCCGACGATCTGCTGGAGAAGGGCAACATCGTCAGCACCCGGGGCCGCATCAGCATCAGCGATGCGCGCTTCGATGCCACGCCGGGCGATCTGCTCAAGGGCGCCCCGGTGGTGGTGCTGGTGGATGCCGGCTCGGCAAGCGCTTCGGAGGTGCTGGCCGGCGCGCTGCGCGACAACGGCCGCGCGCGCGTGGTCGGCAGCCGCACGTTCGGCAAGGGCTCGGTGCAGACCGTGCTCCCGCTGGACAACGGCGACTCGGTGAAGCTGACCACCGCACGGTATTTCACCCCGAGCGGCAAGTCGATCCAGGCCACCGGCATCGTGCCGGAGGTGGAGCTGAAACCGGCCCCGCGCGAAGGCGACGACGAACCGTCGTCCAGCTTCGGCGATTTCAGTGAAGCGACCCTGCCCGGCCACCTGCAGGGCGATGAGGAAGGCGTCGAGGGCTACCAGGCCGGCGACGTGTTGACCGGTGACGGCCCGATCGACGACGCACTGGCCGAGCTGAAGAACCCGGGCTCGGTCGCCGCCCGCCTGAAGGAAGAAGCCGCCAGGGAACCGGCCAGGCCCTAGAATCCCTGCCGCTTGCGCAACCGCCGCGCGATCGCCGCGCGCACATACACCCCGTACAGCACGCCGAAGCCGAAACCGGCGATGTGCGCCCACCACGCCACCATGCCGAAGCTCGGGCCGATGTGCGCGAATACCACCTGCAGCACCGCCCACATGCCGATCAGCAGGTAGGCCGGCGCGCGCACGAACTCCAGGAACAGGCCGAGCGGGATGACCACGCCCAGCCGTGCACCGGGGAACAGCGCCAGGTAGGCCCCGATCAAGGCCGACACCGCGCCGCTGGCGCCGATGATGATCTGGTCGGGATTGCCCATCGTGTACACGGCGGTGAGGTTGGAGAACGCGCCGCCGAACAGGAACAGCAGGATCAGCCGCCAGGGCCCCAGCACGCGCTCGGCAGGCAGGCCGAAGATCAGCAGGAACACCAGGTTGCCGAGCAGGTGCGACCAGTCCGCATGCAGGAACAGCGCGGTGAACAGGCGCAGCACGCTGCCGTCCTTCAACGCCGCCCACCAGTCCTGGGCGTGGGTCAGCCCGGTGGACAAGGCTCCCCAGTCCAGCCACAGGCTGCGGCGCGCTTCGTCCGGGCGCGACAGGGCCCACAGGAAGGCGAGCCAGACCGCGGCGAACAACAGCGGCGTGGCCCAGCGGAAGGCTGCTTTCCGGCGTGAGGGAAGCGAAACGAACATGGCCGCTAGCGTAGCCCGAGCGCGGCCCGGGCGGGGGGGACCATCGCATTCAGTTTTTTATCGGGCAAACCCGTCAGGCTGTTATTGTTTCATTAACAGCTCTGGGTAATACTCGCATACGGCGTCGTATGTCGGGAGGGGAATCCGGCGCGTCCCGGCGGGCTTCCAGGCCTGCCCGGGTCGCAGGCGCATGCTGAGCAAACAACCGCTTTCCGGAGAGAACAACGATGCAAACCGCTTCCACTTTCGCCCGTATCACCGTGCTGGCCCTCGGCATCGCCGGTGCGCTGGCCGCCACCGACGCCAACGCGGCCGCCTTCCAGCTGGCCGAGAAGAGTGCCAAGGGCCTGGGCCGCGCCTTCGCCGGCTCCGGCAGCGCCGAGGGCGACGCCTCGATCATCGCGGCAAACCCGGCCGGCATGCGCCAGCTCGACGGTCGCGTGATCCAGGGCGACCTGAGCGCGATCAGCTTCAAGGCCGAGTTCGAAGGCAGCGGCCGTACTCCGGTCGGCACGCCGCAGACCGGCGGTGACGGCGGCGACGCCGGCATGATCGCACCGGTCCCGGCCGGCTACTTCCACACCCCGATCGGCGACAAGGCCCACTTCGGTGTCTCGTTGACCGCGCCGTTCGGCTTCAAGACCGAGTATGACAATGGCTGGGTCGGCCGTTACAGCGGCCTGAAGACCGACCTGAAGGCGATCGACCTCGGGTTTGCGATGTCCTACGACGTCAACCCGTACGTGTCCTTCGGCGCGTCGGTGTTCGTCGAGCACCTGACCATCGAGCTGAGCAACGCGATCGACTTCGGCACCGCGCTGGCACAGTCGGGGGTCCCGGGCTTCGCGCCGGGCAATGCCGATGGCAAGCTGACCGTCGAAGGCGACAACAATGCGGTGGGCTGGACTGTCGGCGGCTTGTTCAGCATCGATGAGAACACCCACATCGGCCTGAGCTACCGTTCCAAGGTCGAGCACAAGATCACCGGTGGCGACGCCACCTTCGATCGGGGCCGTGCGGCTCCCGTGCTGGATGTCGCGGCTCCGGGCATGTACGTGACCACCTCCGGCAAGGCCACCGTGACCCTGCCGGCTTCGGCCACCCTGAGCGTGACCCACAAGGTCAACGACCGCTGGACCGTGATGGGCGACGTCAGCCGCACCGCCTGGTCGAGCGCGTTCGACCAGGTGACCATCGACTATGCGTCCAGCCAGCCCGATTCGGTGCTGGAGTTCGGTTACCGCGACACCACCTTCGTGTCGCTGGGTACCGACTACAAGCTGAGCGACACCGTGACCCTGCGTGGCGGCATCGCGCTGGACCAGACCCCGACCACCGATGCGCACCGCGACGTGCGCGTGCCGGACACCAGCCGCAAGTGGCTGTCGCTGGGCGTGGGCTGGACCCCGTCGGAGAACGTCGAATACAACCTGGGTTACACCCATCTGTTCACCAGCGACCCGAACGTGTTCGTCAACCCGACCACCAACAACCAGGGCAACTCGCTGGCGGGCAAGTACAAGGTCCGCGGCGACGTGCTGGCAGTGTCGATGCAGTACAAGTTCTGATCCAGCGCGGCAACGCGCAGTGGCAGGACCCTGGGGACCCCGCGCAAGCGGGGTTTCCTTTTTTCCGGCCGTGACGCTGCCCGCGCGTGCGGTGACAATGGGCGATGGATCTTTCCAGCCCCGCCTTCCAGCTTGAGATCGCCGCCAACGTCGCCGCCGCCGCATCGATTCTGCTGGCGGGACGCAACAGCGTGCACGGATGGTGGCTGAGCCTCATCGCCGGTGCATTGCTGGCGCTGCTGTTCCTGCACGCGCGGCTGTATGGCCAGGTGGCGCTGCAGGGTTTCTTCATCGTGGTCGGCGCGCTGGGCTGGTGGCAGTGGCTGCGCGGCGACGGCGGGGCGCCATTGCCGATCACCCGCATGCCGAAGCGTGCGTGGCCGTGGTTGGCGCTGCTGGTGGTCGTGGCGGTTCCTGGCCAGGGCTGGCTGCTGGCGCATTACACCGATGGCCATGCGCCGTACGCGGACGCGGCGATGCTGGTGTTGAGCATGATCGGCCAGCTGATGATGATGCGGCGCAAGCTGGAATGCTGGTGGGTATGGCTGCTGGTGAACAGCATCGCGGTGCCGTTGTATTACAGCGGCGGCCTGTACGTGACCACGCTGCTGTACGTCGGCTTCTGGATCAATGCGGTGGTCGCACTGCGCCACTGGCGGAGGCTGATGCACCGGCACGCCGCAGGGTAGAGCCGACCCTGGGTCGGCCCTGCCTCGTTCCTCAAAGGCAGCGGGTCATGGACCCGCTCTACCGCTTCCTGAAAGCCATCAATCGCCCAGCGTCAGCAGCGAGGCATTGCCGCCGGCGGCGGTGGTGTTCACCGTGACCGTCTTCTCGGTGGCGAAGCGCAGCAGATAGTGCGGGCCGCCGGCCTTCGGACCGGTGCCGGACAGGCCCTGGCCGCCAAACGGCTGCACGCCGACCACCGCGCCGATCTGGTTGCGGTTGACGTACACGTTGCCGACATGGACGCCGTTGGTGATGCGTTCCACCGTCTCGTCGATGCGCGAATGCACGCCCAGGGTCAGGCCGTAACCGGTCGCGTTGATCTGCTCGATCACCGCGTCCAGCTGATCGCCCTTCCAGCGGATGACGTGCAGCACCGGCCCGAAGATCTCGCGCTGCAGCTGCGCCAGGTCCTTCAGCTCATACGCGCGCGGGGCGAAGAAGCAGCCGTGGGCGGCCTCGGTGGGCAACGGCGCGGCCGCGATCAGGCGGGCCTCGCGGTCCATGCGCTCGGCGTGGTCCTGCAGGATCTTCAGCGCGTCGGCATCGATCACCGGGCCGACGTCGGTGGACAGCAGGCCCGGATCGCCGACCTTCAGCTCCGCCATCGCACCGGCGAGCATGGTCATCACCTTGTCGGCGATATCGTCCTGCACGAACAGCACGCGCGCGGCCGAGCAGCGCTGGCCGGCGGACGTGAACGCCGAACCGATCGCATCCTTGACCAGCTGTTCCGGCAGCGCCGAGGAATCGGCGATGAACGCGTTCTGGCCGCCGGTCTCGGCAATCAGCACGCCGATCGCCGCATCACGCGAGGCCATGGCGCGGTTGATCGCACGAGCGGTGTCGGTGGAGCCGGTGAAGGCTACGCCGGCCACGCGCGGATCGGCGGTCAGCGCCGCACCGACGGTGGCACCGTCGCCCGGCACGAACTGCAGCACGTCGGCCGGCACGCCGGCATCGTGCAGCAGTTTCACCGCGTAATAGCCGATCAGGTTGGTCTGCTCGGCCGGCTTGGCGATCACGCTGTTGCCGGCCGCCAGCGCCGCGCTGACCTGGCCGAGGAAGATCGCCAGCGGGAAATTCCACGGGCTGATGCACACGAACACGCCGCGGCCATGCAACTGCAGCTCGTTGGATTCGCCGGTCGGGCTCGGCAGCTTCTCGGCATGGCCGAACTGCTCGCGTGCCTGCCTGGCGTAGTAGCGCAGGAAATCCACCGCCTCGCGCACTTCAGCCACGCCGTCGGGCAGGCTCTTGCCGGCTTCCTTGACGCACAGCGCCATGAACTCGGCCATGCGCGATTCGAGCTGGTCGGCGGCGTGTTCGAGGATGGCGGCGCGGCTGGCGGCCGGGGTGCGGTTCCATGCCGGCTGCGCGGCGACCGCGTTGGCCAGCGCCTTCTGCACCGTGGCGCTGTCCGCGGCCTGCCAGTGGCCGACGATCTCGCGGCTGTCGGCAGGATTGTTCACCGGCAGCGTGGCGCCACCGGGGGAGGCGCCCGGCACCAGCGGTGCCGCCTGCCATGGCTTGATCGCGGCATCGAGCTGCTCGGCGAGCGCGCGCAGTGCGTTGTCGTTGGCCAGGTTGATGCCCATGGAATTGTTCCTGTCGTGGTTCTGGCTGCGCAGCAGGTTCACCGGCAGCGGGATCTTGGGATGCGGGATCGAATCGAACGCGGACACCATCTCGACCGGGTCGCGGACCAGGTCGGCGATCGCCACGCGCTCGTCGGTGATGCGGTTGACGAAGCTGGAATTGGCACCGTTCTCCAGCAGGCGGCGCACCAGGTAGGGCAGCAGGTCCTCGTGCGAGCCGACCGGCGCATACACGCGGCACGGCAGGCCAAGGCGGTCGGCCGGCACCACTTCGGCGTACAGGTCATCGCCCATGCCGTGCAGCTTCTGGTGCTCGTACACGCCGCCGCGGGCGATGACGCGCACCGCCGCGATGGTGTGCGCGTTGTGCGTGGCGAACATCGGGTAGATCGCGTCGGCATGGGTGAACAGCCGCCTGGCGCAGGCCAGATAGGAGACATCGGTGTTCTGCTTGCGGGTGAACACCGGGTAGCCCGGGTAGCCTTCGATCTGCGCGCGCTTGATCTCCGCATCCCAGTAGGCGCCCTTGACCAGGCGTACCTGCAGGCGGCGGCCGTTGCGGCGTGCCATGTCGGCGAGGAAATCGATCGTGTAGGGGGTGCGCTTCTGGTACGCCTGCACCACGACCCCGAAGCCATCCCAACCGGCCAGCGAGGCATCGGAGAACACCGCCTCGATGATGTCCAGCGACAGTTCCAGGCGGTCGGCTTCCTCGGCGTCCACCGTGCAGCCGATGCCATAGCTTTTCGCCAGCTGGGCCAGTTCCAGCACGCCCGGCACCAGCTCGCCCAGCACGCGCTCGCGCTTTGCATGTTCATAGCGCGGGTACAGTGCGGACAGCTTGATCGAGATGCCCGGCGCATTGTTGACGTCGCCGTCAGGCCGTCCACCGCGCGCCCTGTGGTCGCCGCCGATGGCGTGGATCGCGCGGCGGTAGTCCTCCAGGTAACGCAGCGCATCCTTCATGGTCAGCGCACCTTCGCCCAGCATGTCGAACGAGTAGCGGTAGCTGGCGTTGTCGCCCTTGTGCGAACGCGCCAGCGCCTCGCTGATGGTGCGGCCCATGACGAACTGGTGGCCCATGATCTTCATCGCCTGGCGCACGGCCAGGCGGATCACCGGTTCGCCGACGCGGCCCATCAGGCGCTTGAACGCGCCCGGCACGTCGGCGCGGGTGGCATCGTTGATCTGCACCAGCTTGCCGGTGAGCATCAGCCCCCAGGTGGAGGCGTTGACCAGCACCGAATCGCTGCCGCCCACGTGCTTCTTCCAGTCGGCCTCGGCCAGCTTGTCGCGGATCAGCCTGTCCGCGGTGTCCTGGTCGGGAATGCGCAGCAGCGCTTCGGCCACGCACATCAGCAGCACGCCCTCCTCGCTGCCCAGGTCGTACTGGCGCATGAAGGCTTCGATCGCACCCTGGTCCTTGGCGCGCACGCGCACCCGGCCGACCAGGTCGGCGGCCAGCGCCTGCACCTGGGCCTGCTCGTCGGCGGGCAGGCGGGCCTGGTCCAGCAGTTCGGTGACATGGGCCGCTTCGTCCTTCAACCAGGCATCGGTGATGGCCTGGCGGAACGGGGTGGGGGATGCCGGCAGTTCCGGCGACAGCAGCGCGGTCGACTGCGGCGCACGGCCGGAGACAGCGGGGTGGGGGGAGGGTACGTTCATGCCGATCCGGCCAGTGGAAAACTTGGCGATTCTAATCATTTTTCGCGCGTCGGATAGCCCTTTTATCGACCCCCACGGGTTTCCTGATAGCACCGCCCCGTAAAGGATTCAGCTCCCCGCGCGGGTCCCGGCCATTTTGTGCTGGAATCGGCAAAACGCCTGACGGCAGCATGCTGTGCCGCAGCATCGGATCCGCAGGTGAATGGACCTTGCTACCGGCAAGACAGCAGGGCTACCATCAAGACGTTTCCCGCGGCAGGAACGCGGTTGCGACATGATCGAGGTGCGGACAGCTCCGGATGGGTCAGGTACGCAGCTGCGGCTGCGTCCCCCACGGGCGCTCGATGCCCGGCAGTTCATCCTGTTGTTCGCCGCGTTGGCGGGCGTGATGTGGCTGGTGGCCGGCATGGGCTGGTTGGCCGGCAATGCATTCGCACCCGTGTTCGCGTTGCTGTACAGCCTCCTGCTGGCAGCCGCGCTGCGTGCTTCATGGCGCAGCGGTGAACGGCAGGAGGAGATCCGGGTAGTGCCGGCGTGCGTGGAGGTGATCCCCGCGCCCGGCGGGTCGCCGGTGTTCCAGGCCCATCCTTACTGGGTGCGCCTGCTCACCGATGGCCAGAGGGTCCGGCTTGCGTCCAGCGGCCGGCAGGTGGAGGTAGGCAGTTTCCTCGCACCGGCCGAACGCCAGGCACTGGTCGAAACGCTTGAAGGCTTGCTTGCCGCCAGCGATGGCGGTCACCGACGACGTCAAGGGTCTAGGCAATGAAGCAGAGCAGCGGGTGGGGTGGAAGGTGTTTTGGCGGGATCGCCGCGGCCATGGCCGGGCTGGCGTTTCCGTTGGCGGGGTGGGGACAGGCCGCGGATCCAAAGCCATGGCAGCTCAACATGGGCAAGGGCGTCACCCAGACGTCGCGGCTGGCGTGGGAATCGAACATGCTGTCGTTGATCGTGGTCACCGTCATCGGCGTGATCGTGTTCGGCGCACTGTTCTATGCCTGCTTCAGGTTCCGGCGCTCCAAGGGCGCGGTCGCCGCCACCTTCAGCCACAACACCAAGGCTGAAGTCATCTGGACGGTGATCCCGGTGATCATCCTGGTGGTGATGGCCTGGCCGGCCACCGCCAACCTGATCAGGATGTACGACACCCGCGATGCCGAGATGACCGTCAAGGTCACCGGCTACCAGTGGATGTGGCGCTACGAATACCTCGGCGAGGGCGTGGAGTTCACCAGCCGCCTGGACCGTGAGTCGGACCGCGTGCGGCAGAGCGGCAAGGTGCCCACCCGCGAAAGCCATCCGCATTACCTGCTGGACGTGGACAACCGGCTGGTGCTGCCGGTGGACACCAAGGTGCGCTTCGTCATCACCTCCGATGACGTCATCCACGCCTGGTGGGTGCCGGCGCTGGGATGGAAGCAGGACGCCATCCCCGGCTTCATCAACGAGGCCTGGACCAGCATCGAGCAGCCCGGCGTCTACCGTGGGCAGTGCGCCGAACTGTGCGGCAAGGACCATGGCTTCATGCCGATCGTGGTCGAAGCGGTGTCCAAGGACGACTTCAAGCGTTGGCTCGCGCAGCAGAAGCCGGCGCCGGCCGGAGGACCGCAGGCGCCCGCGCCCGATGGCCCCGAAGCGGCTCCGGAACCGGGTCCCGGCACGGGTCCGCGGCAGCCGGCGCCCCCGCTGGCCGAACCGCCGCCGGCAGAACCGGCGCAGGACGACAACGCGTGATGCAAACCGCCCGCGGCCTGCTTGCAGCCGTGGACCTGAAACGCTCTGAAGAGGTGTAGTGGCAATGGCGCACTCGGCAGTTGGGCACGACGATCACCACGGACATCAGCAGGGATTCTTCGCCCGTTGGTTCTTCTCGACCAACCACAAGGACATCGGCACGCTGTACCTGGGTTTCAGCTTCATCATGTTCATCATCGGCGCGGCGATGAGCGTGATCATCCGCGCCGAACTGGCGCAACCGGGCCTGCAGTTCGTCAAGCCCGAGTTCTTCAACCAGATGACCACCGTGCATGCGCTGGTGATGATCTTCGGCGGCGTGATGCCGGCCTTCGTCGGCCTGGCCAACTGGATGATCCCGCTGCAGATCGGCGCGCCGGACATGGCGCTGCCACGCATGAACAACTGGTCGTTCTGGCTGCTGCCGGTGGCCTTCACCCTGCTGCTGCTG
>Ga0160444_100562_pt1 | contig 14362 bp, 7 predicted proteins | sample HID1972K_E1MG_FD_108232 | JGI IMG/M metagenome (GOLD analysis project Ga0160444, IMG submission 108232) | Enriched pill bug-associated microbial communities from UW Madison campus, WI, USA - HID1972K_E1 MG | ecosystem: Host-associated > Arthropoda: Insects > Digestive system > Unclassified ... | reverse complement strand
GATACCGGCGAGTCGGTAGTCGCCACCCGGCACGCCGTTGTCGGCGTTGCTGTAGATGTTCAGCAGGCCGGCGATCTTGTCGAAATCCGGGATCAGCCACGAGCTGGGCATGCTGCCCGACAGATTCTTGCCGAAGCCGTCGAGCGTGGTGCTCAGGTCACCGATCGTCACCCCGGCCGGCAATGCCTGCGGCAGACGGCCGTAGCTGATGTGCCGGTACTCCTCCGAGCGCATGTCGTAGTCCTTCCATGCCAGGCCCGTGCGGAAGGTGAAGGTGGGATTGATGTCGAACGACAGATCGACCTTGGCCGAGTCGAACTCGTTCTGCACGTAGTTCGGATTCAGGCGCACTTCGCTGATGTTCGCGCCGCGAGCCGTCCCGTTGCTGTTGACCGGTACCGTGCCGTAGCCGAGCCACTGCCAGGCGTCCGGACTGCTGGTGTCGAACGGGAAGGTCATGCTCGGCATTTCCGGATCGCCGCGCAGGTCGAGCACGAAGCCGTCGAGGTTCGCGTTGTCGAAGCTGACCATCGAGAAGACGGGACGCGAGTAGTCCGACGACGAATGGCCGATCGTCGCATCGAGGCGCACCGCATCGTTGAACCGGTGCTCGAGCTGCAGGCTGAACTGCTTGAACTCGGTCGACTCTTCGATCTGGCTCGATTCGGTGCGGAAATCGACGTTGTCGAACACGCCGTACTGCAGCCGGTTACGGTCGTCGACCTGTGCCTCGCGCACGACGATCTGGGTCTTGCCGCCGAGGTTGCCCGCGCGGTGCAGGTTGGCGCCAAGTGAATCCTCGCGCTGGTCCTTTTCGAGTTTGGAGTACATGGCGTCGAAACTCAGCAGCGTGTCGTCGCTGATGCGGAACTGGAACGCACCGGTCACACCGAGGCGCTCGATCTCGTGCCGGGTGCGGATGTAACGCGGGTAACGCGGCAGCCAGGCGTTGGTCGCGGTCTCGTAGGCTGCAATGTTCTCCGGCGTCGCCGCCGGGCGTGGCAGGCCGGTGCCGCAGTTGTCGGCATCGATGCCGTAGCTGCCCCAGCCGTTGTTGCGGTCCTGGTCGCCCTGGCTGCCGGTGCCGATGGGCGTCTCGTTGGCCAGCGGATTGCGCGGCGTCTGCGGGTTGTAGCCGGCCGGCGAGCAGAAGCCGTAGGTGCCGTTGTTGTTGGCGTTGGACTGGTTGGAATTGCGGTGGTTGCCATGCTCCCAGCGGACCGGGTTGTAGCCTTCCTCGAAGACCGTGCGCTGGCTGTAGGACGCAGACAACAATGCCCCGACGCGGCCGTCGGCCCAGGTGTTGCTGATCAGGCCCGACACGCGCGGATCGGTCTCTTCCGAGAGTTCGCTGTATCCCAGTTGGCCGCTGGCGGATGCGCGGAATCCGTCGAAATCGAACGGACGCGAGCCACGCAGGTCAACCGTGGAGCCGAGCGAGCCCTCGTCCATCTGCGCCGACTGGGTCTTGCTGACCTTGACCTGGCTGAAGAGCTCGGAGGCGAAGGTGTTGAAGTCGAAACCGCGCGAGCGGTTGACGCCGGCGCTGCCGCTGCCGGCGGTCGCCAGCGCTTCAAGGCCGTTGAGGCGCACGCGGGTGAAGTCGGAGCCCAGCCCGCGCACCGAGATGCGCTGGCCTTCGCCACCTTCTCGATCGATCGAGATGCCGGCGATGCGCTGCATCGATTCGGCGAGATTCTGGTCGGGGAACTTGCCGATGTCCTCGGCGAAGATCGCGTCGACCTGTTCCACGCTGTAGCGCTTCTCGTCGAGCGATTTCTGCAGGCTTTCGCGATAGCCGGTCACCGTCACCGCGGCCATGTCGACGGCGCGCTCCGGCTCGGCGGGCTGCTGCGCCATTGCTGGCGAGGACAGGACGACGGCGATGCCGGCGGCCAGCAAGGTAACCGGTGTCTTCCGGCTGTTACGGATTCGATCCATCAACGCGCTCCTCCCCAGAACCTGTGGTTGCCGCATATGTGGGAGGTCGCTTTGCGCGCCTCCTCTTCTCCATCAATGACACCGATGGTCATCGAGGCGCGTACGCTACCAGCGCATACCGCATGCGGCATCTTGCAACGCAACAAGACGGCAGCGAATGCGTGGTGTGGGGCCCGCGTTTACAGCCGTATTTCGCGGTTGTTCTTGCGACGCGCACTCCAGAACGCAAAAGGCCGGAGCGTCGCCGCTCCGGCCTTCTGTTCGTCACACGGTTCGATCAGAACTTGTAACGCAGGCCCAGCAGGTACTGGCGACCGGTCTGACTGTATTCCAGCGGCAGCTGCAGGCTCGGGTTGCCGACCCACGATTCCTGGGGCTCGTTGGTCAGGTTGATGCCCTCGAGCGTCATCTCGAACTGGTCGTTGAGCTTCCAGCGCACCGACGCGTCGATGATCGTGGTGCCGTTCTGTCCGTGTACACCATTGGCCGCACTGTCGAAGCCCAGTTCGGTGCCCGGCACCTGGATCAGGTAGTCGTCGCGGTTGGTCGCCGACACGCGCCCGGAGAAACGCTGACCTTCGTAGAACAGCGTGGCGTTCCAGGCGTGCTTGGAGAGGCCCGTCAGATCGGTCTTCTGCGCATTGGCGCCGGTGGACGTCAGGTACTGGATCTGGGAATCGACGTAGGTGTAGTTCAACTGCACGCCGAAGTCGCGCCAGAAGCCCGGCAGGAAGGTGAAGGGCTGGGTGTAGTTCGCCTCCACGCCCATCAGCTCACCGCCGGGGGTGTTGATCGGCACGGAGAACACGAAGTCCTCGTTGACCGAGACCCCCGTGCCGTCGAGCAGACTGGCCGGCAGGCCGCTGGAGGCGAAGCTGCGCGTTTCGCGGGTGTTCTGGATGAAGCTGTCGATGTCCTTGTAGAACAGACCCACACCGAGCATCGCGCCTTCGTCGAAGTACCACTCGAATCCGAGATCGGCGGTGGTGGCACGGATCGGGTCGAGCATCGGGTTGCCGCCCGCCACGGTGCGTGCCGAGCCGCTGATGTTGACCGTGACCCCGGGCGTCAGGCTGCCCAGGCCGGGACGCGACATGACCTTCGCCGCACCGAGTCGGATCAGGAAGTCGGGCGCGATCTCGGCGACCAGGTTCATCGACGGCAGCGTGTCGCTGTACTCGCGCGCGAACGTCGTCGGCACCGGGGTGCCGCTGGCCGATGCAATGCCGGTCGACTCCTGCTTGGTGCGCACGTAGCGCACGCCGAAATTGCCGGAGAACGGAATCGAGCCCAGATCGGTCGAGAATTCGCCCTGCAGGTAGGCGCCGCGATCCTCTTCCTCGACGCCTCGCGTACTGGCGGCGAACTCACCCTGCGCGAACGTGCCCTCGTTGCTGAAGATGCCGAACAGGTTGGCGATCTTGTTGAAGTCCGGCACCACCCAGGTGCCCGGCGCACCGGACAGGCCGCTCAGGCTGGCCAGCGTGACCAGGTCGGTGGGTACGAGGGTCGAACCGCCGGGGAAGCTCGGCACGATGGCTTCGTTCGCGGTACGGCGGTACTCGCGCGAGCCGAACGAATAGTTCTTCGCCAGCACGCCGCCCTTGAGCCGGAAGCCGGGCGAGAGGTTCCAGTCGAAATCCACCTGACCGGTGTCGAAATCGTTCTCGACGTAGTTCTGGCGCAGGCGGATCGTCGACAGCGTCCAGCCGCTGGGATCGGTCGGATCGATGCCGTAATCGAAGACCGGCTTGTAGGGATCGTTGCGGTAATCGTAGCTGTAGCCGTCGACGTTGAGCTTGTCCATCATGATCGTCGCCTGCACCGGATTGCCGTGCTCGGAACGCGAGCTGCCGACCTTGCCGCTCATGCGGAAGTCACTGCTGAAGCGATGCTCGACGTCCAGGCTCAGCTGGCGGAAGCGGGTGTTCCATTCGTCGTGACGGCTTTCCGAGCGCAGATCGACATTGTCGAACACGCCGTAGACCAGCGCGCCATTGCGGATCTCGCCATCCCGCACGACGGTTTCCGGCTTGCCGGTGTCGCCGCGGCTGAACGAGTACGCCTCGATGTAGCGCTCGTCGCGCTTGGCATCGATCTTCGAGAACAGGCCGTCGAGCGACACTGTCGTGCGATCGGTCGGTTTGAACTGCAGCGCCGCCGTCACGCCGACGCGCTGCTGGTCGTGCTCCATCAGCGTGTAGCGCGGAAAACGCGGGTGGAAGGTGTTGCTCGACAGCGCCTCCTGGAACGGCGAATCGGCACTGAAACCGCCGTTGCTGCCGCCGTTGGCCCAGCGCACGGTACCGGTGCCTTCCTCGACGCCCTTGCGCTCACTGATCGCGACCGACAGCAGCGCGCCGACGCGTCCGTCCGCCCAGGTGTTGGACACCAGCGCCGCCATGCGCGGCGACAGGGATTCCGAGGCGTCCTCGTAGGCCGCCTGCCAGCTGGCGGCCATGGTGAAGCCGTCGTAGTCGAAGGGACGCGAGGTGCGCAGATCGACGGTCGCACCGAGCGAGCCTTCCTCCACCTCCGCCGACGCAGTCTTGCGCACGATCAGCTGCGAGAACAGATCGGAGGCGAACACGTTGAAGTCGAAGCCGCGGCCACGGTTGGTACCGCCGGCGCCATCACTGCCGCCCACCGTGCTCAGCGCTTCCATGCCGTTGATGCGCACACGGGTGAAGTCCGGACCCAGGCCGCGGACCGAAATGTTGCGGCCCTCGCCGGCCTCGCGCGTGATGACCACCCCGGGGATGCGCTGCAGCGATTCGGCGAGGTTGAGGTCGGGGAACTTGCCGATGTCCTCGGCGACGATCGCGTCGACGACACCCGCTTCGCCGCGCTTGATGTCGAGCGCTTTCTCGACGCTGGCGCGGTAGCCGACGACACGCACGGCTTCCAGCTGGGTCGCGTCACCGGCGGTGGCGGTCTCTTCGACACCCTCATCGGCGGTCGTATCCGCGGTCTGCGCGAACACGGGTACGGCCACCGCCTGCAGCGCGAGCGCAATACCCGCTGCCAGCAAGGTAACCGGTGTCTTTTTTGAACCGAACAACTGCGTCATGTCGTTCCCCTCCCAGGGTGCGAAGCGGTCTCGGCGCGTCTTGACTGCATGGACGCGCTTGTTATGGTGTTCGCCGGTGCCGGAATGACACCGCGGGCCAAACGCTAGCAGAGGCTATTCTGCAAAGCATGTTGCGCCGCCACATCCACTTGCCCGCTCCCCACCGGGCCCGATCGAAAGGCACTGCCGCGATGGGCAAACGCATTCTCTGTTTTGGCGAACTGTTGCTGCGCCTGGGCGCCCCGGGGCGCGAATTCCTGCTGCAATCGCGGCATTTCGACGTGCACGTCGGTGGCGCGGAAACCAATGTCGCCGTGTCGCTCGCACGCTTCGGCCACGACACCGCACTGGCCGGCACGGTCGCCGCGAATGCGCTGGGCGATGGTGCCCTGGGCGAACTGCGCCGTCATGGCGTGGATGTCTCGCGGGTCATCCGCACGTCGGGGCGCATGGGGTTGTACTTCTTCGCCGCCGGTGCCGGACTGCGGCCCAGCGACGTGGTCTACGACCGCGCCGATTCGGCGTTCGCACGCGCCGCCCCGGACAGCTACGACTGGCCGGCCCTGCTCGACGGCGTCGACTGCCTGCACGTCTCCGGCGTGACACCGGCCGTGGGTCCGAATGCCGCCGATGCGGCGCTGGCGGCGGTGCGCGCCGCACGCGCCCGCGGCGCGACAGTCTCGTTCGACGGCAACTTCCGTCCGAAGCTGTGGGCCACGTGGAACGACACGCCGGCGCCGTTGCTGCGCGGCCTGCTGGCGGAAGCCGACATCGCCTTCATCGATCATCGCGACATCGATCTCGTGCTCGGCGCAGATGCATCCGGGACCGGCGAACACGCCAGCGCCGAACGCACCCTGCAGGCATCCGCACGCGCGTTTGCCGCGTTCCCGCATCTGCAGCGCATCGCGTGCACGCAGCGCACGGTGCACAGCGTCGACCGCCATGCGCTCGGGGCGTTGCTGGTGCGCCGCGATGGCAGCGCGCAGCGCATCGACGCCCTCCCCGTCGACGGCATCGTCGACCGGATCGGTGGCGGCGACGCGTTCGCTGCCGGTGTGCTGCACGGCGTGCTGTCCGGCCTGGACGATGCACGCACGCTCGCGTTCGGTCTCGCGGCGGCGCGGCTCAAGCACAGCGTGCCGGGCGACTTCAATCTCGTCGGCGTCGCCGATGTGGAAGCGCTCGTCGACAGTGGCCGGCTCGACGTGCGCCGCTGATCGCAGGTGCCACCCCGCAAAAGAAACGGCCCGCCAATGGCGGGCCGTTCTCGTTCCAGGAACTGCGCGGACTCAGAGTTCGCAGAAGCAGTACGCGACCGCCTTGACCGGACGACCCGGCTGCGGGGTGATCACGCTTTCGAGCAGTTGCAGGTCCTGCTCGGCACGCGGCACCACACGGGCCAGCAGACCGCGGGCGATGTCACTGTGACCGACCAGGGCGCCGCCGAGACGGCCACTGACGAAACCGGTCAGGAAGCGGCCGAACGGCGTCGCGGTCTTCTCGACGTAACGCGTGCGCCACTTGCCCTCTTCGAGGCCACCGAGTTCGGCGGCCTTGGCGATCGCGGTGCGCAGACCGCCGAGTTCGTCGACCAAACCGCGATCGAGCGCCTGGGTGCCGCTCCACACGCGGCCTCGCGCGACCGTGTCGATCTCTTCGCTGCTGCGGCCGCGCGCTTCGCCGACCTTGCCGATGAAGTTCGCATAGCCGCGGTCGATGATCGCCTGGATCGCCTGGCCGGCTTCGGGCTGCAGCTCGCGGGTCAGGTCGAACGCGCCGGCGAAGCGCGTGGTGCCGACACCGTCGGTGCGCACGCCGATCTTCTCCAGCGTGCGCGGGATCGTCGGGATGATGGCGAAGATGCCGATCGAACCGGTGATCGTCGACGCATCGGCGTAGATGCGATCGGCGTTCATGCTGATCCAGTAACCGCCGGATGCGGCGACGTCGCCCATCGACACCACCACCGGCTTGCCGGCGGCCTTGAGCGCGTCGACCTCGCGACGGATCTGCTCGGACGCAAACACTTCGCCGCCGCCCGAATCGACACGCAGCACGACCGACTTCACGTGCTCGTCTTCCAGCGCCTCGCGCAACAGGGCAGAGGTCGACTCGCCACCGATCGTGCCCGGCGGCTGCTCGCCACCGGTGATGCCGCCTTCGGCGACGACGACGGCGACCTGGGCGCGACGGTCCGCGGCCGAGCTGGCCGGCGACACGTGCGCAAGGAAATCGCGCATCGACACCTGGCGGAACCCGCCCTCGGCGTCTTCGTCGGCGACGCCGCGTTCGACCAGCAGCGCTTCGACTTCCCCACGCGTCTTCAGTCCGTCGACGAACTTCTGCGACAGCGCGTACTGCGCCAGATCACCCTGCGCCGCGGCGATGCCCTGCGGCAGCGTGTCGACACCGGCATTGAGCGCCTCGGGCGTGGTGCCGCGCACCTTGGCGATGTCGGCGATATGCCGTTGCCAGATGTCGTTCATCCAGTACAGATCGGCTTCCTTCGACTCCGGCGAGGCGCCGTCGAGGATGTAGGGCTCGGCCGCCGACTTGTACTCGCCCACCTTGAACAGGTGCATGTCCACGCCGAGCTTGTCGGCCAGTGCCTCGCGGTAGTACTGGCGGTAGCCGGCCAGACCTTCGAGCATCATGCCGCCCTCGGGATCGAGGTAGACCTCGTCGGCCTGCGCGGCGAGCAGATACTGCTGTTGGCCGAAGTACTCGCCGAACGCGACGACCTGCTTGCCGGCGGCGCGCACTTCGCTGATGGCGTCGGCCACTTCGCGCATCGACGCATAACCGGAGAACGTCATGCGGTCGGTGCGCAGCAGCACGCGCTCGATGCGGTCGTCGGTCTTCGCCGCTTCCAGCACCCGCAGCACGTCGCGCAGCTGCACTTCGCCGACGCCGCTGCCGCTGTTCTCGGCCAGCGCGCGCATGAAGGGATCGGACTTGTACTGCTCGACCAGCGCGCCTTCCGGCGCGATGACCAGCGTGGTGCGCTCGAGCAGCGGCGACTGCCGCGACCCGCCGCCGACGATCGCGATCAGCACCAGCAGCGCGAACAGGAACAACAGGCCGAAGAACAGGACATTGAGGATCAACCGGCGGATGAAATTCATCCCGTCCCAGATGCCGACAATGAAGCGCGTCAGCGGCGCGCGTGGCTGCACAGTACTCATGCGGAAAACAGCTCCATCAGAAGAAAATTCGGGTCGCGGCCGCCGGCAGCGGTGCGGCGATGGTCCCACCCATGACGCAGCCTACCGGGCGCGGCAGGCCAATGCATGCGCCGGTCGTCACTGTGCCGTCGGGTCTACGGTGGGCGCCGGCACGCGCCGGCTGCTGCGCAGGAAGCGGGTGCCCAGCAGCACGGCGGCGACGGTCAGGCCGGCGATCAGGCCGATCCACATGCCCTTCGGCCCCCAGCCCAGTCCCAGACCGAGCGTCGCGCCGAGCGCCATGCCCACGCCCCAGTACGCGGCCGCGGCGAGGAACATCGGCACGCGCGTGTCCTTGAGCCCGCGCAGCGCACCGGCCGACAGCGCCTGGATGCCGTCGGGAAACTGGAACGCGGCGGCGTAGAGCAGCAGCGAGCCGGCAAGCGCGGCCACCGCGGCGTCCTCGGTGTAGATGCGCACCACGTGGTCGTGGCCCAGCAGCAGCAACACGCCCGAGACCGTCTGCGTCACCAGCACCAGGGTCAGGCCCGCGAACCCCGCACGGCGGACGCCAGCACTGCCGAGGCCACGGCCGACCGCATTGCCCACGCGCACGGTCGTGGCTTCGGCCAACCCGAACGGCACCATGAAACACAGCGCGGCAACGTTGATCGCGATCTGGTGCGCCGCCGCCTCGATCTCGCCGAGACGGCCGATCAGCAGCGCGGTCACGACGAACAGGCTGCCTTCCATCGTCACGGTCACGCCGATCGGCAGACCCGTGCGCAGCAGCGCGCGGATCTCCGTCCAGCGCGGCGGGTCGAAGCGGGTGAACAGCCGGTAGCGCGCGAACCGCTTCGACAGCGCCAGGTACAGCGCGAATGCGATCGACTGGGTCCACATCATGATCGCGGACGCAGTGCCCAGTCCGCCGGCGCCGCCTTCCGGGAATGGTCCCCAGCCGAACGCGAGCGCATAGCCCATCGGCACCAGCACGGCGAGACCGCCGAAGCCGAAGACCATCGTCGGCAGTGTCCAGTGCAGGCCGTCGCTGAGATAGCGCATGCAGAAATACAGCGTCAGTGCCGGCACGCCCCAGCGGATGCCGTGCAGGAACGCGGTCGCACCGGGCACGATGTCCGGCGCGATGCCGAACGGCCCGAGACCGGCCGCCAGCGCCGTCAGCAGCCCGAACAGCGCCAGGCCCAGACCCGCCGCCAGCCACAGCGCCTGCCGGAACAAGGGGCCGACCTCGGCATGGCGGCCCTCGCCGTCGAGCTGCGACACCGACGGCGGCACCGCCATCAGCGTGCCCATCGGCACCATCAGCGGCAGCCAGAAGATCGCCGTCCCCACCGCGACCGCCGCCAGCGTGGCGGTGCCGTGGTGGCCGGCGATGACGGAATCGACGAAACCGATCAGGCCGGTGGCGACGTGGCCGGCGACCAATGGAGCAGCCAGAACGGCCGTGCGCCGCACCTCGTGACCGAAGGGCGGCGGCGTGATTGCGGAAGACATGGGGACGGCTCTGCGACTACGGCCGCGCGTACGACGGATGCGTGCGCTGGCACCGGGGCGCGAAGGACTTCATTCTACCGCCACGCCGCGCCGGGGAACGACACGCGCGGTGTGACAGCCCGTCTTCTTTTCCGTGTCCGCGGCCGCGCCGCTGCGGCCCTTGCCAGGAATCCCTTCGCGCATGTCCCACGCTGCCCTGCCGCCGCTGCCATCCGATGACGCCCACCCCTCCGCCTGCGAGAACTGCGGGACGCTGCTGCAGGGCGACTTCTGCCATGCCTGCGGCCAGTCCACGCACAGCCCGGTGCGCCACGTCGGCCACGCGGTGGAGGAAGTGTTCGAATCGTTCTGGCACCTCGACGGGCGCATCTTCCGGACGCTGCGCGACCTGTTCGTGCCGGGTCGTATCGCCAACCGCTATCTCGGCGGCCAGCGCGTGCGCTACGTCGCGCCGATGCGGCTGTTCGTGATCCTGACGCTGCTGACGTTCTTCGTCGCGAAGTTCGTCGTGCTGGACGCGATGCAGGATCTCAACCCGGGCCAGATGGTGCGCACCGACGATGTCGCCACCGAGTTTTCGCAGGCACAGACCGTCGACGACGTACGCACGATGCGCGACGAGGTACTCGCCGGCCTTGCCGAGACGCGACGCAACGTGGGCGCGCTGCCGGGCGTGACCCCGCAGCTGGACATGGCCGAAGCGGAGGTGCGTGCGCATGCGGACGCGCGGATTGCGGAACTCGCGCCCGAAGGCACCGCGCCGGAAACCGCCACCACGACCGCCGATGACGCCGCTTCAACCGTCGACATGCCTGCCCCGGAGGACGCCGGTATCCGTTCAAAGCCATCCGGCCCACCGACCGTCGGCGGCCCGATCGGCGAACGTATCGAGCGCAACGTCATGCGCCTGCGCGACGATCCCCAGATCTATGCGCGCGCCGTGCTCGGCGTCGCACCGACCGCACTGTTCATCCTGGTGCCGCTGTTCGCATTGCTGCTCAAGCTGCTCTATCTGTTCCAGGGCCGGCTGTATCTCGAACACGTCGTCATCGGCCTCTACAGCCACGCGGCGCTGATGCTCGGCCTGCTGCTGGTGTTCTGCGGCGCGCTCGCGGCGCCTTGGCTCGCGACGCACGCCGCGTGGGCGACCGGCATCGTCGGACTGCTGCAGACCCTGCTGCTGTGGGCGATGCCGGTCTATCTGCTGCTGATGCAGAAGCGTGTCTACGGCCAGTCGTGGCCGTGGACGCTGGTCAAGTTCGCGATCATCGGCATGGCGTATTTCGGGCTGTTTCTCAGCGTCGCGATCCCGATGGCGGGCTACGCGCTGTACGCCTTGTAGCAAGGCACCGCGTCAGGGCGTGCCGGTCACCCGCGCGCGCAACCAGGCATCGCGCGTGTCGGCCGGCACGGCCAGCCATTGCGCACGCAGGGCGTCGCGCGCCTGCGGCGGCGTGCGTTGCGCGAGGGCAGCCAGGTCTTCACGCGCCTGCGGGGAGGTCGCCCGCAGGGCCAGCAGCGCAGGGCCGCGCTGCGCGTCGGGCATCGCCGAGAACAGCGGATGCAGGCGCGGCCAGTCGGCGCCGAGCACCGGGCCCAGCAGCCAGCCGCGACGCAGGCTCTGGTCGAGCTGCTCGAATGCCAGTCGCAATGCGCGTTGTTCCGGCTCGGCCAGCGTGTCGAAATGCGCGGCCGCCTGCTGCAGTTGCATGCGTTCGGCGTGCGGGAGTGCATCGGCCGCCTGATACGCGATCCGCCGGCGCGCGCGCTCGGCGGCCGGCAGGACCTGCCAGGCCGCCAGACGCGCCTTGAGCGCGTCGCGCTCCGCCGGCGTCATCTGCGCCAGACGGGCGGCGCGGGCTTCGAGTTGCGCGCGCTCACTCGCCGGCAGCGTGTCGGCCTTCAATGCGGCCGGCAACGCGGCCTGCGCGAACGGCGCGGCCAGCAGCAGCGCGAGTCCGATGCAGCGCAGGACACGCTCAGAGATCGGCATCGGTGGTCTCCATGCCATCGGCCGCGTCGGGCACATCGTCGTCGAGATGCGCGTCGCGGGTGTCGTCGACCGGCCTTTCGATCTGCGTGGACAGCCAGGCATAGAACGCGGGGTCTTCGCGCCACGCGGCCGTGTCGGATTCGGTCAGCAGTTCGAAAGCAGGCGCGGTGAGCAGGGCGATCTCGTCGTCGTAGGTCGATGCGGGCGGCTGCGCCGCCGGCAGCGTTTCGATGCGGATCGTCGTATCAGCAGCAAAGCCGCCGCCCGGCCAGGCATCGCGCCAGGTCCAGGCCAGCGCGGCGAGCATCGCGACCAGGACGAGCCCCTGCGCCGGCCACAGCCAGCGGGCGCGGGTCCGCGACGGCGGCGGCGCGGCCTCCGGCGGCGGCGCGACGGCCGCACGCTGCAGCGGGAACCGGCGCAGTGGCGGCACCTGCCCGCGCAGCGCGGCCTCGCGCAGACCGGCCAGACGCGCCAGGCGATCGGGTGGCAGCGCACGGATCGCCGCCTGCGCGGCTTCGGCGATGCGACGCCAGGACTCCGGATCCGGGCTGCCGTCCTCGCGGTGCGGCAGTGCGCGCTGCAGGCCGAGTCGATAGGTGGCCCGGGTCACGCCGAGCACGGCGGCGGCCTCGTGCTCCGGCAGCCCGGCCACCATCCGCAGCAGCACCGTCACCCGCGGACCGCCGGACAGTCCGGCCAGCGCCGGCAGGCCGTCGGCGTCATCGGCCAGCACGGCCGGGGCGCGCAGCGCCGGGGAGGCCAGCAGCTGGGTCCAGAACCGGCGCGGCCAGTCGGGAAACGGGGTATTGGTGGCCAGCTGTCCGAAATCGGTCATCGCGGCGGCCAGCGCGGCATCGCCGGTGTCGATGTCGCCGCTCTGCCACTGCGCGAACGCGGCCGCGCGCCGCTCCACCCCGCGCAGGAACGCGGCGACGGCGGAGGACATTCCGGATGGTGCTGACTGGGGGGGCGAGGTCATCGGAGCCGACGTGTGCGACCGCGCATCATAGCCATCCGTCGCTGCCGCCCAAGCCTTGACAGACCGTGGCAACCACGTTCCACAGGCGCTGACGCCCGCAAGTGGTTGTTCACAGGGTTCACAACCCTGTCATCGAGCTGAAGATGACCGCATGCCGATGTTGCATGACAACAATGTTTCACGGCCAACGTGTTGATTTAAATGGGGATAATCCATTTGGCACTTTTTTGTCCAACCCGTGCTTTACCCCACTGAATACCGCATAACGTCATCTTCGAAGCGGTGTATGCACAGGCTTATCCACAGATCATGTGGATAAGCTGCAATCCCTTTTTTATCCGGCACTTGCAGGCATAACGTCCAAGTCAAGAGAGGTTCCGCGCGCAAATCGTGGAAGCCCGCGGTCGAGCCGATAGACTTTGCGGGTGCACGACCCGAACACCACGCCATCCGTCCTCCAGGTCGCCCTGCCGGTGCCTCTGCCGCGCCTGTTCGACTATGCCGCGCCCGCGGGCGCAGCCGTGGGACCGGACGATGTGGGGCGCCGGGTCCGGGTCCCGTTCGGCCCGCGCGAGCTGGTCGGCGTGGTCGCCGGTATCGGCACACCGGAAGACCCCGCGCTGACGCTGCGCGAGGCGCTCACCTGGCTCGACGAAGCGCCGCTGCTGCATGGCGAGCTCGCCGCGTCGCTGCGCTGGCTGGCCCGCTACACCCATGCCCCGCTCGGCGAAGTGCTGGCGACGGCACTACCGGCCGCCCTGCGCCGCGGCGAGGCACTGCCCGACACCCACGCCTGGGCCTGGCGACTGACCGAAGCCGGCCGCACCACGCTGCCCGGCCTGAAGGCCGGCGGTCGCCCCCAGCGACTGGCGGCGCTGCTCGCATCGACGCCACGCGACGAAAGCGCGCTGGATCTGGTGATGGACGGTTGGCGTACCGCCGCGCGCACGTTGACCGGGCGCGGACTGGCGGAACGCTTCGCGATCCCGGCCTCGCAGCTGGCACCCACGCCGCAGCCCGGTCCCGCGCTGCACGACGAACAGCAGCAGGCGGTCGAAGCCGTCGCCGCCTGCACCGGCTTCGCAGCACTGCTGCTCGACGGCGTGACCGGCAGTGGCAAGACCGAGGTCTATCTGCAGGCGATTGCCGACTGCCTCGCCCGCGGCCGTCAGGCGCTGGTGCTGGTGCCGGAGATCGGCCTGACCCCGCAGACGCTGGCGCGCTTCCGCACCCGTCTGGGGGTGCCGGTGCATGCACTGCACTCGGGCCTGGGCGATGGCGAACGCGCGCGGGTCTGGGCGGCGGCAGCACGCGGCGAGGCACGCGTCGTCGTCGGCACCCGCTCCGCGGTGTTCGTGCCGCTGCCCGATGCGGGGCTCATCGTCGTCGACGAGGAACACGACGGCAGCTACAAGCAGCAGGACGGCATCCGCTACCACGCGCGCGATTTCGCACTGGTGCGCGCCAAGGCGCTTGATGTGCCGGTGCTGCTGGGCAGCGCGACGCCGTCGCTGGAATCGCTGCAGAACGCCGTCTCCGGCCGGTATGCGCACCTGCGCCTGACCCATCGCGCGGGCGCGGCGAAACCGCCGGCCGTGCGCGTGCTCGATGTGCGCAAGCGCCCGCTCGAGGCCGGCCTGTCGCCGGAGATGTTCGCGGCCATGTCCGCCGCGCTCGCTGCCGGCGGACAG
>Ga0160444_100559_pt1 | contig 14441 bp, 9 predicted proteins | sample HID1972K_E1MG_FD_108232 | JGI IMG/M metagenome (GOLD analysis project Ga0160444, IMG submission 108232) | Enriched pill bug-associated microbial communities from UW Madison campus, WI, USA - HID1972K_E1 MG | ecosystem: Host-associated > Arthropoda: Insects > Digestive system > Unclassified ... | reverse complement strand
GAGCGCATCGTCTACAGGCTTGCGCCCGACGATTACCGCGGCGGCGATGCCGTGCAACTGGTCGTCGAGCATCGCGAACCGCTCGGCGCCGCCTGACGCCATCGCGTCCCGCGTGCGGAATCGTGAATGCGGGTGCAGAATGGGCCGCCGCGCTTGCGGCATGCCCGCGGCCGTTGCCCCCGCAACGCCGCCACTTCTCATACAGGGAGATGTTCTTTGAAGACTGTCCATACGCTGGCCCTCGCCGTGGCACTGGCCCTGGCGCCGGGTCTTGCCGTGCAGGCTGCCGGTCCCGGCGACGCCGCCGAATCCGTGACCCTGGGCGCCGAGCGCCGGGGCGAGATCACCAGCCGGTCCAGCCTCAACCACCAGGACGGTTCGCGCAGCCAGCTCTATCGCATCGACCTGCGTGAAGGTCAGGTGGCCTCGTTCAAGCTCGAAGGCGCGCTGCGCGGCAAGCTCACCGCGTTCCACGGTGGCGATCTGGTCGCAAGCTCGAACCCGAACAACGAATCGGCCTCACTGGTCGTACGCGCCAAGCGCGCCGGCAGTTATACGATCGCCGTCAGCGGCGCCGACGCCAGTTCCTATGGGCCGTTCACGCTGCAGGCCGCGGCGATCGAGGCCTACAACGGTGAGACCCTGCGCGTAGGCGCGGCGATCAGCGACTGGACCGATGCCAAGCGCCAGCTGCCGCTGCAGATCGACGAGGCCGGCCTGTACGTCATCGACATGATGTCCGACGATTTCGACTCGGTGCTCAAGCTCGACGGCCCCGGTGTTGCGTTGAGCAACGACGACGGCGGTGAAGGCAGCAACGCGCGCATCAGCGCACGCCTCGCACCGGGCACCTACACGCTGACGGCCGAAGGCTACGGCAGCGCGCCCATCAACGGCATGTACCAGATCCGTGTCGCGACGCGTCCGCTGCCTGAAGGTGGCCTGCGCGACGGCGGGGCACTGACTGTGGGCGGCACCGTGACCGGTCTGTACGAAGGCACCGCGCATGCGTACACGTTCTCGCTGCCGGCGCGCCGCATCGTGCGCATCGACATGCGCAGCGACGAGATCGACCCGCTGATGCACCTGGCCGGCAACGGCGTGGAGAAGACCGACGACGACGGCGGCGACGGCCTCAATTCGCGCATCTCGATGCTGCTGGAGCCGGGCGAGTACACCTTGCGCGCCGATGCCGCATCGGCCGGTGCCGGTCTGTACACGCTGGCATTCGCCGCATCCGAAGCACCGGACAATGTCGGCGGTGGCACGCTGGCGGCGGGCCGTCCGGTTGAAGCCACGTTGTTGCCCGGCATGACCGACCGCTGGACGTTCAATATCCGTAGCGCCGGCGAATATGCGGTTGCGATGAACTCCGACGATGTCGACAGCTACCTGCGCCTGAGCCGCGATGGTCAGGAAGTGGCGAGCGACGACGACGGTGGCGGCGCTCTGAACGCGCGCATCGCGCAGCGTCTCGAAGCCGGCAGCTATGTCGTCGAGGCGTCGGCAGTCGATGGCGACAGCGGCGGCAGCTACCGCATCTCGCTCGAGCGTCGCTGAGGCTCGATCCGCCGGTGCCGCCAGCCGCGGCACCGGCGTTCGCGGCCGTGTTGCGGCGCGCGCCGGCTCATCGCGATGGCCCCGTCCGGAGGCATGACGAACGCGTCGCGCGCCTGCTGCCCGACGCGCGGATGGTTCAGACCCATGTCGTCATGACCGCCACCGCAGGCCTGCATACGATCCGCATCAATTGCGCCGGCCGGCGCCCGATCATGTGATTGGCGCGTCGTCGATTCCCTTGCCGGTGCCGCCATGGCAGCCGGAATGCCAGCCGCAAGGCGGGGCTGTCGGGAGGTGCCGGTGCAGGGACGTGGCGGGACTGACTTGCTAGAATTACCCGTTTCACCGGACCCCATCGGCCCATGATCGAACTCAATCCCGTTCGCCAGCGCATCGTCGACCTTCGCGGTCGGCTGGATGCGCTCAGGGGGTATCTTTGACTACGACGCCCGTCGCGAGCGTCTGGAAGAAGTCGAGCGCGAGCTCGAAGACCCGAATGTCTGGAACGACCCCGAGCGTGCGCAGGCGCTGGGACGCGAGCGCTCGACGCTCGACAAGACCGTCAACGGCATCCGCAATCTGACCGAAGGTCTGGAAGGCGCGACCGAACTGCTGGAACTCGCCGAATCCGAACAGGACGACGACACCGCGCAGGCGGTCGTCGGTGACGTCGAGGGCTTCGCTGCCGAGGTCGACAAGCTGGAATTCCAGCGCATGTTCTCCGGCGAGCTCGATTCGGCGAACTGCTTCGTCGACATCCAGGCTGGCGCCGGCGGCACCGAGGCCCAGGACTGGGCCGAGATGATGCTGCGCATGTATCTGCGCTGGGCCGAAACCCGCGGCTGGAAGACCGAGCTGATGGAAGTGTCCGGCGGCGAAGTCGCGGGCATCAAGTCGGCAACCGTGCGCGTCGAAGGCGAGTTCGCCTACGGCTGGCTGAAGACCGAGATCGGCGTGCACCGGCTGGTGCGCAAGTCGCCGTTCGATTCCGACAACCGTCGCCACACCAGCTTCACCTCGGTGTTCGTGTCGCCGGAAGTCGACGACAACATCGAGATCGACATCAATCCGGCTGATCTGCGCACCGACGTGTACCGCTCGTCCGGCGCAGGTGGTCAGCACGTCAACAAGACCGAATCGGCTGTGCGCATCACGCACATCCCGACCAATACCGTCGTTGCGTGTCAGACCGGACGCAGCCAGCACCAGAACCGCGACACCGCGATGAAGATGCTGGCCGCCAAGCTCTACGAGCTGGAGGTGCAGAAGCGCAATGTCGAGAAGGACGCGCTGGAAGCCACCAAGTCCGACATCGGCTGGGGCAGCCAGATCCGCAACTACGTGCTCGACCAGAGCCGCATCAAGGATCTCCGCACGGGCGTGGAGCGCAGCGACACACAGAAGGTGCTCGACGGCGATCTCGACGAATTCGTCGAAGCCAGCCTGAAGTCGGGTCTGGCGGCGGGTTCCAAACGCACCGACGCGGTCTGATCCATCCGCCGACGCGTCGCGTCGGCCCAGCGCGACCGGCCGCTCCGGTCGCGCGTGATTCCCCCTTCGCATACGAACGAACCGCAGCCATGACCGACGCCCCCCCACCGCAGACGCCCGCCGACGAGAACGCCCTGATCGCCGAGCGTCGCGCCAAACTGGCCGCGCTGCGCGACCAGGGCGTGGCGTTCCCGAACGACTTCCGTCGCCGCGACGAGGCCGGTGCGCTGCAGATCTCGCACGGCGACGCCGAGCGTTGGACTGGCGAAGCGCTGGAAGCCGAAGGCGTGCAGGTCGCCGTCGCCGGCCGCCTGATGGCCAAGCGGATCATGGGCAAGGCCGCGTTCGCGACGGTCCAGGACGTCAGCGGCCGCATCCAGCTGTTTCTGCAGTCGGCGACGCTCGGCGAGCGTTACGACGCGTTCAAGGGCTGGGACGTCGGCGACATCGTCGCGGCCGAAGGCACGCTGATGCGCACCAGGACGGGCGAGCTGTCGGTCAAGGCCTCGTCGCTGCGCCTGCTGACCAAGTCGTTGCGCCCGCTGCCGGACAAGTGGCATGGCCTCAGCGATGTCGAACAGCGATACCGCCAGCGCTATGTCGATCTGATCGTCTCGCCCGATGCACGCGCGGTGTTCGTCAAGCGCTCGCGGATCATCGGCGCGATCCGGCAGTGGCTCGACACCCGTGACTTCCTCGAAGTCGAGACGCCGATGATGCATTACATCGCCGGCGGCGCTGCGGCCAAGCCGTTCACCACGCACCACAACGCGCTGGACCTCGACCTGTTCCTGCGCGTCGCGCCCGAGCTCTATCTCAAGCGTCTCGTTGTCGGTGGTTTCGAACGCGTCTACGAGATCAACCGCAATTTCCGCAACGAGGGCGTGTCGACCCGGCACAACCCCGAGTTCACGATGCTCGAACTCTACGAGGCCTACGTGGCCTACGAAGAGGTCATGGATCTGACCGAAACCCTGATCCGCGATGTGGCGGTGCAGGCGGTCGGCACCACAGCGCTGGAATGGGATGGCAACGCGATCGATGTCGGTCCGGCGTTCCGCCGCTGGAAGCTCGAAGAAGCGGTGCGCGAACTCAACCCGGAGATCAGCGTCGCCGACTGCCGCGACCGTGACGCGCTGGCCGTGCATTGCGCGCGTCTGGGCGTGCACGTGAAGGCCGGCTACGGCTGGGGCAAGCTGCTGCTGGAGATCTTCGAGAAGACCGTCGAAACCGGTCTGATCCAGCCGACCTTCATCACCCATTACCCGGTCGAGGTCTCGCCGCTGGCGCGCGAGTCCGACAACGAGGCGGGCATCACCGACCGCTTCGAGCTGTTCATCGGCGGCAAGGAGATCGCCAACGGCTTCTCCGAGCTCAACGATCCCGAAGACCAGGCCGCGCGCTTCCGCGCCCAGGTCGACGCCCGCGATGGCGGGGACGACGAGGCCATGCACTACGACGCCGACTACATCCGCGCGCTCGAAGTCGGCTTGCCGCCGACCGGTGGTCTGGGCATCGGCATCGACCGTCTGGTCATGCTGCTGACCGGTTCCTCGTCGATCCGTGATGTGCTGCTGTTCCCGTACATGCGCCCGCAGTCCGACGCCTGAGGTCATTTGCTGCCGTCCTGCGGCAGCCCGCGAGCCCGTTATCAATGTAGGAAATCACCTGCCCATCGGGTCGGGTTTTTCCTCCGGACTGGCGCAAGACTTGCTTCGGATGGAGATCGCCCGCGATGATGCGGCGCAGGGAAGCCTTCAGGAGGCCAGCAGCATGAACATCGTCATCGTCGATGATCAGACGTCCGCACGGACGATGCTGCGCCATATCCTCGAGGACATCAGCCCCGAACTGGAAGTCTTCGACTTCGGCGACCCCGAGCATGCCCTGCGCTGGTGCGACGACCACCGTCCCGACCTGCTGCTGCTCGACTACCGGATGCCGGTCGTCGATGGCCTGGAGTTCGCGCGCCGGTTCCGTCGCCCACTGATGCACCGCGACGTGCCGATCGTGCTGGTGACCGTGGTCGGCGACGAGCCGATCCGCCAGGCCGCGCTGGAAGCGGGCGTCATCGATTTCCTGGTCAAGCCGGTGCGTCCGCGCGAACTGCGCGCACGCTGCCGCAACCTGCTGCAGTTGCGCCAGCAGTCCGAATCGATCAAACAGCGGGCGCTGTCGCTGGAGCAGCGGCTGCTCAAGAGCATGCACGAGGTCGAGGAGCGCGAGCGCGAGACCCTGACCCGGCTGGCACGCGCGATCGCCTATCGCGATGCCAGCACCAGCGCCAACCTCGAGCGCGTCGCCGCGGTGGCCGGCATGGTGGCCGAGGCCATGGGCCTGTTCGAGGACGAGGTGCGGATGATCGAACTCGCCGCGCCGCTGCATGACATCGGCAAGATCGCGATCCCCGACGCCATCCTGATGAAGCCGGGTCCGCTGACAGCCGAGGAAACGGCCGAGATGCGCCAGCATCCGCAGATCGGCTACGAACTGCTCAGCAACAGCCAGAACCGCTTCATCCAGCTCAGCGCGCTGATCGCGCTGCGTCACCAGGAGCGTTACGACGGCAGCGGCTATCCCGACGGCCTGGCCGGCGAGCAGATTCCGCTGGAGGCGCGCATCGTGGCGGTCGCCGACGTGTTCGACGCGCTGATGTCCAAGCGCCCGTACAAGCGTGCCTGGTCGATCGAGGAGGCGCTGGCCTACATCGGCGAGAACAGCGGCCGCCATTTCGATCCGCGTTGCGTCGAGGCGATGCTGTCCAATGTGCCGCGCCTGCAGCAGATCTGCGCCCAGTTCGGTGACCGGCCCGTCGGGTCGTTGCAGTAAGTTGTCCGTGATGAACGGCGCCATCGGCTGGCTGCGCACGCGTCTGTCCGACCGCCACGACAGCGAGCACGGCCAGGCCACCGTGCGTCTGGTGATGCTGGTCGTGATCTACGCGTATCTGCAGCTGTTCGTCGGCGGCAAGCCCGAAGTCGCGCGCGAACTGTGGTTGTCGGAAGCCTACCTTGCGGTCGAATACGCGGTCGCGTTGGGCATCTTCGTCTGGCTGCTGTGGCGCCCCGGCGTCTCCCACCCGCGCCGGGTCCTGGGCATGGTGGCCGACTACAGCCTGATGGGCGTGGGGCTGTTCCTGCTCGGCGATCTGCTGGCCTGGCTGTACGTGGTGATCATGTGGGTCACCGTGGGCAACGGCCTGCGTTTCGGGCCGCGCTATCTGTATGCGGCGATCGGGTTCGCGGTCGTGACCTTCGGCACCGCCGTCGCGATCACGCCGTACTGGCAGCAGAACCTGTCGCTCGCGCTCGGCCTGCTGGTCGGCCTGGTGGCGGTACCGCTGTATCTGAGTTCGCTGCTGCGTGCGCTCACCGAGGCCACGCGCGCGGCCAAGGCCGCCAGTGAGGCCAAAAGCCGTTTCCTGGCCAATATGAGCCACGAATTCCGCACCCCGCTCAACGGCATCATCGGCATGTCGGACCTCCTGGTGACCACGCCGCTGACTGCCGAGCAGCGCGACAGCGCGCACGTGATCCAGACCTCGGCCAAGGCGCTGCAGATGCTGGTCGACGATGTGCTCGACATCTTCAAGATCGAGGCAGGCAAGTTCAGCAGCAGCCATGCCGACTTCTCGCTGCCCGAGCTGGTGCGCGGCATCCAGGTGATGCTGATGCCGGGGGCGCACGCCAAGGGCCTGCAGTTCGAGGTGAAGGTCGCAGATGATGTGCCGACACTGCTGCACGGCGACAGCAACCAGTTGCGACAGGTGCTGGTGAACCTGTTGTCGAATGCGATCAAGTTCACCGACCGGGGGATGGTGACGCTGACCATCGATGCGGTCGCCGGCGAGCCGGTGCCAGCACGCGTCCAGCTGCGCTTCTCGGTGCGCGACACCGGGATCGGCATGCCGCCCGAGGCGCTGGGCGGCATCTTCGATGCGTTCGAGCAGGTTGAAACCGGACTCGGCCGTCGCTTCGGCGGCACCGGTCTCGGCACGACGATCGCCAAGGGGCTGACCGAGCAGATGGGCGGCCAGATCCATGTCGAAAGCCGACTCGGCGAGGGCTCGCATTTCTGGATCGAGATCCCGCTGGGTGTCGCGGCACGCGACGAGGCGGCGCCGGCATCGGTGAGCAACGTCATTCCGTTCGACGATCCGTTCGTGCGGCATCGCGCGCGCGTGGAGCCGATGCGCATCCTCGTGGCCGATGACCAGCCGGCCAACCGCATGGTGCTGCGGCGCCTGCTCGAGAAGGCCGGCCATCGCCCGCACATCGTGGACGATGGCGACGATGTGCTGATGGCGCTCGAAGCGCAGACCTTCGATGCGGTGATCACCGATCTGCACATGCCGGGCGCCGACGGCATGGACATCATCCGGCAGACGCGTTTCATGGAGGCGGGGGGCGGACGCCGCACACCGTTCATCGTGCTGACCGCCGATGCGACCGCCGAGGCGCGCGAGGCCTGTCTGCGTGCCGGCGCGATGGCGTATCTGACCAAGCCGATCGTCATCGAGCGCCTGCTCGAGAAGCTCGCCGAAATCGCACTGGGCAGCGCGGCCGGGCCGGTGGCGACAGCGCCGCCGCAGGTCCTCCCACGCGAAGCCGACGGCAGTGTGATCTCGCAGCACATCCTCGACGAACTGCGCGAGATGGGGCTGGGCGAGCAGTTCGTCCAGCGGTTCCTTGGCGAGTGCACGCGCGACGCACGCAAATGCCTCGTCGATTTCGAGGAATCGGCGCGCGTCGGGAACTGGGACGCGGCCCGCGATGCCTGTCACGCCCTCAAGGGGGCGGCGGGCAACATGGGCGCGGTGAGGCTGGCCGTTACCGCCTCGGCCGGCATGGGCATGCGTTCCGAACAACTGCTCAAGGAGTGGAGCGGTCTGCTGCAGACACTGGGGCAGCAGCTCGACCAGGCACTGGTCGCACTGCGCGAGCGCGGCGACCTGCCGCGCGCCGGCATGCCCGGGTCCGAAAAGGCCTGACCCGGGCGTCGCGTCAGGCGATCAGCCGACGACGGCTGCCTTTTCATCGGTGGAAGCGTCCGGCCTGCGCAGCTGCGCGCGCACCAGGCGTTCCATCGTCCGCAACTGGCGATCGCCGAGTTGCAGCGCGGTGTCCACCCAGATACGGGTGATGCGCATCAACTCCTCATGGGTCACCGGATGCGCACCTTCACGCACTTCGTGCAGTGCCAGGCGCGCGGCAGCGATGCGGCGGTTCTGGCGGATCACTTCATGCACCGCGCGCGTGCCTTCGCCCTTCGGCACCAGTACGTCGACGATGCCCATCGCGTGGAGTTCATCGCTGCTGTACATCAGGCCGTTGAGCATCATTTCCTCGGCGAGCTTCGGGCTGACCTTCTGCGCCAGCAGCGAGTACGCGCCCATGCCCGGGAACAGGCCGAACAGCACTTCTGGAAAGCCCATCTGCACGCCGCTCTCGGCGACGATGGTCTGACAGGCCAGCGCCAGCTCGAAACCACCGCCGAGCGCATCGCCCTCGACCAGCGCCACCGTGTGTGCGTTGCGATGCAGGCGCGTGTGCAGCAGATGGATGTTGTCGACGCACTCGGTCGCGTAACGCAGCAGACCATCGCGATTGCGATCGCGGATCAGCGATGCGAACAGCTTGAGGTCGCCGCCAAGATTGAATACGTGGCTGTCCGCGCCGAGCACGATGTGCGATACGTGCGCCGGTTCGGCGTCGGCGCGGCTCGAGATCCGGTCGATCGTCTGCTGCGCGAACAGGCGCAGTTCGCGCAACAGGGCAGGGGAGAAGCAGGCCCGATAGGTGGCATCGGCGAACGCCTGCTGCGCATGCATGAAGCACCAATGCGAATCATTGGACGCGTCATGTTCGATACGGATGGTGGACAGTGCGGCGGTTGCGTCACCGTGCAGCAGCTCGACGTTGTGCATTGAGAATCCCCTGTGGCGGACTTCCCACCGGTCGGGCGTCCGGCAGGCGTCCCGATAAAAGTTTTCGCCCGATCCGCGCTTCTATGCGCGTATCGGGCGAAAAGGGCAAGGATTTCAATGATCTAAAAGCTGAATGCCAAATCCGTCACCTAGATTTGGGAACTGCGTCACATTTTTGGCGCTTCGTCCCGGAGTTCGCGGCGCAGGATCTTGCCGACGTTGGTCTTGGGCAGCTCGGTCCGGAACTCGACGATGCGCGGATGCTTGTAGCCGGTCAGATGTTCGCGCGCGTGTGCCTTGACCTGCTCGGCGGTCAGCGCCGGATCCTTGCGCACGATGACGACCTTCACCGCTTCGCCCGACTTGTCGTCCGGGACGCCGATCGCCGCGACTTCGAGCACGCCGGGCATCATTGCGATGACGTCTTCGACTTCGTTCGGATACACGTTGAAGCCGGAGACGAGGATCATGTCCTTCTTGCGGTCGACGATATAGAAGAAGCCCTTCTCGTCCATCTTCGCCATGTCGCCGGTGTGCAGCCAGCCTTCGGCGTCGATCGCCTCGGCGGTGTCCTCGGCGCGCTGCCAGTAGCCCTTCATCACCTGCGGGCCGCGGATGCAGAGTTCGCCGACTTCGCCGACCGGCAACAGCGCGCCGTCCTCGGCCTTGATGCAGGCTTCGGTCGATGGGACCGGCAGGCCGATCGCGCCGTTGTACTCGGCCAGGTCCATCGGGTTGATGCAGGCCGCGGGCGAGGTTTCGGTCAGGCCGTAGGCCTCCACGAGCGTGACGCCGGTGGTCTGCTTCCAGCGTTCGGCGACCGAGCGTTGCACGGCCATGCCGCCACCCAGGGTGAGCCGCAGCGGGCTGAAGTCGATGTCGGAAAAGCCGGGCGTGTTGAGCAGACCGTTGAACAGGGTGTTGACGCCGGTGATCGCGGTGAAGGGCTCGCGCTTGAGTTCCTTGACGAAGCCGGGCATGTCGCGCGGATTGGTGATCAGGATGTTCTTCGCGCCGAGGCGCATGAAGACCAGACCGTTCGCCGTCAACGCGAAGATGTGATACAGCGGCAGCGCGGTGATGATCGTCTCCTGGCCTTCGCGTGCCAGTTTTCCGATCCACGCCGAGGCCTGCTGCATGTTGGCGACAAGATTGCGATGCGTGAGCATCGCGCCCTTGGCCACACCGGTGGTGCCGCCGGTGTATTGCAGGAACGCGATGTCCTCGTGCGTGATCGAGACCTCGGGCAGTTCGTGCTTCGCACCAGCCGCGATCGCATCGCGGAAACGCACCGCGCCACGGATCGCGTAATCGGGCACCATCTTCTTGACGTGCTTGAGCACGAAGTTGACGATCGCGCCCTTCGGGAAACCGAGCAGATCGCCAAGGCCCGTGGTGATGACCTGCTTGACCTGGGTATCGGCCAGCACGTCCTGCACGGTCTTGCCGAAGTTGTCCATCACCAGCACCGCAGCGGCGCCGGAATCGACCAGCTGATGACGCAGTTCGCGCGGCGTGTACATCGGGTTAGTGTTCACCACCGTCAGGCCCGCACGCAGGATGCCGAACGTCGCGATCGGATACTGCAGGCAGTTGGGCATCATGATCGCGACGCGATCCCCCTTCTTGAGCTTGAGTTCGCCGAGCAGATAGGCGGCGAAGTCGCGGCTGCGCGCGTCCAGTTCGCCGTAGGTGATCGTCTGTCCCATGTTCGAGAACGCGGGCCGGTCGCGGAACTTCGCGATGGCCTCGTCCAGAACCGCCGGCACCGAGCGGTACTGCCCGGGATCGATTTCCGCAGGCACGCCTGCAGGGTAGTTCGCCAGCCACGGACGTTGATCGGTCATGCAATCCTCTCCCTGATTGAAGGCCGTCACTCGAACTGGTGACCGTACCTGTGCAATGCGCTCGATTGGAGCATAGGCTCCAGGGGGTGGCAAGGCGCGATGCGGCGTGAATCGCGTGGGTTGCGTGCCGATCGATGCGCATTTACTGGACGAAGCTGGGAGTTTGAAACATGCGAGGGGCATACAAAGGAGCACGGTGGCCGCGCCGGGGATTGGCCCTGGTGCTGACGTGTGTGATGGCGCTCGCCGGCTGCAGCCGTGAAGCGCCCGAAGATGCGATCCGTGCGCAGGTCGTGGCATTGCAGACGGCGATCGAGCAACGCAGCGCATCGGATGTCGCGGACGTGCTCGACGAGGATTTCATCGGCCCGCAGAACATGGATCGTCGCGCCGCCCGGCAGATGGCGGCGGTGCTGATGTTGCGGCACCAGCGCATCGGCGTGCTGACCGGCCCGGTGGATGTGACGTTGCAGGGCGAGGATCGCGCGACCGTGCGCACGCGCGCCGCGCTGACCGGCGGCGAAGGCAGTGCGCTGTTGCCCGACAGCGCGCAGGCGTGGCGGATCGAAAGCGGCTGGCGGCTGCGTGATGGCGTCTGGCGGATCACCAGCCTGGCGTGGACGCCGGTCCTGCAGTGAGCCACGGCGCCGGAAGGCGCCGCGTTCGCATCACTCGAAGTCGTACTGCATGCCGGGGCCGGCGGCGGCCAGGAAGTTGCCCTGCACGTAGTCGATGTCGGCGCCGAACAGGATCGACATGCTGGCCGCGTCCTGTACGAACTCGGCGATCGTGCGGATGCCGACCTGGCGCGCGCGCCGCGCAATCTCGCCGATGCGTGTCTGGTTCTCGCCGTTGCTCGGCAGATCCTCGGTGAAGCTGCGGTCGAGCTTGAGCAGGTGCGGCTGCAGGTGGCTCAGCAACTGGAACGAATCCAGGCCGACGCCGAACTGTTCGAGCGCGAAACGGCCATCGAACTTGGCGATGCGCGCGGCGAAGGCCTGGGTGGCCTTGAGATGCGTGAACACCTTCGCTTCGGGCAACTGCAGCACGAGGTACTCGCCGGGCACCTGGTGCTGCGCGAGTTGTTCGCCGACGAAATCCGCGAACGCATTGCCATCCAGCGACGCCTGGCTGACCTTGACCAGCAGTGTCGTCGGATGGCCGGTGCGCAGGCGCCGGCCGATCGCGGCGATCGCGCGCGCGGCGACGTGGCGGTCGATCTCGCCGAGCATGCCGTTGTCTTCTGCGATCTGCAGGAAGGTACCGGGCGCGATGAGCTCGCCATCGCCGCCGTCGAGGCGCAGCAGCACGTCGTACACGGCGGCGTTGTCGCCCTGCAGATTGATGACCGGCTGGTAATGCAGCACGAAGCCATCGTTGTCGAGTGCGCCGCGCAGGCGCGCCACCCAGGCCTGGATGCGCTCTTCCTCGACGCGGTCGACCGCGCTCGGGTCGAATACTTCGCAGCGGTTGCCGCCGGTGCCTGACGCCGATTCCAGCGCCGTCGTCGCACGCGCGAGCATCTGGGCGACGTTCGCGATCTTCTCGCCGACCTGCACGCCGCCGATGCTGACGGTGATGACACTGGAGCGCTCGCCGACTTCGAAGACGTGACCGGCGAAGCCGGCGCGGATCCGTTCGGCAGTCGCGGACGTGGCGTGGTAGTCGTAGCCGCGCAGCAGGATGGCAAACGTGTGGCCGGCATAGCGGGCGACCGTCGCATCGTCGCCGACCAGCGTCCGCAGGCGCCCGGCGGCCGCAGCGAGCAGATCGTCGGCGTGGTCGAGCCCGATGTCGGCCAGCAGGTGCTGGTGGTGGTCGGGCTCGAGCATCAGGAAGCCGTACTGGCCATCGGACTGCGCGGCATCGTCGACGGCGTCCTCGATCGCGCGCAGGAAGTTCGGGCGGTTCAGCAGACCGGTGACCTGGTCGCGGTTGCGCAGTTCCTCGAGTTCCAGCACGAGATCCGCATCGAGTTCCTCGCGGCGGCGGAACACCACCTGCAGGCAGGGCTCGCCTTCGTACTGCGCGGTCGTGAACTCCATCGATGCCGGAAACGCATTGCCGTCGATGTCGCGCGCTTCGATTTCGTGGCGCGGCGGTGGCGGTTCGCCCTTGCTCAGCGATTTGAGCAGCGCCTTGAACGATTCCACGTGCTGCGGTGCGACCATGTCGAGCAGCGAAATGCCCTCGACATCCTCGAAGCTGTCGTAGCCGAACATCTCCAGGTATGCCGCGTTGGCGCGGATGTGCATGCCTTCGTGGATGTAGGCGATCGGGTCGCGCGACGAATCGATCAGCGCATCGCAGCGGCGCTCGGTCTCGCGCACGCGCGCCTCCAGACGACGCAGGCCGCGACGCGCGTCACGATCGGCCCAGGCCTCGCGTACGCAGGCCTGCAGCTGCTGTGGCGCATGGCGCAAGGCGACCGCGCGGGCGCCGGACTGGATCGCATCGATGTAATCCGCCTCGACCAGGGTGTCGACCAGGGCGATGACCGGCAGATCGCGGCCGCTGTCGGCGATGCGCTCCATCACCTGCGCAAAAGGAAGCACGGTCGAGCTGCGCGCCGCGATGACCACGTCGGGCGACTGGCTGCCGATGATGCGGCCCAGGTCGTCGTCGGATTCGGGTCGCAGGGGACGCACCGCGATGCCGGCATTGCGCAGGCCGCTGGCGAGCGCTTCGGCATCCTCGACGCGGTCGTCGACGATCAGAAGGCGCAGGGCAGTGTCGGCTCGTGTCGACATTCGGGTCTCCAGGGCAGACCGCCTTATGCCACGGAGGGGGGGATCCGTCCATCGCCGTGACCGGTCATCGGACGCTTGGATGCGTCACCTGCGACCTCGCGCACAAGACGTGGGACGAGATAGCCGGACTGGCGTGCAATGAGCGCAGCATGCAGGGCGAGCGCAGTGGCGTCGTCGACCTCGAAATGGGCCGCGCCGGCGACGCGATCGAGCTGGTGCAGGTAGTAGGGCAGCACGCCGGCGGCAAATCCGCGCTCGGCCAGCGCGGCCAGGGTGTCGACATCGTCGTTGATGCCGCGCAGCAGCACGGCCTGATTCATCAGCACCGCGCCGGTGTCGCGCAGGGTGCGCATCGCCGCGTCGACGTCGGCATCGAACTCGTTGGCATGGTTGGCGTGGACCACGATCGCGACCGGCCACGGCAACGACGCCAGCCAGTCGCACAGTTCTGCGTCGACGCGTTCGGGCAGCACGATGGGCAGGCGGGTATGGATGCGCAGGCGACGCACGTGCGGGATCGCACGCAGGGCATCGGTGAGTTCGACGAGCTTTGGCGTCGCCAGCGACAGCGGATCGCCGCCCGACAACAGGACCTCCTCGATGCTCGGGTCGGCCCGGATCGCTTCAATCGCCTCGCGCCAGCCGTTCGCGGCCGCGGTTTCCTCGGCGTACGGAAAGTGCCGACGGAAGCAATAGCGGCAATGCACCGCGCAGCTGCCGGTCGTGACCAGCAGGGCGCGACCTTCATACTTATGGATCACCCCGTGGCCGGCCTTGGCGGCACCGTCGCCCACCGCGTCCAGACCGAAGCCGGGCACCGGGCGCATCTCCGCGTCGAGCGGCAGCACCTGGCGCAGCAGCGGGTCG
>Ga0160444_100557_pt1 | contig 14463 bp, 15 predicted proteins | sample HID1972K_E1MG_FD_108232 | JGI IMG/M metagenome (GOLD analysis project Ga0160444, IMG submission 108232) | Enriched pill bug-associated microbial communities from UW Madison campus, WI, USA - HID1972K_E1 MG | ecosystem: Host-associated > Arthropoda: Insects > Digestive system > Unclassified ... | reverse complement strand
CGGGCAGCGAGTTCTGGCCGCACTTCGTGCGTAACCGCTCCGAGCAGTTCGAAGCGCGTGTGGCGATGGTGCAGATCCAGGAATCAAACTCGATCTTCCTGCAGGGCATGGCCGGTTCGCGTATGCCGATCGCCATTGCTCACGGTGAAGGTCACGCCGAGTTCTCCAGCGAAGATGCGCTGCTGGAAGCCGATCTGTCGGGTTGCGTGGCGATGCGTTTCGTCGACAACCATGGCAAGGTCACTGAGTCGTATCCGGCCAACCCGAACGGTTCGCCGCGCGGGATTACCGGTCTCACCAGCCGTGATGGCCGTGTGACGATCATGATGCCGCACCCGGAGCGTGTGTTCCGTGCCGTGCAGAACTCGTGGCGTTCGGAAGACTGGAACGAAGATGCACCTTGGATGCGTATGTTCCGTAATGCGCGGGTCTGGGTTAATTAAGGCCTGTGTACAAGCTGGCGTTTTTTGTTCCTGACAGTCATGTCGAGGTGGTCAAAGGGGCTGTGTTCGCTGCCGGTGGTGGGCGGATCGGTGACTATGACCACTGTGCCTGGCAGGTGCTCGGTCTGGGCCAGTTTCGACCTTTGGACGGCAGTCAGCCGTTCATTGGTGAGGCGGGGCAGGTTGAGCGGGTTGAGGAATGGAAGGTTGAGCTGGTGGTGGCGGATGAGTTGATTGTTGCTGTTGTGGCGGCTTTGAAGCTTAGTCATCCCTACGAGACGCCGGCTTATGAGGTGTGGCGGCTGGAAGATTTCTGATCTTTTTTGCTGCTGAAACAGGAAACCCGCAGATGAGTGATTGTCTGCGGGTTTTTTGTTGCCCCCGATTTGCTTTTCTGTAGGAGTGAGTCTGCTCGCGATGGCGCCCTGACAGGCGACCATGCTCTGGCTGACTGAGTGAATATCCGTTTCTTCGAGTGCTGCCGCTGACGGTTCCGCCCTTACGGCGGGTCACTTTTGACAAACGCCCGGAATGCCGGCCCAGTCAAAAGTAACCAAAAAGGCTTGCCCCAACGTTCGGCCCACTCGCTAAAGCTCGGGGTTCCTTCGCTCCGGAATTCATCCGGGCGCATCGCCTCCGGTTTGCTTCGCTGCACCTCCTCTCGATGCATTTGGCTGCGCCAAACGGTCGCTGCGCTCCCACCCCCGGATAAATCCCTCCACTCAGCCTGCCGACGGGGCCTGTGGATCAAGATCAAGAGCAGGCGAGCTGACACTCGGCCTATTGAGTGGTGAGGAGCACGGGGTTCGACTTTTGATTTGTGTTGGAGCTGCCCCTCATCGGAACGCCGCCCGCCCAGCCCTCTCCCGGGGGAGAGGGTGCCGATTTGTGGGCTTTTCAGGATCTGAATTCGACTCGGTATTTCACGTCAGCGTAGATCCACCAAACACTTCGGTCAGTCCCCTCTCCCTCTGGGAGAGGGCTAGGGTGAGGGTTTGCTTTGGTCTGTTTAGATATGTGTAGAAATAACAGAGTCTTCCCACAAGGTTTTCAGGTTGTCCGTCGGACGCCCGCTCTCTAGTCTTTGCCGGTCGCTGCCAATTCAGCGACCGGGCGTGAGATCCCCGGAAAGCTTGCAACTAGCGCCAACACTACGATAATTGGCGCCAGCTCAATCTGCTGCCTGTGTTATGGCGGCTGTGTGCGGGCAGACTTCGGTCTGGCCGGTTGCCTGCTCCGGTGGATCTCACCCTGCACATAGCTGCCACCTCTTCGCCGCGTGAGATCCGGCGAACGATGGCATCCTCACTTGCAATAGCAGGAGTTGAATTTTGGACAAGCTAATACCAGATCCACCCCCCGAAACCATTACCCCACTCGAAGCCGCCATCCGCGCCGAAGACCTCGCCAAAAACCGCGAAGCCATCAAACGCGCCCTCGATTTCTACCTCAGCCCTGAACCCGCCAAACCCCGACAACCGAGCACCATGTTCCTCGTCCACCCCAGCGTCGACACCGAAAGCCTGCTCGCCCACGCTTGTGAATCGTTGGCCTCAGCAAATGCCATGGCCAGCAACTTCGCAACCGAGCTAGGCGAATGTTGCTCCTTTCGCTGAAGCCATCGACATGACTCTGAGGTTGAAAATGGAGCTACTCCCCGTCGTCACACCCCGCATCAACACAAGCACCTCGCTGGGGCGGGCGCTGGTATCGATGTTCAAGTCCGTCGAGGCGGAATTGATTGAAGAGAATGCAGCAACTGGAGCGGTCAAGATCATTGTGTTTGGAGGGTGTGCAGTTCACCTCTACACCCATCACCGCATATCTTTGGATGTCGATGCGGAAATCTATGAGGCATGCATTCCGGCAGGATTCGACCTGCGTACGCTGCTGGCGACGGTGCCGGAGCCCTTTGTCGATGAGCTTTCTGCTCGAAAGATGGAGCTGAACTACGACCTGCAATACAACACTAGCTTTGGCCCGATTCATGAGGATTATTGGTCGCGAAGTATTCCCATGTCAGAGTTTTCGCTGGAGTCTCCTCTACACATTCATATTGCTGCGCCCGTCGACATAGCCATTACAAAGCTGGGCAGGGCTACAGATCACGATATCGCAGACATCAATGCGCTTCTGAGGTGCGGGTTCATACTGACCAGCGAGCTCCGGCGTCTGGCATTGCAGGCAATTGATGTATATGTTGGCAATAAAGCGCAACCGACTTCTGTATTGAGCAACATATTGCAAGACTATCTGGAGAAAGCAGATGACGAAGCTGAATGACGCTCACGTCCTCTCATCCGCATTAGACACTCTCGTTAGAAGCCCTCTGAATCAGGCCGATGACGTTGCACTAGTGAGTGCTGCGAAAGAAGTCTGGTACTCGGATTCAAATGTTGAAAGCGAGGTGAAGGCCTTTCTGAAACATCATAGCGATGACATTGAACGTCGCCGCGCCGCCTACCTGTTGGAGCGATTTACGCGTTTCTCGTGTGTCTCGGATACCCGCGTATTGGAAACGCTTCATGCGCTGGAGCTTTTCGCGCACTCGACACCGAAGCAGGATGTCGCGCCTCAAACAAAGGTTTCATTACGCAATCGCAAAGATGAATTGGCGGTCTCTTGGGGGTTAGCAGAAAGTCTTGGATTGAAGGTTCAAACGCTGATGCCATTTCAGACCCGCCATTACCAAGCGGAACAGCATTCATCCTGAGCCGAATTTGTTGGCGATGAAAAACCCGGCCTAAGCCGGGTTTTTTGTGTCGATTAAACCTTCACACTAACCTCGCTTCGGTTGACCAGGCTTTCAAGCGCCCCACTCAAACTCGCCGCCTTATCCCCCACCAGCAAATGCCAGATCCCGCCATCCAACTGGCTGACACCGTGACAACCCAGATCCTTCAACTGCGCCTCGGACAACGCCTTGCCATCCGCCAATTGCAGGCGAATCCGTGTCATCGCAATGCAATCCAGTTGCAGCACATTGTCGCTGCCGCCCAATGCATTCAGCCATTGCTGCGCCTCGGAACCGGCAACGGCCATAACTTTCGGCTCATCAACAACAGCGGTTTCAACCAAAACAGCACGCCCCAACGCCGGCATCGCCAGACGAATCTCATCCGCAATGCTGTCCGCCATCGGCCCGACAACCACCTGCAAACTGCCACCTTTACCCGGTCGCACAACCGCCATCGCCCCCAACGCTTTCAGATCAGCATCCGAAGCCTTGTTGCGATCAACCATCTCCAGCCGCAACCGCGTGGTGCAGGCGCCAACCGTCAGCAGATTTTCAGCGCCGCCCAATGCCTTGATGTAAGCACTGGCACGTTCGTTCTCAGTCAGTACGGCTTTTTCACTAACGGCAACATCCTCACGCCCCGGCGTTTTCAGATTGAAGCGACGAATGCAGAAATCAAAAACGAAGTAGTAGATCACCGCGTAAGCCAACCCGACCGGGAACACCAGCCAACCATTGGTGGACTTGCCCCAGCCGAGAATCATGTCGATAAAGCCGCCGGAGAAGGTGAAGCCCAAGTGGATGTTCAAGGCATTGGTAATCGCCATCGACAACCCGGTCAGCAGCGCATGCAGCAGATACAGCAGCGGTGCCAGGAACATAAAGGCGAATTCAATCGGTTCAGTCACCCCGGTCAAAAACGAGGTCAGCGCCATTGAAAGAAAGATCCCGCCCATCACCTTGCGGCGTTCCGGCAGCGCATTGCGGTACATCGCCAGGCACGCCGCCGGCAGGCCGAAGATCATCATCGGGAACATGCCAGTCATGAACTGGCCGCCCTTCGGATCACCGGCGAAGTAGCGCGACAGGTCGCCCGTCACCAATGCGCCGGTAGTCGGGTCGGTGAAGTTGCCAAACACAAACCACGCCATGTTGTTGAGGATGTGGTGCAGGCCGGTGACGATCAGCAGGCGGTTGAACACACCGAACACGAACGCGCCGATGCTGCCGCTTTCCATCATCAAGGCGCCGAAGGCGTTGATGCCGTGCTGGATCGGCGGCCAGATGTAGCCGAACACCACGCCCAGACCGACCGCTGCGAACCCGGTGACAATCGGCACAAACCGTCGCCCACCGAAGAACGCCAGATACTCCGGCAGCTTGATGTCCTTGAAGCGGTTGTACAGCGCGCCGGCCATCAGGCCGCTGACGATGCCGGCGAGCATGCCCATGTTGATGCTCGCATCGAGCACCTTCAGCGTGGAGATCATCACCAGGTAACCAATCACCCCGGCGAGGCCGGCGGTGCCGTTGTTGTCCTTGGCGAAACCGACGGCGATGCCGATGGCGAAGATCATCGCCAGGTTGGCGAAGATCACTTGGCCGGCATCGTGAATGATCGCGATGTTCAGCAGGTCGGTGTCGCCCAGCCGCAGGAGCAGGCCGGCAATCGGCAGGATCGCGATCGGCAGCATCAGCGCGCGGCCGAGGCGTTGCAGGCCTTCGATGAAGAGTTGATACATGGCGTTTGTCCTTGTTGTTTTTGTTAGCGCAGTGGCCAATGTTGATGACAGGCGTGGCGCACGGCGGCGGCGCTGCTCAACTTGAGCAGGTCGCGACTGAGGCGCTGGCATTCGGCTTCGTGCACCTGGCGCACGCGATCCTTGATTTCACCGATCTGCACCGGGCTGACCGACAATTCGGTAACGCCCAGACCAATCAGCACCGGCGTGGCCAGCGGATCAGAGGCGAGGGCGCCGCAGACGCCGACCCAACGCTTGTGCACCGCCGCGCCTTCGCAGGTCATGGCGATCAGGCGCAGCAGCGCCGGGTGCAGGGCGTCGACGCGTGCAGCGAGACCGGCATGATCGCGATCCATGGCCAGGGTGTATTGCGACAAATCGTTGGTGCCGATGGAGAGGAAGTCGGCGTGTTCGGCGAGTTGTTCGGCCTGTAATGCGGCGGCGGGGACTTCGATCATCACGCCGATTTCCGGGCGCTGCGTGATGTTCATCTCCAGGCACAACGCTTCAACGCGCTGGCGGATGTGCAGCAGCTCATCCACTTCGGTAACCATTGGCAACAGGATTCGGCAGCGACGCAGCGGGCTGACTTGCAGCAGCGCGCGCAGTTGCTGATCGAGGATTTCCGGGCGGGCCTGAGCCAGACGAATGCCGCGCAGACCGAGCACCGGGTTGGCTTCGATCGGCAGCGGCAGGTAATCGAGTTGCTTGTCGCCGCCGACATCGATGGTGCGGATGATCACCGACTTGTCGCCCATCGCATCGATCACGGCTTGATAGGCGCTGCGCTGTTCTTCGACATCCGGCGCGGTCTGGCGATCGACGAAGAGAAACTCTGTGCGCAGCAGACCGACACCATCGGCGCCGTTGGCAAAGGCATCTGCCGCTTCACCGCTGGAGGCGACGTTGGCGACGACTTCGATGTGCACGCCATTACGGGTTTCGGCCGGCAGATGAGCTTTTGCCTGTTGAGCATCGCGACGTTGCTGGCGATCAATTTGCGCCTGTTGAACTTCAGCCAAGCGCTCAGCCTTTGGCGTCAGTTCCAGACGACCGCCATCGGCATCGAGCACCACCGATTGACCTTGCGGCTGATCAAGCAATGCCGAACCCAACGCCACCATGCACGGCAGACCTTTGCCGCGAGCGAGAATCGCCACGTGCGAAGTCGCGCCACCTTCGGCCATACACAAACCGGCGACACCTTGGGCGCTAAGTTGCAGCAGATCCGATGGCGTCAGTTCATGCGCAGCGACGATGGCACCGGCCGGCACATCGTAATTCCATGCCTCACCGAGCAACGCACGCAGCACGCGTTGTTTGAGATCGCGAAGATCGTTGGCGCGCTCAGCCAGCAGCGCGCTGCCGGTGCGCTGCAGCACTTCGCACTGCACATCGATCGACTGGCTCCAGGCGTGAGTCGCCGCAGTGCCTTGTTCGATGGATTGCTGTGCAGCGTCGAGCAGTGCCGGGTCTTCCAGCAACGCCAAGTGTGCGGCGAAGATTGCTTCTTCTTCGGCGTTCTTGTGTTTTTTCGCTTGGGCGAGGGTGCCGTCGATTTCGCTGCTGACCTGTTGCAGTGCAGCTTCAAGCACTTGCTGTTGTTGCAGCGGATCGTGATTGCCCGCGTCCACCGGCAAACTGATCGCGTTCAAGCGAAACAGCGGCCCACCGACGAATCCCGGCGCAGCGCAAACCCCGTGCAACACGCCAGCCTCGGCCGGGCGTTTAAGAGGGGCAACACTGACCGGTGCCGCCGCGCGATGATCATCCGGCAATGCCGTGGCCAACGCCGTGAGCAACGCTTGCAGCGCCGCTTCAGCATCCGGCCCCTGACAGCTGACCTGCACTTCATCCTGCTCGCCAACCGCCAGCCCCATCAAACCGATCAGGCTGTTGCACGGCGCCGATTTGCCGGCGAAGTGCAGCTGCGACTGGCTTTTGAAACCTTGCGCGGTCTGCCGAATCAGCGCCGCAGGGCGCGCATGCAAGCCGCCGCGATGGGCCACCAACACTTGACCATGAACCTCTGGCCCACCGACGACTTCGGCGCTCGCTGCCGAACCGTTGCGCGCCACAATGTGCAGCAGCGGATCGCCGACTTTCACCGCTTTCAGCGTGATCGGGCGTACCTGAAAATCCTGGCTGTTGGTCAGGATCAACAGGCTGACGAGGCTTTTGCATTGCTGGCCGACTTTGTCCAGGTCATAGCGCAACAACGGCTGGCCCTGAGTCACGCGACCACCTTCCATGACCAGCATCGAGAAACCTTCGCCGTTCAACTCCACGGTGTCGAGGCCCAGATGCAGGAGGATTTCCGCGCCGTTGTCGGCACGTACGGTGAGTGCGTGGCCGGTGCGGGCGACGTGGATGATCACCCCGGCGCACGGCGAGTACAGCGTGTCGTTGATCGGGTCGATGGCGATGCCGTCACCCATAGCGCCGCTGGCGAACACCGCGTCCGGGACTTTGGCGAGCGTGAGCACCGGGCCGCTGAGCGGGGCGCTGAGGGTCAGCTCTTTATTGTTGTTGTGCATGGCTCGGTCTCATCGGTTAAATCTCGGTTCGATATCCCCTGTAGGAGCTGCCGAAGGCTGCGATCTTTTGATCTTGTCTCTGTGAATCAAAATCAAAAGATCGCAGCCTTCGGCAGCTCCTACAGGGGTTGTGCATCAATCAGCGGTTTTGCGTCCGCCGATAGGGTTGTGCATCAATCGACGGTTCTGCATCCGCCGACAGGGTTGTGCATCAATCGGCGGGTTATGCGTCCGCCGATAGGGTTATGCATTGATCAGCGGGTGTCAGTGCGTGCGGGTTACTTTGCTCAGGTGGCGCGGCTGATCCGGGTCCATGCCACGGGCCACGGCCAAACCTGCCGCCATCACGTAGAAACTCTGGATCGCCAGAATCGGGTCGAGGGCCGGGTGTTCGGCGCGGCTCAGGGTCAGATCGCGTTCGCTCACATCGTCCGGCGCGGCCAGCAACACACGGGCGCCGCGTTGACGCATCTCTGCCGCCAGGCTCAACAAGCCAGCCTGTTCAGCGCCACGCGGTGCGAAAACCAGCAGCGGATAGTGTTCGTCGATCAGCGCCATCGGGCCGTGACGCACTTCGGCGCTGCTGAACGCTTCGGCCTGAATCGCCGAGGTTTCCTTGAATTTCAGCGCGGCCTCTTGAGCAATGGCGAAACCGGCACCACGACCGATCACCATCAATCGCTCGCAATCACGCAGCGCTTCGATGGCCACGCTCCAGTCCTGTTTTGCCGCTTCGCGCAGACCTTCCGGCAAAGCGTTGCCAGCCTCGAGTAATTCGCTGTCCTCTTTCCAGTGCGCGATCAAACGAGCGCTGGCGCTGAGGGTGGCAATAAAACTCTTGGTCGCGGCGACGCTGCTTTCAGTCCCGGCGAGCAGCGGCACGCTGAATTCACACGCCGCTTCCAGTGGCGAATCGGCAGCGTTGACCATCGATACGCTCAGCGCGCCACGCTTGCGCAACAGACGCAGGCTGTTGACCAGATCCGGGCTCTGCCCCGATTGCGAAAACGCGAACGCAACCTGACCGCTGACCTTCAACGGCGCTTGCTGCATGGTCACCACTGACATCGGCAACGACGCCACCGGCACACCCAGTTGTTGCATGGTCAGGTAGGCGAAGTAGCTAGCCGCGTGGTCGGAGCTGCCGCGTGCGACAGTCATCGCCACTTGCGGCGGCTGACGACGCAGGCGTCCGGCGATCTCGATCATTTGCGGGTCGAGCTGTTGCAGTTGGGCTTGCACGGCCTCGAACGAGGACAGCGCCTCCTCAAGCATTTTTGAAGTCAATGTCTTCTCCTTCGACCATGACGGCGGTCAGTGTGAGTGAGCGATCGAGCCGCACGCAGTCGGCCCAGGCACCTGGTGCAAGGCGCCCTCGTTCGTTGATGCCGAGGTAGTCGGCGGGAAATTGCGACAGGCGCTGCGAGGCCTCGGCGATTGGCAAACCGATCTTCACCAGATTGCGCAGGGCCTGATCCATGGTCAGGGTGCTGCCGGCCAGGGTGCCGTCGGGCAGGCGCACGCCGCCCAGGCATTTGGTCACCGTGTGGCTGCCGAGCTTGTACTCACCGTCGGGCATGCCGGCGGCGGCGGTCGAATCGGTGACGCAATACAGGCACGGGATCGAGCGCAGGGCCACGCGAATGGCGCCGGGATGGACGTGGAGCAAATCCGGAATCAGTTCGGCGAATTTGGCGTGGGCCAATGCCGCACCAACGATGCCCGGCTCGCGGTGATGCAGCGGGCTCATGGCGTTGTAGAGGTGAGTGAAACTGGTCGCGCCAGCCTCCATTGCGGCGACGCCTTCCTCGTAACTGCCGAGGGTGTGGCCGATCTGCATGCGCACGCCACGGCTGCTGAGTTCGCGGATCAATCCGTCGTGACCGGCGATTTCCGGGGCGATGGTGATCACGCGGATTGGCGCCAGTGCCAGATACTCTTCGACTTCGGCCATCAACGCGGTGTGGGCGAAGTTCGGTTGTGCGCCGAGTTTGCCGGGGTTGATGTACGGGCCTTCGAGGTGTACGCCGAGGACGCGCGCGGCACCTTTCGGACGCTGTTCGCAGAATTCTCCTACTTCCTTCAGGACGCTGGAAATCTCGGCACTCGGTGCGGTCATGGTGGTGGCCAGCAGCGATGTTGTGCCAAAACGCACGTGGGTTTTGGTAATGGTTTCGAAAGCGCTGGCGCCTTCCATGATGTCTTTGCCGCCACCGCCATGCACGTGCAGATCGATGAAGCCCGGCAGCAGATACGGCAGATCATTGGTTGCCGGATCGCAAGGCATTCCTTCGATCGACACGACTTTGCCGTGTTCGTGGATCAGCCGGCCGCGAATCCAGCCGCTGGCGGTGAGGATGTTGTCTTCGGACATTTTGGTTCTCTCGTTTGGCTCGGCTGCTGATCAGCGGCGAAGCTCTGCAACAAAGTCGTAGTAGTCGTTGCGGCAATAAGTGTCGGTGACTTCAATCGGCGTGTTGTCTTCCAGGTAGCCGACCCGGGTCATCAGCAGCATCGCGGTGCCGGGGGCGATGCCGACCAGTGCGGCGAATTCGTTCGAGGCATTGATCGCCTGGATGTGCTGCAAGGCACGGACGATTGGTTTGCCGATGCCGTCGAGGTATTCGTAGAGCGAATCGCCGACCAGTTCCGGCTTGGGCATGATCGAGGCGGGCAGGGTGCTCATTTCGATTGCCATAACGGTGTCATCGGCTTTGCGCAGACGCTTCATGCGCGCGACCTTGTCGTTCGGCGACAGGCTGAGACGGATCAGTTCTTCGTGGGTCGGCAGGGTGATTTCACGTTCCAGCCATTGCGAGCTGGGCACGAAGCCCTTGAGGCGCAGCATCTCGCTGAAACCCGAGAGACGCGACAGTGGTTGTTCGAGGCGTGGCGTGATGAAGGTGCCGGAACCTTGCAGGCGGCGGATCAGGCCTTGATCGAGGAGGACTTCCAGCGCCTTGCGTGCGGTGACCCGGGAGATGCCGAGCAACTCGCTGAGATTGCGTTCCGAGGGCATCGCCTGTTCGGCTTTCCACTGCCCGGCATGAATCGCTGCTTCCAGATTGCGTGCCAGTTGCAAGTACAGCGGCGTCGGCTGGGAGTCGTCTGGGCGTAGGGCCTGGAAGTCGTTCATGTAGGTCATTTCCGACGCGAGTATAGGATTGTTGTGGCTCGCTTGTGGGACGAAAATTAATACCACTTGAATACCATGTCAACGCAGGCAATCGGCGGTTTGCCCAATGAAATGGCGGGTTATGAAGGGTCTGGTTTGAAGTGGTATTAAAGGTGGGCTGTAAAAAGCAAAAGATCGCAGCCTGCGGCAGCTCCTACATTGGGAAGTGGTATCACCTCTGTAGGAGCTGCCGCAGGCTGCGATCTTTTGATTTATTTTTTGCGGGTGACCAGCGGTCGCTGGTTACGGGCGGATTTCGACCATCGTGCCGTCCGGCACCAGGCTCCACACTTCGCGCATGTCAACGTTGCGCATGGCGACGCAGCCATCGGTCCAGTCGAGGGTGTGGAACAGGTCTTCCGGGGTTTCTTCCGAATCCGGCGTGCCGTGGATCATGATCATCCCGCCAGGCTCGACGCCTTCACGCCGGGCGCGGGCCGAGTCGCTGATGTTCGGGTAGGAAATGTGCATCGACAGGTTGAATTTGTCGCTGGTCTTGCGCCAGTCGATCCAATAAAAACCTTCCGGCGTGCGCTTGTCGCCTTCAATCAGTTTCGGACCTTTTTTCGCGCCCTTGCCCAAGGAGATGCGATAGGTCTTCAGCGGCTTGCCGTCGGCAATCAACTGCAGTTGATGCGCCGATTTGAGCACCAGAACTTTCTCGATAAGCGGGGTATTCGCCGGCGTCACGGTGGTCACGAAGGACGCTTGGGAGACGCTAACGAACGACAGGCAGAACAGGGCAAGCAACCAGCGCATTGAAACGATTCCCCAGGGAGAGAAGCAAACAGGATTTATGTAGGAGCTGCCGCAGGCTGCGATCTTTTGATTTCTAACCAACAATGACCGGCTGCACCAACGGCGGAATCGACTCCGAACGAACCGGATACTCCTCAACACGCCGATCAGCGAAGAAGCATTCTAGGGTACGCCCCACCGTGCGGAAAGCCAGCTCGTCCCAAGGAATGTCGGCTTCGTCGAATAGTTGCACTTCGAGGCTCTCGGGGCCCGCAGCAAAGTCGAGATCCACCAGTTCGGCGCGGAAGAACACATGCACCTGACTGATGTGCGGCACGTCGATCAGCGTATAGATGCTCAGGTTACGCACCCGGGCGCAGGCTTCTTCAGCCGTTTCACGCACGGCGGCTTGTTCGATGGTCTCGCCGTTCTCCATGAAACCGGCAGGCAACGTCCAGTAACCGAGGCGCGGCTCGATGGCGCGACGGCAGAGCAGCACCTTCGTGCCCCAGGTCGGCACGCAGCCGGCGACGATATTGGGGTTCTGATAGTGAATGGTCTGACAGCTGTCACAAACAAATCGCAGCCGCGAATCGCCTTCGGGAATGCGCTGGGTGACCGGTTTACCGCAGTGGCTGCAAAAATTCATGCTGGGCTTCCTGAATGCTGCGCCTATCTTGGCGTGCAGCGGTGCCGGTCGGCAAGTTGTCGTTTCGCGACACGACAGGTTTCCGGGGCTTGGGCACTCGCAATGATTGGTGCATGATGCAGGGTAAGGCACAGATCGAGAACACTCATGCTGGACGAGCTACTGCATCGGGTAAGCAACCACACACCGCGCACGCTGGAAACCGACACACGTTTCCCCGAGGCCGCCGTTCTGGTGCCGATCACCCGCAGTGACGAGCCGGAACTGGTGCTGACCCTGCGCGCCAGCGGCCTCTCGACCCACGGCGGCGAAGTCGCTTTCCCTGGTGGGCGCCGCGATCCGGAAGACCCGGATCTGATCTTCACCGCGCTACGTGAAGCCGAAGAGGAAATCGGCCTGCCGCCGGGTCTGGTGGAAGTCATTGGTCCACTCAGCCCACTGATTTCCCTGCACGGCATCAAGGTCACACCTTATGTCGGCGTCATCCCCGATTTCGTCGAATACCGCGCCAATGATGCCGAGATTGCCGCTGTCTTCAGCGTGCCGCTGGAATTCTTCCGTAAAGACCCTCGCGAGCATACCCATCGCATCGACTATCAGGGACACAGTTGGTACGTGCCGAGCTACCGCTTTGGCGAATACAAAATCTGGGGCCTGACGGCGATCATGATCGTCGAGTTGATCAACCTGCTCTATGACGCGAAAATCAGCCTGCACCAACCGCCGAAAAGCTTTATCAACACCTGAAGCCGTCGTTCGAACGGCCATTCACCGTGAGCCCTGAGGAAAACAAGATGAAATACCGCTTGGGCGACGCCCGTGTCGAGACCCATCCACAGAGCTGGGTCGCCCCCAATGCCGTGCTGGTGGGCAAGGTCAAACTGGAAGAAGGCGCCAACGTCTGGTTCAACGCCGTGCTGCGTGGTGACAACGAATTGATCTTGATCGGCAAGAACAGCAACGTCCAGGACGGCACCGTGATGCACACCGACATGGGCTATCCGCTGACCATCGGCACCGGCGTGACCATCGGCCACAATGCGATGCTGCATGGCTGTACCGTCGGCGATTACAGCCTGATCGGCATTAACGCGGTGATTCTCAACGGCGCGAAGATCGGCAAGAAATGCATCATCGGCGCCAACTCGCTGATCGGCGAAGGCAAGGAAATTCCCGATGGTTCGCTGGTCATGGGTTCGCCGGGCAAGGTTGTGCGCGAGCTGACCGAGGCGCAGAAGAACATGCTTGAGGCCAGCGCCGCCCACTATGTGCATAACTCGCAGCGTTATGCGCGCGATCTGGTTGAGCAGGAAGAATGAACGCGCCAGAAAGACCGGTCGCCTCGCCGTGCGTGAATATTTGTGCGCTGGATGAGCAGGATATTTGCACCGGCTGCCAGCGTACGGTGGAAGAGATTACCCGCTGGGGCCGCATGAGCAACGACGAGCGCCGCGTGGTGCTGGGGTTGTGTCATGAGCGGGCGAAGGCGAGTGGGCTGGTGTGGATGATCCCTTCGAAATCGTGAACGGCTAGAGATTGCCCTCACCCTAACCCTCCCGAAACGTCGGACCGCCCATTGGGAGAGGGGACTGACCGAGGTGTCTTACGCTATACGCCGACCTGACATGTCGAGTCGGACTCAAGATTTGAAAGGCCCCCAATAGGCTCCCTTTCCCCCTCGCCTGAAGGGAGAGGGAGCGACCGCGTTGATTGCTCGGGTCGCACCGACCTGGGTTATCGAGTCGAACTCGGGAGTCGATTCAACGAAGATCTGCTCCCTTTCCCCCTCGCCCCCCATGGGGAGAGGGCTGGGGTGAGGGGGTGGCTCTTGATCTGCGGGTCCAGTAATCTGTGCGCCAATCTGCCAGGTCGCCTCCATGATTTTCCTCATCGCCTACATCAGCAGCGTCGTGCTGATCAACTTCGCCTTTTCCACCGCGCCACACCTGGACATCATCTGGTCGGCCTGGGGCGGTCTGGTGTTCATACTGCGCGACATGGTGCAAACCCGTTTCGGTCACGGTGCGCTGGTGGCGATGCTGGCGGCGTTGGTGTTGTCTTACGTCACCTCCGATCCGTCCATCGCGCTGGCCAGTGCCACGGCATTCGCGGTGTCGGAAATCATCGACTGGCTGGTATTCAGCATCACCAAGCGCCCATTGCGCGACCGCTTGTGGATCAGTTCGGCGCTGAGTATTCCCCTCGATACCTTTATCTTCTTCGGCATGATCGACCTGCTGACGCCGCCGGTGATCATCACTGCGCTGCTGTCGAAATTCGCGGGTGTCACCGCCGTTTGGCTGATCATGGCCTGGCGTGAGCGCAAACAGGCCGTCGCCGGCTGAAGCCAAACCCTCGGGTTCATGTAAAATGCCGCGCTTTCTCCCCATGGAAAGCGCGTCTGGCGTTGCTTTCCTCGATGATCCGCTTCTTTGAGGACCT
>Ga0160444_100556_pt1 | contig 14468 bp, 13 predicted proteins | sample HID1972K_E1MG_FD_108232 | JGI IMG/M metagenome (GOLD analysis project Ga0160444, IMG submission 108232) | Enriched pill bug-associated microbial communities from UW Madison campus, WI, USA - HID1972K_E1 MG | ecosystem: Host-associated > Arthropoda: Insects > Digestive system > Unclassified ... | reverse complement strand
GTTCTCCGGTAAAGATCCATCGAAAGTTGACCGTTCGGCTGCCTACGCTGGCCGTTACGTTGCCAAGAACATCGTCGCTGCCGGCCTGGCCGAGCGTTGCGAGATCCAGGTTTCCTACGCGATCGGTGTGGCTCAGCCAACTTCGATCTCGCTGAACACCTTCGGCACCGGCAAGATCAGCGATGACAAGATCGTCAAACTGGTCCGTGAAGTGTTCGACCTGCGTCCATACGCAATCACCACCATGCTCGATCTGCTGCACCCGATGTACCAGGAAACTGCAGCGTACGGCCACTTCGGTCGCACGCCAGAGACCAAGACTGTTGGCGAAGACACCTTCACCACCTTCACTTGGGAAAAAACCGACCGCGCCGACGCCCTGCGTTCTGCTGCTGGCCTGTAAGCCTTCCCCGGCGGTACAAAAAAGCCCTGCACGGTTCGCGCCGTGCGGGGCTTTTTCATGCCTCGAAAAGAGCAAAAGATCGCAGCCTTCGGCAGCTCCTACAAGTGAAACGCACGCCTCCTGTAGGAGCTGCCGAAGGCTGCGATCTTTTGATCTTCATAACTGAAACACGATGCAAAACACCCACCCGTTGCTGCTCTGAATCCTGACTAATCTTCAAGCATTCCCCTGAGCAAGGACGCTCAACATGCTTGCCACGCTGCGCCTTTTTTCAATTCTTCTGCTGAGCTTCACCCACCTGATCGCTTACGCCGCTTGCCCTGACTGGCCTGTCCCCACCGCGCAAAACGAAATCGCCGCCCTGCAAACACAGATCGACAAATGGGACGACGCCTATCACCGCGAAGGTCGCTCACTGGTTGCCGACGAACTCTACGACCAATCCCTTGCGCAACTGAACGAGTGGCGAGCGTGTTTCAACGTGCCCTCGCCACCCGATCCTTTGCGCACAGTTTCAGGCTCAAACGCCCACCCCATCGCCCACACCGGCCTGGATAAAATCCATAAAGTGGAGGCCGTGGAGGCCTGGCTACGTGATCGCGAGGATGTCTGGATACAACCCAAAGTCGACGGCGTCGCAGTGACGCTGATTTATCGCGCGGGCGTTTTGCAACAGGTCATCAGTCGCGGTGACGGGGTTCGTGGGCAAGACTGGACGCCATCAGCGCAGAAGATCGGCGCCATTCCTCAACGCCTGACACAACCGCTGGATATGCTGGTGCAGGGCGAACTCTACTGGCGCTTGAACGAGCACGTGCAAGCTCGATCCGGCGGCGTTAACGCTCGCTCCACCGTAGCGGGACTGATGGGACGCAAAACCCTGGATGCCGGGCAAGCCTCCGGTATCGGACTGTTCGTCTGGGACTGGCCACAAGGCCCAGCGCAATTGCCCGAGCGAGTCGCCACATTGGCGACGCTGGGTTTCGCCACGATTGAACCGTACAGTCATCCTGCCCCCGACTTTACTGCCGCGCAAAAATGGCGCGATCACTGGTATCGCTCTCCTCTGCCCTTTGCCACTGACGGGGTGGTGTTGCGCCAGAGCCAGCGTCCACCCGCCGAGCGCTGGCAGGCTCGCGCGCCGTACTGGGCAGTTGCGTGGAAGTATCCTTTTGCTCAAGCGCTGGCCGAAGTGCGCAAGGTCAACTTCAAGATCGGGCGCACCGGGCGTATCACGCCAGTACTCGAACTCAAACCCGTCATGCTCGATGACAGGGAAATCAAACGGGTCAGCGCCAGTTCCTTCAAACGCTGGCAAGACCTGGATATCCGCCCCGGCGACCAAGTGGCAATCAGCCTCGCCGGCCTGACCATTCCACGGCTCGACAGCGTGGTGCTACGCGCCGCCGAACGCACAGACCTCAACATCCCCAACGCCGAAGACTTCCACACCTTGAGCTGCTGGCAACCCACGCCCGGCTGCAAAAGCCAGTTTCTCGCGCGCCTGACCTGGCTCAGTGGCAAGCAGGGTCTGGCAATGCAACATGTCGGTCGTGGCACCTGGGAGAAACTTCTCGAAACACGCCGCGTAAACAACCTGCTGGATTGGTTGACCCTCGACGCGCCAGAGCTTGCTAACATTGCGGGCTTCGGCGAGCGCAGCAGCGAACGCCTGATGAACAGCTTTCACAGCGCCCGCCAGCGGCCGTTCGCTCAATGGCTCAAGGCCTTGGGCTTGCCGCCAACCGGTCAGGCCCGATTGCCTGATTCGTGGCAGGCGCTGGTACAGCGCAACACCGAACAATGGCAGGCAGAAGCCGGTATCGGCCCGGGACGCGCAGCGCAATTAAGCGCATTCTTTCGCGACCCACAAGTACTGGCCTTGAGCGAAACCTTACATGCCGCCGGAATCGACGGTTTTTGACTACGCAATCCCGGCGCGCCGGGAACCCATCGGCCGCCGAGGCGCTCCAACAGCGCAGTGCCTGACCAACCCGAACGCCTTTGCACATGGAGCTTTTATGAAATTTCTTGCACCGCTCGCCATGCTCACCCTCTGCGGCATGATGGCCGCCCCCGTAATGGCCGACGAAGACGCCCCGGGCCTGACCGGCTGCGCTGCAAAAAAGCAGGGCATCATGAACCAGATCGAACAGGCCAAGTCGCGCGGCAATGCCGATCAGCAGGCGGGTCTGGAAACGGCCCTGCGCGAAGTGAATGAACACTGCACCGATGCGGGCCTGAAGAAAGAACGCGAAAACAAGGTGCTCGAAGCCAAGCACGAAGTAAGTCAGCGTCAGGCCGATCTCGACAAGGCGATGAAGAAAGGCGACCCGGAGAAGATCAACAAGCGCAAAGACAAACTGGCCGAGTCGCGTAAAGAACTGCAGGACGCGCTGGACGAAATCGATAAGTAATTGATGGCCCTGTGACGAGGGGATCTCTCCCCGTCCGGCGGCGAAGCCGTCGCAAATCCGGCTAGTCGGGTCTGACTGAAAAAACTCGGCTGTATGGTTTTGGGGCTGCTTCGCCGCCCAACGGGGATAAATCCCCTCGCCACAGGGTTACTCAGCAGTCTTGAAGATCAATGATCCCGAAACTGTTTATGGCAAGCGCTGCAGGCATCTTCAACCTTCTGCACTGCGGGTCCGAGGTTGCTGGCTTTGTATGGCAGAAGCTGACTGGCGGTCACCAATTCACCGGTGGCCGCTTCAAGGTTGCGGGCCATTTCCTGAAACTGCGCCTGTTTCTGCCAGACATCATCCTTGGCGCTGGTGTGATCTTCTTCGCGCACCTGCGGGAAATGCTTCCACGGTTCGTGGGACAACGCATCGAGCTTGACCGCGCCTTCGGCGAACTTCGCCCCGTCGAACGCAATGCGCCCACGCAACATGCCGCCGAGATCTTCACCGGTCTTGAGCATTTGTTTGAAAATTGCCTTGCGTTGACCCAGCGGCGAATTCGGGTCGACACCGCCGCAGGCGGACAAGGTCAGACAGGCCAGCAATACAACAGACATTTTTTTAAGAGTCATGGTGGCTTCAGGTCACGGAATTCGGCGGCCAGTATCCTCGCGCCACCGCCAAACACCAATAGCCCTATTAAAAATACGGGTTGAACGAGCGCATGGAGCACTCGGCCAACCGGCACAGGAATCACTCCATGAACAGCCGTTACAAGGCCTGGCGTCATCCGCTGATCGCGACCCTCCCTCTGCTGGCGATTCTCGCCGGCTGCACCGGTGGCGAGAGCGCCAAGCCGAAAACCCACGCGCTGGCCACTTACTCCAGCGCCACGTGGGATGCCCTGCCGGTTGTGTCCGACAGCGATCTGGTCGCCGGTTTCGGCTCGTGGCGCAGCGCCTGCACCCGGCTCAAGGCTGATACGGTCTGGGGCCCGACCTGCGCAGCGGCGGCCAATGTGCCGCAGAACGCCAACGAGATTCGCACGTTCCTCAAGCAGAACCTCGATGTCTTCGGCCTGCGCGCCGAGAACGATAACCCCAACGGCTTGATCACCGGTTATTACGAGCCGGTCTATCCCGGCAGCCTGACACCCACCGACGTGGCAAACGTGCCGGTGTATGGCGTGCCCGAAGACATGATCATTGTTTCGCTGGACAGCATCTATCCCGAACTCAAGGGCAAACGCCTGCGCGGTCGCCTCGAAGGCCGCGTGCTCAAGCCATACGACGACGCCGCGACCATCGAATCCAAAGGCGTGAAAGCGCCCGTGGTGGCTTATCTGACCGACCCTATGAACCTGCAATTTCTACAGATCCAGGGTTCCGGGCGCATTCAGACCCAGGACGGCAAACAACTGCGCATTGCCTACGCTGATCAGAACGGTCATCCATACCGGCCAATAGGTCGCTGGCTGGTCGAGCAGGGTGAGCTGAAAAAAGAAGACGTGACCATGAGTGCGATCAGCAACTGGGCCAAAGCCAATCCGGCGCGCATCCCGGAATTGCTCGGCAGCAACCCGAGCTACGTGTTCTTCACCCGCAACCCGGACAGTAACGAAGGTCCTCGTGGCTCGCTCAACGTACCGCTGACTGCCGGTTACAGCGCAGCAGTGGATCGCAAGGTGATTCCATTGGGCAGCCTGTTGTGGCTATCAACCACAAAACCAGATGGTACGGCACTGGTTCGCCCGGTGGCGGCGCAGGATACCGGCGGCGCAATTGCCGGCGAGGTACGCGCGGACCTGTTCTGGGGGACGGGGGATGCGGCCGGGCAACTGGCCGGAGACATGAAACAGCAAGGGCAGATCTGGATGCTCTGGCCAAAAGGTGCCGCGCTGCCGCAAGTGCCGCAGGTGGCGGATACAGAGAAGAAGTAACCCTTGGAATCTGCTGAGGTAATCAGATAGCTATCGCGAGCAGGCTCACTCCTACAGGGGAACGCATTCCAAAATGCAGGAGTGAGCCTGCTCGATGAGGCCATCAGCAACACCAGTAAAATAATCAGACCGACACAAAGAAGAACGAAGCAATCAACCCCATTCCCACAAACCAAACCAGCGACCGCAAGATCGCCCAGTCCGCCAGATAGCAAATGATGTAAAGCAGGCGACTGGTGATAAACAGCACAGCCAGCACATTAACCGTCACCAGCTCTGCCGTACCCACCAGATGCGCGACAATTACCGCCGCCGCAAACGCCGGCATCACTTCAAAGCTGTTCAGTTGCGCCGCATGCGCCCGTCTCGCCACACCGTTGAGACTTTCCAGAAAATCGCGCGGATCGTGGTTGTCACTCAACCGATAGCCACCCACGGCTTTCGCCACGCCCGTGCAGACATACGGCAGAAAAATCGCGATCAACACACACCACAGAGCCACCGTCATAACGCCGTCCTTTTTTCGAGTTATAGAATTCGCGGGCTGTCAGAACTTCATGATCAACATGCCGATCAGCACCAGCCCACAGGCTAAGAGCCGTGGCCGGCCGAAAGGTTCTTTCAGGTAGCGCATACCGAACAGCACCACCAGAATCACACTGATCTCACGCAGCGCCGCCGCTTCGGCAATCGAGCCCAACTGCATCGCCCACAGCACCAGAGCGTAGCTGGCCAACACGCAGAAGCCCACCGCCAGCCCGAGCTTCCATTGCTCGCGCCAGAACTGCATGAAGGCCGGGCGCTTGGCGACCCATGCCAACAGCGGAAACGGCCAGGCACTGAGCAGCGTGACCCAGACCAGGTAATCCAGCGGGTGCGACCAACGCCGTAGCGCTTGACCATCAATATAGGTGTAGCAGCCAATGCACAGGCCGATCAGCGCCACCACCGGCACCATCGACCATGGCAGGTGCTTGCCGCCGCCGCCTTGCCAGAGCAGGCAAACCATACCCAAGGGAATCAGCATGATGCCGAAGATCTGCTGCGTGGTGAGTACTTCCCCAGCGAAGATCAGGGTCAGTGCCAGCACCACCAGCGGCGACAAACCGCGCATCAGCGGATAGACCAGGCCGAGATCACCGACGCGATAGGCCTGAATCAACAGATAGCGATAGAGCAGTTCGAACGCCGCCGAAGCGAGAATCCACGGCCAGATGCTAATGGGTGGCACGTTCACGAAGGGCAACGCGATGGCGACGACCAGCAGCGCCACGGTGTCCATGCACGCCACCACGAGCAGCCGCTCGGCGCTGAATTTGATCAGGGTATTCCACGCCGCATGCAGCAGCGCCGCTACCAACACCAAGGCTGTCGCCAACACGTTTCACTCCTTATTATTTTTCACGCCCCCCTGTAGGAGCTGCCGAAGGCTGCGATCTTTTGACTTTGGTTTTTAGAAGCAAGATCAAAAGATCGCAGCCTTCGGCAGCTCCTACAGGTGGGAGTCGAACACTCGAATAGTCAGATTATTGATTCGCGATGTGTCAGCAGGTGTTTATACTGCAACCGACCACGCCGCACTCAGTTGCGCACAGAAAAAAACCAATAATTCCTGCCTGCACCGCCCTCCTTCGAGATCGGTCGTCGGCCTGCGTATGCCTGATCAAAGCGTCAAGACTACCGACAGAGACCTTGCGCATGCCACTCGCCTTGCTTGCACTCGCTGTTGCCGCATTCGGCATCGGCACCACTGAATTCGTCATCATGGGCCTGCTGCCCGACGTTGCCCGCGATCTTGCCGTGAGCATTCCTCATGCCGGCCTGTTGATCACCGGTTACGCGCTGGGCGTGGTGTTCGGCGCGCCGATTCTGGCGATCGGCACCGCCAATATGCCGCGCAAAGCGACGCTGTTGGGCATGACGCTGATGTTCATCCTCGGCAATATCCTCTGCGCCCTGGCACCGAACTACGCAACATTGATGGCGGCGCGCGTGGTCACCGCGTTGTGTCATGGCGCGTTTTTCGGCATCGGTTCGGTGGTTGCCGCCGGGCTGGTCGCACCGAACAAACGCGCGCAGGCAATTGCCATGATGTTTACCGGCCTGACGCTGGCCAATGTCCTTGGAGTGCCGCTGGGTACAGCGCTGGGTCAATACGCAGGCTGGCGTTCGACGTTCTGGGCAGTGTCGGTCATCGGCGTGATCGCAGCGCTCGCCCAATGGCTGTGGCTGCCCAAACACATCCCGATGGACAAGGCCAACCTCGCCAGCGAATTCAAAGTGCTGGGCAAGGTCAATGTGCTGCTGGCCTTGGGCATGAGCGTATTGGCATCGACCAGTCTGTTCAGCGTATTCACTTACATCGCGCCGATCCTGCAGGACATCACCGGCGTCAGCCCCCATGGCGTGACCGTGATGCTGCTGCTGTTCGGCGTCGGCCTGACCGGCGGCAGCATGCTCGGCGGACGCCTGGCGGATAGCCGTTTGCTGCCTTCGCTGGTCGGCGTGGCGTTGGCGGTGGTGGTGATTCTGGCGGCGTTCAGTCAGACCAGTCGTGCGGTGGTGCCGGCGGCGATCACGCTGGTGCTGTGGGGGATTTTTGCTTTTGCGCTATGCCCGATTCTGCAACTGCTGATCATCGATCAGGCCCATGAAGCACCGAACCTTGGCTCGACGTTGAACCAGAGCGCTTTCAATCTCGGTAACGCGGCGGGGGCGTGGATTGGCGGGTTGGTGGTGGCCAGTGGCGCGGATCTGGCGGACTTGCCGTGGACGGGGGCGCTGGTCGGTGTATTGACGGTGCTGACGGCGCTGTTTTTCATCTATCTGCAACGTCGCGAAGCGGCTGCGGTCAATGTGTCCGGCTGATCGGGTTTAGCCTGCAAGAGCCCTCACCCTAGCCCTCTCCCAGAGGGAGAGGGGACTGACCGTGTTGAATGTTCGAGTTACATCGATCTGAAATTTCGAGCCGAACTCAGGCCCTGAAAGACTTGAAGATCTGCTCCCTTTCCCCCTCTCCCTAAGGGAGAGGGCTGGGGTGAGGGGGCTCTTGATCTCATCACACCATCAACTGTGTCCCGATCCTGACTCAGCCCATCCAATCCCTGCACCAAAGATCCGGTGCGCTATCTTTCACCCCTCATCCAAAGGACCCCGGATGCTTGAACTTGTCGCCGCTTTCATCTGCCTCACCACCCTCCTCACCTTCGTCAACTTCCGCTTCATCGGCCTGCCGCCGACCATCGGCGTAATGGTTACCGCTTTGTTGTTCTCCCTGATCCTGCAAGGCCTGAGCGTGCTCGGCTACCCCGGTCTCGAAGAGCGCGTGCAGCAACTGATCGGCCAGATCGACTTCGGCGATCTGCTGATGAACTGGATGCTTTCGTTTCTGCTGTTCGCCGGCGCCTTGCACGTCAACCTCAATGACCTGCGCAGCTATCGCTGGCCGATTGGCCTGCTGGCAACCTTCGGCGTTCTGATTGCCACTGCAGTGATCGGCAGCCTCGCCTATTACATCTTTGCGTTGTTCGGCTGGCATGTGAGCTTTCTCTACTGCTTGTTGTTCGGCGCGCTGATCTCGCCGACCGACCCGATCGCGGTGCTCGGCGTGCTGCGTACCGCCAATGCCTCAAAGCCGCTGAAAACCACCATCGTTGGCGAATCGCTGTTCAACGACGGCACAGCTGTTGTGGTGTTCACCGTATTGCTGGGCATCGCCCAACTCGGCGAAACCCCGACCCTTAGCGCCACGGCGATGCTGTTCGTTCACGAAGCCATTGGCGGCGTGCTGTTCGGTGGCCTGATCGGTTATCTGGTCTATCGGATGATCAAGAGCATCGAGCAACACCAGATCACCGTGATGCTGACGCTGGCGCTAGTGATTGGCGGCTCGGCGATGGCCACCGAAATTCATGTTTCAGCGCCGATTGCGATGGTGGTCGCCGGTCTGATCATCGGCAACGTCGGGCGCAATCTGGCGATGAATGACATGACCCGGCGCTATCTCGACGGCTTCTGGGAATTGCTCGATGACATGCTCAACGCACTGCTCTTCGCGCTGATCGGCATGGAACTGTTGCTGCTGCCATTCAACTGGCTGCACATGGCAGCGGCCGGTTTGCTGGCGGTGGCGATTCTGCTGTCGCGCCTGCTCACCGTGGCCCCGGCGATCGTCCTGCTACGGCGCTGGCGTACGGTGCCGGCCGGCACCATCCGGATTCTGACCTGGGGCGGTTTGCGTGGCGGTGTTTCGGTGGCGCTGGCATTGGCCCTGCCGTTAGGGCCAGAGCGCGACTTGCTGTTAAGCATCACTTACATCGTGGTGCTGTCGTCGATCCTGTTGCAGGGTCTGACCATCGGCAAACTGGTCAAGCATGCGACACGCAACGAGCCGAATGCTGCGACTGAACCAGCACACTGACGCACCACTGCAGCGCCGTCGTGAACTGCTTTCATGACGCGTTGCAGAGCAATTCGAGCAGATGCCGCATCGCCAACGGGCGGTGCGGCGTCGAACTGTGCATCACCACCAGCTCCCGCGAGTAACGCTGCCCATCCTCCACCGGCATGGCACACACACCGTCCAACGCCATTGCGGCCCATTGCGGCACCAGCGATACCCCCATCCCCTGCGCGACAAGCATGACGATGGTCTCCAGCGCATCCAGCTCACAGAGCACATTGGGCTCGATCGCCTGTTCATCGAGGTAGCGCTGAGCAATCTGGCCACCCCATGAGCGCGCGTCGTAACGTATGAACGGGCCTGCTCGCAGCAACGTTTCCAGCGACTGCCCGGCATGTGAGGCCGGGGCAACCAGAACCAGCGGCTCGACCTTCAGCACTGTCTGCGTCAAAGCTTTGGGTGGTTGAAACGGCGGCCTGACCAGAATCGCGGCGTCCAGTTCGCCCGCCAGCACTTTCTCGTAAAGGCTTTTTGAGTCCCCCGGCGTTATCTTCAATTTCAGCGCCGGTGCCGATAACGCCAAGCGCTCGATCAACCCTGGCAAGACACCGGTCAGCGCCGTCGAGACCGCACCGATCGTCACTTCACCCGTCAGAGCATCGTGATGCAGATCGTTTTGCAGCGCCTGCGTCTGTTCGATGATCGCGCGGATTTTCGGTAACACCAGCAGGCATTGATCCGTCGGCCGTGTGGCATGCGCGGTGCGTAGCAACAGGGCATAACCCAATGATCGCTCGAGTGCCTGCACGCGCTGACTGATCGCCGCCGCCGTGCGGTTTTCGCGGCGCGCGGCCGCCGCAATCGAACCGGTTTCGACCACTGCTATAAGGCTTTGAAGAAAGCGCACATCCATAAGTTTTCCTTTCGCTCAGAACAAGGCGAAGCCGTTTTGCCCCACCGATCAGCCTGTTTACCCTGAGCGCTCCTTCACTCAGGGCTATCACATGAACAGACCCTTTCACGCTGCATACCATGTTTGCGACCTGGAACAGGCGCGGATTTTTTATCGAGATGTGTTGGGTTGCACTGAGGGCCGCAGTACAGAGAGCTGGGTCGACTTCGATTTTTTCGGCAATCAGATTTCGCTGCACCTGGGCACACCCTTTGCCACCACCCGCAGCGGAAACGTCGGCGAACACAAAGTCTTGATGCCGCACATCGGTGTCGTGCTGCCACTGGATGAATGGCTGGCACTGGCCGAGCACCTGCACCGCCTCGACACCGTTTTCGAGATCCCGCCGGTGATCCGCTTCGCCGGCGAACCCGGCGAGCAACGCACGATGTTCTTCCTTGACCCCAGCGGCAATCCGATCGAAATCAAAGGCTTCAAGGACTTCAGCGGCCTGTTTGCGCATTGATTCCACCCCCAACAAACACAAGAAAAAAGGGGCACTGCATGAGTAGCAAAACACCCACCAGCCTGGTCACCCGCATAATGATCGGGCTCGCCGCCGGGGTTATCGTCGGCATCCTTCTGAACCAGTTTCCCGAACACAAGACCTGGTTTATCGACAACCTGCTGCAACCGGCGGGCGACCTGTTTATCAGGCTGATGAAAATGATCGTCGTACCGCTGGTGTTTGCCTGCATGGTCGTCGGCATAGCCGGCGCGGGCAGTACCAAAGCGCTTGGCCGGGTCGGGATCAAAACGCTGGTGTATTTCTTCACGATCACCAGCATCGCCATCGTCTTCGGTTTGATCATCGGCAACGTCTTCCAGCCCGGCGCGGGCGCGGACTTCAGCAGCACTTTACAAGCACCGGTCACCGGGCTGGCCACGATGGGCGAAACACAGAACCTTGGCCGCACACTGGTCAACATTGTCCCCGACAACATCGTGCTGGCCATGTCTCAGGGCAAGCTGCTCTCGGTGTTGTTCTTCGCCATCCTGTTCGGCTGCGCCCTATCGATGCTGCCCGAGCAGCAGAAGGCGCCGTTGATCGCGGTGATCCAGGCGGTTTCCGACACCATGTTCAAGGTCACGCACCTGGTCATGCACTACTCGCCGATTGGCATTTTCGGCCTGATCGGTGTGACCGTGGCCAGTTTCGGCCTGAGCGCGCTGCTGCCACTGGCCAAGCTGATTGGCATCACCTACGTGGCGGTGTTGCTGTTCGCACTGTGCGTGCTGGGTGTGGTGGCGCGAATGGCCGGGATCCGTTTTTTCCACCTTATACGGGCAATACGCAGTGAACTGCTGTTGGCTTACAGCAGCGCCGCTTCGGCCACGGTAATGCCGCAGTTGATCGAAAAAATGGAACGCTACGGGGCACCGCGCCCGATCACCAGCATGGTCATTCCATTGGGTTACTCGTTCAACCTGGATGGCGCATCACTGTTCGCGGGGCTGGGCACGTTGTTCATCGCCCAGGCCTACGGCATCGATCTGGGCCTGGCTGATCAAGCGATGCTGGTGCTGATCATGGTGCTGACATCGAAAGGCGCGGCGGGCGTGCCGGGCTTCATGTTCATCATTCTGACGGCAACATTGACCGCCGCCGGGTTGCCGGTAGAAGGTGTGGCGATCATCGCCGGTGTCTACCGCTTGATGGACATGCCAGTGACTGCGCTCAATGTATTGGGCAATGCGCTGGCGCCGCTGGTCATCGCGCGCTGGGAAGGCCAGCTCAAGGCGCCTGATAGCGCACCGACCATAGAACCGGCCAGGGCGCTATTCAAGGCCTGAAGCTATTGGCTTTTGCTGTCAGAGTCATCTTCGCGGGTTTCGCCAGAGCCGGGTTTATCGGCCTTTGGCGCCCCGCTTTCACTGCGGATCTGCGCATGGCTGATCAGCGCGAAAATAAAGCTGCCGCCAATGATGTTCCCCGCCAGCGTCGGCCCCGCGAACACCGCCCAGAAATCACTCCACGGCAATTCGCCGGCAAACACCAGATACGACACTTCTGCCGAACCCACCACAATGTGGGTGAAATCACCGAGCGCCATCAGATAGGTGATGAGGATGATGATCCACATCTTCGCGCTCTCCATCGACGGGATCATCCAGACCATGGTGGCGATCATCCAGCCGGAAACGATGCCTTTGGCGAACATCTGGCTGGCGTGGTTTTCCATGACCTTGCGGCCGATTTCCAGGAAGGCGTGGTCAGTCTTGGTGTCGAAGATCGGCAGTTCGAGCATCACGTACGCCACCAGAATCGTGCCGCAGAGGTTGCCGACCAGCACCACTGTCCACAGGCGGATCAGACGGCCGAAATTGAGCAGGGTCGGTTTGGTCATCACCGGCAGCACGGCGGTCAGGGTGTTTTCGGTGAACAACTGCTGGCGTGCGAGGATCACCGCGAGGAAGCCTGCGCAGTAGCCGAAACTGGCGATCACCTTGAATTCGTCGCCCTCGGGCAGGCGCGAGTTGAGCAGGCCCATGCCCATCAATGACAGGCCCATGGTCAACCCGGCGGCCAGCGCCGACCACCAGAGCGCGGCGATGCTGCGCTCCAGTTCCTGATCGCCTTGGCTGCGGATGATTTCGTGCAGGACAGCCGCACGCGGCGGCTGGCTTTTCTCGACTTCGTGCTGTTCTTTGGCCGAGAGGTCGGGGGTTTTGCCGTCGGTGGGAGTGGTCATGGCGTGGGAACCGTGGGGGTGGTGTTTACCTACGACCCTCGCGGCTTGGAATACGTTCTGTAGGCGCCACGCAAATCCTATGTCGGACATGTAGGAGCTGCCGAAGGCTCGGGCCGCGATCGGACGATCTTTTGATTTTGATTGTTTAGAAACAAGATCAAAAGATCGCAGCCTGCGGCAGCTCCTACGGGGCTCGCATTACTCGCTGACTAATTCATCTTCCTGGAACTGGTCCTTGACGTATTTGATTTCGGTGCGGCCGTGCGGTGCCGGCAAGCCGTCTTCGCCGAGGTTCACAAACACCATCTTCTCAACCGTCAGAATGCTCTTGCGAGTGATCTTGTTGCGCACTTCGCAGGTCAGGGTGATCGAGGTACGACCGAACTCGGTGGCGGTGATGCCCAGTTCGATGATGTCGCCCTGGCGCGAGGCGCTGACGAAGTTGATTTCGGAAATGTACTTGGTCACCACGCGCTGATTGCCCAGTTGCACGATGGCGTAAATCGCCGCTTCTTCGTCGATCCAGCGCAACAGGCTGCCGCCGAACAGGGTGCCGTTGGGGTTGAGGTCTTCGGGTTTTACCCATTTGCGGGTGTGGAAATTCATCTTCACTCCTGAGTGTCTTGCCGAACGATGGACGGTATCTTGGCAGACTGAGCGGTCAGGCTCCATGCGGCTTCGACTATGGTCGCCATTAACGATCTTCATCTGGCCGACAGAAACCCTTTGGAAGATCAGTCTAGACGGCTATAATCGCCCCCGTTTCAAAACGGTCATCTTCAATTGATACCGTTTTCCCGCCACCTGTCCGAGGGGCGCTGCAGCAGGTTCAACCTGTCAGGCTCGGATGGGGCGTTGACTGGCCTTAGGCCGGACACTAAACGCACAACGGCGCCCATTCGCATACATTACGAATGGAGGCTCTTCATGAGCGCTGTTATCACGCCTGCAGATTTTAACGATTACAAAGTTGCCGACATGTCCCTGGCTGCCTGGGGCCGTCGCGAAACCATCATCGCCGAATCGGAAATGCCGGCTCTGATGGGTCTGCGTCGCAAGTACTCCGGCGAACAGCCGTTGAAAGGCGCCAAGATCCTCGGCTGCATCCACATGACCATTCAGACTGCCGTGCTGATCGAAACCCTGGTTGCCCTGGGTGCCGAAGTACGCTGGTCGTCGTGCAACATTTTCTCGACTCAGGATCAGGCTGCTGCCGCTATCGCTGCTGCCGGTATCCCGGTTTTCGCCTGGAAAGGCGAAACTGAAGAAGAGTACGAGTGGTGCCTGGAACAAACCATCCTGAAGGATGGCCAGCCATGGGACGCCAACATGATCCTCGACGACGGCGGCGACCTGACTCAGCTGCTGCACGACAAGTACCCACAAGTACTGGATCGCGTTCACGGCGTGACCGAAGAAACCACCACTGGCGTACACCGTCTGCTGGACATGCTGGCCAAGGGCGAGCTGAAAATCCCGGCCATCAACGTCAACGACTCGGTGACCAAGTCCAAGTTCGACAACAAGTATGGCACCCGTGAATCGCTGGTCGACGCCATCCGTCGTGGCACCGACGTCATGCTGGCCGGCAAGGTTGCCGTGGTCTGCGGCTATGGCGACGTGGGCAAGGGCTCGGCGGAAAGCCTGCGCGGCGCCGGTGCCCGCGTGCTGGTGACC
>Ga0160444_100554_pt1 | contig 14507 bp, 10 predicted proteins | sample HID1972K_E1MG_FD_108232 | JGI IMG/M metagenome (GOLD analysis project Ga0160444, IMG submission 108232) | Enriched pill bug-associated microbial communities from UW Madison campus, WI, USA - HID1972K_E1 MG | ecosystem: Host-associated > Arthropoda: Insects > Digestive system > Unclassified ... | reverse complement strand
TGCCTGGGCATGCGCATGCATCGCGGCAGCGAGCTGGCGATCCGACACACGCTCGAGCACGCGGGCGCACATGTCGAGCTGACCGTCGACGAAGCGCTCGCCGAAGCGGATCGGGACCTGTTCGGCATGCACCACACGGAGGCCCGCGCGTTCGATCTGGCGCAGCGCCCAGTCTGCCGGGTACTCGCGATACGGGCGATCGCCGGCCAGCAGCAGGCAGGCATCGCGCAGGCGCCCGATGCGCGTGACCAGACTGCCGGCCGCATCGAGCGCGTCGGGGATCCGGGGCACATAGGGTTCGAGACCGACGACGTACAGTCGACCGCAGGGCGCGATCAGATTGCGCAGGCGCGCGAACAACTGATCCTGCCAGTACGGCGCGAAACCTTCGATCGCGCCGAGCAGGTAGTCGGCGAGCACGGTGTCGTAGCGCTCGCCGGCGAGCAGCGCAGGATCGAGCCAGTTGCCGACGACCAGACGATCGACATCGCGTTTGCGCGTCCCGATTTCGGTTCCGGTCTGCCGCGCCATCGATGTCGCGCCGGTGACCGCGGTCCAGCGTTCGGTCGCCAGCGACAACAACCAGCGCATCGAGTTGCGGCCGGTGCCGGCATCGAGCATGGCGCCCCAGGGGCGATCGCCCTGGAGTTCGGCGATCCGGTGATACAGCGACATCGGAATCCTGTGACGTGTGGCGCGAAGATGGCCGCGAAAGTTACAACATAACAAATGGGCAGGCCCCGGACGTGCGCTTCAGTGGAAATCCCGCGACGGCAGCTGCATGCCGCCAAGCATGCTGCTGAGGTCCTGCAGGTCGCCGGCGATCAGATGCGCGACGCCGTCTACGCGCTCCCAGCGACCGCGCACCGCGAGCAGCCGCGATTCCAGCAGTGCGCGACGACGCCGCAACGCGAGGTGCGGCCAGACGATCACGTTGATCATCCCGGTCTCGTCTTCCAGCGTGACGAAGATCGTGCCCTTGGCCGTTCCCGGTCGCTGGCGCTGGGTGACGAGGCCGGCGACGTGCACACCACTGCCGTGCCGGCGCTGCTGCAGATCGCGCAAGCCGATGATCCGGCGCTCACGCATCTGTGCACGCAACAACGCCATCGGATGCTGGCCGAGCGTCAGGCCGGTGCTGCGGTAGTCCGACAGGATGTCCTCGCCCGCACGCGGCATCGGCAGTTCGACCGTGTCTTCGTCGGGACTGCCCGGCAGCAGCGGCCGTTGCCGCTCGATGCCAGAGACCGCCCAGCGCGCCGCGTTGCGATGACCGGCCAGTGAGATGAGCGCGCCGGATTCGGCGAGTACGCTGCGTGCTTTCTCGTCGAGGCCGGCGCGCAGACACAGGTCCTGGACGCTGGAAAACGGACGACGCGCGCGTGCAGCGACGATGGCGTCGGCCATGTCTTTCGACAATCCGGCAACCAGACGCAGGCCGAGCCGGATGTCGGGCTGCGTGCCGTGATCGACGTCGCTGCGCCACGGACGTCCGCCGACCAGCGTGCAGTCGCGATCGCTGTGCATCACGTCCACCGGCAACACCGCCACCGCCTCACGATGCAGGCTGCCACGACGCGCGTCCTGCACGATCTGGCTTGGCGAGTAGAACCCCATCGGCTGTGCGTTGAGCAGGCCGCAGGCGAAGGCCGCCGGCTCATGCCGCTTGAGCCAACAGCTGGCATAGACCAGTTTCGCGAACGAGGCGGCGTGGCTCTGCGGGAATCCGTAGGAGCCGAAGCCCTTGATCTGTTCGAAGATCTGGTCGATGAACGCCGACGCGTAGCCTTTGCCTTCCATCAGCCTGCGGATGCGCATGCGATGCGGCTCCATGTCGCCGCCGCGACGCCAGGCCGCCATCGAACGACGCAGACCATCCGCTTCGTCTGCGTCGTAGCCGGCATGGATCACCAGCTCCATGACCTGTTCCTGGAACAGGGGAATCCCCAGGGTCTTTCCGAGGATCTGCTCCACCCCTTCGGACGGATACGTCACCTGCTCGTGCCCCTGCCGGCGTCGCAGGTACGGATGCACCATGTCGCCCTGGATCGGACCCGGCCGCACGATCGCGACTTCAATGACGAGGTCGTAGAACGTGGCGGGCTTCAATCGGGGCAGCATTGCCATCTGCGCCCGCGATTCGATCTGGAAGACCCCCACGGTATCGGCGATCTGGATCAGATCGTAGGTATCCGCATCCTCGTTGGGAAGCGTTGCGATCGTGTAATCACGACCGCGATGGCCTTTGACCAGCGCCAGGGTTTTCTGGATGCAGGTCAGCATGCCCAGTGCGAGACAATCGACCTTCAGCAACCGCATCGTTTCCAGATCATCCTTGTCCCACTGGATGATCGTGCGATCGTCCATGGCGGCATTCTCGATCGGCACCAGCTGTGACAGCGGAGCGTCGGAAATCACGAAGCCGCCGACATGCTGCGACAGATGCCGCGGATGGTTGCGCAGCATCCCGGTCAGGAGAAGGATCTTCACGATCAATGGATTTTCCAGATCGAATCCAGCTTCGGTGATGCGTTGTTCCATCGGGGTTTCGCCATTGCCCCAGCCATAGCAGTTGGCGAGCAGAGCGATCTGGTCCGGTGGCAGCCCGAATGCCTTGGCCACATCACGCACGGCGCTCTTGCCGCGATAGCGGATCACGGTTGCCGCCAGCGCGGCGCGTTTCCGGCCGTACTTGGCATAGACGTACTGGATGACTTCCTCGCGCCGCTCGTGTTCGAAGTCGACGTCGATGTCCGGAGGCTCGTTGCGTGCCTTCGACAGGAATCGAGAGATGAGCAGTCTGTTCTCGTCGGGATCGACAGCGGTGATCCCCAGGGCAAAACACACGGCCGAGTTTGCCGACGATCCTCGTCCCTGACAGAGGATCCCCTGAGAACGCGCAAACTGAACCACGTCCTGCACCGTGAGGAAGAAGGCTTCGTAGCCGAGCTCGGCGATCAACGCCAGTTCCTGCTCGATGTCCGCACGCACTTTCGGACTGATCACGCGTCCGTGTGCATCCCATTTGTCTCGAATGCCTTCTTCCACGAGCTTGCGCAGCCAGCTTGCCGGCGTATGTCCTTCCGGAATCAACTCGACCGGATATCGATATCCCAGTCCCGCATCGAGATCGAAGACGCAGCGTGCGGCCAGATCCACGCTCGCCTGGAGCAGATGCCCCGGATAGATATTCCCGAGTGCCCGTCGCGTCCGCAGGTGCCGCTCCCCGTTGCGGAACAGGTGTTCGCCACAGTCGGCGATCGGCATGGTGTGACGGATTGCGGTGAGCGTGTCCTGCAGGATGCGTTCGCGTCGCGTCGCCATGTGCACATCACCGCTGGCCACAGCGGGAATATCGAGCGTGCGCGACAGTGACAGCAACGCCGCGAGCCGCTCGGTGTCGTCGCGTTCCCGATGCAGCTCCACTGCCAGATGCGTACGGTCGCAGAAGACCGACCGGAGCCAGGCACCCTCTTCTGCTTCGGGCGAAGGGCCCGGCAGCCACAGCGCGAATACACCTGCTACCTGCCCTTGGAACTCAGCCTCGATATCGCCACGCGACAAACGATAGCGGCCCTTGGTACCGGCGCGACGACCGCGGGTGATCAGCGTGCACAGTTGCGTATAACCGGCACGGGTTTCGACCAGCAACACGAAGCGCGTGCCGTCGGTCAGTTGGAACTCGCTGCCGACGATCAGTTTCAGGCCGGTTGCCCTGCTGGCCTCGAGTCCACGCACGATGCCGGCGAGCGAGCATTCGTCGGTGATCGCGAGTGCGTCATAGCCACACTGCGCGGCGCGTGCGAAGAGTTGCTCCGCATCCGACGCGCCACGCAGGAACGAGAAATCCGACAGGCAGTGCAGCTCGGCGTACGCAGGCAGATTTTCGCTGGCGTCGTGGGCGACGTCGTCGTTCGCGGCCGCGCGCAGGCGTCCGGCAACGCGCAGCGCACGCGGCACATGACTGCCCGGCGTGTCGCGGTCGACACCGTCGATCGCATCGTCCCAGCTCATGCGAACCAGCCGTGCAGCATCCAGCCCTCATACCGCCCCGGCGGCACGAAAGCCCAGCCGCGCTGGCCGGCGCGCGTCTCGACGACGTAGTAATCGCGACGTGCGTCGGCGTCGTCCCACCAGCCGCTTTCCAGACGCTCCGGCCCGGACACGATGCGCAGTCCGGCGTCGTGCAGCGGTACCGGTTGTGGCAGCAGCCAGGCCGGACGCGGCGGACGCGCGGGTGCATCCGGAATCGCGTCGCCGCCATCGCCGATGCGGCGCGCCCATGCGCGTTCGGGACGCGGATCGCCGGCCGGTGTCACGCGATAGACCGCATCGTCGCCGAGCCGTGCGCGCAGACGTTCGCGCAGATGCGGCCAGTCGAGCGCCTGCTGCGGCCGCGTATCGAACAGATCACGCGCCGCCGGCACGAATGGTGGCAGTTCGCGCGCGAGCAGGCGCATCGCGACGACGGGCCTGGCGATTTCGGTGCGTTCGAGCCGGTTGCGCGCGAGTTCGAACAGCATCGTCGACGTGCGTTCGGGCGCGAGCAGGCCGACCTCGACGTCGGTACTGCCTTCTTCGTGCTCCAGCCCGATCACGAAACGCTGCACACCGCCATCGCGGGCCGACAGATAGGTGCACAGATCATTGATCAGACGCCGCAGCGGAAACAGCAGCGGCGGATGCGCTTCCACTTCGTAGCCCAGCTCGACGCGCATGTCGAAACGGTCGGGCGGCGTGTAGCAGGCGACGGGATCATCGCTCTCGCCATACAACCTGCGCACGTGCGCCAGCACATCCGCACCGAAACGGCGCTGCACGCCCGCGCCCGGCAGTTCACGCAAGGCGCCGAGCGTGCGCACGCCCATGCGGTAGAGGCGCTCTCCGGCATCGTCGGGCAGCGCGGCGCGGCGCACCGGTGTGCGATCCAGCAGCGCCGACAGGTCCGCAGCGCCGGTGACCGCGAATCCATCGCGCAGACCCACCAGCACCCGCGCGGCGGTCGGCGACGGCGCGAGCGCGATGCGATGCGCGAAGCCCAGCGCCGACAGTTCCTCGCGCAGCGTGCATTCGAACTGCGACCACGGCCCGAACAGGCGGAAGCTCGCCTGCACTTCAAGCACGATCGCGCGCGACCACTGCTGGCTCACCAGCGAACTGTGGCGATACGCCCATGCAGCCAGCAAACGCTGCGCCGTCGATTCGGCCAGCGGGTCATGCGATTGCGTGCGCAGGTCGGCCAGCAACGCATGCGCCGCCGACAGCCGCATGCCAGCCTTCAGCCCGTGCGCGCCGGCCGCTTCGTTGACGCTGTGCAACCTGCGCAACTGCGCAGGTCCTTCGACCAGCGCGAACGGTGCATCGGGATCGGGCAGACGACGGAGAACGGCGTCGAGCGCCAGTTGCGGCAGGAGAAGACAGGCCCAGAGCATCGCAGGATCATTCAGCTCGCCAATCGCAGCGGTTGCGACGGCACCTGCCCGCCACGGCATTTGCGCACCTGCCAGGCCTGCACCTCGGGCAGATATTCCAGCCGCAACGCCGCCGGCGATGCATTGGCTGCGTGGCGCCGGTCGCGCAATGCGAAGGCGTGGCAATCACCGCTGTCGGCGGCGACCTGCAAGCGTCGCATCAAGCGCGCATCGCCGGTCTCCGGCCAGCCCAGCACTGCCGCGCAGGCACCGCTGCGCAGGCATTGCTCGAAGGCCCACAGCGCATCGGTCGGCGACGCCTCCACGACATCCAGCGCGTCCAGCCGCACGCCCGCCGCCTGCCACGCCGGTGCATACGGAATGCATGGCGGCGCGACCAGCACCACGCGCCTACCGGCGGCGGTGATGCGCGACAGCGCCGGAAACAGCAACGAGATTTCGCCCACGCCATCGGCCGGCAGCAGCAGTTCGGTCAATGCACGCGGCGGCCAGCCACCGCCCGGCAGCGCGGCATCGAGCGCGGCATGTCCGGTCGGCTGGCCGATGTCGGCGCAACGCGTGCCGCGGCCGGCCGACCACACCGTGCGTGCGGCGAGCAGCGCATCCAAAGACTGGAGAGCGGGCGCCATCTCAGCCCTGCCGCACCAGGCCGCAGTACAGGCCTTCGATCGCGAAGTCGGCATCGGCGGCGACCACGATCGGCGCATGCGCGGGGTTGCGTGGCAGCAGACGCACGCCGCCTTCGCGGTATTCGAGCCGCTTGATGGTGATGGCATCGTCCAGCCGCGCGACGACGGTCTGGCCATCGCGCGCATCACGGCTGCGGTGCACGCCGACGAGATCGCCCTCGAGAATGCCGTCGTCGATCATCGAGTCGCCCTCGACCCGCAGCAGGTAGTCCGGTCGCAGCGAGAACAGGCTGCGGTCCAGCCACAACACACGATCGCTGCCCGTGTCCGGACCGATCGGCATGCCTGCCGCCACGCGCCCGAGCACCGGCAACGCCGCCATGCGTTCGCCCTGCCCCGGCAGCCGCAGCCCACGTTTCTGCCCGGCCTGCAGTTCCACCAGTCCGGCCGAGATCAGCGCCTGCACATGCTTCTGCGCGGCATTGCGCGAGGCGAAACCGAAGGCCGCGGCGATCTCGGCCAGGCTGGGTGGCGCCCCGGCGGCGATGCGCTCGCGCAGGAATTCGAGGACGGCGGCACGCTGGGGGGGCAGATCAGTCATGGTGTACATTTGTACACCCTTGGGGGGCGATGCGCCATCGGTTCCAGGACCGCTCTTCCACGCCTGTTTGCCGAGTTCGCGGCGGTTGCCGCGGCGCGCCTGACCGGTTCACGCAGGCGCGTGTTGCCGTGGGGGCCACGGATCGGAAATGGATGCCCCGGAAAACGCTTACAGGGTTGTCCCTAGTAGTCCGCCCTGCATCGCGCGCCTAGCATCGAATCCAGTCTGTCTGGACTCTGGAGCGCATCGTGGATCGGCGACGCAACGTGTTCCTGTTCCCCGCCCGCTGGCGGCGTTCGACCTGGCAGGCGATGGCGGTCGTGCTGCTGGCCTTGCTGGTCGCGTCCAACGCGGCCTGGCTGCACGCCAGCCGCAGCGACGATGATGCCGCGGGGTTCTCCGGTCAGTTCGGTCATCTGCCCTCGCCCGAGCGCGTGATCTACGAATACCCGAAGCCGGCCATCATCGCGGCCGCTGCGCCGAAGCGGGTGGCCTATCGTTCGACGCCGCTGGAAGCCGGCGAGCGCTGCGCCGGCGGTCAGGTCATCCGTCGCCTGCCGAACGGCTGGGAAGGGACCAGCCGGCCCTGCAATCCCTGACCGTCTGGCTGGCGCCTCACTGGCGACCACGGTGGTTGCAGACCGCCGAGACGCGTTCGTTGAGGCGGCGGATGTCGTCATAACGGCGCCGGGTGCCGAGCTTGCGTAATGCGTCTTCGCGACCGGCCCGTGCGGCCAGACATCGCGCGTGCTGGTCGTCGCGCCTGGGCGTTGTTGCACGTGTTGGACGATCCCGCGTCGATGTGGCCGCACGACGCTGCGTCGGCGGTTTCGCGGGGCGTCGGGGTGCCGTCGTCGTGGGCGCGTCCTGCACCTCGGCGGTCCACGTCCGCAGCGCCTCGCCATCGGCGCAGGGTTGCGATTGATAGCTGTGGCCGCCACGACCATCGGCGCATTTGTGCACCGACTGCGCGGCGACCGGCCATGCGACGAGCAGCAGGACAGTGGTGCAGATCCGCATCGGCATTCCCTCCATGGAAGAACCGTCTACGACCCTGTGCGCGAGCCCCGGCTTGCACCATCGTGGGAACGCCCACGCGCCTTCGGTCGCGGCCCGCAGGGATCGTCAGGAAATCCGCAGGCGATCAGTCGTCGCCGGCCTCGCGGGCCTTGCGGATTGCTTCCGCGCGTGCGGCGCGCAGGGCGTCGAGCTTGTCCTTGAGCTTGATCTCCATGCCACGCGCAACCGGCTGGTAATAGATCCGCTCGCCCATCGCATCCGGAAACGCGGTCTGGTCGAGCGCGATACCGCCCTCGGTGTCGTGGTCGTATTGGTAACCAGTGCCGTAGCCGAGTTCCTTCATCAGCCTGGTCGGTGCATTGCGGAAATGCATCGGCACGTCCTGCGTGCCGTATTCGCGCACGTCGCGCTTGGCCTGGTTGAAGGCCATGTAGCCGGCATTGGATTTCGCGGTGCTGGCCAGATAGATCACCAGCTGCGCGAGCGCGAGTTCGCCCTCGGGACTGCCGAGACGGTCGTACGTCTCCCAGGCATCGATGGACATCTGCAGCGCACGCGGATCGGCCAGACCGACGTCTTCCACCGCCATGCGCGTCATGCGCCGGGCGAGATAGCCGGGGTCGCAGCCGCCATCGAGCATGCGCGTCAGCCAGTACAGCGCGGCATCGGGATTCGAACTGCGCACGCATTTGTGCAGCGCCGAGATCTGGTCGTAGAACTGCTCGCCGCCCTTGTCGAACCGGCGCGTGCGGTCGGCTAGCACCTGTTCGATCGTACTGCCGGTGACTTCACCGCCCTCGCCCGCCAGTTCGGCGGCGATCTCCAGCAGGGTCAGTGCACGGCGCACGTCGCCGTCGGCGGCCACCGCGATCAGCCGCAACAGGTCGTCGGCGATGCGCAGCCCGCGATCGCCCAGTCCGCGCTGCGCATCGGCCAGCGCACGGTGCAGCGATTCGAGGATGTCGTCGGGCGATACCGACTCCATCACGTGCACGCGGCAACGCGACAGCAGCGCGGAATTGAGTTCGAACGAGGGGTTCTCGGTGGTCGCGCCGACGAACACGATCGTGCCGCGTTCGATGTGCGGCAGGAACGCGTCCTGCTGGGTCTTGTTGAAGCGGTGCACCTCGTCGACGAACAGCACCGTGCGACGTCCGCCATCGAAACGGTGCGCGGCTTCGGCCAGCACCTGTCGTACTTCGGGCAGACCCGACAGCACCGCCGAGATCGCCTTGAACTCCGCGTCCGCGTAATGCGCCAGCAGCAGCGCCAGCGTGGTCTTGCCACAGCCCGGCGGCCCCCACAGCACCATCGAATGGATCTTGCCGGCCTCCACCGCCATGCGCAGCGCAGTGCCTTCGGTCAGCAGACGGCGCTGCCCGACCATTTCGTCGAGCGTCGCCGGGCGCATGCGCTCGGCCAGCGGACGCATGGCGCTGCGGTCGACCTGCAGCAGGTCGCCGGTGTCGGCACGGGATGGGTGGGATCGGGACACGCGTTAACCTGCGGAGACTGGATTGCAAGGAGTGCGACATGACGATATTGCGCCACCGGGACGTGATCACAAGCGCGAAGAGGCATCTCCAGCGACTCGCACTCGGCACCGGACTGTGTGCGCTGTCGACAACGGCGGCCGCCGACTGGCGCCGGGATGCGGTCGACACGCTGACGCAGGAAGCAGACGGTCACCGTCTGGTCGTGCTCGGCGAGATGCACGGCACCCGCGAGATCCCGATGCTGACCGGCGATCTCGTCGAACGCTGGAGCGCGGACGCCCCGCTGCTCTTGGCGCTGGAGATTCCTGCCGGCGAACACGACGCCCTGCGCGATGCGGTGACCGATGGCGGCAGTGACGCGACGATCGAGCGTCTGCGGCAGCGCCGATGGTGGCAGGTGCCGGCGGCCGACAACGATGGTCGTCGCAGCGAGGATGTCCTCGCGCTGGTCCGCCGCATCGGCCGGCTGAAGACATCGGGCCGTGACGTCGCGATCCTGCCCTTCGATCCGCGCGACATCCGCTGCTACGAACGCGGCAACTGCGAAGCGGCGATGGCGTACGTGTTGCGGCGCGCGCATGACGCGTTTGCGCGTGGTCGGATCGTGGTCGTTACCGGCAACGTGCATGCGATGCGATCGCGTCCGGCCAATGCACCTGAGGGGTTTCCGGAGCAGCCGATGACCGCGCTGTTGCAGGATCTGTCGCCGTACTCGGTCAACCTCACAGCCGCGCGCGGCGCGTACTGGGCCTGCGGTGAGACATGCGGGACCGTCGATGTCGCGCCTTCGCAGGGTGGCGGGCGCGACGGGCGGAATTCGCCGTTCGATTACCGGCTGGTGTTGCCGGAATTCACGCCGATCCGGCAGGTCGGGCAGAAAGAGATCTGAGTCAGCATCACACAAGAACGGTAAGAGGCGATCGCCAATCGACCGTCATCCCAGCGGCTTTCAACAGACGCATGTCTGGTCAAGCCGGGATCCATTTTCGCGGCAAAGCAAGATCAAGCTGGGCCCCAGCGTTCGCTGGGGCGACGGTCGACTAATGCAGTACGCGAGCGGAACTCGAGTCCGCTTACTCCTCACCCACCACATCCACACCCGCCGGCGGCGTATAGCGGAACGTGTCGGCGGCGAACGTGGGATTGCGCTTCCAGCCACTGAAACCGATGGTCGTCTGCTGGCCCAGCGTGTCGTGGATTTCCATGCGCGCCGGCGTACCGTCGCTGCCGAAGCCGATACGTGCGCGTTCAAAGGCGGCGTTCTCGCTGCTCTTGGGGCGCAGTTCCAGCCAAGCCAGACCACCGGCGCTGTCGGCCTCGGCGACGCTGAAATCGCGGTCGAGCTTCGACGGGTCGATCAGCGCGGCCAGCGGACTGTCCTGCTCCTCGCTGCCCTGCGAGCGACGCGTGACCTGCTGCAGGTCGGGGTCGTAAACCCATACGGTGCGACCGTCGGCGACGATCAGCTGCGGATACGGCTTCACGTACTCCCAGCGGAACAGACGCGGCGCAGACAGCGCCAGCGTGCCGCTCGAACTTTCCTTGACCCGGCCGTTGCCATCGGCGACCTGCTGGGTGAACTGGGCTTCCAGACCGGTCAGGCCGCGGGTGAAGGTGTCGAGCTGGGCGCGCGCGCCGGAAGCCTGGGCGACACCCGCCACCAGCAGCACGGCGGTCGCGGCGAACCAGCGGGAGTTGCGGAGCATCGTGCGCATCGGAAAAGCCTCGTGGTGCGTCGGGTCGTGGGTTCGGAGTGTGCGAATCGCTGCCTGAATGCGGAAACGACAGCGCGCTTCGGTACCGACGTCGTGCATCGGCGATTCATGACGGACCGGCCCTCGCCAATCGATCGATCAGCGCGGCGGCGGTGGCGGCGCGAGCACGCTGCGGTCGCCGTTGTGCTCGGGCGGCGTGACCACGCCGGCCGCTTCCATCGCCTCGACCAGACGCGCAGCGCGGTTGTAGCCGATCTTGAGCCGTCGCTGCACGCCGGAGATCGATGCACGGCGCGTCTCGGTGACGATCTTCACCGCCTCGTCGTACAGCGGATCGCTTTCGTCGCCACCACCGCTGCTGGCTTCCGGCAGGCCGGTGGCCCCGATGACGGTGCCGTCGCCCATCGTCTGCACCTCGTCGAGCACGCCGGCGATGTAGTCGGCCTGGCCGCTCTGCTTGAGGTGTTCGACGACGCGGTGCACTTCCTCGTCGGACACGAACGCGCCGTGCACGCGCTCGGGCATCGCCGTGCCCGGCGGCAGATACAGCATGTCGCCGTTGCCGAGCAGCGTTTCCGCGCCGGACTGGTCGAGGATGGTGCGCGAGTCGATCTTGGAGCTGACCTGGAACGCGATGCGGGTCGGGATGTTGGCCTTGATCAGACCGGTGATGACGTCGACCGACGGCCGTTGCGTGGCCAGGATCAGATGGATGCCGGCCGCACGCGCCTTCTGCGCCAGGCGCGCGATGAGTTCTTCGACCTTCTTGCCGACGATCATCATCATGTCGGCGAATTCGTCGATGAAGATGACGATGTAGGGCAGCGGCTCGAGCAGTTCGGCGACGTCGCTCGATTCCGGGTTCGGCCGGAACAGCGGGTCCGACAGCGGCTGCCCGGCGTCCTGCGCGTCCTTGACCTTCTTGTTGAAGCCGGCCAGGTTGCGCACGCCCACCGCGCTCATCAGCTTGTAGCGGCGCTCCATCTCCGCCACGCACCAGCGCAGGCCGTTGCCGGCCTCCTTCATGTCGGTGACCACCGGCGCCAGCAGATGCGGAATGCCCTCGTAGACGCTGAGCTCCAGCATCTTCGGGTCGATCATCAGCATGCGCAGGTCTTTCGGGCTGGCCTTGAACAGCAGGCTCAACACCATCGAATTGACCGCAACCGACTTGCCCGAGCCGGTGGTGCCGGCGACCAGCAGGTGCGGCATGCGCGCCAGATCGGCGACCACCGACTGGCCGCTGATGCCCTTGCCCAGCGCGAGCGTGAGCGGGCTCGCGGACTTGTCGTATTCCTTGGAGCGCAGCAGCTCGGAGAGATAGATCATCTCCCGGCGCACGTTCGGAATTTCCAGGCCGATCACCGACTTGCCCGGAATCACGTCGACCACGCGCACGGACTTGACCGACAGGCCGCGGGCGATGTCCTTGTCCAGCGAACTGATCTGGCTGACCTTGACGCCCGGCGCCGGCTCCATCTCGAAGCGCGTGATCACCGGACCCGGCTGCGCCTCCTTGACCTCGACATCGATGCGGAAGTCCTTGAGCTTGAACTCGATCTGCCGCGACAGCGTTTCCAGCGTGTCCTCGTCGTAGCCCTTGGGCTGCGGCTTGGGATCGTCGAGCAGCGACAGCGGCGGCAGGTCCGAGCCGTCGGCGTTGACGCCGTGGAACATCGGGATCTGCTGCTCGCGCTTGGCGCGCTCGCTCTTCTCGACCACCGGCGGTACCACCGGCGCTTCGATCTTCACCGGCGCGCGCTTGGCCCGCAGTTCAGTCTCGATCTTGCGCGCTTCGGTGCGCTCCTCGCGGTGCTCGCGCGCTTCCTTCCATTCGGTCGCCTGCTTGCTGCTGCGGCGGAACAGCACCGGCAGCTTCATGACCCAGCCGCCGATGCGGTCCATCACCGCAAACCACGACAGCCCGGTCGCCAGCGTCACCGACACCAGGAACAGCGCCAGCAGCAGCAGGTTGCCGCCGAACGCGCCGAATGCGGCTTTCAGGGTGTTACCGACCAGTCGGCCGAGGATGCCGCCACCGCCGGCCGGATAATTCAGCAGATTCGGGAACCGCAGCGCCAGCAGGCCGGCGCCGGTGATCAGGAAGCCGACGATGCCCGCCAGACGCAGGGCCGGCCCGAAATCCGCGCGGCCATCGCCGTCGCGATCCATGCCGAACAGCGCGATCCAGGCGATCGCACCGAGGATCAGCGGCAACGGATACGCCATGAATCCGAACAGCTGCAGCAGCACATCGGCGATCCAGGCGCCGACCGGCCCGCCGACATTGCGGATCTCGCCCGGCAGCACACCGGTCTGCGACGACCAGCTGGGATCGGTATGCGAATGGGTGACCAGGCAGGCCAGCAGGTACAGCAGCAGCGGCGCGATCAGGATCAGCGCGATATCGCGGACCAGACGCTGGCGACGCGGATTCGGCGCCGCCTTGACGGACGCGGCGGGTGCGGCATCCTTGGCTGCGTTGCGCGAGCGCTTGGGTCGATCTGAAAGCGGGCGTGCCACCGTGCGTCTTTACCTGAGAAAGTCGATACAGGCCTTTGATCTTACGTCAAAGTTTCATGCCCTGCAGCGCAGGATGCACGAGCTTGCCGCCTTCGACGTTGATGCCGCGGACCAGCGCCGGGTTGTCGCGCCACTGGCCCGAGGCCAGCTTGTTGACCCACGGCAGGATCGCCGCGCAGATCGCCTGCGACGAGGTCTGTGGCACGGCGCCGGGCATGTTGGTCACGCAGAAGTGGGTGACGCCCGCCTCCACGTAGACCGGCTCTTTCCACGTCGTCGGGCGCGAGGTCTCGAAGCAGCCGCCCTGGTCGATCGAGATGTCGACGAGCACGCTGCCGTCCTCCATCGATTCGATCATCCCGCGCGTGACCACGTGCGGTGCGACCGCGCCGGTCACCAGCACCGCGCCGATCACCAGATCCGCCGAAGCGACCTCGCGGGCGACCACGTCATCGTAGGGATACAGCGCGGTCACGTTGTTGCCCAGACGCATCATCTGTTCCATGCGGTCCTGGCGCTTCTCGAACACCACGACGTTGGCACCGCCGGCCGCAGCCAGCGCCGCCGATGCACCACCGGCCACGCCGGCGCCGAACACCACCACCTTGCCGCGCTCGGTCGACGGCAGGCCGCCGAGCAGCTTGCCCTTGCCGCCCAGCGGCTGGTGCAGGTAATGCGTGCCGACCTGCACCGCGATCTTGCCGGCGATCACCGACATCGGCGCCAGCAGCGGCAACTCGCCGTTGTCGAGCTCGACGGTCTCGAACGCGACACCGGTCAGTCCGATGTCGAGCAGACGCTTCGTCAGTTCCGGGAGCGGCGCCAGATGCAGATAGCAGAACAGCAGATGGTCCTTGCGCAGCAGCGCGAGGTCGCCGTCGATCGGCTCCTTGACCTTGACGATCAGTTCGCCCTTCTCGTAAAGCCCCGCGGCATCGGGCGCGATCTTCACGCCCAGGCGGCTGTAGGCCTCGTCGCTGAAGCCCGACTTCAGGCCGGCGCCCTGCTGCACCCACACGTCATGGCCACGGTTGACCAGATCGCCCGCCGCTTCGGGCACCAGGGCCACGCGCCCTTCGAGCGTCTTGGTC
>Ga0160444_100551_pt1 | contig 14658 bp, 16 predicted proteins | sample HID1972K_E1MG_FD_108232 | JGI IMG/M metagenome (GOLD analysis project Ga0160444, IMG submission 108232) | Enriched pill bug-associated microbial communities from UW Madison campus, WI, USA - HID1972K_E1 MG | ecosystem: Host-associated > Arthropoda: Insects > Digestive system > Unclassified ... | reverse complement strand
GCGCAGACAGGCGAAAATTCATAAATATCTCCCTGTAAAGAAATCACTGCTCTTACTGATTTTATACATATTTTGAAACAGACGTATCGCTATTCATGGCATAACACCAAAATTAAGAGTCTGACCCGGGGAGACTGTCAGCAAAACCCGCTACGCTTTACCAAGGTTCCGTTGACGAAGGTAACACCCTATGGACCGTATCGAAAAAGAGAAAATTGACCGCCATACGGAAGAACTGGAAGTCGAAAGCGATGAAAAAAACCGGGGGGAAGAGATAGAAGTCGATGAACAGCGGCTTCCTTCGCGGGCAATGGCCATCCACGAGCACATTCGTCAGGACGGTGAAAAAGAACTCGAACGCGATGCCATGGCGCTGCTGTGGTCGGCAATCGCCGCCGGGCTGTCTATGGGAGCATCGCTACTGGCGAAAGGGATTTTTCACGTGCAGCTCGAAGGTGTTCCTGGCGGTTTCCTGCTGGAAAACCTGGGCTATACCTTCGGCTTCGTCATCGTGATCATGGCCCGCCAACAGTTGTTTACAGAGAACACCGTTACCGCCGTTTTGCCCGTTATGCAAAGTCCAACGATGGGCAATTTTGGCCTGCTAATGCGACTCTGGGGCGTGGTGTTACTGGGAAATCTCATCGGTACCGGCGTCGCCGCCTGGGCGTTCGAATACATGCCGATTTTTGATGAGCCTACCCGTGATGCCTTCACCAAAATCGGTATGGACGTCATGAAAAACACACCGGGAGAAATGTTCGCCAATGCCATTATTTCAGGCTGGCTAATCGCAACCATGGTGTGGATGTTCCCCTCTGCAGGCGCCGCGAAAATTGTCGTCATTATTCTCATGACCTGGCTGATCGCCCTGGGCGATACTACACATATCGTGGTCGGAACAGTCGAGATTCTGTATCTGGTTTTCAGTGGTACCCTGCACTGGCATGATTTCTTCTGGCCTTTTGCACTGCCGACGCTCGCCGGGAATATTTGCGGTGGCACCTTTATTTTCGCCCTGATGAGCCACGCGCAAATTCGCAACGACATGAGCAATAAACGGAAAGCTGAGGAGAAAGCAAAAGCCCAGCAACGCGAAAAATCACAACAGAAATGAAGGACGATGGCGACACTTTGAGCAGTCAGATTGCTATGTGCTTAACGCGCCTGCTAAAAAACGCTATACTCGTGCCGCTTCGTCCCCTTAGTTAAATGGATATAACGAGCCCCTCCTAAGGGCTAGTTGCAGGTTCGATTCCTGCAGGGGACAATCTTAAGTCCTTTCATACCATTTCACGTCATTACACAAAACCTCTTAAACCCAGCAAATTAGCGCCATTCAGGCCCATTTTTCATTTCAGCTCATTTCATGACATTACACTCCTCTGATGGTATCTTTGATGGTATTCCTCGGTTCGATATCCCGATACCATCAATGTGCTGTCAGAGGCTTACTGCATATGGCTTTAAACGAGCTGTCGCCTAAAAAAATTGAGAACGCCAAGCCTAAGGATGCTGACTACAAACTAACAGATGGTGGAAGCCTTTATCTGTTAGTCAAAAAGAATGGAACCAAGGCGTGGAGAATGAATTTCCGCTTTGGTGGTAAACAAGCTACGTTGGCATTAGGGGTTTACCCGGACGTTCCGCTTGCAACAGCGCGAAAGCGTCGTGACGAAGCCAGACAACTACTGGCCGATGGGCGTGACCCGCGCGAAGCAAAAAGGTCAGAAAAGGAAGAATCGATTTCCCCCACATTCGAGAAAGTAGCCAGAGAGTGGCATAGTGGAACGATGGGGCATCCTGAATGGAAGGAAATTACTCGTACCAAAATTCTACGTGAAATGGAAAATCATCTGTTTCCGGCTATAGGTTCAAAACCCATTGATACGCTAAAAACCCGTGACCTTCTTCCGATGTTGATTGAGATGACCAAGCAGGGCATCGGTGCGACCACTGGACGGGTGAAAACCACTATGGGGAGTATCTTTCGTTATGCCGTCCAACGTGGGATTGTCGATTACAATCCAGCCCACGATCTGAAAGGTGCGATTACCAATCCCAAAGTAAGGCATCGCCCTGCCCTACCGCTCGAATGTTTACCGGAGCTGATGGCGAGAGCGGCAAATTACACTGGCAGACCATTAACCCGGCTGGCGGTTTTATTTTCCTTGCACACTTTCGTGCGCTCCAGCGAACTGCGCCATGCCCGGTGGGAAGAGATCGATATTGAAAATGGTCTTTGGACAATACCAGGGCAGCGGGAAAAGATCGCTGGGGTAAAATATTCAGATCGTGGTGCCAAGATGGGTGCGGCACATTACGTCCCGCTTTCCACCCAAGCTATTAATGTACTGAGGGATATCCAAAAGATCAGTGGTGAATATTTGCTGGTATTCCCAGGTGACAGCAATCCTTACAAGCCAATGAGTGAGAACACCGTAAATAAGGCGCTGCGAACGATGGGTTACGATACTCAGGCTGATGTATGCCTGCATGGCTTCCGGGCAATGGCCTGTTCTGCTCTGACTGAATCAGGACTTTGGTCTCGTGATGCGGTTGAACGGCAAATGAGCCATCAGGAAAGAAATGAAGTGCGGGCAGCATATGTACATCTTGCACAACACATGCAGGAACGCCGTCAGATGATGCAATGGTGGTCTGATTACCTATCGCTCAATACAGAGAGATATGTCGATCCATACGATATGGAACATAAAAATGCCACATTGAACATAGGGAATATATCTAATGAGTCATAAAAACGAAAAAAATATTTGGGCACTTAATAAAATGCCACCTCTAGAATACTGCTCAATTTCACGAGCAGCAAAATTACTCAATTGTGAAATTGAGGATTTTCTCCATTGGCATGATGTTGGGGTTATAAGCCTATGTATTAATCTACAAAAAACAAAAGGTACTTTAAAAATCAATGTGGAAAATCAAAATTTAGAAGAAAGCCCACTAAAACTATATTTTGATGGAGATTTAACCTTTAACGAGTTGACTCGAATCTATAAGACATGGTCCCGACACTCAAAAGTGTACACATTAATAACAACAAAAGATGATCAAATCCCACCTTTAGTTAAAACAAATACACGGTCAACAACTTATGAACTTATTTGCTTTATCAGTGATATATGGTCCATTGACTCAAGGAACATATCCGTTCTACTTAAAGATACTGAGAATGTGTTTGAAGAAACAAAACTGAGCGCCATATCACCCTCAGACCAAATATTATCAAATAGTTTCCAACCTGAGATAAACGATAGGCCGGTGATAAACCTAGACAATATTTTCATAACCAAAGAAACAATTGATAAAATTCACACACATGCTGTAAGTGGAAAACCACTCCCATTCATGGAAGATTTAATTAATTCTGATGAAAATGACAGTCAGGATATTAAGCCGATCTCACCTCACAAAGAGAAACTATCTAACTTTATTCGATTCCTAATACAATCAAACCCAACCATAAATAAAAATATACTATCTACCACGGCAAATAATAGACACAAAATCTTAAGAGATTATCTTGAGGATTTGAAATCAAAAGGAACTGAGGTTGATTATGACATTCCATCTTCCCCCACACTTGAGCGCTATCTAAACCTTTAAAATTTCCAATAAACAGTTAAAAATTTAGAACACTTTGAGTCAAAAACGTATTTTAATCTGCTGTGTTAATCACATAGATAACTTAACACAGCAGGTAAATACATATGCACACATACCCTCAACATGGCCATGCCAGACCCAAAGCCACAGCTGACTTTCTTAAAGTCACCACTGTCACACTCTGGCGTTGGGAAAGAAGCAAACCTGACTTCCCAAAATCTACCCGCCTCTCAGAACGTGTCTCAGTTTATGATGCGGCAGAGATCCGTGCTTGGTTGGCAGCTAAAAAACACAATTAATCTACCGGATAAAGGCTATGAAACCTCAAAAACTTAGATTAATTGCTCCAGTTGAAAGTGAATCACTATATGTGAGAACAAATTAATGCAGCACGTGGTAGCCAAAAATCAGCATAAAAAAAACCAACAGAAAGCACTGATGGCCTCGCAAGGATGTTTGTGTAGTGAAATCAGCCAGGAGGTTTTGTCATGATGCATAACGTTGTTCAGCTTTCCGGTTCCAGCTTCGCTTTCCTACGCTGGCGGCGCTTAATCTCGCCCTTAACAGCTGTAACAATAAACTGCGCTTTCGTCTCACCATCTTCGAGGCTGCTTTCTAATTCGGCAACAACATCATGTGGGAAGCGAGCATTAAGCTGTTGTGACTTGTTGTTGGTTGAACCTGTTGCCATTACTGGATCTCCTTGTATCAGGTGCAATTCAGTATACGCAAAAAAAATGATAATAAAAGACTTGAAGTGCGATTCACTTGAAGGTAGTTTTAAAAAAGAAGGTGCGATTCACCTTGTAAGCGCAAAGCCCGGTGGTGCGGGAACACTAACCGGGCTTCTGACCAATCCGCTATGTGAGACAACGAAGATGGCTACACAAAAGTTTACATGGTTATTTGCTGCGATCAACCGCAGCCAACGCAATACTCGTCCTGTGATGCTACGGATAACCGCTGATAATGAACGCTCAGCCCGGATCAGGCTTGCCCCAGACTATGTTCTGAGCTTTGCTGGTCGTATTCCGTGCGGAGGTGAAAATGCGTAATTATCCGCAGCCCGGCGAGCGCTGGCAGCATGAACGTGGATGGACGGTTACGATTTTAAGAATAATTGAATCCTCCCCATCTGTGGCTCTGGTTAATCCTGAATTCAGCTGCGAAGTGCTGATGCGCCACGAAAGTGACAATAAAATTTCATCCTGCCCACTGGCATGGTTTGAAGAACGATATACACGACTCTTTACTGCACCGTTTTTAAAGCGGTCATTCCCTCCAACTGATGGGAGTAATGTTGGTCCATTTACTCTGCACCCATCGGTGAGCTTTACCCGCTGGCGGGAGAGATGCATACGACAACCCGCTGAGCCGGACGAAAGTCACTATTCAAATTTTCTCTGACAAGCCACCGATAAAAACGGAGTAGTTCATGACGAATTTTTCCAATGAGCATTCAAGTGCTCAGGGCCTCCCTTTGTCTGAAAAAGGTCAAACAGGCTTACCCGCATATGGGCTGTCTGAGGATGGATTTGGAAAGCTGGCTCGCGCAAAAGAAGCCTGTGATTTATTGCAGTTACTATTTTCTGAATATCCGTATCAGGGAGGTTCTTTTTCTTCCCATTGCACACCAGGTATTGCCGCCCTGATGGAATATCTTCGCGCTGATCTGACTGATGCAACGCGTTGCTGTATGCAACTCGATGAAGGTTTATTCAGTTACCAGGGGGAAGCATGACAACACAAACGGTTACGCAGATTTCAACAGCTGCGCGAGGGAAATGGCCCGTTATTCTGCAGATGCTGCGCATTGATGTTCCTGAAAACGGCAGGCACGGTCCCTGCCCGAAATGTGGGGGCAAAGACCGATTTCGCCTTGATGACCTTGACGGGCGTGGGACGTGGATTTGCAGCCAGTGCGGCAATGGTGATGGTCTGGATCTGGTTAAGCTCATGACTGGTTACGGCGTCAGAAAGGCTGCACAGGAAGTGGCGCAGGTTCTTAATGTGCCGGATGTGCAGGAATTGCCCGTGAAGCCCGCCAGGCAGAAAACTCCTAAACGCGACATGAGCTTTACCGTGGCGGCGCTGATGAAAGAGAGCCGCATGGGAGAAAGCCCCTATCTGAGCGGGAAAGGGTTTGCCGGATACCCGGCCTCCCTGACCGGAAGCGTGCAGCATATTAGCGGTAAGGATTTTCCTGCCGGTTCCCTACTGTTACCGCTCACGACCAATGCCGGAGCCGTGACCGGTGCGCAGCTTATCGGCCCGACGGGTGAAAAAAGCTTACTGCCCGGCAGCACGATGAAAGGCGCGTTTGTGGCGCTCAGCCCGTTACCGTCTGAACCGCCGGTACAGGTAGTGATCACCGAAGGTTACACCACGGCGCTGACTGTAAGCCAGCTCACCGCCGGGTGCGTAGTGGCTGCCATATCTGCGGGTAATCTGCCCAACGTCGCACAGGCGCTGCGGGCACGCTGGCCTGAGGTAAAAATTATCATCGCCGGTGATAACGATTTTCAGGACGCCGGCGAGAATCCAGGCAGATCCTTTGCTGAACGGGCAGCAAAAGCCGTCAGCGGCTGGATGACGCTACCACCGGGAGAGATTAAGGCCGACTGGAATGACTTCCATCGTGAGCACGGTATAACTCGTGCCCGTGAAGCCTTTCGTAACGGTCTTGTGCTGTGTGGGGAAGGCCGCACACAACTACCGCATGGGTTCCGTCTTACCCAGGAATATCTCTGGTATGAAAAACAGGTACAGCGCAACGGTGAGACTGAGATCCAGAACGTCAAAATATGCAACCCGCTACGCGTGACGGCAATCACCTGCGATGCCGATGGCGGTAACTTCGGACGACTGCTGGAGTGGGAAGATACGTGGGGAGAACGCCGCCGCTGGGCGATGCCGATGGAAATGCTGAGCGGTAGCGGTGAGGAGCTGCGGCGGGTGCTGCTGGTTAATGGACTTTCCTATATCAGTACCACCGGCGAGGCCCGCGCCCGCCTGATGGAATATATATCGCTGTGTAAACCGGAACGCCGCGTGACCTGCGTCAGCCGCACCGGCTGGCATGGTCAGGTTTACGTCCTGCAGGATGAGGTTAACGGTGAAGGTGCGGAGGGTGTCATTCTCCAGACCACTTCCGTGCAGGGGCGCGATTTCCGCGTGTCGGGCACAACGGAGGAATGGCGAGAGCATGTATCCCTCTACTGCACCGGCAATTCCCGCGTGGCATTTGCCGTGAGTCTGGCCTTTGCTGCACCACTGCTAAGGCTGGTTGGTATGGACGGCGGCGGCTATCACCTCAAGGGCGAATCCACGGACGGTAAGACCACCACCATGAAAGCGGCAACCTCCGTCTGCGGCGGGCCTGACTACTGGCAGACGTGGCGGGCAACAGGCAACGCGCTGGAGGGATGCGCCAGCCGCCGCAATGATGCCGCCATGATGCTCGATGAGATCCGGGAGGTGGACGGACGTGAGGCGGGCAATATCGCCTACATGTTGGCAAACGGCCAGGGCAAGGGCCGTGCCGGTACGGACGGTGAGCTGCGCACACGTAAGCAGTGGCGGCTGCTGTTCTTTTCAACCGGCGAGCTGTCACTGACCGAACATGCGGCAAAAGCCGGGGAACGTACCTTTGCCGGGATGGAAGTCAGGATGATCCAGATCCCCAGCGATTCCGGGAAATTTGGCGTATTTGAGGAGCTGCACGGCTTCGACAGCGGCAAGGCTCTGGCGGAGCATCTTGAATGGGCCACGTCCAGCTACTATGGTTCGCCGTTCCGGGAGTGGCTGAAAGCCCTGACCGCTGAACTTAACGGGCTGACAGCACAGGCAAAGTCATTGATGAAGGAATATACCGCCGCCTTGACCCCGAAAGATGCGGGTAATCAGGTGGGCCGGGCTGTGAACCGCTTTGCTCTGGTGGCGATGGCGGGCGAGCTGGCAACCCGGCTGGGTATCACCGGCTGGCCTGAGGGTGAAGCGCTGCGTGCAACCCGCGTCTGCCTGAACGCATGGCTGAAAGATCGCGGGCACACCGCCAATCAGGAAGATATTGCCGCGCTGGAGCAGGTACGCAGTTTCTTTACCGCGAATCAGTACAGCCGCTTTGCAGACTGGCACGACGAGCGCAACCGCCCCGGCAATATGGTGGGCTGGCGCAGAGTGGAGAAAGGCAGTACCGCACAGGGCACGGAAGCTGTCACCACGTTCTACGTCATGCCGTCCGGCTGGAAAGAAATCTGCAGGGGATTTGACCCGCGCAAGGTGGCACGTCTGTGCGCGGATCGTGGATATCTGCTGCCCTCCACCGATGGCAAGCTGCAGACAAACATTCGCCCACCAGAGATGAATCCCCGCAGGCTCTATGTCTTCAACAGCGAGGTGCCGGGTTGAGGCTTTGCGTGAGTCTTATTTATTAAGGGTAACAAGTGTAACAGGTGGAACAACCGTATTTTACAAGGGCTAAACCTGTTCCACCTTCTGAAATAGTGAGGTGGAACAGGTGGAACGTCAGCCGATCCACTGTTCCACCTTGTTACCCGCGATGTTCCACCTGTGCTATGCACATAAATGCTTTACAAAACAATGCTGTAACACGTGTTCCACCTGTTCCACCGTATCGGGGACATGAAGCAGACTGAAACAGAGGCATTTTTATCTGGTTGGCTTTCATAGCCGCGTGTGAATAACCGTAAACACCCGTTGTGCCAGCCACCACACACTGAGCACCGATAGTGCGCTTGTGTCAGCCACGACACAATTGACGTAACGAACCAACCCGACAGGAGAAGTCATGAACAACACCGCAGAGAATAACAACCTTTCCACTTTTCCGGCTGTAACGCAGCGGGCACTGGAAACCCTGAACACAGCCAGAAATGTATGGCTTGAAGCACGTCGTCAGCAGAAAGCGGCAGCGGATAATATTGGGACAATCCGCCAGCGTCGCGCTGAAATGGAAGCCACGACGAACGCGCTGAATGAGGAGTGGCGCACGCTGTTTCGTGAAAGTCAGGGCGTGGTGTCAAAGGAAATGAAAAAACTGCGCACGGAAATTGCGCTGAGACGCGAAACGCTTGAGGATTTTGATGAGCTGCTGGCGGCGCAGGAATGCGAAAATGCACTTTTGCCGCAGGAGACTGCGGAATTAGCAGGAAAGTATATCCACGCGCACGACACCCTTGTGGGTATTCGCGCAAAACAAATCTGGGAAGATTTTATGCAGGCGCATGGTAAGTCACTAATCCAGACACTGAGCCTGCTCAAATCCACAATGGGCCGGGAAGCCAGCGCAGTTGTCGGTGTGGTGCATTCAGTTAATGACCCGGACACACTGCTGAAAGACTTTATTCACAAGCATATTACCAAAGCGGCTCTCACTAACGATGCGATGCCGGAACAGGACCCTGTGTTTAAACTGACGGGCGTTGCGCCGGATTATTCGGCCCGTCTGGATCTCAGTAAACAGCTCTCTCCTGCTGCTATTCATAAAATGAAGATCCGTCAGGAACGTGAAGGGTTGCAGAAACATAACCGTGAAATGGAGGATATTTGATGGCGCTGAAATGTCCTTTTTGCTCAGCCATTGCGCATTGCCGGGCCAGCATGTATGAAGCTCCATCGGTAAAGAAGACGTACTATCAATGCACAAACCTAGAATGCTCAGCCACTTTTACAGCCCTAGAATCCGTGCATACAATCATCACGCGCCCGCAAAAAGAAGGTTATTTGTTAGACTCGATGGATGAACAGGCGCCCGCAGACAAGCCTCCCCAGACACTGAACCGCTATGGCTCTGCGTCAAAGCTGTCATGTCGTCAACAAATCCCGATCTGATTAGCAAAAATACCCATGTAATCCCGGTCCAGTACCGGGATTTTTTACGTCTTTTCCCTGGCTGGCCTGAGAGCGCATGAGTGCATGTCTATGGCGCATGAAAACGCATGATTCTCATGCGACATTTTTGACGCGAAAGCCCTTGTGGTGCGGCGTCTGAGACGGTTTACGGGGTGCATGAAAACCAGTCTGTTAAGCGAAGCGGGCAGGCGGGCGGGGCTGTCCGCATCAGCGTAAAAGATGAAGATCTGATGTGTTGAAAATCAAATAGCTTAAACAATTTCTTAATACTTGAATTAGTGTGCCGGTATCAACGTTTGGCATTGCCCCACGAGTTCTAAATAGCTGCGCCTAATACCGCTACATCTGCCGCTTACTGACGGGTGACAACTGTGTAACAGCAACTCATCTCAACCCCGTCGCAGCCGGTCAGATAGAGGAAACAGCCCTGATACCTTGCCCTGAAAAGGCTGACGAAAGTGGAGCACTATTGTGCGCAGCTATTTAGTGCCCGTTCAGAATTCCGCATACAAAACATACTGGTTAGTTTCATTACGTCAAAATCGATTTGAATCAATTAGTAGATGATTTTTTTTACTAAAAAATTATAATTGACAAAATTAACAGCGCATCTGGCAGAGGCATTATGTCAAATAAGATTGATATCTTTTTGAGTCGAGTTAGCCACGTATCACAGTTTGTACTGGTTGCATTCGCAATTTTTGGATATTTTTATACGGTAAGACCGATTTACCAAAAGGAGCTTTTATCAGAGGATATAGCCAAAAAAGAAGTTGAATTAAATTCATTAAAAACTGAAATGGTATACTCAAAAAAATCCATTGAGCATAATGAAGTTGTGCAAAAAGAATTAGAGAGCAGCATTGCCAGGCTAGATTTACAACACAAAAAATCAGAAGAAAAACTAAACTCAATAAATTTAGAATTAAAACAAACATTGAATGAACTAAATCAACAGAAGTTGATAGCCAAAAGAGCGGTTAATGCAAACAATAAGAATCTTGAATCTGTTTTTTGGGAGAATTTTTCCGGACTTGTCGCGGTGGTTTATCTTTCAAAGAATGCACATTTCGTGAACAATACTTCAGGTGATTCAAAATCAGCATACAGCGCCCCTGACAGTCTATATTTAAGCCCATACAATGCGATTAGCCAAGCATTAAAAGATGGCAATCGAAATTTTATATCCAGCTCAGAAAACGTGCCAGAAAATATTCGAACTAAAATACTAAAGAAAATTCAAATTTCCATTGAAAAAAACAAGAATACATTAATGAGAAAACCAATCGGATTTGATAATAAAATTAATAAGTTGATAAAGGATATAGAATCCACAAATTTAAAAACTGACCAGGATGGGATAATGAGGAATTATGAAGCAGAAAAAGAACTATCATCTTACATCTTTACGATAAATAAACAATCAACCACCCGCGCCATGGACTTTTTAAAAACCGTTCAATACGAACATTAACATTGGGCTTATCATCATGAATACTAACAATAAATTTGACCTGTGGTTGGTTAGAATAAGTTATATTGCTCAAGTTGGGTTATTTTTCTTAACTACTTTCACAATATTTTATACAGTAATCCCAATATATCAGAATGCAAACTTGCAGGAATCCATTGCAAAAAAAGAGCTTGAATATGAAAAATTAAAAGAAAAACAAAGGATTTTGTATTTGAATTTAAGAAGAGAATACTCAAGAAAATATGTTATTGATGCAATATCTCAGTGTTCACCTACAGAAATACTTATGCGCCAACCATCAGAGGATGACATCAGAAAACCTCATAATGTCATAATGAACGAATTTAAAAAACATCTAGACAAGGATCTGTCAGGTTGTTTTGAGAAGGTATTCTATGAAAATCATTATGTAAAAGAGTTAAATGATAATGATCAGCAAGATATCCTCCACAAGATTAAAAGCCTCACGCCCTCGATTACTAAATTACATGAAAAATACGAGGCTAACTTTAAAGACAACAACTCGTTATTAAATGCGGGAAAAGAAAGCTCGACAAGTTTAAAGAAAACGGAAGAGTTTCTAATAAGCACAGGAAACTACAGTGATGGTAACAAAAAAGATTTTGAGAACTCTTACGTAGAGTCAGGTGCATATGATTTAGTTGTAAAATATGGATTTGAAATCAACAATCTCTTTTCTAATACCATAAAATACAATTAACTTCTTAGTTCAATCACCGCCTCTGTTAGTTTAGAAGGGGCGGAAATAAAATGTCTAAGTGCTCATTGGTATACACGACTAATCCAGTGACAGCGCTTGCTAGCGAGTGATTTAAGCCATTCTGGTATACAGAACGTGAAAAACATAAATTGAGGGGTATACTCTTGAATTCGCGAAATGCCGCTGGTTGGCAAGAAGCATTGTATAATGCGTGGGGATGATGAGTTTATTGGGCATTTTTCAACCAAATAGCAGAATTGCCAGCCCCTGCCCCATCGTACTCTCATTCAACTGTTCATGTTAAGAACTGATGACATAGACCGATCTCTATGGTCTTAATGAGACGTTTTTATCGTATGATGGTATCAATGATGGTATTGAAAAACTAGCATTGAAAAAAACCTTTAAAAAACATCATAATAATCACATTTTCGATTCCTGCAGGGCACCATATCCCCCCTGTTTCATCTCATCACCCAATACATGCCCGCTATCACGACCATCAGATTCACTATCACGCTAATGGCAAAGTAGGTTTTGAACGGCTGCTTTTGTGTTTTATGCCGAAATATTTGCTGCCCCAGAATGGCGCCAAACCACCCACCCACCACACCAAAAATCAGCAAAGTGAACTCAGGTACACGGTACCCATTCTTCCGCGCTGCTAATTTGTCCGCCCCATAAAGCAGCAGCGTGAACACATTTACGGAAATAATCCACACCTGCAGCGGGTCAGGAAAGAATGCACTTATGGTGGCCACCGCTGCTAAAAGTAGATAACAAAGTCGATTAAATATCATCACTTATCATAACCTTATCGAATACTTTCCCGCTATCGCTTCGTCCGAAAAAATTGCAGATGTGCATTCCACAAGGAGGATTTGGATGTAAACGGATCATCCGCGCAGGATATCCCAGGAATGAAGTGATTTTACGCGGCGCGACCGAGCACGAGCTCATCGGCAGCGAGCTTCCCAAAGAGATGTTTCAGGCATTACAGAATAAAAAACGGAAAAAGATCCTCTTCACACCCACCTGACAGCGGGGTGCAACGCAACTATTAACCGGTTCATCTGGATTTTTGGGCCAGTTAGCACTGGCATGTCAGAAAAATAATGCCGATCTTTATATTAAGGCCCATCCACTTCTACTTCAGGACAAAAGCAGCGGTAAACTTAACAGTAATGTGTACTACATTAATCCAACAATTAATATTTATCCGTACCTCAATAAGTTTGATGCCCTCGTTACCGATTATTCATCAATAATGTTTGATTTTCTGTTGACTCAAAAACCTATTTTACATTTGGACATACAAGAGGGAACAAACACCTCTTTTGAACCCGACTTTGGTCTGGTGCCTGATATAGCATTTGCCTATTTATTTACGGATAAAACGCTTCCAGTTGTACTGTCTCAAGCATTGAGTCACGATTGTAAGCAAGATAAAAGGCAGAAAATGGCTGATGCGCTTTTTGAGACCGACCCGTTACAAGCAACCTCTGCCTTGGTTAAATTTCTGCATAACGAGGTCGACGCATGTGTTGCTAGCAGTCATAAATTTAATGTAGAGCATTATTGATTAAATCTAAATGGGATAGGCATTTCCCTGCAGAATATTTATACATTTAGAATTAATCGCTTCCGGACTATAAACGAAGCGCAGAGGGATGACTCAGTTGCCTTCTTTGTCGCAATTCATCTATGGTCCGCTCTCGAAAATATAGAACTGCAGAACATTTAAATTAACATACCGAGCTCAGCGACAAAATTCAAAATTAAACCATTTTTTAAATCTAAATATGCGAGTCCCCAGCCCATCCAATGTAGGATCGTGGGCTTTCGCTTATTTTCAGCCCTTTATATACTTCGGACCATACATGCATAGCAGAACACGTTCATTGTTCCTCTTCACTCTGGGGCTCCTCCCGGCACTCGCGTTTGCGCAATCCGGTATCGTTAAAACCAACAAAGAAAAATCGGATGATGACCCAACCAGAGTCACCACAAAAGTGGGCGTTGCATGGTCTGATAACTACGATATGAATGACAGCGATGTACAATTTTCAGGCTCGCTGGCGCTGGACGAAGCGCGCAAAATTAACGTTAAAATCAATACCGATGCTTCTGAGTGGCGTGTCGGGGGGTCATGGCTCTTCCCGATCGGGATTTTCAACTTCAACTTCGGTAAGAATGAATTTCCGAATGGCGCTTCCCAGACCAACTACTCAATCGGGACATTTCTCCCCCTGAGCTATTTTGGTTTTGAACCCGCTGGTTTCCAGTTTTTCCCAATGGCAGGCTACTCCTACAACACAGGTGACACCTTTGGCTGCGATAAAGACAAGCATAAAGCTTGCTCTCAACCAGGTTTTAGCGGCGATCTTTCCGAAGAAAACGGCTTCGGTCTGGTAGACAGTTCAGGTAGCAGCGGGTATCTGGGTGTCTTTATGATCAAGCCTTTGACAGCCAATCTGCGCTTACTGAGCGTTGCTGGCGGCTCGTACGGCTCGAAAAACGATGATGGGGATAACTACAAAGGCTACTTTGCCGGCGTGGGACTGGGCTACTCATTCGACAAGCACAACTCTGTCAGCGCGTTTACCTACGTTCAGGACAACAATACCTATATTGATGACGCCGAGAAAAAAATAAAAGTCTCGTATAAGTATCAATTCTAATAGGCCAGCCTGAGACCGTTGTTAAGATATCACTCTACGCTGTAATTTCTCAGGTGAGCCACAGTGTCGCACTGTCCCCTGAGAACTCACTTGGTAAAACCCCTATAATTTCAATGCGGTACTACCCCCTCATTCGACGATGGTTTTGCCGTCGCTGTGCAGGCATTTATTGCGTACTGAAATCATTGTGTCGCCGTTTCACGACACCCGTAAGTAACTAAAAATTAATAAAAAAATCAAGCTTGTCACCCCCCTTTTTTAAGCGTACATTAGCGCCG
>Ga0160444_100548_pt1 | contig 14741 bp, 9 predicted proteins | sample HID1972K_E1MG_FD_108232 | JGI IMG/M metagenome (GOLD analysis project Ga0160444, IMG submission 108232) | Enriched pill bug-associated microbial communities from UW Madison campus, WI, USA - HID1972K_E1 MG | ecosystem: Host-associated > Arthropoda: Insects > Digestive system > Unclassified ... | reverse complement strand
GTCGCACGGCCTTCGACTGCGGCGCAGGCGGTTTCGCCGCTCGCACGCGAACGCGCGGTGCCGATCACGTGTGCACCGCGCAGCGCGAGCACGCGCATGGTTTCCTGGCCGATGCCGGAGTTGCAGCCGGTGACGACGATCGTTTTCCCGCGAAGATCGAGGCCCGTGGTGGCCTGCTCGGCGGTGGTGTCCGGTCCGAAGCGGCGGGTGGCTGCGAACGCGGGCAGGGCGGTCGACAGCGTGGCGAACACGCCGGCCTGCAGCACGCGGCGGCGTCGGGAGTCGAAGGGCATCGGGTGTCGAGGCTCGCGCGGAACGGAAGCGGAAGTGTAGAACGCGCGCGGTGGTGCTGCGGCAATTCGAGCTGCGGCAACCCGATGCGCGCGTTCAGGCCGTCGGAACACGCCTTGTCCTCGTGGTGGGGCCCCTTCTCCCGCGGGCAGGAGAAGGGATGCCCGGGTGTCGGCCTACTTCACTTCGAAGCGGTCCAGTTCCATGACCTTGGTCCAGGCCGCGACGAAGTCGTGGACGAACTTCTGCTGCGCATCTGCGCTGGCATAGACCTCGGACAGGGCACGCAGCACCGCGTTCGCGCCGAACACCAGGTCCACGCGCGATGCGGTCCAGCGCTGCGCACCGCTGCGGCGGTCGACGCCGTTGAACGATTCGCGCGCGTCCGAAGCCGGCGTCCATGCCGTGCCCATGTCCAGCAGGTTGACGAAGAAGTCGTTGCTCAGCACGCCGGGACGATCGGTCAGTACACCGTCCTTCGACTCGCCGGTGTTCGCACCCAGCACCCGCAGGCCGCCGACCAGCACGGTGAGCTCCGGCGCGGTCAGCGTCAGCAGTTGCGCACGATCGACCAGCAGATGTTCCGCCGGCACCGCGTAACGGCCCCTGAGGTAGTTGCGGAACCCGTCGGCGACGGGCTCGAGCGGCGCGAACGAATCGACATCGGTCTGGTCCTGCGACGCATCCGTGCGGCCCGGCGAGAACGGCACGGTAACCTCCACGCCCGCCGCCTTCGCCGCCTGTTCGACCGCGGCGTTGCCCGCCAGCACGATCAGGTCGGCCAGCGAGATCTTCTTGCCGTTGGCTGCCTTGCCGTTGAACGCGTGCGCGATGCCTTCAAGCGTCTGCAGCACGTTGGCGAGCTGTGCCGGCTGGTTGACCGCCCAGTCCTTCTGTGGCGCCAGGCGCACGCGGGCACCGTTGGCGCCGCCGCGCTTGTCGCCGCCGCGGAACGTCGACGCCGACGCCCACGCGGTCGACACCAGCTCGGACACTGACAGGCCGCTGTCGAGAATCGTCCGCTTCAGCGTCGCGACGTCGCCGTCATCGACCAGCGCGTGGTCCACGTCGGGGATCGGGTCCTGCCAGATCAGCACCTCGTCCGGCACTTCCGGGCCGAGGTAGCGCGCGCGCGGGCCCATGTCGCGATGAGTCAGCTTGAACCACGCGCGGGCGAACGCATCGGCGAACTGGTCGGGATTCTCGAGGAAGCGGCGCGAGATCTTCTCGTACGCCGGATCGAAGCGCAGCGACAGGTCGGTGGTCAGCATCGTCGGCACGAGCTTCTTCGACGGATCATGCGCGTGCGGGATCGACGCCTCCGCGCCCTTGGCGACCCACTGCTGCGCGCCGGCCGGGCTCTTCGACAGTTCCCATTCGAAGCCGAACAGATGCTGGAAGAAATCGTGGCTCCATTGCGCGGGCGTCTTCGTCCAGGTGACCTCGAGGCCGCTGGTGATCGTGTCGCCGCCCTTGCCGGTGCCGAACCGGTTGTGCCAGCCGAAGCCCTGGGCCTCGAGTTCGTCGGCTTCGGGTTCCGCGCCGACGTTGTCCGCCGGACCGGCGCCGTGGGTCTTGCCGAAGCTGTGGCCACCGGCGATCAGCGCGACGGTCTCCTCGTCGTCCATCGCCATGCGGCCGAAGGTGTCGCGGATGTCCTTCGCGGCGAGCAGCGGATCGGGATTGCCATCCGGGCCTTCCGGATTCACGTAGATCAGGCCCATCTGCACGGCGGCCAGCGGATTCTCCAGCCGGCGCGTATGGACGTCGCCGTCGGCATCGTCATCGGATACCAGCACGCCGTGGTCGCCGGGCTTCTCGACGCCTTCCGAGCCGTGCGTGTAACGGACATCGCCGCCGAGCCAGGTCGTCTCCGCGCCCCAGTACACGTCGAGGTCCGGCTCCCAGGTGTCTTCGCGGCCGCCGGCGAAACCGAAGGTCCTGAAGCCCATGGTCTCCAGCGCGACGTTGCCGGTGAGGATCATCAGGTCGGCCCACGACAGGCTGCGGCCGTACTTCTGCTTGATCGGCCACAGCAGGCGGCGCGCCTTGTCGAGGCTGACATTGTCCGGCCAGCTGTTGAGCGGCGCGAAACGCTGCTGGCCGCGACCGCCACCGCCGCGTCCGTCACCGATGCGGTAGGTGCCGGCGCTGTGCCATGCCATGCGGATGAAAAGTCCGCCGTAATGTCCGAAGTCGGCAGGCCACCAGTCCTGGGAGTCGGTCATCAACGCCGCCAGATCGCGCTTCACGGCGGCCAGGTCCAGCTGCTTGAACGCCTCGGCGTAATCGAAGTCCTCGCCCAACGGATCGGATTTCGCGGAATGCTGGCTCAGCAGATCCAGCCGCAGCTGTTTCGGCCACCAGTCGCGATTGGTCGTGCCGCCACCGGCGGCGTGCTTGAACGGGCATTTTGCTTCGGTCGACATGCGTTGCTCTCCCTTTTTGTCGGCTCAGCCCGGCGAGCCATGATGGATCGGCGTACCGGGCATCTCGATGGAATCGATGTTGCCGGCACGGCGCCGGCATGGATTCAGGCGAACGGCCGGACAGGAGACGTGACGTGTCGGGACTGTTGGCTGGCGCATGGCATGCGGCTCGCTCTGAAGTCGATTCAGATTGGCGGCGTCACGAGAAGAAGTGAAATTGATTGTTCGCCGCTATCTGATAGGTCGAGCCTATCAGGTGGTGTCGTGAGCATTGGCGCCGGTCAGGTGGCCCGATCATCCGGAGCCAGCAGGGAGCCCGGTGCGGTGGGCAGAGCCCGGAAGCTTTGGTCTGCAACACGCTGCAGTGAACGCTCATACCTGGATTGAATGATGTTATGTCATTGATTTAAAAGAATAAATATCACATTAAAAGAAATTCACGTTCTTGTGAGTGAGTATTGACGTGGCACCTGGACGGGCGTAATGTCGGGTTGCAACAACTTGCTGATACCAGCATCTCTTGGGAGGGGGAGTCTGTATGAGAAGTCGTCTTTTCGCGTCTGCATCCGTGGCCGCGCTACTTGCCGTACCCGTGTCGGTCATGGCGCAGGCCACGACCGAAGCACTTGATACCCAACGCCAGCGGAGCGAGGCACAGGATCCGGCCAAGGACCTGGACACGGTCGTCGTCACCGCGACACGCCGCAGCGAACCGCTGAAGGACGTGCCGATCAGCATCACCGCGCTGTCCCAGGACGAACTCGATGCGAAGGGCGTCGTCGGCTACGAGGGGCTGGCGTACGAAACGCCCGGCGTGGTGCTGAACCGGGCCAGCGCCAACTTCAACAACTTCACCGCGCGCGGCATCGCCACCAACGGCTACAACGCCAACCTGCAGAGCACGGTGGCGATCTACATCGACGAGCTGCCGATCTCGGCCAACGGCAATTCCACGATCCTCGATCCGAGCCTCTACGACGTGGAGCGGGTCGAGTTCCTGCGCGGGCCGCAGGGCACGCTGTTCGGATCGGGCTCGCTGGCGGGCGCGCTGCGCATCCTGACCCGCGCACCCGATCCCAACGTGTTCGAGGGGTCGTTCCTGGCCGACGTGGGCGTGACCGGATCGAGTTCGCTGCGCCAGCGCTACAACGCGATGTTGAACGTCCCGCTGGTCGAGGACCAGCTGGCGCTGCGCGTCGTCGGCTTCTCGCGCAACGAGGAGGGCTACGTCGACAACCTCGGCACCGGGATCGACAAGTCCAACGCCCTCGAAAGCTGGGGCGGCCGCGCGACCCTGCTGTGGGAGCCGACAGACCGGCTGTCGCTGCAGTTGCGGCTCGCGCGCGAGGAAAGCACGCCCGAGGATTCGTCGCTGATCAACCCCGACCTGGGCATGGACAAGCGCTACTCCGACCGGCCGGACATGTTCTCGGGGGTGATGACGAACCACAACGTCACCCTCGGCTACCAGTTCGACGGCGCGATGCTGACCAGCTCGTCGACCTGGTCCGACTACGAAGCGCTGTTCAATGTCGATCTGGGCGGCACCTACGACCAGGCATTCGCGTTCGCGCTGGATGCGCCTGTGGAGAGCAAGACCTTCGTGCAGGAGGTGCGCCTGGTGTCCGATACCAGCGGGCCGCTCGACTGGGTCCTGGGCGGCTTCTATTACAAGCGGGAGCGGGACGTGCACTTCGGCTACCGCTCCAACGAGGAATACCTCGCGGCGAGCGGCATCACCGGTTTGCCGGACGAGTACTACCTCAGGTTCCACTCCTTCGACGTGTCGAAGGAGCAGGCGCTGTTCGGCCAGTTGACCTGGCGCTTCACGGACGATTTCTGGACGACGCTGGGCCTGCGCTACGGCAGCACCGAGGCGCAGGGCTTCACCAGGGAGGGCGGCTACAACAGCGATTACCTGACCCTGGCCTACTACTGCAGTTTCCTCGGCATCTGCGGACTGCCGGTGACGCTTGCGCCGGTCGAGGCGGCCGAGGGTGTCAAGGCAAAGGAAAGCGGACCGTCCTACCGGGTCAGCGCGTCGTGGCGTCCGAAGCCCTCGATCACCACGTACGGCGCGGTGGCGACCGGCTTCCGCGCGCCGGTGGTCAATGCCCGCGCCGGCGCGGCCAGCACGCTCGATCCGGACGACCTGATCATTCCCGACGGCGCCGATTCCGACGAGCTCGTCAGCTACGAGCTGGGCCTGAAGGGGCGCTGGATGGATGGGCGTCTGATGGCCAACTTCGCGCTGTACCACATCGACTGGAACGACATCCAGGTCCAGGCCAACCGCGTCTCCGACCAGGTGCAGTTCGCCACCAACATCGGCGGTGCCTACAGCCGCGGCCTCGAGTTCGAACTGATGACCATGCCGACCGCGAACTGGACCATCGCCCTCAACGGGTCGTTCAACCGCGCGAAGGTGGACACGCTCACGGCCGAAGAGGCGGCCGTCTCGGGCGCGGTCATGGGCGCGCGGCTGTCGGGCCCGGAGTTCAGCGGTTCGCTGACGGTCAACTACGGCTTCGACCTGTTCCGCAACGCCGACGGCAATGCGTCGCTGGCGGTGGTCCACATGGGCGGTTTCCCCGCCTCGTTCCCGAACGTACCCGGCCAGCCCGGCGTGGTCAGTCCCACGTTCGACTACACCGACGACTACACGATCGTGAACGCGAGCCTGGCTGCGGCCTTCGATCGGCTCACCGTCGGCCTCTACGCGGAAAACCTGTTCGACGACCGTTCGATCAACTACGTCCATCCGGAGTCGTTCCTCGACGGACGTTACGGCGTCGTGCGTCCGCGCACGGTCGGTGTGCGCCTGGGATACCGGTTCTGATGGCGGGCGTATCCACACGGCCGATCCTGCCTGGCGCGCCCGTTGCGCGCCCGGGTGCCCAGGCCTGGATCGTGTTGGCGGTGCTGTGCTTCGTCTATGTATTGAACTTCCTCGATCGACAGCTGCTGTCGATCCTGGCCAAGCCGATCCAGGACGAACTCGGTGTCAGCGATGGACAGCTCGGCCTGCTCGGCGGACTCTACTTCGCCATGTTCTATTGCATCCTGGCGATTCCGGTCGGCTGGCTGGCGGACCGGACCAACCGGGTGAAGGTGCTGGCGTTCTCGTGTGCGTTGTGGAGCGCGGCCACCGCGGCCTGCGGCCTGGCCTCGAACTACCCGCAGCTCGCCCTGGCGCGGATGTCGGTGGGCGTGGGCGAGGCCGGTGGCGTGCCACCGTCGTACGCGATCATCTCGGACTACTTCCCGCAGGGCACGCGCGGTACCGCGCTGAGCCTGTTCAACATGGGGCCACCCATCGGGCAGGCGCTAGGCGTGGCGTTCGGCGCATCGATCGCGGCGGCCTATTCCTGGCGGCTCGCGTTCATCTGGGTGGGCGTCATCGGCCTGGTCACCGCGGCGGCCGTCTGGTTCTTCGTGCGCGAGCCCAAACGCGGTGGCCTGGATGCCAGGCCCGTGGACGCCACGCCGGCGGACACCATGGCGGCTGTCATCCCGGCGAAGTCGGGCTTCTGGTCCACGTGCCGGATGTTCTTCGCCGACCCGGTACTGCTGCGGGTGGCGTTGGCGTGCGCGGCCACGCAGTTCATCACCTACGCCACGATGAACTTCAGCGTGCTGTTCCTGATGCGGGAAAAGGGCATGGCGCTGGATGACGTGGCGGTCTGGTATGCGCTGGTGGTCCTCGTCGGCGTCGGCGCGGGCATGCTCGCTTCTGGCCGTCTGGTCGATCGGCTGGTGCCGCGCGGCAAGGCCGCCTATGCCTACGTGCCGGCGGCCGGACTCGTGCTGGCGGTTCCCCTGTTCCTCGGTTTCATCTGGGCACCCGGCTGGCCGCTCGCCCTGGCGTTCCTGCTGCTGCCGATGGGGCTGAACTATTTCTACCTGTCGCCGGCGGTGACGCTGGTCCAGGAAGAGGTGCGGCCGGACCAGCGCGTGCTTGCGGGCGCGCTGCTGCTGCTGGTCATGAATCTGGTCGGGCTGGGCCTTGGTCCGACCTATCTGGGGTTCGCGAGCGATCTGTTCCGGCCCACCCATCCCGACACGTCGCTGCAGATGGCCTTCTACACGCTGGTGCCGTTCTACGGCGTGGCGATCGGGCTGTTCCTGTGGTTGGCCAAGGCGCTGAAGCAACAGGGGCGCAAGGAGGCAACACCATGATCCGTTCAATCGTGTACATGCTGGTGGGCGTCGCAGCCTTCTGTTCGGCGATGCCGGCGATGGCCGGAGACGCGCCGGTCGTGGAGGCGCCCGCAGGCGTCGTCCGGGGTGAGTCGCTGGGCGACGTCAATGCGTTCCGGGGCCTGCCCTATGCGCAAGCGCCGACGGGCCGCCTGCGCTGGCGGCCACCGGTCGCCGCGGAGCGGTGGAGCGGGGTGCGCGACGCCACCCGCTTCGGCCCTGCCTGTCACCAGCCGCCCTCGCGGCCGGGCAGCATCTATGCACCGGCCGAAACCCCGCCGATGAGCGAGGACTGCCTGTCGCTCAACGTCTGGGCCCCTGCCGATGCCGACAATGCGCCGGTGTTCGTCTGGATCCACGGCGGGTCCCTGGTTGCGGGAACGGGCAGCGACGGGATGACCGACGGCGCGCGCCTGTCGGCCGAAGGGCTCGTGGTGGTCAGCATCAACTACCGGCTGGGCGCGCTGGGGTACCTGGCCCATCCCGCTCTGAGCGAAGAGTCTCCCGACGGCGTGTCGGGCAACTACGGGTTGCTGGACCAGATCGAAGCCCTGCGCTGGATCAACCGCAACATCGCCGCCTTCGGTGGCGATCCCGGCAACGTCACCATCGCCGGGGAGTCCGCGGGCGCACTCAGCGTGGCGTACCTCATGGCGGCACCGGCCGCGCACGGACTGTTCCACAAGGCGATCGCCCAGAGCGCGTACCTGATCTCGACGCCGGCCCTGCGCGGGACGGTCCATGGCACGCCATCGGCCGAGGAGGCGGGCCTGGCGCTGAGTCGCCAGCTCGAGGTGCGCGGTCTTCCGCGCCTGCGGGCCATGGACGCGCAGGCCCTGACCATCGCTGCCGCAACCTCCGGCTTCATGCCGCTGGGCAACGTGGACGGCCACGTGCTTCCGCGCCAGCCCGTCGAGGCCTTCGATCGTGGGGAACAGGCGCCGGTGCCGATCCTGGCCGGGTTCAACGAGGGCGAAATCCGATCGTTGCGCTTCCTGCTGCCGCCAGCGCCCGCGGATGCCGCGGCGTATGACGCTGCGATCCGCGCCGGCTACGGCGATCTCGCCGGCGCGATGCTCGAGCACTATCCGTCCACGAACCTGGACGAGGCCATGCTCGCCACGACCCGGGACGCGATGTACGGATGGACGGCCGAGCGGCTGGTGCGCAGCCAGACTGCGCTGGGCCATCCATCGTTCTTCTACTACTACGACCACGGCTATCCGGCGGCGGACGACGCGGGCCTCCACGCCTTCCACGCCAGCGAGCTTCCCTACCTGTTCGGCACCACGGACCGGACGCCGCCGCACTGGCCGGCGATTCCCGAGACCGCCGCGGAGGCGAGTCTGTCCAGAGCGATGATGGGGTACTGGGCCGCCTTCGCACGGGATGGCGTTCCTGCCGCGGCGGACCAGCCGCAGTGGCGCCCTTACGGCGACGACCGCAGCTACATGACGTTTGCCGATGGCCCGGTCGCGCGCGAACACCTGATGCCCGGCATGTACGAACTCGTCGAGTCGGTCGTGTGCCGTCGACGGGCGCAGGGCGATCTGCCCTGGCACTGGAACGTGGGTATCGTGGCGCCGCCGCTTCCGCCTGGAGCGCCTGGATGTCCTTGATCCACGGGGAGATGCAGACGTATGCGTTGACGCTCGACAAGTTCCTCGATCATGCCGCCAAGTGGCATCCCGGGGTCGAAGTGGTCACGGCGCGCGAGGGTGGCGGGACGGACAGGGTCGGCTATGCCGCGCTGTGGCGACGCAGCCGCAAGGTGTCGGCGGTGCTGGCCGGGCTGGGCGTAGACAAGGGCGAGTGTGTCGCCACCCTGGCCTGGAATACCCGGGCCCACGTCGAGGTCTGGTATGCCGTCATGGGCATGGGAGCGGTCTGCCACACGTTGAACCCGCGCCTGGCCGAGGCGCAGCTGACCGACATGGTGACGAAGTCCCGGGCACGTGTGCTGGTCGCCAGCGCCGACCTTGCGCCACTGGCCCGTCGCATCGCCGCGCAGACGACCGCGGTCGAGCGGATCCTGGTGATCGACGGCACTGCGGCCGGGACCGACGTCCTCGAGCCGATGATCGAGCAGGCTGCGGACGATGTGGCCTGGGGGGTGTTCGATGAGAACGCGCCATGCGGGTTGTGTTTCACATCGGGGACGACCGGCGCGCCCAAGGGGGTGACCTATACCCACCGGGGCAGCTTCCTGCATACCCTGCGCGCGCTGCAGGTGGACACCATGGCCATCTCCAGCAACGACAGCGTGCTGCTTGCCGTGCCGATGTTCCATGCCAACGGCTGGGGCGTACCGTTCGCGACGCCGGCGGTGGGAGCACGCCTGATCCTGCCCGGCCGTCATCTGGATGGCGCCAGTCTGGCGGCGCTGATCAATGCCGAGTCCGTCACCGTGGCCATCGGCATCGCCACGGTCTGGCTGGCGCTCGTCGAGTACCTCGAGGCGACGGGCGGCCAGACGCCTTCGCTGCAGCGTGTCATCGTCGGCGGCGCGCCCATGGCGCCGGCGCTGATGCAGCGCATCGAGCTGCGCCTGGGGATCACCGTGCAGACCAGCTGGGGCATGACCGAGATGTCGCCGACGGGCACCGTGGCCACGCCGGACGATCCGGCGCGCACGGCCCACCAGTCCGGGCGCCCGTCGATCGGTGTAGACCTGCTGCTGACCGATGCGGACGGGACGGCATTGCCCGAGCAGCGTGGCGTGGAGGGACATCTGCGCGTGCGCGGTGCGAGCACGATCCAGCGTTACTTCGGCGATACGCGCCCCGCGGTCGATGACGACGGCTGGTTCGACACCGGCGATCTGGCGCGTATCGACAGCAACGGCAACCTGGTCATCACCGGACGGGCGAAGGACCTGATCAAGTCGGGAGGCGAATGGATCAATCCCGCGGAGATCGAAGAGATCGTGGGCGAACTGCCCGAGGTCTCGCTTGCCGCCGTCATCGGGCGCGCGCATCCGAAGTGGGGAGAACGCCCCGTCCTGCTGGTGGAGATGCGCGAAGGATGTGCGGTTGCCGATGCGGCCCTGATCGATACCTTGCGCGGACGCATCGCGTCGTGGTGGTTGCCGGACGCGGTGATCCAGGTGAAGCAGATGCCGTTGGCCGCGACGGGAAAGATCGACAAAATGCGCCTCAGATCCGATCATGGTTCCGCTTGCGGAGAGCGGGCATGATGTCCGGGTGCAGTGCGCGCCAGGCGAAATGTTGGAGGCGACGGCGTGCCAAAAGACGCGACATCCCGGCCTGGGCGCGCAAGCAAGAAGCGCCCGACCAAGGCGGAACAGCGCGCGGAGATGACCGGTCAGATCCTCGATGCCGCCGAGCATCTGTTTTCGAGACACGGTCTGCACGGGGTCACGCTCAAGGACGTGGCGCATCGTGTTGGTGTCCACCACACCCTGCTGAATTACTACTTCACCGACAAGAAAACACTGTTCGACGCCGTGATTGCGCGCCGTGCGGAGGTGACCAGTGGGCTGCGGATGAAGGCACTCGACGAGTACGCGGCCGCGAGCGGGGACACGCCCACGGTCGAAGGCGCCTTGCATGCGTTTCTCGACACGGATCTCGACCTCTACAACCAGGGAGGCGAGAACTGGAAGAACTACGGCGCGCTCAGCGCGCTGGCGTCCAACACGCCCTATGGCGCCGAACTCATGGACCAGCATTTCGATCCGGTGGTGCTGCGCCTGATCGAACTGCTCAAGAAGGCGACGCCGGACTGCGCCGAGGAAGACATCTTCTGGGGCTACCACTTCGTCACCGGCGCACTGATGTTGACGCTGGCACGTACGGGACGCATCGACAGGCTGTCGGGCGGGCTGTGCAACTCGGACGACTACGAGGCAGTGAAGGCGCGCATGGCCACCTTCATGGCTGCCGGCTTCAAGGCGATCTGCAAGCAACGGGGAGGGGGCAGGGCAGACTGAGCCCCGGTACCGCCCCGTCCGGATATTTTTTTGACCAACGGGGAAACCAACAATGCCACTGAAGGGACGAGTCGCCATCATCACCGGTGCGGGCGGCGGATTGGGCCGTCAGCATGCGCTCTACCTCGCGCGCAAGGGCGCGCGCGTCGTGGTCAACGACCTGGCCCTGGCGTCCGCGGAATCGGTAGCCGACGAGATCCGTGCGGCCGGCGGCGAGGCCATGGCCATCGCAGGCTCCGTCACCGATGAAGCGGCGGTCGCGGCGATGGTCGCGCGCACGGTCGAGGCCTGGGACCGGATCGACATCCTGGTGAACAACGCCGGCATCCTGCGCGACAAGAGTTTCGCCAAGATGCATCTCGAGGATTTCCGCCAGGTGGTCGACGTGCACCTGATGGGCGCGGTCATCTGCGCCAAGGCGGTGTGGGACATCATGCGCGCCCAGGCCTACGGTCGCATCGTGATGACCACGTCGTCGTCGGGCCTGTACGGCAATTTCGGCCAGGCCAACTATGGCGCCGCCAAGATGGCGCTGGTCGGGCTCATGCAGACGCTCGCCATCGAGGGTCGCAAGTACGACATCCGTGCGAACTGCATCGCCCCCACGGCGTCCACCGGAATGACGGCGGGCGTGCTGCCCGACGAGAGCCTGCGCGCGCTGGATCCGGCCCTGGTCAGCCCCGCCCTGCTGTCACTGGTGGTGGACGATGCGCCGACGCGCGCCATCGTCTGCGCTGGCGCCGGCCATTTCGCCCGCGCCCACGTGACCCTGACCAAGGGCTGCCATCTCGGCGCGGGCGGGGATGCGGGCGAACGCCTGATCGCCGAGTGGGACGCCGTTTCCGATCCGGCGGGCCAGATCGTGCCGGAGTATGGCTTCACCCAGGCCGAGCGTGAGGTGGCCAGCGCCCGTGCGAATGCCGTCCAGGCCGTGTCGGCCTAGGGCCTGTCGACGCAAGCGGAGGATCGTCAGTGATCAGTCGACGCGAATTCCTGATCTCGGGTGCCGCGGTTGCCGTGGGCGGCCTGGCCCTGCCCGCATTCGCCGCCGACCGGTTCCAGCCCGTCGTCGCGCGTCTGCGGCGTTTCGTCGACGACGGTGAATTGCCATTCGCTTCGATCCGCATCGCCCGCCACGGCCAGGTGCTGGCCGAGGCACACATCCCGGGTGTCGAAGCCATCGGACCGGACAGCCTCTATCGCATCTACTCCATGACCAAGCCGGTGGTCGCGGCCGGCATCGTCCTGCTGGTCCAGGACGGGAAACTGGCGCTGGAAGATCCGGTGGCGACGTTCGTGCCCGAGTTCGCCGACCTCAACGTCGTGGCCGACTCGCTGGACCGGTTGGAGCCTGCGCGGCCGATGACGGTGGCGCAGCTGCTGACCCACACCTGCGGCCTTGCCAACAGCTGGGGCGATGCCCGGATCGCGCCGCTCTACCGCGAGGCGGGCCTGACCGCCGCTGCATGGATGTACGACCCCGACATCGGTGGGCTGGCAGGTTTCGCGAGGCGGCTGGCCGCGCAGCCGCTGGAGTTCCAGCCGGGGTCGAACTGGATCTACGGCTATGGGCTCGACATCGCGGGCCTGATCATCGAGCGGATCAGCGGCGAACGCCTCGGCGATTTTCTCAGGCGTCGTTTCTTCGATCCGCTGGGCATGGATTCGACCGGATTCGTCGTGCCGGAGGGACAGGCCGACCGGTTTGCGGGCCTCTACACCGCGGGCGACGGCGGCATCGAAGCGGTTGCCAACGGCAGCGAACGCTCGCCGCTGATGCGGCCCTTCGCCGATGCCGGCAGCGGTGGACTGGTCTCGACCCTCGAGGACTACGGCCGCTTCGCCGACATGCTGGCGAACGGGAGCGCGCGACACGGGGTGCGGGTGATGGACGAGGCCTCCGTGCGGATGCTGACGACGCCCTACGGGCCGCAGGAAGCGCTGATGCCCGCCCTGCTGCGGTTCGGCAGTTATGCACCCGGCAGCGTCGGCCAGGCGCTGGGCGGCATCACCCGGATCGACGATCGCAGCGGGCCGGGATCGGCCGGCGAGTACGCCTGGGGTGGTGCGGCGGGCACGGGCTTCTGGGCCACGCCGGGACTGGGCCTGTCGGTCACCGTGATGACCCAGCTGATGCCCGTCGCTGCCGCGCCCGCGCGCGATGTGCTCAGGCCGATGATCTACGCCGCGCTGGCCTCCGGCGCCGGGTAGCACTGGCGGCGCCTGCAACCCGCGGCGCAGTTGGTGCGGCTGGCGCGCGAGAACGGGATTTCCGGAGACGGGCCGCCGAAGGCCGGGGCCTGGATCGACCAGGTGATGGCCGCACGTGCCGACCTGCTCGCCTTGTGCCCCCAACGACTTCCCCCATCGAGGAACGCAACGACATGACCGACGTCTTCATCGTCTCCGTCGTACGCACCGCCATCGGCACGTTCGGTGGTGCGCTCAGGGACACCCCGCCTTCGGAACTCGGCGTCGCCACCGCGCGGGAAGCCATCGCCCGCGCCGGGATTCCCGCCGCCGCCATCGGCCATGCCGTCTACGGTCAGGTCCTGCCGAGCGAGCCGCGCGATGCCTACATGGCGCGCATCATCGCCATCGAATCCGGCCTGCCGGTGGAAACGCCCGCGCTGACCGTCAACCGCCTGTGCGGCTCGGGCCTGCAGGCCATCGTCTCGGCCGCGCAGTCGCTGCTGCTCGGCGACTGTGAGATGGCACTGGCTGGCGGCGCGGAGTCGATGAGCCGCACGCCGTTCTACCTGCCGACCCACCGCTGGGGCCGCAAGCTCGGCGACGCGACGCTGGTCGACGCGCTCAACGGTGGCCTCAGCGATCCGTTCCACAAGGTGCTGATGGGCGTCACCGCCGAGAACATCGCCGAGCGCCACGGGATCGACCGCGCGCGCCAGGACGCCATCGCGCTGGAAAGCCATCGGCGCGCCGCCGCCGCCATCGCCGAAGGACGCTTCGACGACCAGATCGTGCCGGTGACGGTGGGGCGGCGCGGCAGGGAAACCGAGTTCCGCACCGACGAACACGTGCGCGCCCATCTGTCGGCGGACGACCTCGCCAGCCTGCGCCCGGCGTTCAAGGCCGACGGTACGGTGACCGCCGGCAATGCGTCGGGCATCAACGACGGCGCCGCCTCGGTGGTGCTGGCCACGGGCGAGGCCGTCGAGCGGCATGGCCTCGCGCCGCTCGCGCGCCTGGTGGCGTACGCGCATGCCGGCGTCGAGCCGCTGTACATGGGCATGGGACCGGTGCCGGCCACGCGCGCGGTGCTGGCGCGCGCGGGGCTGACGGTCGACGACCTCGACGTGATCGAATCCAACGAGGCCTTCGCGGCCCAGGCCTGCGCCGTCGCCGAGGCCCTGGACCTCGACCCGGCCAGGGTGAACCCAAACGGCAGCGGTATCGCGCTCGGCCATCCGGTCGGCGCGACCGGCGCGATCATCATCGTCAAGCTGGTGCACGAGCTGCAGCGCACCGGCGGCCGCTACGGACTGGCGACCATGTGCATCGGCGGCGGCCAGGGTATCGCCGCCATCTTCGAGCGGACCTGATCCGGGACGGCGCTGTCGCAGTCGAGGACAACCATACCGGGTGCCATTCGCGCGCAGTGGATCCGGTGCGTACGTCGCGCTAGACGAGTGCCTTGAGACGGTACAGGGCTTCGAGCGCCTGCTTCGGCGTCAGTTCGTCTGGATCGATGCCGGCCAGCGCCTCGACGGCCGCCGACGGCGGCGCGAACAGTCCGATCTGCTGCGGGCTGTCGAGATTGGTGGCCGAAAGTGGTGCAGCCGACGGTGTGTCGCGACCGCGCTCCAGTTCGGCGAGCCGGCCGCGCGCGTCGCGCACCACCGATTTCG
>Ga0160444_100546_pt1 | contig 14772 bp, 12 predicted proteins | sample HID1972K_E1MG_FD_108232 | JGI IMG/M metagenome (GOLD analysis project Ga0160444, IMG submission 108232) | Enriched pill bug-associated microbial communities from UW Madison campus, WI, USA - HID1972K_E1 MG | ecosystem: Host-associated > Arthropoda: Insects > Digestive system > Unclassified ... | reverse complement strand
CGTGGACAACATCTTCCGCTTCACCCAGGCCGGCGCCGAAATGTCGGCTCTGCTGGGCCGCATCCCCTCCGCTGTGGGTTACCAGCCGACGCTGGCGACCGACATGGGCGCGATGCAGGAACGCATCACCACCACGAACAAGGGCTCGATCACCTCGGTTCAGGCCGTGTACGTGCCCGCCGACGACTTGACCGACCCTGCTCCGGCAACGTCCTTCGCCCACTTCGACGCCGTGACCGTGCTGAACCGCGCGATCTCGGAAAAGGGCATCTACCCGGCCGTTGACCCGCTGGCATCCAACTCGCGTATCCTTGACGCCAACGTTGTTGGCCAGGAGCACTACGAAGTTGCCCGTCGCGTTCAGGAAGTGCTGCAGAAGTACAAGGCTCTCCAGGACATCATCGCGATCCTGGGCATGGACGAGCTGTCCGAAGAGGACAAGCAGTCGGTGACCCGCGCGCGCAAGATCGAGCGCTTCTTCAGCCAGCCGTTCCACGTGGCCGAAGTGTTCACCGGTTCGCCGGGCAAGTACGTGTCGCTGAAGGACACCATCCGTGGCTTCAAGGCCATCGTCGATGGCGAGTACGACCACCTGCCGGAGCAGGCGTTCTACATGGTCGGCAGCATCGAAGAAGCGGTCGAGAAGGCCAAGAAGATGGCCGAGAAGGCCTGATGCGGCAGGGACGGGCGCACGCCCGTCCCGACCGTGACACGGGGTGGGCCTGCGCCCACCGCTGCGGAATCCCTGCGGTGGGTCCAACCCGCCCCCTAGCGAAGAGAGTTACATGAGCACCATCCGTTGCGACATCGTCAGCGCCGAGCCGGACATCTTCCGTGGCGAAGCGACCCTGGTCGTGGCCACCGGTGAGCTGGGCGAGCTGGGCATCGCGCCCAAGCACGCACCGCTGATCACCCGCCTGAAGCCGGGCAAGGTGGTGGTGACCACCCCGAGTGGCGAGCAGCTGGATTTCGCCATCTCCGGCGGCATCCTCGAGGTGCAACCGCAGGTGGTGACCGTGCTGGCCGACACCGCGATCCGCGCGCAGGACATCGACGAGGCGTCGGTGCGCAAGGCCAAGGAAGAAGCCGAGCGCATGCTGGCCAACCGTGGCGAAGCCATGGACATCGCCGAAGCGCAGCAGAAGCTGGCCGAAGTGACCGCGCAGCTGCAGGCGCTGGAGCGCCTGCGCAAGACGCTCAAGCACTGACGACCTGCGCCATGCTGGCCGTCGGCCGGCATGACGATCGGGCAACGACGCCGGCCTTGTGCCGGCGTTGTTGTGTCTGGCGCACGGCGCGGTGCGGATCGTGCGGGCGGAACGGCTCCGGAATGGAATTGCACAATTCTGTCCATCCGCGGCCTATGTCGGCAGGAGTGTGACCGGCCCCGAAGTCGCGCCCGTACCGCTGGCCGAGAATGGCGTCCCTTCCCATGGAACGACTGCCAATGCATGCCGCCCGTATCCAGGTCCTTGTCGGGACTGCCAGCCTGTTCCTGCTATCGGCATCCGCCATCGCCAGGACGCCGGATCCATCGCTGCACACCTGGGTCGCGCGGGTTGCCGAGCGCAACGACATCGCCCACGCCGTGGCCGCTTCCAAGTTCCCCGTGCAGCGCCCGATCGAAGATCCCGTGCGCGAGGAGCAGGTGCTGGAGGACAAGCGCCTGCAAGCCAGGGCACTGGGATTGGATCCGGATGAGGTGGCCGGCGAGTACCGGCAGTTCATCGAAGCGAACAAGCTGGCGCAGCACGCGGACTTCCAGCGCTACCATCTTGGAACGCCGCCGCCGCCGGCTCCGCCGCTGGACGAGATCAGGCAGCGCATCGACACCGTCGACCAGGGCCTGCTGGAGCAATGGCAGCAGGTGGCATGGGTGCGTACGCATCCGCAGTGTGGACGCCTGCTGGCCACCGCGATCAGGGAAGCGACCACGCCCGGCGATGCGGAGGCCGGGATGGTTCTGGTACGCGCTCTGGTCGGCTTCTGTCGCGCGTCATCCCGGTAGCCGCCGGGCGGAACATGCTAGCGGAACACCAGCGAGCGCATCAGCAGGAACGACGCTGCCGCCAGCCCACCTTCCACCAGCGGTTTGGCCAGCCACGCATACTTCAGGCCGAGCGCATGATCGGCACCGGCCACCAGCAGCGTGCTGGCCACGGTCATCGCCAGCCACAGGGCGATGAAGCGCGCGAAGCGCTTCCAGCCCAGCCGCTGCTGGCCCTGCTCGGCGAACGTATAGCGTCCGTTGAGCCAGAAGCCGAGCAGCATGCCGCAGAAGCGACCGATGAGGTTGCCGGGTACCACCGCGACGCCCAGCGCGGTGGCGGCCACGAACACCGTCCAGTCCAGCAGCAGCTGCAGCAGGCCGATGGTGATGTAGGCGCTGCCCTGGCGTATCAGGCTCATGGCTGTCGTTGCTCTTCCGGCCCTGCCGGCTCGGCGCCGCGCTGCAACGCGTGCTGCTCGCCCAGCAATCCATGCACCGGCCTGCGTGGCTCCATGGCGACGTCGAAGTTCATCCAGGACAACAGCATCTGCATCCCGACGATGATCGGAAGCGCGGCAAGCATGACCGTGCCGGCCGTCGCCGGCACGCCGGTCTGTCCGGATCCCCACCAGCTCCACAACCCGTAGGCGGTGCCGCCGGTGAGCAACAGGGTGCCCAGCACCAGTTCCACGCTGGCCACCGAGAACCCGCGCAGCATGTAGCTGTAGCCGACGCGACGCAGCGTGTTGCGCGCATGGCCTGACAGGAATGGTGCAATCATGCGCAGCGGGCTCAGGCTGCTCGGCTCTCCGTCGTAGTGCGCACGCATTGGCACGTCGACCACCACGGCGCGCAGCTGATTGAGGTGATACAGCAGGTCCGATTCGAAGAAATAGCGTCGCGCCACGCGCTCCGGTTCCAGTTCGGCCAGCAGCTCGCGGCGGATGGCGGTGAAGCCATTGGTGGGATCGGCCACCTGCCAGTAGCCGCTGGACAGCTTGGTCATGAACGAGAGCATGGCATTGCCGGCCAGTCGCAACGCCGGCATGCCCCGTGCAAAGCCGATGCGATGGAAGCGGTTGCCCTTGGCGTAGTCGGCCTGGCCGGCCAGCAGCGGACTGGCGATGCGCAGCAGCAAGGCGGGATCCATCTGGCCGTCGCCATCAAGCTTGACCACCACTTCGGCAGGCGTGAGCAGTGCACGCCGGTAGCCGGTAAGCGTAGCGCCGCCGACTCCTTGGTTGTTGGCGTGTTCGACCACGATCACGCGTGGATCGCTGCACTGATCGCGCACCCAGGCCCCGCTGTGCTCCGGGCAGGCATCGTCCACGGCGATGATCCAGCCCACTTCTGGCCCGATGCCGGCGATCACCTGCAGTATCTGCCCGCGTACGCGGTAACAGGGGATGACCACGGCAATGCGCGGAGATGCGGCCGATGGCGCTGCAGACGGGATGTTCGGGCGGACGACGGTCATCGTGATCTCAGTCTTCTTCGCTGGCCGCGGGTTCGCTTGCTTCGCCGGCCGGCACGCTCCACCACTGGCGCCCTTCGACGCTCTGGCGCGGGATGGCGCCGAGCAGGGCCAGGCCCTGCTGCGCTGCATCGCTGGCCGTTTCGCTGCGCAGTATCACATGCCGCACCTGCTCGCGCCGCAGCAGCTGCGCCCATGCGCGGCCGCTGGGATCCTGGTCTGCATGCGCGGCTGCGTCCGAGAAAGCCGGCGCATACCAGCTGGTGGTGCGGCCGCGGCTGCCGAATTCAGCGAAGAAGGCGTCGCCGGCGTCCAGCAGCAGTACGGTGCCATCGTCCTCGTGCGAAGCCCGGATGGCGGCAGCCAATATCCGCTCGGGGGCGTAACGGGCCATCAGCGGCGCATCGTGGCCACCGGCGACCAGCGTCTCCTTCAATGCCCCGCTACGCAGCATCCAGTTGCCGTTGGGCAGGAAGGCAACGTTCATTACGCAGACCGCCACAACCAGGCCCACGACCGCGCGACTCCGTCCGGTCACGGCCGCCGCCAGTACCACGCACAGCAGTGCCAGGCCGGGGTAGGCATAGCGCAGGTACTGCACCGGCAGCAGCGGAGCCAGCAGCGCGGCCGTGGCCACTACCGCGGCCGCCCGCGTTCGTGGCTGCAGCAGGGCCAGCAGCCATACGCCGGCCAGGCCAACCAGCGCGAAGCCGGCCGCCCCCTCGTGCGCTTCGAAGTAGCGGGTAGCGTCGAAGGTGAGGCGCCATGGCAGGTCCAGGCCAAAGCCCAGCTGGTAACGCGCGTCGAGGAAGTTCTCCTCGGCAAACCAGGGCGATCTGAAGATGGCGTTGTACAGCGGCAGCACGGGATTGCCGGCCTGCCAGCCCGCCAGCACATAACTGGCACCGCCGACCGCGACGCCGCTCGCCAGCACCAGGGCGATACGCGGAAGCGATGGCCATGGATGGCGCAGCAATGCCCACACCAGCGGCACCGCCGCCATCGGAATGGCGATCAGCTTGGCGGACGCCATGCCACCGGCGAGCACGGCCAGCAACAGCCAGAAGCGCAGGCTGCCATCACGCGGCCTGGCGACCACCGCGGCCATCCACACCAGCGCCGCAGCGGTGAGGGGCTCGGTCTGCATGCTGGTGGCCAGGCTCGCGGTAAGCGGCAGGCTGGCCATCAGCGCCACCGCCAGCCAGCGCTCGCGCGGCGCTGCGCCCAGGCAGGCAGCCAGGTGCCAGCTACCGCTGCCCAGCGCCAGCAGCCACAGTGCCGCCACCGGGCCGCGCGATTCGGCACCGGCCATCACCTGTGGCAGCGCATGCAGCAGGTCCGACATCCAGGGGGCCAGCGCCCAGATCTGGTTGCGCGGATCGGCGTTGTAGAAGCCCTGTTCCTGCAGCTGCCAGGGCAGGCGCAGGTGGTAGGTCAGGTCGTCGTACTGGAGGGTGGGAATCCAGCACGCGGTGCTGGCCAGTCCGAGCAGCAACACCGCGAAGGTGGCCATTCGCGGCGCGCCTGCCACCGCCTCCCGCCAGTGCCGCGTGGTCTCGCCCAGCACGGTGCGCAGGGCGGCATGCCGCCAGCCGATCAATGCAGCGCACAACAGGAGATAGGTGGCCTGGTGGTGTATCGGCAGCATCACCATCCAACCGATTCCGCAGGCCAGCAGCAACGCACCCAGCAGGGCCTGCAGGGCGAATGGCTGGCGGGGAAACGCCGCGCCACCGAGTGCCGCCGAGGCGAGCATCAGCAGGGTGGTGGCCAGTACCGGCAGCGGACCGCAGAACACCAGCAACGCGGCGACCCACAGCAGCGCAAGCACGCTGGCGGTGGACCACGGACGCAGGCGCCGGATGACCCAGGACAGGCCCAGCAGTATCCCGCCGACCAGCAGCAGTTCGGAGAAGCGGCCACCATGCCAGCGCTGCAGGACCGGATGCAGGAACAGGCCTGTCGCCAGCAGCACCGCACCCAGCCATGGCAGAACTTTCTCGATTCGATTCATTGGCAGCTTCATCATCCGTGCAGCGCTGTTAATCGGGTCGGCTATGCTATCAGCCAGACGTTCCAACGCTTCCGCAATGTCAGGAATTCCCATGACCCAACCCCTGCACGTAATCATCCTGGCCGCCGGCGCCGGCAAGCGCATGAAGTCGTCGTTGCCCAAGGTGCTGCAACCGATCGCTGGACAACCGATGCTGGCGCACGTGATCGCAACCGCCCGGGCCCTGCAGCCGGATGCCATCCACGTGGTGCATGGGCATGGAGGCGAGGCCGTACGCGCCCGGTTCGCGGGCCAGCCGGACCTGCTGTGGGCCGAGCAGGCGCAGCAACTGGGGACTGGTCATGCGGTGGCGCAGGCGATGCCGGAGGTCCCTGATGCCGCGCAGGTGCTGGTGCTGTATGGCGATGTGCCGCTGATCCGCGCGCAGACCCTGCGCGAGCTGCTCGACCAGCCCGGCCGGTTGGCGGTGCTGGCGGCGGAAGTCGCCGATCCGACCGGCTATGGCCGCGTCGTGCGCGATGCCGAAGGCAATGTCGGCGCCATCGTCGAGCAGAAGGACGCCGACGACGAACAGCGCCGCATCACCACCATCAACACCGGCATCATCACCGCCGAATCGACCGCGCTGCGTCGCTGGCTGGCGCAGCTCTCGAACGCCAACGCACAGGGCGAGTACTACCTGACCGACGTGTTCGCATTCGCCGCCAGCGAATACACCGCCGCGGACATGTGCCTGGTCGCGGATGCGCAGGAAGCCGAGGGTGCGAACGATCCTTGGCAGCTGGCGCAGCTCGAACGGGTCTGGCAGCTGCGCGAGGCGCGCGCACTGTGCGCGCAGGGTGCGCGGGTGCTGGATCCGGCGCGGCTGGACATCCGTGGCGAGGTCATCGTCGGCAGCGACGTGCAGATCGATGTGGATGTGATCCTGGAGGGCCGCGTGGAGCTGGCCGACGGGGTCAGCATCGGGCCGTTCACCCGGCTCAGGGACGTGAAGCTGGGACCGGGCACTGAAGTGCGCGCGCACTGCGACCTGGACGGCGTGGTCACCGAAGGCGCCGCGCAGATCGGTCCGTATGCACGGCTGCGCCCGGGGACCGTGCTGGCCGATGGCGTGCACGTGGGCAACTTCGTGGAGACCAAGAAGGTCAGCATGGGCGTGGGCAGCAAGGCCAACCACCTGGCCTACCTGGGCGATGCGGTGATCGGCAGCAAGGTCAACATCGGCGCCGGCACCATCACCTGCAACTACGACGGCGTGAACAAGTCGCAGACCACCATCGGCGACAACGCGTTCGTTGGCTCCAACAGTTCGCTGGTGGCGCCGGTGCTGGTGGGCGAGGGCGCGACCATTGCTGCCGGTTCGGTGATCACCCGCACCGCGCCGGACGGCCACCTGACCGTGGCGCGTGCGCGCCAGCAGGTCATCGAAGGCTGGCAGCGGCCACGGAAGAAATAGGCGCCGCTCTGCGCGGCCCCGGGTAGAGCCGACCCATGGTCGGCTCGCATCGCACGCTGGAGCAGCCGACCCTGGGTCGGCTCTACCCCACCGGCAGCAGCAGCGAAACGCACAGTCCGCCGTCCGGACGGTTCTGCAGCGAGATCCGCCCGTGGTGCGCTTCGATGATCTCGCGCGTCAGCGCCAGGCCCAGGCCGGTACCGTTGCGCTTGGTGGAATAGAACGGCGTCAGCGCGTTCTGCAGCACCGCTTCGTTCATGCCCTTGCCGCGATCCAGTACCTCCAGCCGCAGCCATTGCGGCAGCCGGGTCAGCTGCACGCGCACGTCATCGTTGGGCGGGTCGGCCTCGGCGCACGCTTCGTGCGCATTCTTGACCAGGTTGAGCAGGGCCTGGCCGATCTGGGCGATGTCCACGCGGCTGTGGACGTCCTCGGCGATGGCATTCATCCGGAACGGGATCTGCTGCTGCAGGCCGGCCAGGAACGGCGCCCAGTGCACCGTCTGCAGCTGCGGCTGCGGCAGCTTGGCAAAGCGGGCATAACCGCGGATGAAACCTTCCAGGTGGCGCGCGCGGTCCTCGATGGTGGAAAAGATCTCCGGCAAGCGATCGAAGCGTTCGCGCCTGACCAGTTCGCCGCCGGAATGCGCCAGCGATGCGATCGGTGCCAGCGAATTATTGAGCTCGTGGCTGATCACCCGGATCACCTTCTTCCAGGTCTGCACTTCCTGGCGCCGCAGTTCGGCGGTCAGCAGGCGGATCAGCAGCAGGTCGTGCGGGCGTCCGTTGAGCTGGAATGCGCGCCGCGACAGGTGATAGATCTGCTCGTCGTCCTCGTCATCGCTCTCCTCGCCCTGCACCGCGAACAGGCTGTCGCCGCCACGCGCGATGGCATCGGCGAGCACGGCCGGCATCTGCTCCAGCAGCTCGCCCAGGCGCTGGCCTTCGAGTTTCCAGCCGCCGTGCAGCAGCTTGCGCGCAGCGACGTTGGAGAACACCACGCGCGCGATGCCGTCGCCGCCGTCGGCCAGCAGCAACATCGCCACGGGAGTGTTCTGCACCATCGTGTCCAGCAGCAGCTCGCGTTGGACCAGGCCCTGCCGCTGCGCCCGCAGTACGTCGCCGAGCTCGCGATGCGCCTGCACCAGGCGGCCGAGCTCATCGTGCCCGTCCCAGTGCACGCTGAAGTTGAATTCACCGTCGCGGTAGCTGCTGACCACGCCGGACAGCGCACGCATCAGCGAGCGTACCGGTGCCGTCGCGCGGACCAGGCTCCACCACATCAGCGCCAGCAGCACCAGGCCGGACACCAGCGCGACCAGCCAGCCGCGGTCCATCCAGTAGGCCAGCATCCACGGCAGCGCGGCGGCCAGCGCCAGCACCGGCAGCAGGCGCAGGAACAACCGGAAGGTGTAGGAGCGCGGCTTCATTCGCGCGGAATGCCGTGGCGATCCATGCGGCGGTACAGCGCCTGCCGGCTCAGGCCGAGTTCGGCGGCGGCCTGGGCGATGATGCCGTGGTTGCTGGCCAGCGCGCTCTCGATGCGCTGGCGATCGGGATCGACGCCGGCGGTGGCGCGCGGCGCGTGCGGTGCGCGCGGGAGATTGAGGTCGGCCACTTCGATGCGGTTGCCGGTGGCCAGCAGTTCCGCGCGCTGGATGACGTTGCGCAGTTCGCGGACGTTGCCCGGCCAGGTGTGCCGCTGCAGTGCGGCGATGGCGGCCGAGGACAGTGGCTTGTCGCCGGACAGGAAACGCTCGGCCAGCGGCACGATGTCGCCCGGACGTTCGGCCAGCGCCGGCAGCGCCAGCTCCACGGTATTGAGGCGGTAGTACAGATCTTCGCGGAAGCTGCCATCGCGGATCATCGCCGCAAGGTCGGCGTTGGTCGCGCTGACCACGCGCACCGTGACCTGCCGTTCGCGGTTGGAGCCCAGGCGCTCGAAGCGTCCGGTCTCCAGCACGCGCAGCAGCTTCATCTGCCCGCCAAGCGGCAGGTTGCCGATCTCGTCGAGGAACAGCGTGCCACCATCGGCCGCTTCGAATTTGCCTTCGCGTGCCTTGTTGGCGCCGGTGTAGGCGCCGGCCTCGGCGCCGAACAGTTCCGCTTCGATCAGCTCGGAAGGCAGTGCGCCGCAGTTGACCGCCACGAACGGTCCCTTGGCCACCGGCGAGTTGGCCTGGATTATCTGCGCGATCTTTTCCTTGCCTGCGCCGTTGGGTCCGGTGATGAGGACCGGCAGCGTCGAGCGCGCGACCTGGCATGCCAGTGCGATCACCCGCTCGCTGGCCGGATCGGCGAACACCGCGTCGCACAGTGCATAACGCTGCTGCAGGTCGCTGCGCTGGCGCTGCTCGCGCTGGCGGCGGCGGTCGAGTTCGCGCCGCGCCTCGGACAGTTCCAGCAGGTTGTTGACCGTGGTCAGCAGCTTGCGGTCGTCCCAGGGTTTGGCCAGGTAGTCGGCGGCACCTGCCTTGACCAGGTCCACCGCGCTGCTCAGGTGCGTCCACGCCGTCAGCAGGATCACCGGCAGGTCAGGATGCTGCTGCCGGATGCGTGCGAACAGCGCTTCGCCTTCTTCGCCGGAGGTGGTGTCCTCGCTGAAGTTCATGTCCTGGATGACCAGGTCCACGGCATGCTCGTCCAGCAGCGCCAGGCCCTGCTCGGGAGACGACGCGTGCAGGGTGTCGATGTCGTGCAGCGAGAACAGCACATCCAGCGCGGTGCCCACGCTGGCGTTGTCGTCGATGATCAGGATAACGGGCATGCGGGGCTTCTGGAGGATGGAATGGACGGGCAGAGCCGGACGCTGGCCGGCTGTGCCATGGGGTTGCCGGGCAGGGCCCGGCTCCAGCTGTCGCCCAGCATAGCCAAACCGCGCACGGCTGGGTTCAGGTGCCGCGGGTGGCGACCGCCGGCGGTACCGCGGCGGCGCGTCGTGCCGGCCCGAACACCGCGACCTGGCCGAGCAGCCACAGCAGCACCGCGCCCACCGGCAGGTACACCAGCGGCATCCGCGGCAGCTCGTACTGGTTCATCAGCGCGAGGTTGATCGCATACGCCGCCAGCATGCCCAGCACGATGCCCAGCGTGGCCAGCAGGAAGTTCTCGGTCTGGAAGTAGGCCAGGATCTGCCCGCGCGTGGCGCCCAGCGCACGGCGGATGCCGATCTGCTTGCTGCGCTGCTGCACCCAGAAACTGGCCAGCCCGACGATGCCCAGCGCGGTCACCACCAGCAGTGCCACGCACACCGTCACCAGCAGCCCGACCATCGCGCGGTCGTTCTTGAAGAAGTCCTTGCGCTGGTCTTCGTAGCTGAGCTTCTCGCGCACCAGCCGGTTCGGGTCGTTGCGTTCCAGTGCCGCCAGCGCGCCCTTGAGCACCTCGTCGCGGCGCGCCGGATCGGTGCGCAGCATGTAGATGCCCGAACCGAAGGCGGCACGTGCCGGCAGGATCATGGATTCGACACGGTTGTTGTTCCAGCCGTTGGGCGTGGCCAGGTGGTCGATGATGCCGACCACGTGCAGCGGCTGGCGGCCCATGTAATAGGTCTTGCCCAGCGCATTGCCGTCCGGGGCCATCTTGGCGGCGACCGCCTGGTTGATGATCACCGGCAACGCCTTGTCCCTGCCGCCGCTCTTCATGACGTCGTCCAGGTCGAGGTATTCGCTGGGCTGGAAGTCGCGGCCGGCGACAAGGTTCAGGCCCAATGTGCGCACACCATCTTCGGACAGCGTGTACATCGCCACGCTGGTGGTCGGACGCTCCTGGTCCTGTTTACGGGAAATACTGCTGTTGGATGAGCTGTTGCGGAACGGCAGCTGGTTGCTGACCGTCACGCTGGTCACGCCGGGCAGCGCGCGCAGCGCGGCCAGGTCTTCGCGGGTGCGGGCCATGGCGTTGGTCTGCTTGCCGATGCCGTTGACGCGCACCAGCACCAGCTCGTTCTCGGCGATGCCGCTGGGCAGGCTGATCTTCTCGATGCGCTGGCTGACCAAGAACAGGGCGTTGCAGACGATGGCGCAGGTGAGCGCGATTTCCAGCACGATCAATGCGGCGGCTGTCTTGTGCCGGCGCAGGGTGCTGAGGATGGGGCGGATGTCCATGGGATGTCCTCGTTCCGGTGCTTACTGCGATTTGAGCTGGATGGCCGGCGTGACCTGCATGGCGCGCCAGGCAGGCAGGAAGCCGGCGGCGATACTGGCCAGCAGGGTCAGGCCGAGCGCAAGCAGCAGCATGCTGCCGTCCAGGCGGGCCAGCGCGGCGTACTCAACGGGCTGCTGGCGCACCGCATACAGGCCCAGCATCGCCAGCCCCAGGCCGAGCACGCCGCCCACCACGCCGACCGCGCCGGCTTCGACCAGGCATTGCAGGAAGATCTGGCCGCGACTGGCGCCAAGCGCGCGACGCACGCCGATCTCGCCGCTGCGGCGCAGGAATTTGGCCAGCAGCAGGCCGACGGTGTTGACCAGGCAGACGCCGAGGAAGCCCAGCGCCAGCCACATCTGCAGGCGCACGTCGCTGGGTACCGCGCCGTTGAAGTCCAGCCACTCCATCACGTTGCGCAGCCGCACATTGGCCGGGCGCTCGAAGCGGCCGCCTTCGCGTTGCTGGTTGGAGTAGTTCACCAGGTACTGGCGGTAATCATCGGCCTTGGACGGATCCATCTCCGCCCAGTATTGGATCCAGGCGCAGGGCGCATTCAATGACTGGCTGTCATCGTTGGGATTCTCGCCGAAGCAGTTCATGTTTCCCATGCTGCCGAACTGCAGCTCCAGCGCGGTGGAGAATGGCACCAGGATGTCTTCGTCGCGGCCGAAATTTTCCATCGTGACATCGAAGAAGTGGGGTTCGGGGTTCCATTTCTTCATCACGCCGACGATGCGCAGTGCCTGGCCGTTGACGCGCAGTTCGCGGCCCACGCTGTCGGCGCCGTTGAACAGTTTTTCGTTCAGGGCGTTGGAGATCACTGCCACCCGGGCGCGACCCTCATCGTCGGTACCGGTCCAGGGCCGGCCGTACTGCATCGGCACCTCGAACATCGGGAAAAAATCGGCCGAGGTCCAACGGGTGTCCACCGCGAACGGCTTGAGGCTGGAACTCTCCGGCTCGATCGTGAGGCCGCCGCCACTCATCATCGCCTGGCGTTCGGCATGCGCGCCACGCAGCAGTGCCTCGGCATCGAAGCGCGTCATCTGCGTTTCCGGCTCCTCGCCGGCGACATAGCCGTTGCGTGGGCGCGGATCGACCTGGGCGTAGAACAGCCGGTCGCTCTTGCTGGGGATGGGATCGCCGGACAGCACGTGGAATACGGTCAGGGTGGTCATCGAGGCACCGATGCCCAGCGCGATGGCGACCACCATCAGCGCGGTGAGCACCTTGTTGCGGCGGAAGCTGCGTACGGCGAGGCGGGCGTAGTAGGCGAACATGGGCAACCTCACTCGTTGACCGCGACGATCCGCCGCGGCGTGGCCAGCACCGGGTCGCGCACCAGGTCGGTGACCTGGCCGTCGACGATGTGCACGTTGCGCTGCGCGCGGGCTGCCAGTTCCGGATCATGGGTGACCATGACGATGGTGGTGCCGGCCGCGTTGATTTCCTCCAGCAGTTCCATCACGCCACGCGCCATCTGGCTGTCGAGGTTGCCGGTCGGTTCGTCGGCCAGCAGCAGGCGCGGGCTGCCGGCCAGCGCACGCGCGATCGCGGCGCGCTGCTGCTGGCCACCGGAGAGCTCGTTCGGGTAATGCTTCATGCGCGAGCCCAGGCCCACCTGGGTCAGCGCCTTCTCGATGCGCTCGCGGCGTTCGCTGGCCGCCATCTTCCGGTAGCGCAACGGCACGTCCACATTGTCGAACAGGTTGAGGTCGGGGATCAGGTTGAAGCCCTGGAAGATGAAGCCGATCTTCTGGTTGCGCAGGCGGCTGCGCGCATCGTCGCCGAGCTGGCTCACGTCCTGCCCGTCGAGCAGGTAGGTGCCGCTGGTGAACGTCTCCAGCAGCCCGGCGATGTTGAGGAACGTGGTCTTGCCGGAACCGGAAGGGCCGGTGACGGCGACGAACTCGCCTTCCTCGACTTTCAGGTCCAGCGAACGCAGGGCGTGGGTTTCGACCTGTTCGGTGCGGAACACCTTGGCGACGGCGCGCATCTCAAGCATGGTTCTCTCCTGTTTCGGTAATGTCGGGTCAGTTGATGGAAACGCGTTCGGCGTCCTTGAACAGGTCGCTGCCGGCGACCACGATGCGATCGCCCGGCTGCACGCCGGACAGGATCTCGACTTCGCCCAGGCTGCTCACGCCCAGTTCCAGCGGGCGTCGCACGGCGGTGCTGCCGCTCATGACGTAGGCATGGCCGTTGCCCTGTTCGACGAACGGGCCGCGTTCGACCTTCATCACGTCGTGGCGGGTGTCCAGCAGCACGCGCACGGACATGCGCTGGCTCTGGCGCAGGCCGGCCGGCTGCTTGTCGGCGAAGCGCACGCGGGCGTTGACCTCGCCGTTGACCACTTCCGGCGACACCGCGCTGATCTCGCCGGGGAACGGCTGGCCGCTGCCGCTGGTCAGCTGCGCCGGCATGCCGATCGCCAGGTCGCGGGCGAAGCTTTCCGGCACCTTGATCTCGATTTCGAAGTTGGACAGGTCCACCACGCCCAGCACCGGCGCGTTGGCGGCGAGATTGGTGTGCTGCACCGCCTGCACCTGGCCGACCTGGCCATCGAACGGCGCGCGCAGGGTCAGCGCTTCGACCTGTCGCTTGACCTCGGTCACCACCGCGCGCTGGCGGTCGGCGAGCAGGCGCTTGTTGCGTGCATCCAGGTCCGCGCCCTGGCCCTGCAGGCGGGCGTCGGCCTGGGCGTTGGCCAGCTCGATGTCGGCCTTCTTCATGCTGTCCTGGGCCTTGGCCAGGTCGATCTGCGGCACGGCACCGCCATCGAAGCCACGCTGGTAACGCTGCAGGTCGCGCTCGGCGGCCTGGCGCTCGATGCCGGCCTGCTCGGTGTCCTTGCGCGCCTTGGCACGCGCCAGGGTGGCGTCGAGCGTGGCACGGCTGGCTTCGGCTTCCAGGCCGGCCAGGGTGGCTTCTTCCTGGGCCAGTTTGCTGCGCAGTTCCGGACTGTCGATCACCGCCAGTTCCTGGCCCTTCTTGACCACGTCGCCGGCCACCACCTTCAGGTCCAGGGTGCCGGCGGAGATCGCGTACAGCACCGGGCTGTTGGCGGCGATCACCCGGCCGTCGGCCGCGATGTCGCGTACCAGGTCGCCACGCTGCACCTCGGCGATGCGCACGCGGCTGCTGTCGAAGGAACGACTGGCGTTGAGCCAGGCGTGCACGGCCAGGCCGATGCCCACCACCACCACGAGGGTGGCCAGCGCCGGCCAGCGGTAACGGCGCCATGCCGCGGCGCGGCCGCTGATCTGCGCGGTGGAAACGATCTGGTCCTGGGCGGAAGTGTCGCGGATCATCGAAGGGCCTGGATGAGGAAACCGGGTTTGATGAAGCATGTCCCGTGCCAACTTCGTTGCCCTTTTAATTCAATCACTTGCGCCCTGCATGCAGGTGTCCGGTTGTCCGCGGACACCGCTGCGGACACTTTCGTTAAGCGTCCGCCCGGGCCGGCCGGGTGCCTGCGCTAGAATGCCGGGTTCAACATCAAGGGAAGCGTTGTCATGTGCGGAATCGTGGGTGCGATCGCCGATCGCGATGTGGTGCCGGTGCTCGTCGAAGGACTGAAGCGGCTGGAGTACCGCGGCTACGATTCGTCGGGCGTCGCGGTGCTGCGGCAGGGCGCGCAGCCGGACATCCGCCGCGTGCGCCGTACCGGCCGCGTCTCGGAGATGGCCG
>Ga0160444_100534_pt1 | contig 15418 bp, 12 predicted proteins | sample HID1972K_E1MG_FD_108232 | JGI IMG/M metagenome (GOLD analysis project Ga0160444, IMG submission 108232) | Enriched pill bug-associated microbial communities from UW Madison campus, WI, USA - HID1972K_E1 MG | ecosystem: Host-associated > Arthropoda: Insects > Digestive system > Unclassified ... | reverse complement strand
GAGTCACGGTAACCTTCCACATGTAGGGGCAGAAAAAAGGGGCTACATTATGCCGCCGACAACCTCATTCAGCAATGCGCGCTTGTCGCGAAATCGGTAACAAAATTCCTTTCAAAAAAATAACGCCTCGCGCCAGCCCAGTAAATACGCGGCTTCCAGCGCAGTCAATTTTTCGTCGACTGTTAGACGATGTCTGTAACCCTCCGTAACACGAGCCAATTTCGGCACTACATAACCACTAAAAAAGTGCTCGTTTTTATGGTTACCACTACATTTCGCCAAAACAGCGAAGATAGACGTAGTCTGCAACTGACAGGCGGCACCGGACGCCGCTACAATTACCGACTTTGTCGCAAAGCCTGGAGCTCAACCTTCCGTGCCCGTTCTGCGTCTACCGCAACTCCCTGCCGAGGCAGGTAAACAGCATTGGGGCAATTTGCCCGGTGCTGCCCTCAGCCTGGCGATTGCCGAGGCTGCCAGCGCTGCCAAGCGCTTCACCCTGCTACTGACCGCCGACAGCCAGAGTGCTGAACGACTGGAACAGGAGCTGAGTTTCTTCGCCCCGGATTTGCCCGTTCTGCATTTCCCCGACTGGGAAACCCTGCCGTACGACCTGTTCTCGCCGCACCAGGACATCATTTCCCAGCGCATCGCCAGCTTATATAGGCTGCCCGAGCTGGAACATGGCGTGCTGGTGGTGCCGATCACCACGGCGCTGCACCGCCTGGCGCCGACCAAGTTTTTGCTCGGCAGCAGTCTGGTACTGGATGTAGGGCAGAAACTCGATGTCGAACAGATGCGCTCGCGGCTTGAAGCCAGCGGCTATCGCTACGTCGACACGGTGTACGAACACGGCGAATTCACCGTACGCGGCGCGCTGATCGACCTGTTCCCGATGGGCAGCAAGCTGCCCTATCGCATCGACCTGTTCGACGACGAAATCGAAACCCTGCGCACCTTCGATCCGGAAAACCAGCGCTCCATCGACAAGGTCGAATCGGTAAAGCTGCTGCCGGCTCGTGAGTTTCCGCTGCAGAAAGATGCGGTCACCCGCTTCAAGGCGCGCTTTCGCGAGCGTTTCGACGTCGACTTTCGGCGCTGCCCGATCTTTCAGGATCTGAGCAGTGGCATCACTCCGGCCGGTATCGAGTACTACCTGCCGCTGTTCTTCGACGAAACCTCGACGCTGTTCGATTATTTGCCGCAGGACACCCAGGTGTTCTCGTTGCCGGGTATCGAGCAAGCAGCGGAGAATTTCTGGAACGACGTGCGCAATCGTTATGAAGAGCGCCGCGTCGATCCTTCGCGTCCTTTATTGCCACCCGCCGAATTGTTCCTGCCGGTGGAAGACTGCTTCGCGCGCCTGAAGAGCTGGCCACGCGTGGTCGCCAGCCAGCAAGACGTGGAAACTGGCGTCGGTCGTGAGCGCTTTCCTGCACAAGCACTGCCGAATCTGGCGATTGAAGCCAAAGCCACGCAACCGCTGGCCGCGCTTTCTGCCTTCCTCGATGAATTCCCCGGTCGCGTGCTGTTCACCGCCGAATCCGCCGGCCGTCGCGAAGTGCTGCTGGAGTTGCTGGAGCGTCTGAAGCTGCGACCGAAAACCGTCGACAGCTGGCCGGACTTCGTCGCGAGCAAGGATCGCCTGGCGATCACCATTGCCCCGCTCGACGAAGGCCTGATGCTCGACGATCCGGCGCTGGCACTGGTCGCGGAAAGTCCGCTGTTCGGCCAACGCGTCATGCAGCGTCGCCGCCGCGAGAAGCGTGCCGACGGCAACAACGATGCAGTGATCAAAAACCTCACCGAGCTGCGCGAAGGCGCGCCGGTGGTGCACATCGACCACGGTGTCGGCCGCTATCTGGGCCTGACGATTCTGGAAATCGACAATCAGGCCGCCGAATTCCTCACCCTCGAATACGCCGAGAACGCCAAGCTTTACGTGCCGGTGGCCAACCTGCATCTGATCGCCCGTTACACCGGCAGCGACGATGCGCTGGCCCCGCTGCACCGCCTCGGCTCGGAAACCTGGCAGAAAGCCAAACGCAAGGCCGCCGAACAGGTGCGTGACGTTGCTGCCGAACTGCTCGACATCTATGCCCGTCGTGCTGCTCGCGAAGGTTATGCGTTCGCCGACCCGAAAGCCGATTACGCCACATTCAGCGCTGGCTTCCCGTTCGAAGAAACCCCGGACCAGCAATCGACCATCGAAGCCGTGCGCGAAGACATGCTCGCGCCGAAGCCAATGGATCGACTGGTCTGTGGCGACGTCGGTTTCGGCAAGACCGAAGTGGCCATGCGCGCAGCGTTCATCGCTGTGCACGGCGGTCGCCAGGTGGCGATTCTGGTGCCGACCACCCTGCTCGCCCAGCAGCACTACAACAGCTTCCGCGACCGCTTCGCCGACTGGCCGGTGACTGTGGAAGTGATGAGCCGCTTCAAGTCGGCCAAGGAAGTCAATGCGGCGATCGCCGATCTGGCGGAAGGCAAGATCGATATTGTCATCGGCACGCACAAGCTGCTGTCCGACGATGTAAAAATCAAAAACCTCGGGCTGGTGATCATCGACGAAGAACACCGTTTCGGTGTGCGTCAGAAAGAACAGCTCAAGGCCCTGCGCAGCGAAGTCGACATCCTCACGCTGACCGCCACACCGATTCCGCGCACGCTGAACATGGCGGTGTCGGGCATGCGCGATCTGTCGATCATCGCCACGCCGCCGGCGCGACGCCTGTCGGTGCGCACCTTCGTCATGGAGCAGAACAAGAGCACGGTCAAAGAGGCCTTGCTCCGTGAACTGCTGCGTGGCGGTCAGGTTTACTACCTGCACAACGATGTGAAAACCATCGAAAAATGCGCCGCCGATCTCGCCGAACTGGTGCCGGAAGCGCGTATCGGCATCGGTCACGGGCAGATGCGCGAACGCGAACTCGAACAGGTGATGAGCGACTTCTATCACAAGCGCTTCAACGTGCTGATCGCCTCGACCATCATCGAGACCGGCATCGACGTGCCGAGCGCCAACACCATCATCATCGAACGCGCCGACAAGTTCGGTCTGGCGCAACTGCACCAGTTGCGCGGTCGTGTCGGTCGCAGCCACCACCAGGCATACGCCTACCTGCTGACGCCGCCGCGCCAGCAAATCACTTCGGACGCGGAAAAGCGTCTGGAAGCGATTGCCAACACCCAGGATCTCGGCGCCGGTTTCGTGCTGGCGACCAACGACCTGGAAATCCGTGGCGCCGGTGAACTGCTCGGCGATGGTCAGAGCGGACAGATTCAGGCCGTGGGCTTCACGCTGTACATGGAGATGCTCGAACGCGCGGTGAAGTCGATCCGCAAGGGCGAGCAACCGAACCTCGATCAACCGCTGGGCGGTGGCCCGGAGGTCAACCTGCGAGTGCCGGCGCTGATTCCGGAAGACTATCTGCCGGATGTTCACGCGCGCCTGATTCTGTACAAGCGCATTGCTTCGGCCACCGACGAGGAAGGCCTGAAGGATCTGCAAGTCGAGATGATCGACCGTTTCGGTCTGCTGCCGGAACCGACGAAAAATCTGGTGCGTATCACTGCGCTGAAATTGCAGGCTGAGCAACTGGGCATCAAGAAGGTCGATGGCGGGCCGCAAGGTGGGCGCATCGAGTTCGAAGCACAGACGCCAGTGGACCCGATGACCCTGATCAAACTGATCCAGAGCCAGCCCAAACGCTACAAATTCGAAGGCGCCACGATGTTCAAGTTCCAGGTGCCGATGGAACGCCCGGAAGAGCGCTTTAATACTGTAGAGGCGCTGTTTGAGCGCCTCCTCCCGAAAACTGTTTGAAGGACGCCGCATGCGCCTGTTTCGCTCGCTGACTTTGCTACTCACCTTGGTAGCGCCTACGGCGTTTGCCGATGACCTGTATCAGGTCGAGATGATTCTGGTTCGCCAGAATGCTGTACAGGCGATTGTCAGCCGTGCCGCCCCGGAAGACTGGGCCGCCGGCGCCCAGCGCTTGGCCGATGACAGCCAGCGCACGCCGGCGTTGAATGACGTTGTCACAAAACTCACGGCCAGCGGCGACTACAGCGTGCTGATGCACAAAGCCTGGCAGCAAACCCTCGGTGAAGCGCCATCGAAAGTCGCGGTCAGCGACGGTCAGGAGCAGTACGGCCAGTTCCCGATCGAGGGCACGCTGGAGATGAAGCTCGGGCGTTTCACCGACGTCGCGGCCGATTTCTGGGTCAACAAGATCAACACCAACGGCCTGGTCACCGCCAGTGAGCGCCTGAAACAGGACAGCCACACCAAGAACGGCCAACTCAACTATCTCGATAACGGCCATCTGGCGCTGCTGATCAAGATCACTTCCCTGACCGCACCTGCGCCACGGGAAGCGCCTGAAGCGATTCCGGACTGATCGAAGTCCTTATGAACCCGCCGCTGAGTAAACCGTTGGCGCCCTCCTGGGTCAGCCGATTCAAGGAACAGAGCCTGGAGCGTGGCCGCCGCTACGCCCTGGAAAACCGGGTACGCATCGCCCAGGTCGGCGATGCAACGATCACCGCCAGTTGCGAAGGCTCTGGCGGTAACGTTTACCGTCAGACGATTCATCTTCGCGAGTCAGCCAAAGGCACTTTGCTGCTGGTCGATGCCGGCTGTACCTGCCCGGTTCGCAGCAACTGCAAACACTGCGCTGCTGTCCTGCTGAAAGTGCAGGAAACCCTCGATTACCCTGCCGCGGCCAAAGACGCCGAATTACTGGAGAAGCTCCAAGCCGTGCTGGAAAACCGTGGCCCGAAAGCGCCACCGCAAGTGCTGGTCGACAACGTGCAACCCTTGCCGCGCCTGTGGCTGGCCAGCGTCGAGTTCAGCGCCTTCGAACCGCGCAACGGCAAGATGCAGCGCTACATTCAGCATCGCGCAGCGCTGTCGTTCAGCTATCTGGACGAATACGTCAGCGGGCAGAAAAACAGCGACATCCTGATCCGCCAGGAAACCCAGACACTGCGGATAAAACGCCACCCGGACGTCGAACAGTCCTACCGCGAACAGTTAAGAATCCTCGGCTTTCGTATCGCCACGCGGCAGAGCAAAGCGCTGCCGGAAAGCGCGGGCGAGCTGTACGAGATGGTCAATGACAGCGCCTGGCTGACGTTTACCCTCAACGATCTGCCAAAACTACGCACTCAAGGCTGGGAATTGCAGATCGATGAGGAATTCGGCTTCGACCTGACCGCTGTGGATGACTGGTACGCCACGGTCGAGCAGGCGCCGGAGCGCGACTGGTTTGATCTGGAACTGGGAATCATCGTCAACGGCGAGCGCTTGAGTCTGCTGCCGATCCTGCTCAATCTGATGCGCTCGCACGCGGAAATCCTCAATCCGGAACGCCTGGCGCGCCGTCGCGATGACGAGCTGATTCTGGTCAATATTCCGCAACGCAACAGCGAGCACGGGCCGCTGCAAGTGGCGTTGCCGCTGGGGCGGTTGAAACCGGTGCTGATGACCCTAGGCGAGTTCTATTTGCAGGAACCGGGCGAAACCACTTTGCGCCTGAGCAAGGCCGACGCCACACGCCTGAACTCACTGGAAGGCATTCCGCTCCTCTGGGAGGGTGGCGAGCAGATTCGTACGTTTGCTCAACGCCTGCGCGACATTCGTGATTTCAGCGCGCAAGCTCCAGAGGGCCTGAATGCGACGCTGCGTCCTTATCAGCTCGAAGGCTTGAGCTGGATGCAATCGTTGCGGCAACTGGAGGTTGGCGGGATCCTTGCGGATGACATGGGTCTGGGTAAAACCCTACAGACGCTTGCGCATATTCTCAGCGAGAAAAACGCCGGGCGCCTCGATCGACCGTGCATGGTTGTGATGCCAACCAGCCTGATTCCGAACTGGCTGGATGAGGCGGCGCACTTCACCCCGCAGCTGAAAGTGGTCGCGCTGTACGGCGCCACTCGTAAAAAACATTTCGATAATCTGGCCGATTTCGACCTGATCCTCACCACCTACGCGCTGCTGCCCAAGGACGTCGAACGTCTGGCCAAGCAGCCGCTGCACGTATTGGTGCTGGATGAGGCGCAGTACATCAAGAATCCGAACAGCAAAGCCGCTCAAGCCGCGCGCGAGCTGAACGCGCGTCAGCGTTTGTGCCTGAGTGGTACCCCGCTGGAAAACCACTTGGGTGAACTGTGGTCGCTGTTTCACTTCCTGCTGCCAGGCTGGCTCGGCGACGTAAAAAGCTTCAACGCCGATTACCGTGTACCGATTGAAAAGCGCGGCAGCGAGGTCAGACTTCAGCACCTTAACGGTCGAATAAAACCGTTTCTACTGCGCCGCACCAAGGAACAGGTGGCCACCGAGTTGCCGCCGAAAACCGAGATCATCCACTGGGTCGATCTCAACGAAGCGCAACGCGATGTGTACGAAACCATGCGCCTGGCGATGGACAAGAAAGTCCGCGACGAGATCACCCGCAAAGGCGTGGCACGCAGCCAGATCATCATTCTTGAGGCGCTGTTGAAGCTGCGTCAGGTTTGCTGTGATTTGCGCCTGGTCAACGGCGCCACCCTGCCCGCTCGCGGCAGCACCTCGGGCAAGCTCGACAGTTTGATGGAAATGCTTGAGGAGTTGTTCGAGGAAGGCCGGCGGATTCTGCTGTTTTCGCAGTTCACCTCGATGCTGTCATTGATCGAAGACGAGCTGAAAAAACGTAACGTTTCCTACGCGTTGTTGACCGGCCAGACCCGCGATCGGCGTACACCGGTGAAGGAATTCCAGAGCGGCAAGCGGCAGATTTTTCTGATCAGCCTGAAGGCTGGCGGTGTCGGCTTGAACCTGACCGAGGCGGATACGGTGATTCACTACGATCCGTGGTGGAACCCGGCGACGGAAAATCAGGCAACCGACCGTGCTTATCGGATCGGTCAAGAGAAACCGGTATTCGTCTACAAGATGATCGCGCGGGGCACGGTGGAAGAGAAGATTCAGCACCTGCAGAAGGAAAAGTCCGACTTGGCGGCGGGCGTGCTGGATGGGCGCAAGGCCGGGGACTGGAAGTTGCAGAGTGATGATATTGAAGCGCTGTTTGCGCCGCTGCCGGATAAGTCCGACAAGCGTTGAGACCTGCGTCGCCTGTTAGATAGCTTTCGCTGGCAAGCCAGTTCCCACAGACTTATGAGTCGCACACAAAACTGTGATTCAACTCGATACCTGTGGAGCTGGCTTGCCAGCGATGGGGCCAACTCGGTCTCGGTCAGCTTCAGCCCTTGAGCACCCGCGCCAACGCCGATTTCACCTTACCCATCCCGTCATGCAACGCCTGCTCGATTTCGGCCATGGTGATCACTTCCGTGGTCTTGCCCGCCGCCGGGTTCACTACCAGCGCCAGACAGGCGTAATCCAGATCCAGCTCACGCGCCAGCGCCGCTTCCGGCATACCGGTCATGCCGACGATGTCGCAGCCATCACGCTCAAGACGCACGATCTCCGCCACGGTTTCCAGACGCGGGCCCTGGGTGCAGGCATACACGCCTTGATCACTGTATTCACAGCCTTCGGCAGCCACCGCAGCTATCAATTGCTGACGCAACGGTTCGCTGTAAGGAAAGCTGAAGTCGATGTGGGTGACATGCTCCAGATCATCGGCGAAAAAAGTGTGCTCACGGCCGCTGGTGTAGTCGACGATCTGGTGCGGCACGCAGAAATGCCCGGTACCCATGGCCGAATGAATCCCGCCCACGGCATTCACCGCGATGATCGCTTCGGCGCCGGCCTGTTTCAACGCCCACAGATTGGCGCGGTAGTTGACCTTGTGCGGCGGGAAGCGATGCGGGTGGCCGTGACGGGCGAGGAACAACACTTCCTTGCCGGCGTACTCGCCAATCTGCACGTCGGCCGATGGCGCGCCGTAGGGCGTGTCCACCGCCAGCGATTGGCGAATGGTCAAGCCTTCGAGCTGGGTCAGGCCAGTGCCGCCGATGATTGCGTAAACCGTCATAGCGAAAAATCCTTAATCGATCAGTTGAGCGTCTTTGAGCGCGCCGATGGCGGTGAGCCAACGCGGATCCTGACGGTAATCGGTGCTGGCGAATGCCTGACCACGCATGCGAGCGATCCGCTCGGAAGGCTTGACCTTCATGCGCTGAGCAGCGCTCAAAGCCAGTTCGGCAGCGGCGCGGTCGTTGCACACCAGACCCATGTCGCAGCCAGCAGTCAGCGCGGCTTCGATACGGCTGGCGGCGTCGCCGACCACATGGGCGCCAGCCATCGACAGGTCGTCGCTGAAGATCACGCCGTCGAACTGCAACTCGCCGCGCAGAATGTCCTGCAACCAGCGCCGGGAGAAACCGGCGGGCTGCGAATCAACCTGCGGATAGATAACGTGCGCCGGCATGATCGCAGCCAGTTGCCTGCTGAGTCTGGCGAAGGGCACGAGGTCGTTGGCGCGAATTTCGTCGAGGCTGCGCTCGTCATTCGGGATCGCAACGTGGGAATCGGCTTCGGCCCAGCCATGACCGGGAAAGTGCTTGCCGGTGGCCGCCATGCCCGCGCTGTTCATACCGCGAATAAACGCGCCAGCGAGCAACGCTGCGCGCTCCGGATCACCCTCGAAAGAACGCGTGCCGACGACGGCGCTGCGCTGGTAATCCAGATCGAGCACAGGGGCGAAACTCAGGTCCAGGCCGACGGCCAGCACTTCGGTAGCCATGATCCAGCCGCATTGCTCAGCGAGGTACTCGGCATTCGGATTATCGGCAATGGCGCGCATCGCTGGCAGGCGCACGAAGCCCTGACGCAGGCGTTGCACACGACCGCCCTCCTGATCCACGGCCAACAGCAAATCCGGGCGAATCGCGCGGATCGCGGCGCTGAGCTCACGCACCTGGCGTGGATGCTCAATGTTGCGCGCAAAGATGATCAGACCGCCCACTTCGGGCTGACGCAACAATTGGCGATCTTCAGCCGTCAGCCAGGTACCGGCGACGTCCACCATCAACGAGCCTTGCAGGCCAGCAGTCATAGAGATTCCTTGAAAACGAAAAACCCGATCCGCACGAAATCGCCACCGGGGGCATTGCCCGGCAGGTCGGCGATATCTGTGAAGATCGGGTTCAGTACATGAGTCGGCATGGGCGGCTAGCTTAGCGGATACAAGCAGCCGCGCCCACCCGTGCGCGGTTAAACCTTGGCGGCGACCAGCGTTGATTTGCTGCGCGGACGCAGTTGCGCAGTGGCCATCGCCGTATCGGTGACGCCGGTTTCAGCGCGCATGCCAGCGGCGAGGAACGGCACCATCAGGCGCATGACTTGTTCGATGGAGGTATTGACGCCGAAATCGGTCTCGGCAATCGCACGCAGCGCCTTGATGCCGGACATGCTGAATGCCGCGGCGCCGAGCATGAAGTGCACGCGCCAGAACAGCTCGATCGGCGGGATGCGCGGCGCAGCTTCGTTGACCAGCAACATGTAGCGACGGAATACCTTGCCGTACATGTCTTCCAGATAACGGCGCAAGTGGCCTTGGCTCTGGCTGAACGCGAGACCGAGCAAACGCATGAAGATCGACAGGTCATTGCCGCTGCGCGGCTGAACCACAAGGGCTTGCTCGACGAGGATCTCCAACAGTTCTTCAAGCGTCGGCTTGTTTTCAGGCTTGGCCTGACGACGCTCCAGCTCTTTATCGAGGCTGATACAGAACGGCCCGAGGAAGCGCGAAAAAACCGCCTGAATCAGCGCCTTCTTCGAGCCGAAGTGATAGTTAACCGCTGCCAGGTTGACGCCAGCCTTGCTGGTGATCAAACGCAATGAGGTTTCAGCGAAACCTTTCTCCGCGAACAACTGCTCGGCAGCATCAAGAATGCGTTCAACGGTTTCCGACTGGGCCATGGCTACTCCGCCTGACAAACACTTGTTTGAAACATACGTTTCAGCCTGTGCCTTGTCAAGCCTGCCGGTTCGTTTTGGGAATGGTCGGTCAGCTATTTAACCACACAAGACCCGCGCATTAGTAAGCAAGGCTGCCGACCGTCCGGCGGCCTGCAAAAAAACGGGCATTGCCAAGACCGCTTCACTGTATATAATCCCAGTCACTGTATAAAAAGACAGAGCGATCAATATGCTAAAGCTGACGCCACGCCAAGCCGAGATTCTGGCCTTTATCAAACGTTGCCTCGAAGACAATGGCTACCCGCCAACCCGTGCGGAAATCGCTCAGGAACTGGGTTTCAAATCGCCCAATGCTGCTGAAGAACACCTCAAGGCCCTGGCCCGCAAAGGTGCGATCGAGATGACCCCAGGCGCCTCGCGGGGCATTCGTATTCCGGGCTTCGAAGCCAAGGCTGACGACTCCACCCTGCCAATCATTGGCCGGGTCGCCGCCGGTGCGCCCATCCTCGCCCAACAGCACATCGAAGAATCCTGCAACATCAATCCAGCCTTCTTTCATCCGCGCGCCGACTATCTGCTACGCGTTCACGGTATGAGCATGAAGGACATAGGCATTTTCGACGGCGATTTGCTGGCGGTGCACACCACCCGCGAAGTACGCAACGGCCAGGTCGTCGTTGCACGCATCGGCGATGAAGTGACCGTCAAACGCTTCAAGCGTGAAGGCAGCAAGGTCTGGCTGATTGCCGAAAACCCCGAATTCGCCCCTATCGAAGTCGACCTGAAAGATCAGGAACTGGTGATCGAAGGCTTGAGTGTCGGCGTCATCCGCCGCTAAAGGAGGCTTTATGCAGTTCCCACACACACCTCAGCAAACACAACTGCCTTTATTCGAAGCGTTTCTGGCGCAACCGATGGCGCCGATCCTGAAAGAAGTGGTCGAACGTCCGTGGAATGCCGAACCTGAAGTATTCAGTGAGCTGTCACTGCGCGGTGCGGCCGGAAACTGCCTGAACCTGCTTGCCCCGATCCTCCGCGAGTTGAGCGAAGATCAGGACGCACGCTGGCTGACGCTGATTGCGCCACCGGCGAGTCTCACGCAAACCTGGTTGCGGGATGCCGGCCTGAATCGTGAGCGTATTCTACTGCTGCAACCGCGAGGCACTCAGAGCGCACAGCAACTGGCATGCGAAGCGTTGCGCCTGGGCCGCAGCCACACAGTGGTAACCTGGCTCAACCCGCTGAACAGCAGTTCACGCCAACAACTGATCAACGCTGCACGTACGGGCGACGCTCAAAGCCTGAATATTCGCTTGGGTTGATTAGCTGGTAAAAAGCGCTGAGTGAAGCGCAGGGCTTCTCCAGGGACAGAGAAGCCGATCTGAAGCGACAATGACAAAAAACTGAAAACAGGCAGGGATCAATGAAGAACCCGCGGCCCCTCGTCCTTATCAAATTCGCCTTCAATCATTCGACCTGCCATCTGCACGCCGACGCTCAACATCGCCTTGGCGATTTCCACGTGCTGGCCCTGCAGGAAGGTTTTGGCATCCTCGGAGAAATCCAGAGTCACCAGAGAACCTTCGTCCTCAGCCCTGCGCAGTTCGATTCGGCCGTCTGGTAACTCGACAATTTCTAGAAAGGACGTTGGCATATAGGTCTGTTCTCCACGAAAGGCAGGGATTATATAGACATCATTCAGGCTTCGCTCGGGATCTTGACCAGCAGCATGTTTCAGATTGCCACCGAGTCAATCCCCATTAGCACTCGTTCAAGCCTTCGCGAAACCGGAGAGCCAAGCCTTTAAGGTTTTGCCGCCAGCTTTCCAACTCCTCTCGGCTCAACTCTTCAGGCGCCTCTTCTTCGTCAAGGTTAACGGCCTGAATCAATGGCTGAGTTACATCGCCTTTTGGCTTATGGGGCACGCGAGGCGGTTGAAACATCGCCGAATGCGCCGCCAGCAGTTTTGCCAGCCACGTTTCCGAGTTGCCTGCCAACTCGATCATTTCCGCCAGCTCCGGGATTGCGATCGACTCCAGCACTTCGCGCGTCAGCAGCAACTCTGCGCGTGGCGCATTGGCTTGTGGCAGGCGGTAGAAACCGGCAATTTCATGGCAAAGACCCAACAAGGCGCCGTAGAGGTGAAACAACGCGGATTCGCGCCCGGCCTGAATCAGCGCCAGAGAATTCATCGCCCGCCCCTCTTCTGCGCGAGCCAAAGCTTCCAGCGACAGGCCGGCAAAATAGATCTTCTGGTTGGTACGGGTATAGAGTTCGTGGGCCATGAAGGCAGTCTCCACTACGAAATAATTGCTTCACACAGGCCGCACAGTGTCATGGATCAGTCGATCCCACCGCAAGCACAAAACAAAAAGGCCGCATGAAAACCCGAGGGTGTTCATGCGGCCTTTCAGTATCAGGCTAATGCTTACTCAGCTTTGGCCTTCGTACGCTTGTCTTCAACCGTCCACTTGCCGCCGTCGTAATAAGCCTTCCAACCGGTAGGTTTGCCATCGACTTCGGTCTGCACGTATTGCTCCTTGGTCTTGCGGCTGTAGCGGATGACCGCTGGCAGACCATCCGGATCCTTCTGCGGTGCTTCGCACAGGAAGTGATACTTCGGATCAATCTCGTCCTTGTGCGGCAGAATCTCGATCACCAACGGAGCACGTGTCTCGCGGTTTTTCGGGAACTGACTGGCCGCGAGGAACAAACCAGAGGCTCCGTCGCGCAGGATGTAGGTGTCATTGACCTTCTCGCATTTCAGCTCGGGCATCTTCACCGGATCCATCTTCGGCGGCGCTGCGTCACCACTCTTCAGCAGCTTGCGAGTGTTCTTGCAGGTCGGATTGGTGCAACCGAAAAACTTGCCGAAACGACCGGTCTTGAGTTGCATCTCACTGCCGCACTTATCGCACTCCAGACTCGGACCTTCATAGCCCTTGATGCGATAGCTGCCCTCTTCGATTTCGTAGCCCGCGCAATCCGGGTTGTTACCGCAGATGTGCAGCTTGCGCTTCTCGTCGAGCAGGTAAGCGTCCATCGCCGTGCTACAGATCGGGCAACGATGCTTGCCACGCAGTACCAAAGATTCCGATTCACCTTCGTCGTCCGCAGCGATTTCATCGCCCGGCACCAGGTTGACGGTGGCCTTGCAGCGCTCTTTCGGTGGCAGGCTGTAACCCGAGCAACCAAGGAACACGCCGGTCGATGCGGTACGAATCTGCATCGGACGACCACAGGTGGTGCACGGAATGTCAGTCATCACCGGCTGGTTGGCACGCATGCCGTTGTCCGGATTCTCCGCAACTTCGAGTTTCTTTTTGAAGTCGCCGTAGAACTCGTCCAGCACGCTTTTCCAGTCGCGCTCGCCCTGCGCCACATCATCGAGATTCTCTTCCATGCCGGCGGTGAAGCCGTAGTCCATCAGGTTCGAGAAGCTTTCAGAGAGACGCTCGGTAACGATATCGCCCATCTTTTCCGAATAGAAACGACGGTTATGCAGGGTCACGTAGCCGCGATCCTGAATGGTCGAAATGATCGCTGCATAAGTCGAAGGACGACCAATACCGCGTTTTTCCATTTCTTTCACCAGACTGGCTTCCGAGTAACGGGCCGGCGGTTTGGTGAAGTGCTGGGACGGATCGAGCTTGATCAGCTTCATCACGTCGCCCTGCGCCATATCAGGCAGAACGTCGTCATCGCCCGGCTTGGCAATCTGCGGCATGACGCGGGTGTAACCGTCGAACTTGAGGATACGGCCTTTGGCGCGCAGCTCGAAATCGCCAGCACCGACGCTGACAGTGGTGGACAGGTATTGCGCCGGCAGCATCTGGCAAGCGAGGAACTGGCGCCAGATCAGCTCGTAGAGCCGTTCAGCGTCACGCTCCATGCCCGCCAGCTTACTTGGAATAGTGTTGGCGTCAGAAGGACGAATCGCTTCGTGAGCCTCTTGTGCGCCTTCCTTGCTGCTGTAGACGTTCGGCGTTTCCGGCAGGTACTTCTTGCCGAACTCGTCTTCGATATAGGCACGCGCCATCGTCACGGCATCGGCCGAGAGGTTGGTCGAGTCGGTACGCATATAGGTGATGTAGCCGGCTTCGTACAGACGCTGGGCCATCATCATGGTTTTCTTCACACCGAAGCCCAGGCGGTTACTTGCAGCCTGTTGCAGAGTCGAGGTGATGAATGGAGCCGAAGGCTTGCTGCTGGTCGGCTTGTCTTCGCGTTTGACGATGCTGTAGCTGGAAGCCTTGAGCTTCTCCAGCGCGGCCGTGGCCTGGGCTTCGTTGAGCGGCTTGAAGGCTTCGCCTTTTTCGCGAGCCACTTCGAAACGCACGGTCGAGCCTTTGGCGGTGCCGAGATCGGCATGCACTTCCCAGTACTCTTCCGGGTTGAACGCACGAATTTCGCGCTCACGCTCAACGACCAGCTTTACGGCTACCGATTGCACGCGACCGGCGGACAGGCCACGGGCAATCTTCGCCCAAAGCAGCGGCGAGACCATGTAACCGACAACGCGGTCAAGGAAACGACGTGCCTGTTGAGCGTTGACACGATCAATGTCCAGCTCGCCCGGCTTGGAGAACGCTTCCTGAATCGCCTTCTTGGTGATCTCGTTGAACACCACGCGCTTGTAACGGCTGTCGTCACCACCGATGGCTTCGCGCAGGTGCCAGGCAATGGCTTCCCCCTCGCGATCCAAGTCGGTTGCGAGATAGATGGTGTCAGCATCTTTGGCGAGCCGGCGCAGCTCTTCGATGACCTTCTCTTTGCCCGGGAGGATCTCGTACTTGGCTTTCCAGCCATGATCGGGATCGACACCCATACGCGAGACCAGTTGCTTGCGCGCTTTCTCTTTCGGCGAGAGCACCGGACCTTCGCCCGCAGCAGCCTTGCCGCGCTTGGCGGCTGGCTCTTTGCTGGCGCTAGCCGAACCGCTGGTGGGCAGGTCTCGGATATGGCCGATACTCGACTTCACCACGTACTGGCTGCCCAGATACTTGTTGATGGTCTTGGCCTTAGCCGGGGATTCCACAATGACCAGCGATTTGCCCATGGATCGGAAAATTCCTAATGCAAGAAAAAGACGTTGGAGCCTTAGAGGCCCCGCTATATATAGTGGCTACAAGGTGAGGTCAAGCAGAGGCTACTGCAAGGTCTCGCCTCATGACCTTGAAAAAAGGTCAGGTTCGGCCTGGACCAAAGCAAAGCGTGGCACTTGCTCCCCGTCAACCTCGACCGACTCCAGAAACATGCTCAGAGGCCGAACCCACAGCCCGTATTCGCCGTACAGCGCCTGATAGAACACCACTTCTTCCTCGGTCTCGGAATGCTTCGCGACACCGAAAACACGGTACTCGGGACCTTTGTAGTGACGGTAGAGACCTGGCTGTAACTGCATGCTGCGGACCTCACTGAGCGACGAGAAAAAAAATTTACGAAAAACGTTTCTCGAGAAAAACAAAAGCCGGGGCACCAGGCCCCGGCTCGCACACTCACACCGATTAAACGCGTTCGAACACGGTAGAGATGCCCTGACCCAGG
>Ga0160444_100530_pt1 | contig 15602 bp, 7 predicted proteins | sample HID1972K_E1MG_FD_108232 | JGI IMG/M metagenome (GOLD analysis project Ga0160444, IMG submission 108232) | Enriched pill bug-associated microbial communities from UW Madison campus, WI, USA - HID1972K_E1 MG | ecosystem: Host-associated > Arthropoda: Insects > Digestive system > Unclassified ... | reverse complement strand
TCGAAAATCCAGTCGCAAGCCGAGTGGCGAGCTTCAGCGACTCCTCCTTGGCAGCCTCCGTCCTGCGGCCCACAGGCACGAATGCGTGTTCCCCTCCCAGGTAGCGAGCCATCGCCTCTACAAGTTCGCGCTCTCCCTCCTGCAGACGCCCGCCCTCCCAAGTGAAGTAGGAACCCGAAACGCCATGACGTCGAAGACCTGCGATCAATGCACGGCCGTCGGTGCCGCCGGTAACGCCCAGCAACGGCAAATACCTGGGCAACAGATACTCGGCGGTGCGAGCAAAGTACTCGTCACAGTCTTCGAAGAATTCCTCCTCCGTAGTCGACTTCGGAGGAACGACCGGCCAATATCGGACAGCGCGGCATAAACCGAGATCGAGGCACGTATTCGGGATCAGGGCAAAAATCGCCCTGTACATGGTTGAATCACCCGGCAGATAACTCGTCCCGCGCTGCACATATTCGTCGCTATCCCTGAACGCAACCGCCGCTGGGCATGTCTCATCCCCGAACGCCTTTGCCAGCAGGGCCGCGTGGGACGCAAACGCCACCGCCTCCCCTGTGCGGTAGTAAACCGAACGAGCACCGAAAGCATCGTGATAGACACGCGCGCCGGATGCGCCGCGCGCGATCAGTGCAAAACGTCCGCCGAGCTGATCGAGAGCCGATGGATCACCGTCACGCGCGAGCCGCGCAAGAAGGCACTCGACACTTTCTACGCCGTGGGCGACGTATATGTCGCCCACGGCCAGCACATGCCAGTCCGCCCCCACCAGTTCCCGCACGACCGCCTCAGGATGCGCCCAGACCGTCAAACCGGGGACATCGAAGCGCTTCCAATCCCTCAGCATGCCCGGGAACGGAGGCATGCCATCAGAAGAAGCGAGAAAGCCGAAGCGGAACGCGCGATTCGCCGCTCCGACGAGATCAGAGTCGGAAGGTACGCTCATTACGTGGCAAACAGCCTTTAACGTCGAAGATGATACCGCCCGGTTTCAGGATCCCGTCCAGGTCGACGGTAGCCTCGTCGCCCACGAACTGTTTGTGTGCCACCGCGAGCAGAACGGCATCATAAGCACCCTGTTCCGGAGCTGGCGCCAGCGTCACGCCGTACTCGAGGCGTGCTTCGTCCGGATCGACCCATGGATCGTGGACGTCGATTTCCGCATTGGTATCCTTCAACTGGGCAATGACGTCCACAACCTTAGTGTTCCTGACATCCGGACAATTCTCCTTGAATGCGAGTCCGAGTACGAGGATGCGGGAACCAACGATGTTCAGGCGCGCGCGCGCCATCAGCCGCATCAGCCTGTCAGCGACATATGGCCCCATATCATCGTTGATTCTTCTTGCAGACAGGATCAACTCAGGGTTGTAGCCGAGCATCGCCGCCTTGTGGGCGAGATAGTAGGGATCGACGCCGATGCAGTGCCCTCCCACCAGCCCTGGCACGAAAGGCATGAAATTCCACTTCGTCCCGGCTGCAGCGAGCACTTCATGGGTATCGATTCCGACTCGATGGAAGATAACCGCCAACTCGTTCATCAGCGCGATATTCACGTCCCGCTGCGTGTTCTCGATGACCTTGGCGGCCTCGGCGACCCGGATCGAACTGGCCTTGTGAGTGCCGGCGATGATGATCCTGCGGTAAAGGGCATCAACATAATCGGCGATCTCCGGCGTCGAACCGGACGTGACCTTCACGATCTTGGTCACGGTCCGATCCTTGTCGCCGGGATTGATCCGCTCGGGGCTGTACCCGCAGAAGAAGTCCTCATTGAAGCGAAGCCCTGAGGCCTGCTCGAGCACGGGCACGCAGACTTCTTCGGTGACTCCCGGATAGACCGTTGATTCGTAGATCACCACGTCACCCTTTTTCAACACGCTGCCGATCGCCGCACTGGACTTGAGCAGCGGATCGAAATCGGGCCTGCGTGCCGCATCGATGGGAGTCGGCACGGTGATGATGTAGACGTTGCAACCTGCGAGTTCCTGGAGCTGATCGGTGTAGGTCAAGGACCCAGCCTGCGCTAGATCATCGGCCGACACCTCCAGCGTCCGATCGACGCCTTCTCGAAGTTCATTGATGCGGGACGAGCTGATGTCGAACCCCACAACCGGCATGCTCCGCCCGAAGGCGACCGCGAGCGGAAGGCCCACATAACCGAGGCCGACGACAGCAAGACGTGTATTCGATAGTTCCATTGTTGTTCTTCCGATAGTTCAGTGTTCGACGGCGCGCTTGATCACCGGTTCAAGGTGGGGCGCGAGAGACCTTGAGAAGGTCGCGGTCAGGTGATGGCGATCACGCCAGATGACCTGCCCGTCACGCACGGCTGGGCAGCTTTCACCTTCACAGATGTACTCGTTCATGCTGACGAACTCCACGCCCGCGCCTCCTTCCTTGAGGGCGAGCAGGATGGAGTCCGGGAGCCTGAACGCTCTCTCCAGAGGCGTGTCACAGTCGCTCGCCCGGATGCCCGGTGCGCTGATGCAATCAGGCACATCCTTTGCCATCCAAGGAGTGTCACCGATCACCGCGACACCGATGCCATTGTCCCGCAGCGTTCGCCAACGGCTGACCAGGCCGCGAGCGAGCATTTCCTGGCTTTCACTGCGTTCGACGCCGAAAGCAACATGCGCTCGAGACTGGCTCATGACCACGGCATCGGGACGCATGTCCAGGATGATATCCATCAGTTTCCGGTTCCATTCCGCGCACGACCTGTACTCGCGCCCGCCGGACGTGACGGTCGTGTCGGAGAACGCACATGCCGATTTGGTGTAGGTATACAGCGCCCACCCGTTCCGCTCCGCCACTTCCTGCACCGCCGGCTCCCAGTGGCCGGAGTGCGAGTCACCGGTCAGCACCAGTTTGACTTTGGCATCCTCGGGGCCATAACGGCAGAACGTCGGCTCAGTAGGAGCTTGGGCGACGTGACAGCCCTTCGTATAGACGTTCGGATTGTCGGACTTGGCCTGCAAGGCCAGCCTTGCCAGATCCAGGCCGGAGGACTGCTCGACGGACGGAATCTCCGAAGAGACTTCCATCCCGGTGCTTTCGGACACGGCCCGCGCGAGCGCCGGCGCAAGGGTGCGCGAATAGGTCGCAGTGAGATGACCGCCCGTCCGGTACACCTGCACGTTGCCGACGACGGCGCCGCAACGGTCCGGGAGGCATAACGCATCGCTCAGGTCGAGCAGATGCGCGCCAGCGACATTACGGGAAGCGAGAAGCGCGGGATCCGTATCCGTCAATGCCCTCGATCGGGGCAGTTCACACTCGCCGATATCGTCCACTTCGGCGCAGGCACGTCCGAGATTCGGGGTGCCTCTCAGGAAGGCGACGCTCCCCGTGTGGGCGGCAAGCCTGTTCGCGAATGTCGCCATGGATCCCGCGAGTGCGGCCACCCGCTCGTTGCGGGACCCGCCAGCCGCAACTCTTGATGAAGGCGACTGGGCAATCAGCAGGAGATCCGGCTTCCATGTACGGATGCGTTCCGACGCGGCATCACGCCAGGTCTGGCAGGCCGCTGATGGATTTCCGTCCGAGTCGACCGGCGTCGCATCTCCCAGCGCGCACCCCGTTTTGACGACGACATCCAGTCGCCATCCGTTGGCCGCGGCGATCGACTCCAGCGAAGGCTGCCACTGGGCTGCGTAGGTGTCTCCGACCAGCACCACATGGGTTTCTCCACGCGGGTTTCCGTAGGCGCACACCTCGACCTTGGAGCTGCTGCCCCGCGCCATGCATCGTTGCAGGTAGGGCGCAGGGAAGTCCTTCTTCGCGTGCTCTGGACTGGGCAAGATCTCGGCCGGGGTCGCGACGACATCGTCGGTCAGTACCAACGCGCCCGGATGGGTGGGTCGATCGTCCGGCGAGGATGCTGCACTCCCCCCGGCCAATGCCCCCTCCCGGTTCGTATCCCAAGGCCTCGTCGCAGCCCAGGCGGCGGCGAGGCAGGCTAGGATGCAGAGTGCGGCCAGGCCGAACGCCCGGAGCGAAGCGGATGGCCCGCCACCCGCGTCCCGGAACCTGTCTTCGACGAGCACCTTGGTCTGGTGCGCCAGCGCACACGAAACCACCAGCAACGCGATCCCGTCTACGAGACCCGGCGAGCGCCCGACCACAGCTGCATAGAAGACGATCACCGGCCAATGCCAGAGATAGAGCGAATAGGAGATGTCGCCCAGATACTGCAAAACCCGGGCGCGCAGCAGCGTATATGCGCTGAACCGACGTGGTGAGTCGCGTCCCATGATCACCAGTGCGGTCCCGAGCACTGGCAACGCCGCCGCGTAACCCGGGAAGGGCGTGGTCTCATCGAACCGGACGACGGCGAACGCGATCATCGCCAGGCCGCACCAGGCCAGCGCATCGCGGATCGCCTGCGGCAACGTCTTCCAACGGGTGGTGACCGCCAGCAGGCCGCCTACGCCCAGCTCCCATGCACGCGTCAGCGTCGAAAAATAGGCGAGTGCCGGATTGGTCGAAGTCAGCCATATCGAGTACGCCAGGGATGCCACCACGACCAGTAGCACCATTGCCCCGAAGATGCGCCCCGGGCGGCGCTTCACCGCAGCAGGCAGCAGACCCAGCAGCATCAGCAGAAGCGGCCAGGCGATGTAGTACTGCTCTTCGACCGACAACGACCAGAAATGCATCACTGCGCTGGGAGCGGACTCCGCGGCCAGGTAATCCACCGCCTGCGCACCCAGCCACCAGTTCTGTACGTAGAGCGTGCTCGCGACGATTCCCGATACGGTTTCCTCCCAGCGCGTTGCGGGTAGCAGCGGGAGCAGGAACGCGACGGCGATCAGCACCACTGCCGCAGCGGGAAGCAATCGACGGATGCGCCGAACGTAGAACGTTCCGACCTCGATCCGTCCCGTCGCATCGAACTGTCTGAACAGGATTCCGGTGATCAAGTAACCCGAGATCACGAAGAACACGTCGACGCCGACGTAACCGCCCGGCAGCGCCGCCGGCCAGATGTGGAACACGAGAACCGCAAGCACTGCGATCGCCCGGAGCGCCTGGATCTCGAGGCGGAAACCGCCTCCGGCAAGCCCGGATGCCACGCCGCCATGATTCGACCCGACGCTCATGCGAAACACTCTCCTGTATTACCCGGCTGCAATCCGTAAGCCTCCATAAGGCGATTCACATAGGCCTGATGGCTGAAGTTGGACCGCACGTATCTGCGCGCACGTTCGAGAACGGCACGTTTCTTCTCTGTATCCGCCTCCAGCGCCTGCACCGTTTCAAGAACATGTTCTGCCGCGCAGTAGACCGCCGCATCGCCGAAAACAGGACGATACTTGAGAGGCAACATCACGACACAGCCACCCGCGATTGCCTCGAGCATCGACCGGCCAAATGCTTCGACGATGTTGTCATTGTCGAAATAGACGAAATAATCGAGTCCCGCGAGGAAATCCTTCACATCCTCGGCACCATAGGGAAGGAGCGTCCAGTTGACGGGGACCGGACGTGCGCCCAGCAGTTCGCGACAGGCGCGGTCCCCCCCCATGATCCTGACTTCCAGGCGATCCGTATCGGGATACGCCGCCAGCAGCGCCTCGACGTCACCCGGAAACTTGAGCGGATTGTCGCGGGAGTAGCGGCCGATGATCGGCAGACCAGAACGATTGCGGCGCAGTGCCCATTCGTCGGGATCCAGAATGCCCGGCATGTCGAACTCTTCCAACAGGACCTGGGGAAGCAGTCCGCTCAGCGCAGCCCGGACCTGTGGGCCTTGCGGTACCCATGTCGGGTCCAGCCCCCAGAGCGCCCGCGCATTGCGGATGCAGTCGCTGACAACGTAACGGACATCGCTTCCATCGATCTCGCTAGGTGCCTGGTTGGCGACTACGATGGCGGCACCGATGCGCCAATCGAATCTCTGGGATTGGACGAACTGCAGAATCGGTGGGTACCGGAGAGCCAGCAGGCGAACGCGTACGCGATCGGAGTACACGAGCTGCGTGACGACACCTTCGTGGATCAGATCCCGAATCGCTGTACACAAAGGCTGCCGCTCCTTGGTCATGAAACGGAACGCCTCCATGTGACATATCCCCACGCGATATCCCGCGGCGACCAGTGCCCGGATCTCTTCCAGCATGGACTTCTGCGGACCGCCATAGTGCCGCCAGTCGCCGATGAGGGCGACATCGTATTCCTGCTCCAAGTCACGCTGGTCGACGTGGAACCGCAAGGGCGCAGGAAATGGTCTGTTTGCGATCGTTCCATCCCTGAAGGGAGAGTCCTGACCGGCACGAATCGCGGCATGCCAGCGTTCGTACGCCTCCCGGTAGGCCGTGCGCGCGGGATGGCGCCAGCCCGGCTTGAACTCCGCCCGCGAGAGAGAACCGGATGCCAGCCGCACGACTGCCAATGGCATGCCCTCGTCCAACTCCAGCACCGGACGCCCGAACGCGGTGGCAAGCCGCAGCGCGTACTCCGTATCGGCGGCCTTTCTCACGCTGTCGAAGAAGCCGATCCGCTCCATCACGATTTCGCGCCTGAACATCAGTGACGATGCGTTGCCTTGGATTGCCACACTACCGGGATTGGCGAGCAGCAGGTCGGGACTCACCCTGATGCTGGCGCTGCGCGTCGCTATCAGGGCTGCATCCTCGAGAAGCGGACGCAATTGGAATTCGACGCGGCGCGGGTGACTGTAGTCGTCAGAATCCTGGAACGTGATGAACTCGCCGCTCGCGGAAGACAAGGCCGTATTCCGGGCGACATAAGTACCCTGATTGCGGGAATGGCGCAGGATCCTGACCCGATCGTCCAGGCGTTCGCACGCATCAAGAATCTCTCCTCCCGAAGAGGATGCATCGTCGATGACGATAACTTCGAGCCGCCTCCACGTCTGTTGCAGCACCGACCTTAGCGAGGTCAGCAACGCCGTCGTTGGATTGAACGCAGTGACAACGACGGTCACCAGTGGCCCTTCGTCGATATGATCGCTGTCCTGCACAGGGAACGCGATCCTCTCGAATGCCGGCTCACCCGGAGTCGAACTGTCGAGCAACGCCATCGGCTCCAGGGCACATCGCGTGAACACCATATTGAACGCCTGCTGCCACCCGCTCTTCCTGCCCCCCCACTTGGGGTGCGCAAGGTCGACGTCCATCTGCAGCCGGTCCTCCTTTCGCAATGTCAGCATTCCGCCGAGCTGTCTGGCGAGCGTGGGATGTCCGGAAACAAGGGCGGCATCGACAAAAGTTTTCGAAGACCGCTTGTCGACCATGCGACCGCCGTGAAGCGACACGACGCCCTCACATAGCGAAAGTCCGTTGAGACGATCGTCCGGCCAAAGCGCCTGGACGACCAGGACCCTGGCGAAGCGAAGCAGCATCACGGGCGAAAGATCTCGCAACGCCGCAAGGGCGTCACTCCGCCGGGCGGGGCTGCGCAAAGCTTCAGCAATGCTGACGAGACCAGCGGACGACATACGGCCGTGCGATGCCAGCGCAGCGAGCAGGTCGCGTCCGTTGTCGGAGCCTGTCCGCAGGATCGTCGCGTCGAGACGGAAGCTGTCGCTCGTACGCCGCGCCTGCCGAAGATGTCCCTCGACTACCGCCGAACCATAGGCTGCCTCGACTCGAGCGCCATCCGATACCGGCGCGTGTGCCCCTGCTTGGTCCGGCGTACGTCGGTTTGGGCCGCCAGGCAGTTCGAAACGGGAGAACTTCCGGGCATAGGCAATGCCGCGCGAGGCCTGGGCCGAAAACGCATCCTGATCTGCAGCAAGGCGCGTCACTGTCTCGACCAGCTTTTCGGCTGAAGCGCCAATGACGGCATCGCCATACGGCGCACTGGATTCGGGAGGCATGATGACCACGCAGCCGCTCGCCAGCGCCTGCACCACGACGCGTTCCGGAGAATCCAACCTTCCGCGTCCGGTGTAGTGAACGAAGAAATCGCAACCACTGAGAAACACGTCCAGGTCCTGCGAATGCGCCGGCAGCAATGTCCAACTGGCAGGCGGCGGGCGACTGCCCAGCACGCCGCGCAGCACGTCCGCGCCCCCCAAGAATCTGACCGGCATCTTGCCGCTGGCCGGATAGACGGACAGCAACTTCGTACGATCGACAGGAAACTCAGTAGCGTCATCGGTGGCGATACGCCCGAGGAGCGGACGTCGACCCTGCAACCGACGCATCGGCGCCCGCCACGAGCCTACGTCCACCACCAGGGGATAGACCGACGAAATTCCCACGCCCTCGGGAAGCGCCGCTTTCAAAGCTTTCGAGATGCGCCGATCCGCTCTCCAGACAGCAGCCTGTCCGAAACCTTCGCGAAGATTCCTGTGGCAGGCGGCCGCGGAGAACCAGGTGTTTCCGGATTCGTCCTCGGCCGGTTCCTCCGCGATCACCTCGACTCTTCCCGGCCGCAGCGCAACACCAACGGGCGAGAGAAACTGGGCAACCTCCGGATGTCGGATCAGGAGCACTCCGGGCTGTTCCGCATCCGTCGTCAGTACTTCGCGTACCGCACCGCTTTGGACGAGGCCGGACAACGGCTCCCAGAATGTGTCGATCCTCTCGAAACTCATGTCGCGGAACGAGCGGAGATGAAGTAAACCTACCCGCAGGCCGGCATGTATCGCGCATCGCACCTCGTCGAGCAGCGCGCGGAGTCTTACCGGCGAGCCGACTCCGCGCAGGTCGTCGGCGAACACGACATCGAGGGCTCCTGCGGTGTGGTTCGCCGGATCGCGCCGGATCGTGGTGAAGCGCTCCGGAATCGGGAACAGCCGCCGACTCTTCGACTCCGGCCCGATCCGGAGCGCATCCGGATCACCGTGCGCATGCCAGTATTCGTAGCCGCGTCGGTAAGACGCGCGCGCGGGGTGACGCCACCCGGGCTTGAACTCGGCAGTGGACAAGGACCCCCGGGACATCCGGATCAATGCCAGGTTGTCTTCCAGCAGTCGGTGCGTTCCTTCTCCGAACAGCTTCCCGATGCGGAGCATGTACTCGGTATCCCCGCCTTTGCGGGTATCGTCATAGAAGCCGGCGCGCTGCAGCACCACCTCTCTCCGGAACATGAGCGAAGATGCGTTCTCGCGTCTGACGAGGGTTCCGGGGGAGTTGAAGACGATATTCGGATCGCATCGCAATGCATGGCTCGTCGTCGAGACCAGACGCGTCTTGCGCGTCAGCAACCGGACCTGCTTCTCGATCCGGCGCGGATGGCTCCAGTCGTCGGAATCCTGCCCAGTCACGAACTGACCCGTCGCAAGCTCCAGGCCGACGTTACGCGCACGATACGTGCCACCGTTCTGCTCCAGGCGGACCAGGCGGATTCTGGGATCCAGCGCTGCCACGCGATCCAGCAATCCGGACGAGCCGGCAGGTGAGGCGTCATCGATGATCAGTATCTCGAGGTTCCGCCAACTCTGATTGACGAGTGAGCGGATCGCCGTCTCCAAGCCGATCTGCGGTTGCCACGACGTCACGATCACAGAAACGAGAGGACCGTCGGCAACAAACTTTCTCGGCATGCCCTCCAGCCGGTCGAACACCTCTCCACCCGGCATGCTCTGCGCCAGAGCCGGAGCTTCGAGACCGTCACGAAGGAACAGCCGCGAGAACTGGGCATACCAGGCGGCTTCGTCGCCCACGCGCTCGTCCATGTACGGATTTGCAAGATCCGCTCTCATGATGAGTTCGTCGAACCTCTGGAACTTGCATTCGTCAACGAGTTGCGCGGCGAGCTTGCGCTCCCCCGCTTCGAACGCGAGGTTCTGGTACAGCCGTGCGCCGCCGGCATTGAGAATCTGCAAGCCGTACTGGCGATGGACCCACCGCATCAGGCGGAGCGCATCGACCCGGTCGTCTGGCGTCCGGTCCTGCAGGGCAAGGATCCGAGCGAGCCGGAACAGGTATCGGGGATCGACCACTCGCCCGACTTGGTCGTTCAACGTTCGGGGGTCGAAATCTTCCCGCTTGATGCGTTCGAGTATTTCGTCACGCCTCAATCGCCCTGCCGTAGCCAGCAAAGCCAGCAGATCGACCGCGCGGACCGAGCCAGTTCTGAGGATCAGACGGTCGAGCTCCCGATCATCTTCGAGACGCCTCGCCTGGGAAACGTACGTCGTCAGACATCTGGCCAACTCCCCCTTACGTCTGGGGAGAGGCCCCGACGTGTTCGCGCTTGTTCCGCTACTCACGGGGAGGTTGCCTGGGCGTTCCAACGGAGACTGACGGTCCTCTGCCCCATCTGCACCGGCACGCCGAGTCGCCCGGGCAAACGCTCATTCCAAAGTGCCAGGATCTCGCGCTCCTCCTTGCGATGGACATCGTCCACCACGATGGTGGCATGCGGCGCGAATGCGGAAAGCAGCAGTGGGACCGCAGGGTAGCGGGCATGCGGGCCCGTTGCCTTGGGAGGCCCATCGACCAGCAACAGGTCGATGTCACGGAGCGACTTCCATGCGATTGCGGCATACCAACGTTGCGTTTCGCCCATCACTTCGACGTCTTCCAGCGGAGCATCCCGCACCTCGGCGATCGCGCCCAGGCCATGCATCACGAGGTCCTGACGCGTCTGTTCCGCATATTGGTGCTGATGCTCCAGCGCAATGACGCGGCCGCCGTACTGCTTTGCCGCAAGCGCGAGCCAGACCGTCGACACCCCACTTCCACACTCAACGATCAGGCGCGGCTGATCGCGACGCACCAGATCGAGAAGGTGCTCCATTGCCGCCGGCTCGATGGCCCAACCCGACATCAAGGGAGCCGGCGCCACGAGGTCGAACTTCTCGAGAATCCGTTTCATCGCGATGGCGTCGTTGAGCACATCGAAGCGTAGGCGCGTACCTCCTATCTCCTTCACCAAACTCTCGATCGGGCGTGTCACGTCGCGCTCCATGCGCTCGGATTGGGTTTCCAGCAAGCCGATGACTTCCTTCGCGAGTCCTTCCTCCGGCGTGGCGACTTCGCGCACCACGCGTTCCGAATGGGCTTCCAACAACTCCCGGTTCCTCTGCTCGAACGCAACCAGTCGCCGATCCAGGTCCGATATCAGACCATCGAGCGAGGAGAATCGCGTTTCGGCGAGACTGCCGATATCGTCCAATTGCCCGGACAGCACCTGTCCGAGCTCCGATACGCGCGTATCGAACGCTTTCCGCGTTGCTCCCAAGGCCTCGGTCAGGCCGCCTACCGCGACGCTTCCTTGGTCGACAGTGCCTGCGAGCGCGGAGGCCTTCGCATCAACCGCCCGGATCGCATTCTCTATACGGCTGATCTCGGCAGCCATCTGGTCCAGTCCACGTGCCAGATCGACTGTCGCATCCTGCACTTCTCGAAAAGCCCCGAGTACGAGAGGCCTCATGTCGCGAATAGCCGCACTTCGCATGTTGGCATCGATCTGCTGCGCGAGCTGCGTGAGACCTGCGATCTGTGGAGTGAGCTGGGCCAAGGCAGCCCGTTGTTCGATCGCCTGCTGAATGCCAAAACCCACACGTCGATAGGTCCCCACCGCCACTAGCATGACGACCATGATCAACATGACCAGACCTAAACCGGCAAAGGTCCACGAGGCGACCCATGCGCCATATCCGATACTACAGACCGCCAATAGGGCCAATGCGAGCGTGAGCGCCCGCTTCCATGTCAATACCGGCATCGGGTTGCGACTCCATTGCTATCAGTGGAGATGCGGACAGACACGTCCGCAGTCATGTGATCGGACCACGCCATCAAACGAATACCCGGTCAGGCACGTCGGCCAAACCGCCGAGCCTGGCAGCACGGCCTCGCAGCTCGCGCTCATCCATCTGCCAGGTATGAAATCCGGCCTGACCACTCCGATAACGGACGAAATTGAAACCATCGAGGGCCAGGACTCCGTGGCCTTGCTCATAACACCGGCGGATGAAATCGGAATCCGAACCTCCTCGCCTCTTCTCGGAAAAGCGCAACCCGCGTTCGAGCAGATCTCGTCGCCCGACAAGTGTTCCACCGGCCACGAGGGCAGCGCAGGCTTCCTCCGACGCATGCCAAACGTGGGAGAGTGAGGCCCATTCTGGATCGTGGTAGAGGCTGTCATCCGCTTCGAGATAAGCAAATACGGGAGGCTTCCCTGCAATCTGGAAACTGGAGACCAAGCGCGAGGCCATCACGTCACTGAGATATTCGGGCCCGTATAGATCATCGTCGTCGACCTTCGCCCAGTACTCCGCCTCACTCTCCTCGATCGCTTGATTGAGGCACGCACCCAAACTGCGCTCGCTGCCTAGCTGGATAACACGAATGGGTTCATCGGGCCCGACTAATGAACGAGCAGCGGAAACATCATGATCGCCATGCAGTACGACGATCAGCTCCTTGTTCGGATAACGGTCCTGGCGGAATCGCTGTAGACACGCCTCCAGAAGCTGAGGGCGCATTGTCACCAGAACCATAGCGACCGCCGGCGGCCTTTCGAAAGGCTGCGGTGCCAATCCCAGATCACGCCCGATCTGCGCCAAGCGATGCGACAGGCAGTCGCCAGCGAGGAGCCGACGACGCAACCTATGTGAAGCCGCTACACGTGCAAGCGGATTCCGCTGCAGCTCGGAAAGCCATTCGCCGATCTGCGTCGACGCCCCATGCCAAGCGATATCGCAATGGGCTGCATCGCCAATGAAGCCAATCGCGCCCCCGGCGGCGGCGGCCCTGATCATCGCCAATCGCTGTCGCCAAGGCAGACGAAAAGTTCTCTGAAAGAACAGTTCCGAGTCGATTAGCTTGTTGAGAACCGCTTTCGACGGGCCATCTACGCATCCTAAAGTTATGGCCGCAAGTGTGGGCGCATCATTCAAACGCACGCTTCCGAACTCCCACTCGCTTTCGCACAAGCGCAGCCCGCGGCTCGCAATAGACTCAAGCAGGTGTCGAAGCGCTCCGTCGGCTGATGCGTCCCACCAACCGTCAAACAGGATGTGGCCCCGAAGCGCCTCACGCGCCTCCTGCAACGCATAGGAACACACGGGATTGTGGGTAGCCGGCTGGATTGCCGGGGGCAATACTGAAACCTGAATGTCCGGATGATCATGACGGATGCTGTCACGAACCGAATCGTCGACCGCATAGACGCGATCAACACAAGGAACAAGCCAGGAAAACCGCTCGTAATTCCGGACATCTTCGCGAAACCAGAGAACGACAGGCAACGATATCCGACGGCATTCATCAAGCAAATCCAACAACTCGGTCCTGCTGCCGTTCTCGCTCGTCATGGCATAACGCCAGTCTTCGCATGCCGCTACCCACACCGTCTCGATCAACAGGTAATCGAAGCCAGCGGGCCGAATACAGTCACGCCAGTTTGATTCCCGCAGGATGTCGACTTCGGCATCGAACTCCAGTTCACAGGCAAGCTCTCGGCTTCCTAAGAACACAATGCGCGACGTACCTCTCACTGGGCCCGGCATCTTGCGGAGTGATGCGAACGCGCTCCTCACGTCGACCCTGCTGCAGATCTCGTTACCTGAGGCCCCCTTCATCGAGTCCGAGACCCGGGCAATCTGCCCCGGAACCAATGGTGAAACATCCTGATCGGTTGCTTCTACGCGATTTTTCTCCGTATCAGCCTGCAGTCGCGTCTTCAAGGCTCGGATCGGGCGGGTCATCCGCCAGGATGTACTGGAAAGCAGCTCTTGACGCGCCTTCTCAGCGCCATCGAGGCGTTTTCTCAGATCGCGCACCTCACGCTGGAGCGCGTCGACCTCCAAGGTTTCCTGGAAATTCCTGGGTCCAACATGGTCGACATCGATTGCCATATCAATCGCTCCGGCCAACGATTGACGACTGACCACCGCCTTCCCCGTCTGCAGCCATTGCTGCGGCGCGCCGCGCCGCTCTGTCCACCTCGGAAATCCGCTTGTACTCTGACAAGGCATCTTTGATGGGCCCAAGGAACGCAACGTGCCCTTGACGGATCACCAGGCCGCGATTGCAAAGTTTCTTGGCAAGATCGGTATTGTGGCTGGCGACTACAACGATCTTGCTTCCCTCGACACGACTGACCAAGCGCTCCCGCGCCTTCCGCACAAATGAGATGTCACCAGCACCAAACCACTCGTCGAGCAGCATGATGTCGTGCTGAACGGATGTTGAAATCGCAAATCCTAGGCGCATGCGCTGGCCGGACGATAGCGTCAAGAGACGCCGATTCGCCAAATGCCCGAGCTCAGAGAAATCAAGAATTGAGTCGACAAGCCCTCGGACTTTCGCCGCCGGGATACCCATTGCCGTGGCTCTGAGGTAGATGTTTTCGTGCAACGTGCCTTCAGGATTGAAACCCAGACTGAGATTCAACAACGCCTGCCGGGAGCCATACACATCCAAGCTGCCACGCGTAGGCCGAAACGCACCAGTGAGAACTCTCAGTAGTGTTGTCTTTCCCGCACCGTTACTACCGATTAGAGCAACGCGGTCGCCCTCTTCGATGTCGAAGGTGATTTCATCCAGCAATGTAGCGAAGTGCCGCCTGGGACGAGCCGTAGCCGCGCTCAACAATGTCCCAAGCCAAGAACCTCCCTGGCGTTCAGGCTGCACATAATACGGAACCTCGAGACCTACCCCCCGGGCGCGGATAAATGCTGTCATCGCCTCCTCCCTCAGATCCAAAGAGGCACGAAACGTGCGTAGCGACGGTACAGCCATATCGTCGCCAACCAACCGCAAATGCTCAGGATAGCGAGGTAGGCAATTGTGATCGGGTCGATCGCCTGGCCAAGAATCGGCGCGCGCACAAAATTGATGAGATGGTAAGCGGGATTAATATGCACAGCCCACCAGAAGGCAGATCCCGCCTCGAATCTGTCACCCACCCAGAGGATCGGCGTCAACAACATTCCGAATCGCAACGCGGTATTGATCATTTCACCAGTATCGGCATGCCTGGAACCGATAACCGCGACGCATGTCGACCACCACGCCATGTTCAACACGATGATGGGGAATGTGAGGGCCAGAGTAAAAATCCGAGGCCAATGCATATCTGGTGACCAGATCAACGCCCCGATAATCACAAGAACAGCGCATATAAAATAAAAGAATGCTTTGGCAATTGAACGCAACACGTAATCGGTTAATCGCGTCCTTCCATCCATGATGAAGGATTTGTGCCCTCGAAGAATTGAAGCTGATTCATTCGTGCATTGCACCATGAATCGCCAGACGGTGAAGCCTATCGCCAAATATGGAATATAGAAAGCTGGATCATGCCCCATAATTCGCGAGTACACGCTACCGATGGCCCCGACGAAGACCGCTACCGGCACCAGAATCCAGATTAAACCCAAGCGGGTACGTCTATACTTGGTGACAATATCGAGCCAACTCGAGTAACCCCAGAACTCTGGCTGATGCAGGCTCTGAACGAGATGTCGATTGAAGGACGCGTCCAAATTTGATCCTTCAGTTCTGAAGCGCTGAGGAAATGTCGCCAATCAAATCGACGATCGCTTCCACACCCACACTCAACCGCACCAGATCATCATGCATACCCAGCTCGGTACGCCGTTCCACCGGTACCGACGCGTGCGTCATCACCGCAGGATGGTTGACCAGACTTTCCACGCCACC